>LNAP01006096.1_pt1 | contig 10502 bp, 6 predicted proteins | sample 602601 | NCBI WGS metagenome assembly LNAP01 (sample SAMN02440304, study PRJNA202911) | soil metagenome | biome: Subtropical and temperate rainforests or woodlands; isolation source: soil samples (1 kg each in a 20% v/v slurry with milli Q water) were... ...
AAACTGGAGCGAAGTACAGTCCAGGACTTCGCAAATCCACCGGATCAAGACATCATTCCGGAACCGCTCGGCATAGTTCAGCGGTCGGCATAAACGGCCAAGGCCAACGGCATCGAGCCGTACCGCTACCTCGTCGCGCTGTTCAAGAAGCTGCCGCTGGCGCAGACCGTCGATGACTACGAGGCGCTGCTGCCCTGGAACATCGACCTCGGCGCAACATAGGCCGCGCTGCGTGCATCGACTCTGACACCAAGCGCAAGGGCGTGGTTCATTGACGGCTTACGTTCAAAAAGCGCAAGCCGCTGAAGAATCGGAAGAATGACAACTCCCTCGTGATCGCCACAGGTAAGACCGGCGAATGGACACCCCATGATCTCCGCCGCACTGCGGCGACCATGATGCAGGCCCTCGGGGTATCACTCGACGTGATCGACAAGTGCCAAAACCACATCATCGCCGGCAGCAAAGTACGACGTCACTACCTGCACTACGACTACGCCAAGGAAAAGAGGGAGGCCTGGAACAGGCTTGGGCAAAAGATCGAACGGATCCTTTCCGATGGCAGCATCACGTCCTCTGCACAAGGCAACAGTGACCCGCCCCAGAGCGAGGAGGACGACCAATCATCTCCGATGGAAAAAATCGCGGGCTAAGCCCCAGTGGCCCACGGCATCCAAGTCGCTGCATGCGAGTGCCTGGAATCGGCAGCCAACGATTCCGGGCGGCGAACCAGAACCTACGCAGCAGAAGCAGCCGTGAAAAGCTCGGAGGCATCCAACTCTGAATTGTGCTCATCGAGCAACGCCCGCACACACTCTTGATCACGAGCAGCAATCAGTTCGACAAGCAAGAACAGATTCAACAAGCTCATCCCCTTGGACTCGGCGAACGACCGGTTCGGGAGGCCCCGGCCGTTCAGGCGCCGAACTCGATTGTTCCATGCCGGTCTGGAGCGGGCACACCTAAAAGGCGGCCACGCAGCGTGTGCTGCCCTTCGTCCTGTAACATCCGGAGGCAGCTGTGAGGCGGATAGCTGCCGATCGCGAGCGCCCGTGGCTCAATTTCTCCGATGAAGCGGTAGCTGCCATTCACTGTCGCGTGACTTTGTTAATGATCACTGAAAACTGACCCGGGTCAGTTCGAAGGCGATCGTCAACACACCGGCCACAAAGCGCACCCCCTAAACAAACGCCTGCCATGTGCGCATCTCCACTTCGATGCGGCTGGCCCAACTATTGGCCCGACTGGGCGCGCTCTATCAACCCGGTCACGTCCTTGAACTTGCCATAGATCGCCGGCTTCTCGCCCACGGCCAGAGCCTTGAAATGCTCGCGGCCACATTCGATCTTGGCGCTCTCGGTGCTGCGTAGGTCAAGGAGTTCCAAGCTGCTCTTGGTCTCGACGACGAAATACAGGCGGTCGCCAGTCGCCGTAGCCACCAGGACAGCCCAGTCTGGGTTGTACGTTCCGAGTGGCGTGGGCACCTTGAACCAACCGGGAAGCTTGGCGTAAACCTTGATCGCCGGGTTTTTCTCCAGCTGATCGGCAAACTGCCGCTCACCGTCGGAGTCGTACAGGACGTGTTCGTACACGGACTTCTCGGTATTGAGCAACGCGCTGTCCAGATAACCCTGCAGCTCCTTCTCAGCGAACAGCTCCTGCGCGTAGTACTCGCTATCGCCCAGACGCTGGTATCGGATGCCGTCGACCAGCACGATTCGCTTGCAGCGGTTGATGGCATCCGCCACCGTCTCGATGTACTGCTGCGGGTTGCGCTTGAAGTCGTTGAGCCGGCTACTCTCCACCAGGATGCGGCCGATGCTCTTGCGCGTCAGCTGCGTCCGGTTCTGAAGCTCGGTCAGAACATCAGGCAGCTCGATGTCGCCCTCGTCCAGCGCGACAAGATCGGCTCCCTTCAGCTCCACAGCAGTCACACCCGCTTCACCGATCTGCATGCCGGCCTTGCGCCATTGCAGGCGGGTCATGCTGATGGGAGGTGCATTGACGACGGCCGCGATGCAGTCACGCAGCAACCTCTCGTTGTCGAACTGAACCCGATAGGTGGTCTTGTGCTTGATGCGATCCCACAGAGCCTTGAACTCAGGGCTGTCGAGCACGGCCCGGCGCACCCCGACGGTCTTGCGCTCGTCAGCGTTCTTGATGACCAGCTTGGCCGACACCTTGTTGAGGCGTTCTTCCACCTGGTCCTGTACCGCAGCGAACGCCTCAGGTAGCTTCAGAGTCTTCGAGATGAGCGCCTGCTTGAGAGACTCCAGCGCCTTGCCCTTGGCATCAATGAAGCCCTGTGCCATGAGCCAGCCGGACAGCTGTGCCGACTGCTCAAAGCCCAGCAGACGGGTGCTGCCATCGGGCCGCAGCACGATGACGTTGGCAAACAGGTGAGCAGGCACCCGGCCGAACTCGAAGCCGTCTTCAACGTAGTCCTTCTGCAGTCGGTCAGCAAAGTCTTGGTAGCTCTCGTGCGCGACGACCGTCAGCACGTTCAGCTTGGTGTCCTTCACGCGCCGGCCATCTTGAGCCACGCACAGGCGCAGGCCGCGCCCGATGGTCTGGCGGCGCCAGCGCTCCGTTTCACGGGTGCTGAAGTTGCAGATCTGGAAGACGTTCGGGTTGTCCCAACCCTCCTTCAGCGCCGAATGGCTGAAGATGAATTTCAGCGGTGAGTCGAAGCTCAGAAGCTTCTCCTTGTCGCGCATGATTAGCTGGTAGGTATCGACGTCGGCGGCCGTGTCACCTTTGGTGTCCTTCAACACTTCCACCGTCTTGCCGGCCACCTTCTTGCGGTCAATCGAGAAGTAGCCGTTGTGCACGTCTGACGCGGCCGCGCTGAGGTCCACACCAGGAAAAAGCTCGATGTAGTCCGGGTGTCTGCCCAGCTTTTTGTACTCCTCCTCGAAGACGGTGGCGTACACCCCCTTCTGCGGGTCGCCCGCCTCGTTGAACGTGCGGTACTTGTCGACAGCATCGATGAAGAACAGGCTCAGCACCTTTATGCCAAGCGGACGCAGGCGCTTCTCTTTTTCGAAGTGCTCCTTGATCGTGCGGTTGATCATCTGCCGCTCAATGGCCAAAGGCTCGACGCCGCCCCGCTCGTCGCCGACGCGCAGGTACTCTTCGCCGCCCGGCACATGCAGCTGCATCAGCTCGTCCTTCTTGGATGCACGGATGGTGCCGATGCGCATGTCAGCGTAGACCTCACGGTCAGTCTCCTGCTGGAGGTCAAAACCGTCTTGCACCTCCTTGACTTGGCGGTGCACCGTTCCGGCCGAGCCCTTCACATCCAGTTCAACTGAGGCAACGAGCGTGCTGCCCTTCTTCTTCACTGCCAGCAGCTTGACGTAGGGCTTGTTGTTCGCATTAGCCACGGTTGCCGCAGCCACTTCGATTTGCTTGACCAACTTCTGGTCGTAGGCATCCACCGCGTTCAGGCGGTAGACCATGTGATGCTTGTTCACGTGGGTGGCGGAGTAGCGAAGGGTGCACAACGGGTTCATCCGTGTAAGCGCCTTGCGCCCCCGTCCATCGATGCCACCGTCAACGCTTTGAGGCTCGTCAACGATCAGGATCGGGCGTGTTTGCCGGATCAGGTCGATGGGCTTGTCACCGCCTGTGCGCTCGCTGGCGCGGTACATCACGTTCTTGCTCTTCTCGCGGCGCAGGCTCTCACTGGCTTCTTCAGCGGCTGCCTCCTGTTCATCGCCGAACTTGTTGATGGCGCCGACCGTCACCACCATGATGCGGATGTTGGGACTGGTCGCGAAGTCGCGCACCTTGCCTAGGTTGGCCGAGTCATAGGTGAAATGGTCATATCCCTTGGCGCCCGGGTACAGACCCTCGAAGTGCTCGCGGGTGATCTCCAGCGTCTTCTGCACGCCCTCCTTGATGGCCACCGAGGGAACAACGATCACGAACTTCGCGAAGCCGTAGGCTTGGTTGAGTTCGAACACCGTGCGCAGGTAGACGTAAGTCTTGCCCGTACCAGTCTCCATCTCCACGGTGAAGTCCAGCGAGCCTTTGCCAGGCAGCGGGCCAGATGGCTCCAGGCCGTTGAGCATCTGCACTTTGGCCAGGTTCTCGGACATTTCAATGTCCGGCACGAGACCGAGGGCGTTGCCGATACCGCCGGATTCGGTGAACTGCTTGCCCTCAAACACGTCCTGAACGCTTGCGCGCAAGGCTGGTGACGTGACCGTGAAGTCGCTGCGGCAGATCTGTTGCCCGTCGAACAAGTCGATCACCGCCTCAATCGCGGCCGCCTGGTACGGCAGGTCAGATTCAAAGTGAAGTTTCATCTGTCTAGTTCCTCATGCCGTTGAGGACAAAGAATCAAAGCTGAGCATGAGTTCAGCAAGTTTGGTGGAAGGCATGGGCTTGCTCGTCAAAAGCGACAGGGAGCGTCGAGCCCGAGTCACGCCGACGTATAGCCTGTTGACTTGCGAAGGTTCGTGGAGATCGAACTGGTCAACGTTGGCCAAGACAACCACGTCGAACTCCAACCCCTTGGCGTTCGCCACGTCCGCGAAGTGACGCACATGCCGGCGGGACAAATTGACCTTCTCAGACAGCTCCGCATCGATCATCAATTCACGTAGCCGCAGGTCCAGCCGTTGGTAGCTTGTGACAGCCGCTTCAGCGGTCGGGAACAGCACGGCAACCGTTTGAGTTCGCGTGGAAGCGCGCAGGGCCTCGATGATGGCGTTGTCCATGTCCGCGTCCGTTGCGCACGTCATGAGCTGCGGCCGGGAGACGGCCACGCCCGCCTGATCCACTCGCTCCAACATGGCCTCAGCAGGCGGCTGATCTCCGTGGAAGTGCGCGCGAAAGAGCGCGCTGAAGAGCGCCAGCGCGGGCGCGTCCCCCTGCCGAAGGTTCTCGGTCAGCTTGACACTGGCCACGCCATGACCGGGGAAGCAAGCCCGAACATCAATCGTCGACCCATGATGCAGTTTCTGGGCAAGGTCGCCGACCACCGTGATGGCACGGTATCGAGGATTGGCCTGCTCAATCATCAAGAACACCTGCTGCTCGGTGAAGTCTTGGACTTCATCGACAAAGACAGCTTGGTAGAAGGGTGCCTCTCTCAGCGCCGCCAGGCCGCCTTGCTTCAGCCCGCGACTCAGCAAGTGCCCGATGCACAGGAGCAAGTCGATGTCGTCGTCCGCCAACTTAAAACTGGCCAGCTGAGCATGAACCATGCTCGCCAGTTCAGGCTTCGGAAAATGATTGGCGCCGTTGTGCAAAGTGTCCAAGTAAAGATCTGGAAGCGCCGCAATGGGCGTCAACAGGCCACGTCGGACGAGCCGGTTGAACACAGCGTCGGGGGTGGAATACCGCGCCTGACCAGGCTGCACCGGCTCGACAGGTGCCTCGCTCTCGTCGTCGATCTCATCATCGTCAGGCCGCCCAGCCTCCACTGCCACCAGCTTGAGCTTGACGCGGCCCCAACCCGCCTCCCGGGGGAGCCGTTTTAGGGCGCCTTCTTGTTGCACAAAGATGCGCTCAGTGGCCTCAGGCAGCAATCGCAGGTACAGCTGGCCAACGTCCGACACAACCCCACGGAAGTTCTGCCCTGAAGCATCTCGAACGATCACCTGACCCGCATCGATCTGCGCTTTGGTTTCATCGTTCCACACGATGGGCTCGTCGGAGACTGTGCGCAGCTGAAGCGAGTGATCGACCGGTCCGGCGCCATCTACGAACACCAGCCGTTGGCCGGTCCGCAGGAACAGTGCCGCCTTGTGGTCGACGAGTTGTCGAGCGAGGCTGTTCTCTTCCGCCGCATACAGCGTCGCCCCGCCAACGGTTGTCCAGAGCAGCTTCGAGCCCATCACCTGCTTGCGGACCTCCGAGAGCAGCGTGACCAGGCGCAGGGCGAGGCGATCCAGCGCGAACGCGCCCTCGCGCGGCGGATCGCGGAGTTCATCGGCCAATTCGTCCACTTTAGCGCGAAGCACGCTGAGCGCTGGGCCAACCACGCGGCTGACTTTCTGACGCTCTTGATCTTGGAACAAGGCTTCGACTTCGGCCAAGGCTGGCAGGCTTTCCTGCAACTGGTCAGCCATTCGCCGAGCCATGGCCTGATCTGCGGCTCGCAACCAAGCGATGGTCGTGGCCTCCTGGCCATCACGACTCTTCGGCAAACCCACCCAGCGTCGACCGGCTACGGGGCTGTAGGTCAGCTTTCGGTGGTCGCGAAGGCGAGTCTGCAGCTCCTTGAACTCATGCACCGGCAGGTCGGGCAGGTCGATACGTCGGCAGGTTTCCTGCAGGTACTGGATCAGTTCGCCCGTGCGCACGAAGCCCACGCAGCTCTCCTGCGAAAACTGGCCTGCGTACTCCGCCGACCAATAGTCCTGCCCCTGGCCAAGGATGTCCCTGAAGACCTTCTCGTCCACGACGTTGGCGGCATTGAAGGTGGTCAGCATCTTCGTCCGGCCCAGCGCGGCAGAGGTCTTGCCGGAGCCAGCAACCCCCTCGACAAACATGGGCCCAATTGGCGAGCGGGCGATGATCTGGTTCTGTTCGGCCGTCTGGTGGGTGAAGAACCGCTCGCTCAGCCCGTAGTAGTCTTCCAGCTTTGCCGGCGGGCTGTCGGGGTTCCACTCGTCGTCAGCTTCTGCAACGACCTCAGACACTTCAAGATCGGGTTCGTCGACCACGACCAACTCGACGATGGGAACCTCGACGGGCGGCGGCGCAACGGGTGCAGCGACTTCGGGTTCAGCGGTGCCAGGCAGGGCAGGTGGCGCTTCGGACTTGAGTCGCGGCAGCTGCCCCTTGGGCTTGCGCAGGCGGTCCAGGTAGCTGCGAAGGTCTTGGACAACGCCCGCGCCTTCTTCGCCGGTGATGCCCATGCGCAAGAAGTTGCGGACGTTGGGCTCGAACTGCGGCCCCCCAAATCGCTCGAAGGACCGCACCTCCACGACGCGGTAGTCGCCCCATAGCTTGCTACGGCTCTGATAGCCAGGCTGCACGAAGGTGACCAGCCGCCCCTGGGGAGAGTGTGGCGTGCAATAGCCAGAAGAGGCGTTGGGATAGGTGGCCTCATTGGGGCTCAAACGGAAGGTGAGCCTCCCCTGCAGCTCCGTGTCGATGACCACAGTCTTGGCGTAGGCGTTCTTGCGCAGCAGTCGATACGCCGGAGCTTGCGTGGTCGCCACGTACCCGTAGCTGTCCGCCATGCCTCCGAGGACGTTCAAATGCGTCTCCTCGTAGAGCATGCGATCGGCATAGTCGATCACGCCGCCCAGAACGGCCAGCTCTTCGGCCGTGTACTCGCGCTTGTCCCCGTCGCTCAGTGCCATCTTCTCTCCTCCGTGTTGGCGAGACATCGCCTTTGAAGTGTGCTGGTCGGTCTTCGCCGCCCGTTGCTCACAAACTACGCACTTTGGCGATGCCGTGCTGGTCAAGGATGGCGGCCAAGTTGGTCTTGGCCACATCGTTCTCGAAGGCGCTGTCACGGAATACACAAGTGACATCGCCAGCCGCGTTTTGCACTCGATACCAATCGACGATTCCCAGCGCCAGCGGTTCGGCATCGGCGACCGTGATCTGTTGGTCCAAGCAGGCCAGCAGCACGCCACCGCCTATGCTTCGTACTGACTTGCCGGCGATGGTCCTGGCCTCTATAGGCACGCACAGATCCAGGCCCAGCTTTATTAGCAGCTCGTACAGCACGTCGTCTTCGCTGCGATCAGTCACCAAGTGGTCGAGGTGATCGAACAGCGACTTAGCGAGGTTGTCTCGTCTCGGCGCCCAAGCGGTGATGTTGGAGGTGTCAAGCCTGAACGTCCTGAACCCAACGTCGATAGGTTGCTCACGCTCCTCCGCTGACTCCGCATCCTCTTGTACAAGCTCGGCACCAGCTCTACGAACTCGCTCTCGGCAGATCGACGCAATCGTAGGCAGACGTTCATTGCCTGTACTCTCTGGAAGCTGCACGAGTATGAACCGTCGATCTCCCCCGTCCTCCGCGTTCAAGGCCATTGTCGCCTCACCTGTTACACCCGAGCCGGCAAAGAAGTCCATTACGAGGTCACCAGGCTCTGTGCCGAGCAGCAGTATTTGGCGAATCAGGTTCGGTGGCTTCGGGTTGTCAAACTCGACTCCCGGCCCCATCAGCTGGGTGAACCGAGCCTTCGCTTGTCGGTTCTGGTCGACGTCAATCCAAAGCGTGGGCCAAGGAACCATCGGTTCGTCCGGTGCCACCTCGATGTAGTACGGTACCCAACCGTAGTCACGCTTGATCCATTGAGTCAGACCTGCGGCGTCGCGCTCTGCCCATGTATCGGGCGACAAAACCCAACGCCCCTCCCATCCTTCCGGAGCATATGGCCATAGTTCTGTTCCATCGGGTGCAGTCAGGCTGAACCACAGTGTGGGACGATCTTCTCGCCTCGCATTTTTTCCATTTTTTCTAAGTTGGCGGCGACGTGCGAGTCGACCATCAGGCAACGTCAGTGGGTAGGCAGCAAGGATCTCTTCCTTGAGCTTTCGCTTGAATTTGACTGTGTCCTTGGACTTTGCATAGACGAGGATGTAGTCGTGGTAGTCAGTAATGGCTCGCGTAGCATCATTTCGACTGGGGCTATCCATTTTTTGCCATATGAGGCAAGAGACAAAGTTCTCTGCCCCAAAGATATCGTCGCAAACCTTCCTCAGATTTGCGACTTCGTTATCGTCGATTGAAATGAAAATGGCACCGTCAGATCTAAGAAGATCGCGGGCCAAACGGAGGCGCGGATAAATCATGTTCAGCCAGTCCGTATGGAAGCGCCCGCTGGCATCGGTGTTGCTGCTGATATTCAGGCCGCCCTCCACCTGTCCCGTGAGTTCCATGTAGTTCTGGATACTGTCGTGAAAATTGTCCGGGTAGACGAAGTCCTTGCCGGTGTTGTACGGCGGGTCGATGTAGACCAGCTTGACCTTGCCGGCGTAGCTCTTCTGCAGCAGCTTCAGCACCTCCAGGTTGTCGCCCTCGATCATTAGGTTCTGGGTGGTGTCCCAGCCCACGCTGTCTTGCGGGCAGGGGCGTAGCGTGCCGGTGCTGGGCGTCAAAGCCAATTGGCGAGCGGCGCGCTTGCCATGCCAGTTGAGGCCGTACCTCTCGTCGGCGTCGGTCACGGTGGCATCGCCCACCAGGCCTTTAAGCACGTCGATATTGATGGCCGGGCCCTCCGCGCCCTCGGTCACCAGTTCAGGGAAGAGCCTGCGCAGCTGGGCAAGGTTGTCCGCCAGTTGGTCTGCGCTTTGGCTCTCCGGCGCGCCGGGTTCGATCTTTTCAATGGCCATGGGGGTCTCAGGTCGAGGAATTTCTGAAATTTGAGGCTGCAACGCGGGCTGGCGTCGCAGCCGGTGGTTGTTCATGCCCCGGTGAGGCATGCGGAAACACCGGGGGCAGATCACCCGTAAAGGTAGCTTGCAGCTGGCTCACAACGTGCACCAATGCCTGCCTGCCGGTCAGTACAGCCAACATCATGGCTGTCATGGCCATCAAACCGTTGCAATTGCGCAGCGCGCCCACGATCAGCGCCACAGGGTAACCCTGGGCTTGCCGTTGCAGCGCATGGATGCCGCCGTGCACAAACGAGTTCAGAGTGGCGGCGTTGTTGTCCTTGAACGCCTGCAGGCCGATCAACGCCTGGGCAGCAGCAGGCTTCTGGCCCAGTTGCTTGAGCATCTCCGCCATCATGGGCAGGCTGCGGGCGGCAGACTCCACCTCCTTGGACAGCGGCGCACTCAGCGTGTCGACCGCCAAGTCGCTGGCGGCGTAGAGCAGCCAGAGCGCCCGCACCAGCGCCTCGTGCTGCAAGCGCATCAAGCTGAGTGCGGAGGTCGGCTGGCCATCGGCGAGCAGCACGCGCAAGGCTCGTCCATGCTCCAGCACCACCTGCGCGGCCGACACGCTAGCGCCGATGCGGTCAGAGTCATTGAAAGGTCGGTAATGCTCGGCGCCAATCGCGCGCATTAACGCCTCGTCGAGTTCATGCGCACGTTGCAACGCCCGGCTGGGTGCCGCACCACCGTGCGCATCCGGATCAGTCGCTGCCATGTCACACGCCCGCCAGCAACCAGCTGAATCGATCTTCGATCAGCTTCTTGCGGGCTTCGATGAAGTCCTCGTAGTGGTCCATCTGCCAAAGGCTGCGATCCGCAGGAATGAGGTGCAGGTCGAGGTAGTGCGCGGGTTTGCCACTGAACCAGTCATCCGGCGCCGTGTCCCCCTTGCCTCCAGCGCCGTTTTCAGCGCGGGTCAGCAGCATGCAGTTGGCGAGCTGATTGCGCGCGTCATCCCTGAAGCGTCTGACGGGCCTGCCGGTTTCCGGGCTCAGTTGCTTGATCTCCTTCAACCGGCTCTGCGGAAAAATGTGGTCCACCTGCGGCAGGTTGTTACCGGGCATGCTTCTCTCCTCGCGCCTCCCGGCGCATGTCACGCCAGCAGGCGTATCGTGTACGTACCGGGATGGGGGCGACGGAAGCAC
>LNAP01006097.1_pt1 | contig 10501 bp, 11 predicted proteins | sample 602601 | NCBI WGS metagenome assembly LNAP01 (sample SAMN02440304, study PRJNA202911) | soil metagenome | biome: Subtropical and temperate rainforests or woodlands; isolation source: soil samples (1 kg each in a 20% v/v slurry with milli Q water) were... ...
TCCGTCTAATAGCGCCCCGTTGGCCCAGGTAGCTCAGTCGGTAGAGCAGGGGATTGAAAATCCCCGTGTCGGCGGTTCGATTCCGTCCCTGGGCACCATCTATAGTTTTCAGGTGATGTCAAAACCACCCGAAAGCGCCTAAAGAACCCGCCTAGTGCGGGTTTTTTATTGCCTACAGTTCCCCAGCCCAACCCCATAAGCCCCACTTTTTAGGGGCAAGTTTAGGGACATGCCCGGTTCGGTTTTAAATCTGCCCCTACGAAGGTGCCCCTATGCCGCGCAAAGCCACGCCCCTAACCGACTCAGCTATCAAAGTCGCTAAGCCCAAGGAAAAGCCCTACAAGCTTACCGACGGCCAAGGCCTCTACCTTGAGGTCATGCCGAACGGCTCAAAACTCTGGCGCCTCAAATATCGCTTCGCGGGAAAAGAAAACCGCATGTCCTTAGGGGCATACCCTACCGTGCCCCTACAGAAGGCTCGCCAGCGTCGAGATGAGGCGCGCCAGCAGATTTCCAACGGGGAAGATCCAGGCGAGCAAAAGAAAGCCGTCAGAGAGGCTCAGAAGCAGGATTGCCTGACATTCGAGGTGCTTGCTCGGGAGTGGTACGCGTACAACGCTCCGCGCTGGGCGGAAAGCACTCGTTACAAAGCCAACCTCTATCTAGAGAACGACATCATTCCCGTCATCGGAGATAGGCCGGTTGCGAGCATCACCCGCCCCGACCTCGTTGAACTCGTCCGCAAAGTGGAGAAGCGAGGAACGCTGAACGCCGCGGGGAAGATTCGGCAATGGCTTCACCAGATCTTCCGATACTGCCTGGCTAGAGGCGCGGTAGAAAGCAACCCTGCTACCGACCTAGACGTAGTGGCGGCGCCAGCAAAAGCCGCGCGCCATCATCCGCATGTACCGCTCACAGAATTGCCCACCCTTCTTGAGAGGCTCGATGGCGGCCGGATCCATTTCATGACCAGGTGCGCGATTCGACTGCTCACTCTCACGGCTGTGAGACCTGGAGAGCTGCGGTCAGCACCTTGGAGCGAATTCGATTTGGAGAAGGCGACCTGGACTATTCCGAAGGAGCGCATGAAGGCTCGCCGGGCCCACGTCGTACCTCTGCCAACTCAGGCCATCGAGATACTGCTGGCGCTGAAAGAAATCACAGGACAATACCCCCTGCTCTTTCCTGGGCAACAAAACTCCGAACGCCCGATGAGTGAAAACACCATCAACAAAGCGTTGCGAGTGATCGGTTACGAGGGGCTACAGACCGGCCATGGCTTCCGCCACCTGCTGAGCACGGAGCTCAACGGGCAGGGATACAACCGCGACTGGATCGAGCGTCAGCTGGCGCACGGTGATAGCGACGAGATACGAGATACATACAATCACGCTACATACCTGGAACAACGGCGCTCCATGATGCAAGCGTGGGCGGATTCAATCGATTCGCTCTGCGACAAGACGAAAATCGTCAGCATCAAAAAGACAGCGTGAGGAGCGCCGCTTGGAAAAAGAAGCAAAGATCGCAGCCTTGGTAAAGCAACAAGGGCTTCAACGCGACACCTGGACTGCTCGAGATATAACGCCACTCGCATGTAAAGAAGCACTTGAGCTTTCAGACTGGGTGGAAATAACAGGGATCGCGGGCGACGAGAACGACGGTCAATACGGCCTGTACAAAATCACGACTGAAGCAATTAGTTTTGCGGGAATGCCTCTAGGTCACCTCCGCTCCCAACCTGTGTGGGAGCAACCCGAACTGCTAAGACAGAACAAGCATCGCTTGATTTTTCCGTGTACCAGCCAAGAGTTAGTCGCGTTCGTTGACGCCGATGATGGTTTCTGCGGAAGTCTCTTCGGCGTGATCAGTGAGGCGTTTCGGAAGGCAGTAGAAGACAACTCTGTAGCTCGCGCTCCAACCCCAATCGAAACAAATGGGGAGTTCTTCGATAACCTTATTGAGGCGGTTAACGACACTGTTCGAGAGGCAGTGAAAGAAATACCGATCCCCTCTCAAATCCTCTCAGACGCAGCTCTGGGGGCGGAAGATCGGAAAAGACTTGTACGACTATCAGAGCAGTCAGTGAAGATTCGTGACGGCCGTCAGCCGGAGTGGGATCGCTGGAATGCCGCGGCGAAAGAAATCGCGAAGACACTTGTAAGGCGACCATCCAAACGAGAACTCGCGCGGCGAGTGATAGTAAAACTGAACATCGAAGATAAGGAGGAAAGTGTTCGCAAACGCCTGCCCCCCATTGATCAACTATGGACACCACCTGCGAAACCGGGGGCGATTCACCTTTCTAAATAGGTGCTCCGACGAGACAAAGTTTAGAAATAGCATAGGTAGAACGCCAGTGTGTAACGCCCTATCCTATGGAGACAGCGACTGCCACACTTGAGTAGCTAGGACGGTTCAGAACTTGGAGGTCCGTATGCAGATGCACAACCCACCGCACCCCGGCGGACTATTCCTAGAAGTAATTCTGCCGGAGCTGAAGCTTTCGATTTCCCAACTAGCTGCTCACCTTCACCTGCCGCGACAATCGGTCTCCCGCGTAATAAATGGCCACGCCTCAATAAAGGCCGACCTTGCTGTCCGCCTCGAAAGCGCCGGGATCGGCACTGCGAGAGTCTGGCTTGCCGCTCAAGCCGACTATGACCTCTGGCAAGCCCAGCACAGAAAGCACCCGAGCGTTCACTCCCTCAGATGAGACTTGCCCAGCAAGGCAACCCCATCGCGTATCCCGACCTCAGCAACGAGCTATGAAAGAACTGTGAGTTCTGGCGGATTTTAGTCGTTCAAGAAAAAGTCGTGGGTTGGGTACGTAGGCCTCACCCAATGTACCCAGCCAACATCTGTCGTGTTATCAACACAACCCGAGAGATACCGCCAAATGACGCACACGACCAACCAAACTCATCCAATAGTCAGCGCCTCCACCCTGTCCAAATTCATCAAGCTCAAAGAGGTCAAGACTCTCACGACGCTATCTACCTCCGAGATCTACCGACGTATTTCCGCAGGAACTTTTCCCTCGCAGATCATGCTCGGCCCTAAGTCCGCGGTCTGGATTGAGGCTGAAATTCGAGGTTGGTGCGAAGCGCGAATTCTCGCAAGCCGGATGGAGGCCGCGTAAATGCACAATATCCAAATGCAGCAAAAAACTAATGCCTTTGCGCCGATCAAAGCTCCTACCAAAGTGTTCCGCATCCTGAGCCATCTGCTTTATACAGGATCGCTCAATTGTTTCGAGGCACAGCGACTTGGCGACCACTGCTTGAGCACCACCATTTCTACTCTCGCCAATATGTACCGGCTGGTGATTCATCGAGTGCCCGAGAGAGCTTGGGATCACTGGGGGGCTATTTTCACGGTGACGCGCTATAGCCTCCCGATGAGTTCGAAACCGTATGCAGAGTACTTGCTAGCCCACCAGGGATATCTATTTCACCCGGTTAACGGGGAAAACGCATGAAATCCAGAATCTCGTTCGTCAAAGAGCTGTTTCTTTACATGACGCTTTTCTATCTCACGTCTGCCATTGTCGAGCTCTGGAGAACGGCAGGACCAATTCAATGACGCTGAATGCAAATAGGACAACCGCGGGGCACGGAAAGTAGATGGCCCGCACCCTCAGCAAGTCTAAAGGACGACGTTCATCCGGAACCTTTTCCTTGATTCCCCATGCCGTTATGGACAGTGAGGACTTCCGGACCCTATCCGGAAGCGCGCTGAAGGTGCTGTTTTGTCTCGTTCGGCAGTATCGCGGGAAGAACAACGGCGATCTAAGCGCAACTTTAGGACAGGTTAACGAATGGGGAGTAAGCAGCACCTCAACGCTTTCTTCAGTTCTGAAAGAGCTGGAGGCGCATAGGCTGATCGTAAAGACGAGGGAAGGTCGATTTCTTAAGCCGGGGGGATGCTGTGCTTTGTTTGCGCTCAGCTGGCACCCCATTGATGAATGCGATGGGAAACTCGAGGTCAACTCGACGCTTACCGCCCCGCGCAAGTTCTCTCTGGAAAGAGCGACTCATGAGCGTCAAAAGCCGCCCGTCCACGCCTCGGCAATCGAAAAAATGGCTGGATGAACCGCCCTAAAAACAACGCCACACGCTTCGAAAATCGAACTGTCGCTTAACATCGACATTCGATTTTCGAAGCATTTTCTTCGATGTATTTGTTGTCAGTACACGAGCCAAACCACTCTATGACGCCGCATCGTCTGCCTTCAGCTTCGCGCTGATCGCCAGATTGATCCAAGCCGCTCGGCTGATATCGAGTTCGCGGGCCCTACTGTCGATCTTGTCGATTAGATGAGTATGAAGAGTATGGGTGATTTGCTCTTTACGGCCTTTTTTTACGCCTCTTCTTCCACTAATAGCAGCGGCACCAATGCCATCGCCTTGGGAGGCAGCCTGCTCATTGGGCGTTGGCGTATGAGATTTTGTGGAATCCATTTGAGTCTCCTTGGGTAGTGGTCACCCGCAACGGCTATGACCTTTTCCTATGCTCACACCTGCCTAGCCATTGACTCGCAAGCAACCACTCATAAAGCGTGTGAAAACGACATGGGTTTGCAGCCAAAGCGTGGATGATTCGTAAACAGAAACTCAAGAGCAAACTGGCCAACATTTCTAAAACGAGAACACCGCCGCAGACGGCTCGACCGTTAACGGCTGAGCCGTTAACGGCTTTCACTAACCAATCACCACCCCTATCATCAGGACGATTGGTATCAGAGCTCTACCATTGAGTGGAGAAGGGATACTCGGACGACTCAGAGTCAAGTCGTGCCCAACGAGCGGCTCACCCACTTCGAAAATCGAATGGATACAGTTCGAAAATCGAAGTGACCACTAGCTAAAACGCCAATAAAACCGACCTATCACTTCGAAAATCGAATCGACCAAGCCCCTTCACCATATTCGATTTTCGAAGCCCTTCTTAGATGTACCAAGTCGACGACTTGATATTGCTCAGGTGCCGTAAAGTAGTGCGAGGTTGGTGCGAGAGGCCTACGCGCGCGACCACACAGCTCGCACCTGATAATGCCTTCCTCCCCACGCTGCCCATAGGACAAGGAGTCTGCTTTGAAACCGTGCCTGGATCGATTTGAGGGTTGCCTGCTGGGGCTAGCCTGCGGAGACGCAGTGGGCGCGGCAGTCGAGTTTCTCCCGCGTGGCAGATTCCCCCCGGTCACTGATATGACGGGAGGAGGAAAGTTCAGGCTCAACAAGGGCGAGTGGACGGACGACACTGCCATGGCGCTTTGCCTAGCCGACAGCTTGATTGAGTGCAACGGCTTCGACCCACTAGACCAAATGCATCGCTATTGGCGCTGGGGAAATGAAGGCTATAACTCAACCCGTCCTTACGCATTCGGAGTAGGGAAAACAGTTGCTAATGCCATGGCACGGTTTAGAAAGACAGGCGATCCCTATAGCGGCTCGATTGATCCCACACAATCCGGAAACGGATCTTTAATGCGGCTGGCGCCGATTCCGATGTTCTTCTTTAACAGGCCGGATCAGGTCATTACATTCGCCGCACTCAGCTCAAAAACCACGCACGGGTCAGCTGAGTGCCTGGCTTGCTGCCAGTACTTTTCCATAGTGCTGCTTAGGGCATTGGGTGGAGAGCTGGAAAAGGATCGGCTATTTCCAACTCGACTTGATTTCGAAGCGCCGGAATCATTTCGCAGGATTGCGGAGCAGCGCTTTAGGCATTCATCTGTGACAGAGATCGCGGGCTCAGGCTATGTCATAGAGAGTTTGGAGGCAGCCCTCTGGTGCTTCTGGCACACAGAAAGCTTTGAACATGCCATTCTGGCGGCTACTAACCTAGGGGATGACGCAGACACCACTGCGGCAATTTGCGGACAACTGGCTGGTGCCTATTACGGCAGCAGCCACATCCCAAAAACCTGGACCCAAAGACTATATGGTCGAGAGAACATTTGCCGGATAGGTAGGCAGTTGGCAGGGCTAGCCGAGTTAAATGCGGAACTATCGCCTTGATTCCTCATTTCGCCCCAGCCACACACCATGGGCGGCTTCCGGCCAGAAGGGGACGTTTAGAGGCCTCTGCGCGGTCGTCGGATAGCGCCGCGTAGTTCCAGCGTAAAGCTACGCTGATTTATACGCGCATTCAGCGTCGTTACAGGACGTACTCGGGCTCATTTTTGAAGGCGCTGTTGCGGATGCGACAGGTGCCGACAACCAGAAAACGCCCGGTGTTATTTCAGGAGATGACAATGTTCAATCGGCAGCTCAAACAAGAACTTCAAGACGCAAAAAAACAGATAAAACTGCAACAACAGCTGCTGACAGCTTTTACAGACGAAACCCTGGCGCTTACGGTTGATGAACATTTCAACATCATCGAAGCCAACGCTCAGTTTCTTAATGTGCTGGGTTACGCGAGCGCATCCATCAGCCGCCCGTTAAGCGAGATAGTTCCCAGCTACGTGGTGAATCTCCCTTGCTATCGCAACCTGCGCGAAGCGGTGGCCAAGGGGCACTCCACCAGCGACAACTACCGTTTTCTGCACACCGATGGCAGCCTGATTTGGCTGTGGGGATTATGGCAACCGGTGAAAGATGAGGCGGGCAAACTTCTTCACATCAAATTCTTCGGCAAAGATGTGACGGCCTCGATGGATCTGGCCCGGGAAAACGAAGCGTTCCTAAAAGCCCTTTCGCGCTCGACCGCCATCATCGAATTTGACACCAATGGCACAATTCTAAGCGCGAACAAGCCCTTTCTTCAGGCCGTGGGCTACAACCTGGAGCAAATCAAGGGCAAGCATCACCGCATGTTTTGCGACCACGACGAATCCTCATCTCCCGCCTACACGACCTTTTGGAACGCATTAAACAAAGGCGAGTTTGTCGCCGGGCGGTTTAAACGGCTTGATAGCCACGGGCGCACCATTTGGCTGGAAGCCTCGTATAACCCCGTCTACGACGCCCAAGACCAGCTGTATAAGTTCGTCAAGTTCGCCACCGTTATCACCGACCAAGTGGACAGGGAATCTGAAGTAAACGAAGCAGCAGGCATCGCTTACGACGTTTCGCAACATACCGACACTACGGCCCAGGAAGGTGCGTCTGTGGTTCGCGAAACGGTTGAAGTCATGCGCCAGATATCGCTGGAGATGCAGTCTGCATCCAAAAGCATCGAAGACCTCGGCAAGCAGTCACACCTGATCAATTCGATGGTGCAAACCATCAGCAGCATCGCCCAGCAAACCAACCTACTGGCACTCAATGCAGCTATCGAGGCTGCCCGAGCGGGAGAACAAGGGCGAGGCTTTGCAGTTGTTGCCGATGAGGTGCGGCAGCTAGCGGGACGTACCAGCGCAGCTACGGAAGAAATCGTAGGCGTGGTAAGCAAGAATCAGGATCTGGTGACTAAAGCTGTACAAGATATGGCAGGCAGCAAACACCTGGCAGAGCAAGGTTTGTCGCTAGCCAATAAAGCTGGCTCGGTGATAGTGCAAATACAGGACGGTGCAAAACAGGTCGTCAGCGCCGTGGGGCGGTTCGCTAATCAGCTGAAGTAGCGATCATCTTCGCTTCAGGCCGATAGCTGCCTGTGATGGCGGGCCGCAAATAGTCAGGCGCGAACGTTTAAAGGGAGGAAAACCAAATTATTACCCTATGGGCAACAGCAAGAACTGGACGCGTCTTTAGGCGCGGAGCCAATAGAACAGCTTGCTTATGTCGCGCTCATGTTGAGGGTTTGATGTGTCGTGTTGAGGATCCGGGGTCTCAACTCGCTTAGCCCATCACAGTAGGGGAATAATTCAGAGAGATCCCAAGTTAGGTAAGTATGAGCATCTACTTTTGAATTAGCACGAGTGCCCCTCCAGCCTGTTAGAGAAGCCGCCACCATGCACCTTGTGGATACTTACCTTGTTGGTCTGCGGCAGGCTCTCACGTCGGAAGAAAGCGTAGAGCAGCTGCAGTGTGTCCACGGGGCCTCGACCGAGGATTTACAGCGGCTCACCGCGCGCTACCCGTTGTGCCCAGCCAGTTTGTTGGAACTGCTCAGCAAGATTGATGGCACGCATTTTCGGGAATACCCAGGCGGCACGGTGACGTTGCTGATGCTCGGCTCCGACGTATTCGAATACCCCTACTACCTGCGTTCCGTAGAGCAGATTCTCGAGGACGCGGACGCTTACACCGAGAGCATTGCGCAGATTTACGGGGATTACCTGAAAGAAGAACCCGACACCGTCGGCGCTGGTGTCAACATTGAGTTGAGCATGGCCGAGCGGCTGTGTTTCTCGCACTGCATGAACAATGGCGGGACCTCAATGTTGTACATCGACTTCAATCCGGCGCCTGGCGGTACCGTGGGGCAGGTCGTGCGTTTTTTACATGATCCCGACAGCTACATAGTGATTGCCGAGAGCTTCGATCAGTACCTGCAACAGCTGATTGACGAGGGCTATGCGTTTATCTATGAGGAAGAGTAGCTCGCGCTTGAATCGGCACGGGCGAATGCCAATGGGTGATCGCGACGCCCATTTGAGCAACTGCGGCTAGGCACGGACAAGGCGCTATCGTCGACGCTAGCGCTGACCTTACTTCCAGGAATCTCTGCACCGTGTCTGATCTGCCGCTCCCTTCTGCTTACACACGACGCTTCGACGCCGTGCTCGCTTATATAGACGCCAATCTCGATGGCGATTTGTCGGTGAAGACGTTGAGCCAGGTGGCGAGCTTTTCAGTGTTTCACTTCCACCGGCAATTCAGCGCGTTCGTCGGCGTAACGGTTTCGCGTTATGTGCAACTGATGCGGTTGCGGCGCGCGGCACATTGCCTGGTGGCCAGGGCAGATCACTCGGTGCTGAGCGCCGCACTCAACGCCGGTTTTGAGAGCCCTGAGGCCTTTAGCCGAGCATTCAGCCGAGCGTTTGGGTTGTCACCCAGCGCATTCAGAAAGGCGCCCAATTGGCAGGTGTGGAATACGGTCTTCGCTATCCCTCACTTCTCAAGGACCATCATCATGCACGTACACCTCGTAGAGCTCCCGCCCATGCGCGTCGCCGCATTGGAGCACCGCGGCCCTCCCGAGCGGGTCGATGAAAGCGTCAACACCTTCATCCAATGGCGCATGCACAGCGGGCAATCCCCAGTGGCCTCAAGCCGCAGCTTTGGCATCCCGTACAGCAACCCCGATACCAGCCCGGCGCACGAATTTCGCTTCGCCATCTGCGGCGAGATTCAGCAACCCGTGGCAGCGAATGAATTCAACATTCACGAACTCACTATTCCCGGCGGGCGCTACGCCGTGGTGCGGCATACGGGTTCCCCGGACCATATCGGTGAAACCATCTACCCCATCTACCGCGACTGGCTACCCACCAGCGGAGAGGAGCTTCGCGATCAGCCACTGTTTTTCGAATACCTTAGCGTTTACCCCCAGACGCCCCAGGATCAGTGGCTAACGGATGTGTTCGTGCCGCTGCGCTAGAGACGAAGAGGCGTGATTTATTTGTTTTGATGCAGCGGTCTCTTTTGGCCGGGAGTTGTATTTTGCGAGGGCAGCAATCGGCCAGAAGCAGACGTTTAGAGTAAGGAAAATAAATTTGTCCCCTTTTCTGATGGCTACGCCTCGGGAACCTGAACATCGAAGGAATGTTCAGGCCCGGGAAAGGCGCCAGCCTGTACCTCAGAGGCAAACTCACGTGCTGCTTGATGCAGCACGCTGCGCACATCCGCATATTGCTTCACGAAGCGCGGTAGCCGCCCACTGCGTAGTCCTACCATGTCTTGCCAGACGAGCACTTGGGCATCGCATTCATTCCCGGCGCCGATCCCTACTGTAGGGATGCTCACGGCTCGGGTGATCGCGGCGGCCACCTCGCTGGGTACCATCTCGATGAGCAACGCGAAAGCGCCCGAACGCTCGAACGCTTGTGCAACGTCCATAAGGCGCTGGGCGTCCTCGCCTCGGCCTTGCACGCGGTAACCGCCCAACTGATGTTCCGCCTGGGGCGTGAAACCAATATGGGCCATTACCGGTATGCCCAATGAGACGAGTTTTTCCACCTGCGGCACCATTTCGAGGCCGCCCTCAAGCTTCACCGCATGGGCGCCTCCTTCTTTCATGAAGCGCACAGCGGTGTGAAAGGCTTGCTCTGCCGAGGCCTGGTAGGAGCCAAACGGCAGATCGGCGATGACCAATGCGCGTTGCGTCGCACGCGTGACGGCACCGACCAGCGGAATCAGCTCGTCTACCGTCACGGTCAATGTCGAGTCATAACCAAAGACATTGTTGGCGGCAGAGTCACCGACCAACAACACGGGGATACCAGCGGCCTCGAAAATTGCGGCCGTGTACATGTCGTAGGCCGTGAGCATCGCCCACTTCTGGCCGTTCGCCTTCAGCTGTTTGAGGTGAGGAATTCTCACCCGAGCCGGTTTTTCCGCGCTGTTCACACCACCATAGGGAGAGGTCTGCTCGCTCATGTTCATGCTCT
>LNAP01006098.1_pt1 | contig 10500 bp, 10 predicted proteins | sample 602601 | NCBI WGS metagenome assembly LNAP01 (sample SAMN02440304, study PRJNA202911) | soil metagenome | biome: Subtropical and temperate rainforests or woodlands; isolation source: soil samples (1 kg each in a 20% v/v slurry with milli Q water) were... ...
AGAGAACCGGGCGGGCGCGGGCGGTTCGATCGGGGCCACGATGGCCGCCAGCTCGGCGCCCGATGGCTACACACTGTTCCTGGGAACCAGCGCGACCAATGGCACCAACCCCAGCACCTATGCCAACCTGAAGTACCGGCCGGCTACGGATTTCTCCCCCATCGCGCTCATCGCCTCGGCGCCGCTGATGATTATTGTCCACCCCAGCCTGCCGGCCAGGACGCTGCCCGAGTTCATCGAATACCTCAAAGCCAACCCGAAAAAAGTGACCTATGCAACGACCGGCACGGGCGGCTCCGTCCATCTTACGACCGAACAGTTCGCGATGATGACCGGCACCGAAATGATCCACGTCCCATACAAAGGCAGCACGCCCGCCCTGACGGATCTGATGGGCGGCCATATTCAAGTGATGTTCGACAATGTGCCGTCGGCAGCGCCTTTGGCCCGATCCGGCAAAGTCCGGGCCCTTGCCGTGACCGGCGCCAAGCGGTCCGTGCTCGCTCCCGAAATACCCACTGTCTCGGAGACAGCGGTGCCGGGCTTCGACTCAAGCTCATGGATTGCCATCTATGCCCCCGCGGGCGTGCCGACCGACATCGTGGCCAAACTGAATGCAGCCGTGAACAAAGGATTGAAAGACACTTCCCTGCTGGAAACATTCAACAAGGCGGGCCTGGAAGCCCGCGGCGGCACCCCAGCTGATTTGGCGTCTCACCAGGCGGCGGAAATCGAAAAATGGGCCGATGTCGTCAAGAGTATCGGCTACGAGCCCCAATAAGCCAGCCATTTCCGCCAGGCCCGCAACCCCGCCCATGCCACCGAGCCCATGGGCGGGCACCTATCTCCGGAATCCCCCAGTCGTTCGACGCCGCCGTGACAGACATTTGCATCACGTGACATGCTGGAACGGCCTGAATCGCCTCAGGAACATGATGGAAGCCAGCGACACCGCGAACACGCAAGACGCTGCAACCGGGATAGCCCACCAGGACGATTCGCTGGACTGCAAAAGGCCCGTCATGGATTCCAGGCGGTCCAGCACGAAAATATGAATGCAGTAAACGCCCAGGGTACAGGCCGAAATCCGGTTCAGAACCGCGGAATAGGGACGCAGCTTGGCGCCCAGGCCATACAGGACATTGAAAACGCACACCGATGCGGCCATGACGAAGGGCGACAAGTAATCATAGAACAAGGGATCGGGCGCATCCACATGCCTGGAGTAGGCGAACGTCGCCGCCATGGTCAGGGCGCTGAAAACGACGAAAAGGCCGGCACTGGTCCACCAATATTGGCTTTTCATCATTTTCTTCTGGTAGACCTCGAATACATAGGCCCCGAGGAACAGGTAGCCGACCAGGCCGACGAAGGAACCCAGGGAGTAGGTTTCCAGCAAGTCTATATCGATGTCGAATACGGCTCGGACAATAGGCCAGCCCGATACCAGCATCCAGAACGCCAGGAACATTCTTTTTTCCGCCAGCCGCGACCCTTGCCAGATATTGCGCAGAAAAGGGACAAACAGGTAGATGCCCAGAATCGCATACAAATACCATAAGTGGAATACCACGGGCCCGCTGGCCAGTGTCTTGATCCATCCGGACCAGGCGCCGTAATGCACGCCCTGCGACGTATTCCACGCCATGTAGAACAACGACCAGAACAGCAGCGGCGGCAGGATGCGTGCGAAGCGTTTGGTGAAAAAGGCCGGCAGGTCTTCCTGCTTGTTCAGCAGCAGCACACCCGAAATCATCAGGAATACCGGCACGCAGCTGCGGGTCAGGGAATCATAGAAATTGGACGCCCACCATTGGTCGTCGAAGACATTGAAGTTGACCGCCGCCACATGCAGCATGATCACCATGAAACATGCCCCGACTCTCGCGGTATCCATCCCCGTACTGAAACTGCCTTTCGCCATGCGCACATCCTATTCGACACCAGGAACCGCAGCCGGGAAATTCTCCGGCCGACGGTATATTCATTATTAACATGAACCGCGTCTTGATGTAGTAGCGGATATATCGAAGTGTTACAGCAAAGACACGCATAAAGATCGCCGGTGTTTGCGAACCTAGATATCCTCGACCGTGAGGGGGAACAACTGTTCCAGCCGATTTGTCTCCATGATGTGATAGACATTGAACCGGTAGGCCGTGCCTATGGAGACTTCCGGCGGCGTAAAGGCAAAGGCGAGATTGCCTCCGGTCGACAGCCGGCCTTCGTAGCCGAAATGCAGCAGATATTGTTTCATCGTCCGCATGACTTCGGATGCCCTGGCCGTTGTCGGGGCAATGCACTCGATCAGCAGGAAGATCTCCCCCGGAACGGGGGCGTCCGGCAACTTGTCCGTCACCCCGTTGATGCCATACACCCGCCAGAACAGCGAATAATCCTCCGGCGCATCTTCGCACACCAGGTCGCGCACCACGACGCTGACGTCGCGCAATATCTCCTCGTGCCGCTCGATAAAGCGCGGATCCGCCGCGCCGCAAAACAGCGCGGCGCGCTCGCCGACCCGCCGGGCGCCTTCTATCTTGATGGTCTGCCGGGGGGCTTCCAGCCAGGTCGCGCCGCTGATCCGCGTCCGGCGTTCGTCGATCTGCTCATATTTAGCCTGATGCAATTCCGCCCGTCCCTCGGGCTCGATGATCACAAAGGGATCGTTCTGCTCATAAAGGCTATGCGCCGCCACCGATATGGGCGTGGCGCGGCGCTGCGGCGCCATGCTCTCGAGCGTGAATCCTTCGTCGTCCAATGTCGCCAGGATAGCGTCGCGGCCGCCGGGTATGCAGCACAGCGATGCGCATTCGATAATCTTGGCCATGTGGACCGCCAGGCCCACGGGAAAGCCCAGCATCACAGGCAAGGTGGAGAAAATGGCGGTATCGCAGGCACGCCCGGCGATCAGCACGTCCACGTCGGCCTCGAAGGCCTGCCGGAAGGACGTCATTCCCATTTGGCCGACGATGTGCGTCGATGCCTCGATTTCGTCCGCGGTAAGGTCCGGCATGCCATCGATGCCCGTGACGCCCTTTGCGAGCACCGCGTCCATGACGATGTCTTTGGGGATGTCGCCCGGGATGAAGGCCAGACGGAACTTCAGGTTTTGCTCATGGGCGATTTCCCGGACCAGCGCAAGCGTCTGCTCCAGATGCGGCGCCGCTCCCGCAGAGCCCGCCGAGCCGATCACCAGCGGTATGTCGTGGCTGCGGGCCGCGACCAGGACCTTGCGCAAGTCGCGCTTGGTCGACTCCCGGGCGGTCGCCATATTGCCGCTGCCCAGATAATAGGGGCCGATATCGATCGATCCCATATCGCAGCCGATCAGGTCCGGCTTGCGATCCAGGCCCGCATTGAAGGCCGGGCTGGGAATGCCGTAGCCAAGCTGTCCGGAAGCGCCCAGCAGGCGCAGCGGCCGGCGTTTCGGCAAGGAAGCGAACTCTTTGAGAATGCGGCCGGTAGCGCTCATACCTGCACCTTGAGCAAACGGGCGTGCTGCTGCGCGCCATATACATCGCGATCGCCCGGATCGCCCGCTGTCACCTTGCGGGGAATGGCGATTTTCAGGGCGCGGGACACCGGATACTCGATGATCTTCACGTCGGCTATCGGCGTGGAATAAAGCTCGGCGATCAAGGCCGCATCGATAGCCTTGGACTGCACTACCCTGTCGTAGTCAGCGTCGCTATTGAACATGATGTCCAGCGTCGTGCAGCGGGGACCCGCATTCTTGCTTCGTATGACGCGGGCGATATCTTGCAAATACATGGAAATTCCTTGGTAAAGAAATGCTATGGCTAATTGGCCGTGGCGCCGGACTGCCTGACCACCTCGCCCCATCGCTCGACATCGCTTTTCAGGGCGGCGGCGAAATCGGCCGGCGTGGCGTCCTTCTGGACTTCGCCGCCATCCTGGGCATAGCCAGCCTGCAGCGCGGGCGATTCCAGGGCGGCCAGCGCCGCCTTGCTGAGCGTGTCGATGATAGGAGCGGGCGTGTTCTTGGGGGCGAACAGCGCTATCCACACGGAAATCTCAGCATTCTTCATGTCCATTTCCGCGACCGTGGGAACGTCCGGCATCTGCGGCGAACGTTCTGTCGACGTAATGGTCAAGGCCTTCAGCCTGCCCTCTTTGACATACGGCAGCACCACGGGCACATTGCCGAAAATCATGTCGACCCGCCCCGCCAGCACGTCAGTCATGGCGCGCGAAGTGCCCTGATAAGGAATATGCAGAAGCTTGACGTCAGCAGTCTGGCCAAGCAGGACCGCCGACAGATGGGCGGTGGTACCCACCCCGCCCGAACCGTAGGTCAGGGGCTCCTGCTCGCGCTGTTTGGCCAGCGCAATCAATTCCGCCAGCGTGTTCACCTTCAACGATGCCGGCACGACCAGCACATTCGGGAAGGTGGTGATGCGCGTAATCGGCTCGAAGTCGCGGATGGGGTCGTAGGACAGGTCCTTGTAGATGGCCGGGTTCATGGCGTGCGTATTCAGCGTGCCCGCCAGCAGCGTGTAACCGTCGGGTGCCGCCTTGGCGACATACTCGCTGCCGACAGCGCCGCCCGCCCCGCCGCGGTTCTCGACGACGATGGATTGCTTGAGGCTTTCCGACATGACTTGCGCAATGCGGCGGGCGGATATGTCGGCGGCCGTCCCGGCGGGGAAAGGCACCACCAGCCGGATGGGCTTGTCGGGATAGGCGGCCAGCGCCGGCGCGCCGCTCCATGCCGCGCCCAGGCCCAGCAGCAATCCCGCCGCCGCGCAATGGAAAAGATAGGATAAGTTCTTCAATGCAGTCTCCTTGATGTTGTGTCTGCCTGGGGCGTTCCGCTTATAAATCCGGCCCGTCCAGGGGGGTGTCGTCCAGCCTTGCCGCCACGCCATCCAGATCGGATGACGCCGCGGGATAACGCTTCATGACCAGCGGGTCATGGCCCGGCACGATATGCGCCAGGCTCGATGCCTGGGTCCGAAGGCTATCGAAGCCTTCCAGCATCTGCCCGACATGGAAGGCGCTGGAAAAAGGCCGATTCTTTTCAAAGTTTTCGTAGAAATGGCTGACATCCGAAGCCAGGACCACCCAGCCCCGCTTTGTGTGAATGCGCACGAACTGCAAGCCCGCCGTGTGGCCCCCCGCCCAATGGACGCTGACGCCGGGCGCCACCTGGCCCTGGCCATTGTGGAAATAGACGCGCTGCTGGTAATTCAGGCGCACGAGTCCGCAGACATCCTCCACTTCGAACGAATGCGAGAGCCGCGGATAATGCATATAGCGGCCAGTGGCGTAACTCAATTCGGATTCCTGCAAATGGAAGCGCGCTGCCGGAAAACGGTCGAAATTGCCCGCGTGGTCGTAATGCAGATGGGTCAGGATCACATCGTCCACCTGGTCCGCCCGCACGTTCAGGCGCTCGAGCGTCTGAACGGGGCAGCGCAGATAGGTCCGGCCGCCGCGCTTGTTCGACACGTCTTCGGTAAAGCCGGTATCGATGACCACTGTGCGCCCGCCGCCAATCGCCACCCACACAAAATAATCCATGGGCATAGGCGCGTCGTGCGGATCGCCACCGATAAAATGGTCGCGTCTCTGGCCATTGCGCGTCGCGTAGCGCACAGCGTAGACTTCATATTCTGGAATGGGAGTAGGCATGCCGATACAGTAGGTGAAAGATAAAAAGCAAAAATGATTTTCCGGCGCCTTGCGGTTCCGAGGGAAAAAAAGTATACGCAGCCCTCCGCCGCTCTGCACATTTGATATTTAAAACACTTGTTCCTTTCGGTTAATGATGGTTCAACAAGCAGATACCCACTTCTTCCTGCTCATCGTCAAGCACGGAACCATTTCCGCCGCCGCCCGCGCGCTGGGCGTGTCGCCCCCTGCGCTTTCCAAGCGGCTGGCGCAATTGGAGCAGCGCCTGGGCGTGCAGCTTATCCACCGCAATACCCGCCGCATGAGTCCGACGCAGGAAGGCCAGCTTTATTATGAGCAAGCCTCGCGACTGTTCGCCGAATTCGAGGCGCTGGAGCAGGACGTCATGAACCGCCGCTTCGAGCCCAGCGGCGTGCTGCGCGTGAACGCGCCGCTGAATTTCGGCCGCGTCCGCGTCGCGCCCATCGTTTCAGCGTTCACTCAGGCCTATCCGAAGCTGGAAGTCGAGCTCATTCTTTCGGATCATCCGCACGACCTTATCGAAGGCGGCTACGATGTGGGCGTGCGCTTTGGCACCATTCCCGATTCCGGCCTGCGTGCGCGGCGCATCGCCTCGAACCGGCGCCACCTGTGGGCGTCGCCCGAATACCTGAAGAAATTCGGCGTGCCGGTATGCCCCAAGGAATTGACCTGGCATCAATGCATAGTGGTGCCGCGCAGCGACGATACCTACGGCGTATGGACCTTCACCCGGGGCGATGTCGTGCAGAACGTCAAGGTGCGCGGCAACCTGCGCTGCAACGACAGCGAGGTCGCGATGGCGTGGGCGCTGGAGGGGCGCGGTATCTTGATGCGCTCCGGCTGGGACACCGGGCGCTTCGCGCGCACCGAGGAACTGAAGATCGTGCTGCAGGACTACGACTTGCCCAATCGCGACGCCTTTGTCGTTTTCCCCGATGGCGCCATGTCCGCCAAAGTGCGCACTTTTATCGATTTCGCCGTGGAAAAGCTCTCGGACCTGGATGTCATCACCAAAGAGCATCCCGGCCATGAACAGCCGGCCGCCTTTGGCGATTGAACCTCCAGCGCCGGGCACCGGGCGCTGCGGAGCGCCGGATCGGCTGGCCAATGGCGACGCGCCCAGGCTCCCTGCTATGATGAGTTTTGGCGCAGCCACCACGGAGTGTCATCGAACCATGCGACAACATCAGTTCGGCAACACCGGCCGCAGCATCGCGGCCATAGGCCAGGGAAGCTGGTACATCGACGCCGCGCGCCGCGGCCTTGCGGTTTCGGCCATCCGCCGCGGCCTGGATCTGGGCATGCGGCACATCGACACCGCGGAAATGTATGGCTCGGGCGCAGCGGAAAGCGTCGTGGGCGAAGCCATCCGCGGGCGCCGCGACGACGTATTCCTGGTATCGAAAGTCCTGCCGGAAAACGCCTCCCGGCATGGCACGCGCGCGGCGTGTGAAAATTCGCTAAAACAATTGGGCACCGACCACCTCGATTGCTACCTGCTGCACTGGCGCGGCGCTCATCCCCTGGAGGAAACCTTCGCCGCCTTCGAAGACCTGCAACGCCAAGGCAAGATCCTGTCCTTTGGCGTCAGCAACTTCGATGTCGACGACCTGGAAGAAGCATTGGCCGTCGCCGGCCCGGGGCGGCTGGCGTGCAACCAGGTGCTTTATCATCTCAAGGAACGCGCCATTGAACATGCGGTGATCCCATGGTGCGAACAGCACGACGTGGCGGTCGTGGCGTACAGCCCGTTCGGGCATGACGACTTCCCCGATCCCAGGACTGCCGGCGGCCGGGTGCTGTACGACATTGCCCTGGCGCATAATGCCAGCGCGCGCCAGATCGCCCTCGCCTTTCTTACGCGCAAGCCAGCGCTATTTGCTATTCCGAAGGCTGCGCAAACGGCGCGCGTCGAAGAGAATGCCGCCGCCGGCGCGATCGATCTGTCGGATCAGGAAGTCCGGCTTCTTGACGAGGCATTCCCGCGCGGCCCGCAACCCCGATTTCTGCCCGTGATCTAAGGCTAACATAGCGGACCAGACCACCATTATCGCCCCCATATTCAATGAACAGAAGGGGCGCCCGCCCCTTGCGATGGCGCCAGGTAGCTGTCAGGCCCGGACACCGGAATGACATTCAAACGGCTAAAGAGACATCCGCCGCCATCGGCCCGCTTGAGCATCATCATTCCTGTGTCGACGCCCTCGAAATACATGAAACTTCCTGTGACGCCGTCGGTTGCCAGAAGGCCGTGATAGAACTCAGTATCGGCATACCTCAATATCATCAATCTATCGATATCAGCCCTTTCCTTATTCAATATGCTTCGGCATATTTCGCCGATTATTTGCTCCACGGCGCTGTGTTTGACTCTCTTGCTTTCTTTCATGAATAAAGGCTTATCCGAGAGGTCAAAAAAAACACTCCAGACGACAGAAAATTCTTTGGCCTCCAGCAAGATTTTCTTCAGATTTTCAATTGCATTTTGATCCGCCATGAGCCTTCCCCAAGTTTAGGCGCCGCTAGCCGTTTACGTATTGCCAGCGGTCATCCTATCGGAGATTCCACGCTAATTGAACCTAAACTCCACCGAAGTATCCATTGAGACTTTTACGCGGCAGAATGCACCTGGATATTGCCGTGATGCGCAATAACGCTTCTGCGTGCCGGTCAGGACCATATATTTATTTTTTGAGAGATCGATCCATTGGCCACCCCCAGCTCCTAAATACCAGCATCTAGTTTTGCATAATAAACGCCTTACCGTAGCTTAGTGTAGAGAAGGGCATGCTGTCGTCTTCATAAGCCCTTATATATTTCTGATTACTAAATAAATAATGACGAAGGAATATCCATTCAGACAGGAACGGCGTCTTCCGCATTTCCCTTAGTCGAACTCACATATGCGCCAACGCAGGCTTTCAATCTCGCGTCGAAATCAAAAAGTTGGTCTAAACTCCCTATCACCACGCGGTCCTCTTCTTTGTTTTCATCGAAGAGTCCCACAACTAGCCTGCTCTCGTTGTTAAACCTCAGGCGACAGATGGGTTTGCGATTATTGTCATCAAAGAGAATAGCGCAATAACTCGCTGCATCCCGAATGAAAATTCGGTTCGGCTTTACAACAGGACGTAGGATCGCCCTAATGATCTGAAATGCTTCCAATTCGATTTCAGAAGGGGTATACAATTCACCGGCAATCGGCTGCGAATCTGATGCAACAGCTACGCTTGAAGGAATGCTCAACTCTGGTGTCATGGCACCTTTCAGTCGCTCATTGATTTTATCGCCGACGAGCTGCTGAAATGCCTGTTTCGTTACCAGCGTGAATTGATCTTTGACAGCGTTTTTGAAATGCTTGCCTACTAAAAACTCTGCAGAGGCAAGGCGCACAAATTCCTCCGGAGGATTGCTCATCCATTCACTTAGCGTATTCTGAATTGCACGGGTGTACTTCAAATGATTCGCAGTCGTCAGTATGGTTTCAACGTCGAAGGCAGCCTTAGCAAATTTCTTGAGTTCGTCGACATCCTGCTCGCGAAACTCAAGAATATTGAACTCAAAGAACGGTTTGTCATCCATCTTGTTCGGTTTTTCGAGGTCGGTGAAAAATCGGTACACGATTCCGTTAGTGAGCACGCCGAATCTGGCTTCGGTGACATGAAAGTAACGAAAGAGCTGGCTAGCATGATTAATATGTAGGTCGCCACCACTTTTCTTGCATTCAAAGAGCATGATAGCCCGGCTATCTTTCAAAATTGCATAATCTACCTTCTCACCTTTTTTAGTTCCGACGTCAGCGATTAACTCAGGAGTAACTTCTAAAGGATCGAAAACGTTGTACCCAAGGAGCTGAATAAACGGCATAACCATCGCATTTTTAGTCGCCTCTTCCGTTTGGAGCAAATCTTTGGCGAGGGCTACGCGGGATGCCAGAGCCCTGACTTGATCGATGAAATCCACTTTTTTTATCCTTTTGTGTGAATCAGCGTTAACACTGCCGCCGACCTCAGCATTCTGAATAGTGAATTAAGTTTTTGCAAGCTTTAGTTACCGCCCATGAAATTATTAATATCGAGAGATTCAGGCGTTCAACGTGCTGCGGCTATTCTGCTCCAGGCTGCCTCCGTTCCTGCTAGCGTCACAGGTATGTGGCTTCACGCCTTTTAGCGGCGGCCGCCGAGTTCAACGACAAGGAGCTCGCGGACTGACGTATGCGATCGCCCTGATGAACGCGTTCAATCGCCTCGGCGTCGGCTTTCGCAAGACGCCCGCGGCCGCCGCGCCATGAACCGTGATATACAGCTGCTGCATGTTGAAGAAGCCGCGGAGCTGGCGGCGTGCCACGAGGTCATGAAGGAATTGCGCCCTCATCTGCCGGATGCCGACTCCTTCATGCAGCAAGTGTTGCCGCAAAGGCAACAAGGGTTTCGACTGCTGGCCGCCGCGCATGGCGATCAAATCGTCGGCCTGGCGGGCTACCGCCTTCAGGAAAACCTGATGTACGGCCGATTCATCTATGTCGATGACCTGGTGCTGCGGCATGGCTATCGGTGCGATGGCGTGGGAGCGCTGCTGTTTCCCGCGGCGCGCTACCGTGCCCGGGAAATCGGCTGCCGGCACTTCACGCTCGCCACCGGACTGCACATGGCTCTGGCCCAGCGTTTCTATTTCCGCCAAGGCTTGCTTGCGCATGGCCGATAAGGGCAAAGCGCCATTCTGGAAGGCTTCTGGGAGGACCGGGGCCATACCAGCCTGCAGCCGGCCAGCGCTGCGCGGCGCATCGGTATAATTTCCCCATGGTAATAAAACCGCATACGC
>LNAP01006099.1_pt1 | contig 10500 bp, 7 predicted proteins | sample 602601 | NCBI WGS metagenome assembly LNAP01 (sample SAMN02440304, study PRJNA202911) | soil metagenome | biome: Subtropical and temperate rainforests or woodlands; isolation source: soil samples (1 kg each in a 20% v/v slurry with milli Q water) were... ...
TACTACGTCGCGGTATTGAAAGGCACGGACGTTGACCAGCCGCGTAACCTGGCGAAATCGGTGACGGTGGAATAAGTTATCCACAGCTGAAACAAGGGGTGGATTTAGAGAATTAAAACTGTCGCAAGATAATTAAAACTGTCGCAAGGGCCGGTCGGATCTCTTCTACCGTCTCTTGCTATGCTTCCCGCCTCCGTATCCTCAAATCCTGTTCACCACGAAGGACTGATCAGTGCTGTTGGCATGCTGATCTCCTTGAAAGCTTCAGTGGCTTCCGGAGCGATAACCTCCTCATTTCTCAGTGAGGTGCTGTCATACCAAGTAGTTGTGTCAGTCAAAAGATTGCTTTTCGCGCAATCTGGGGAAAAACTACTTCGTAATTTCGGTGAGAAGTTTTCTCGCCTTAGGATAACGTGATCTTTTCTCAAGAGAAGAGAATAGATTGGGTACCAGTTGGTAGATGTCGCACTTACGGACTTTCTTAAGGTCTGAAGACGCTGTTGTCAATAACTGATTAATCAGTGAACAAAAACTCTCATCGCGTGCATCCCAGTCAATGGTCACATGGTTTCCGCTTCTACCACTTGGTAGTGCAGCTGTCTGTGAAAATAACCAAGATCGGTCATTTCTATAGAGCCAAGCGTAAATGTCTGGAGCTAAGTTTTTAATAGTCTTCGCGCTGGCACTGGGATAATTACGAACCGTTGCACTCCAAATGGTTCTCTTTTCTTCAAGTTTGTTTAGGTAAGATTTATTGATAAACGTTTTCTCGACGTCTGGGTTTAAACGCAGAAGCCGATTAACGGTACATGTAGATATATTAAAATTTGAACATATCTCTTTTTTGGTGGAGTCATTCAAAAGCGCGTTAAGAACTTCTTTCTTTAAATCATTAAATATTTTTTTTGGTCTCGGAGCGCCTAATTTTCTGTCGGCTTTTGGAAGTAGCTCATCGATAGTTTGAGAAAGTCTCAGCGACTTTGGATTTCGAACTTTTTGGATTTCCTGTCGCTTTATTAAATGTTGATAAGCGTCTAGGAATAACTCTAAGCGTCCGAATAGCCACGAAATCAGAACCAGATGCTTTAGTGGGTGGCAGTAACCACGGGGCTTTCGTGTCATTTGGGAAATAAACCCTATCGCATGCTGCCGATCGCAAGGCAATGCGGAGAAAGGTGGAAAGGGTTCCAGCACTGAACAGTACTCAGCAAAGCGGTCGCCAGCAGCCACGCATGCCTTCTTGGAGGTGCCTAGATTGCTGAAAGCCTCCTTGTAGACTTGGACAACTTTACTGAGATCAAACTGGCTGTTGATGCCCAATCTATATAGAGCCACCGAAGAGTTAGAGATGGCCTGGAGTGTGGTAAGCGTTGAACGGTCGGTGGTCGCTTTGCCCATTTCCGCAAGAACGGGTTCATCCGGGAGAATCCACCGAAAGCTCCTGGACCACTGCCTGTTCTCTGTTGATTCCATCAGTAATAATCCATGAATTGGACATGTGATTACACCCGGAAGCTGATGGGATAGATGCCAGTACGTGGTCCCATAGACTGATCGATCAGCAGTCATACATTTAGCGCAGGCCTTTAGCGGGTGTGCTCCACCGAACCGGCCAGTTACGAGTCCAAGTTTATATTTGCAAGAGCCCAATCTGGGGCCAAGCAATGCGTCCTTCAGTGCCTGTACATGTTCAGATGACTGGAATGGAAAAAATATAGGTGAGATTGTATGTTCACAGATAATTTTCTCCGGGCTGCCCCAAGCAAGCATTGCATCCTTATTCAACAGTTTGAGGTTGTGGGGAAAATCGTGTGCGAATGATTTTGCGAGATCTCCAAATAGCAGTCTCAGCGTATCGTCGGTCGACTGGTCGCCCAAGAAACAATGCTGCCGGCTACAGAGACTGTAAAAGCATTCATCTGGTAACCAATTTAGGAAAGCAGTTTTCTTGCCGGTGAGGTTCATCTAGGTGACCCCAAATAAGACAAAATAGTCCTTCTGGTCGTGAGTGAAAAGTTCTAAAAGTTATTAGGAAAAGGATTAATATGAGTTCCTGTTAATAGCCATGAACAAACGCCTTCTGTACCACTCAAAACTCCCAGAATTTTCGTAGGCGACCGGAATCTTGTGTACGCTCCGCGTAGGCAGAGATTTGTTTGCGTGGGGGGCATGATGAGTTTGCAATGGTTGATGCGCAAAGTTGTTGTCAGCCAGGAATTCCCGGCGTTAACATATTCTTTTTTATCGAACTGGTAGCGAATAACGCAATGCGCGCGAGGCCCTAATCAGGCTTCGTGAGGGTAGGCGGATTCTCAATTGGCGACGCCTAAGGTAGGCATATAGAAAGAATTTCATACGACAGCTAGCAAAAACGAGAGAGCTGAAAGTCAGTTAGACAAGGGCCCAAGTGCGACCTTGGGCCCCTGTGGATAAGTCAGATAAGCACCCTGACTCATCCATTGTCTATTCCTTGCATGCGAGACGTCAAGTCTCGCACGGCTTCACTCATCCACAAGAAACTGCGCGTTATCCACAGTCAGACGCGCGGTTACCTTCCCGCAGGATAAGGGTTTCGCTGATGCGATTGTTGTTATCCCCAACAAGCGCGACTTAGGAAACCCTGATGAAATTGGAATGCTTGGATGAAACCGCAGGAAAGATTCGACCTCATCATGAACCGGCAAAGCGGGTTCGAATGGGAGAGGGAATATGTACCATCGACATTGGCGGTTCCCCGCGAGGCGCCGAAGGGGTCGCGAATCAGCAGGCTGCGCAGTCGAAAGCTGAGACGTACGATTCATCTCCTTTCGCGGCCGGAGAAGATATTTACTCAACTGGCCCTCTACCACCCTGACTTGTTTGAATTGCACGAGCAGAAAATGCTTTGGCCCGTTGATGCAGGTCACCCATTACTAGGGCACCCCTTGACGAAGGGGACCTTTCTGCCCCATCTGCGCGGCACTGTCGATATCGCGATGGAGATCGGTTTTAAGCATCATGCAATCGTAATAGAAGAAGCGGGCGGCAACAGGCACAAAATCGCGTATCCCTACCAGGGCGACCTTCTGCTGTACCTCCGCAACAGTCGAGGAGAGCCTTTCGCCGTCAACTGGACTGTGAAGGATCAGGGCGCGGCTTTTCGTGAGCGTCGCAGTACATCCCCGAAGACTCCTGTTCAACAGCGGAAGGACCGAGAGCATGCCGAGCTCAGGGGGGAACTAGAGCGGCGATACTACGCAAGCGCTGGCATCCGAACCGTTGAGGTTTCCTGCGACCTAGTATCGCCCACGATCCAAGCGAATCTGAATCTACTATTCGGAATGCACGACCTTGATTTTTCGCTTGAGGCCGCTGTGTTAGAGGATTTCAGTGGCGCTGTAACTGATGCCGTGCATGCAGGAAACCCTGTAGCTTATGTGGTGTTTGAATACAGCGCACGGTGGGGCTTCCGCGATCAATTCTTCGCGAAGATTTACCAAGATATTTGGGATCGAAAGCTCCTCGTCGACTTCAACGAGCCTATTCGCGTTGATCATCCGTTCGTTACCGGCGGGTGCGATCTGCTTCAGGAATTCGGCGCGTTTTTCGAAGATGCGGCACCATCATGAGGGCGGGTTCGAGAATAATCGCCCCAGAGGGGTTTCTCAACCTCGCACAAGGCACTGTTTACCACTTCTTGGTCAGCGATGGTCGACGAAGCCGAGTTCGGCTGGTCGAATTCAAGGACAACGGAAAAAGTATCAGTGCTCACTTGGTTCAGCTTAGCCGGATCTATTTTGAGGAAGCTGTCGAGAATGGATGGCTGTTGGAGGATGGAGAGGCCGATGCGACTCCTCCTTGGCTGATACCCATTGAAGGTGTAGCCATCGACTGTCTGGAAGAGCGTCGAATCTCAACGAAGGAGAGTTACGAGCAGAAGGTGAACAAGCGCTTTGCTGCAATCTCAAGCCTGATCGCTCGCCGGGACGAGATATTTGGGTGCGATGATCCTGATGGTCTCATTAACGCCCACGCTAAAGCTCAGCGACCCCAACAGAACGCAGCTAGGATGAGGCTCTGGTTCTATTCCTATGTGGTTTTCGGCCAGACCAAATGGTCCTTGATGCCACCTCTTCACCGAATTGGGGCATGGAATCGAGAGGGACCTGGCCTAACAAAGAAGCTTGGCCGGCGCTCTCGTAAGGGGAAGCGGCATGGCTATCGTTGCGATGTAGTCATGCAGCAACAGATTCTAAAAGGCTTTCTGGCCTATAAATCTCCCCACAAAACTCAGAACAAAATTTACAGTGAAATTCTCACAGGGGAGTTTGGTTGTGTCTCTACCAAACAGCGCAATACGGCCGTGGAATACAGGCATCCTAAGGGAGAGCCTTTCCCTTCCTTTGCGCAGTTTAAGTATTGGATTTCCAAAATGATTAGTGCGAAAGAACTTCGTATTGCATTAAAAGGAAAGCATCGTGCGCGCGCGAAATCAGGTTCTGAAGGAAGTTTTGCCGACAATCTTATTAACGTAAATCAGCGCATAGAATTTGACGGTTACAATACTCCCGAAAAGCTTTCTGGTTTGACTGAGGGTAGCGCGGTAGACGGCTTCTGCGTCGTACGAGCTGTGTGTGCGCTATCTGGGATGGTACTAGGGATTGGGTTTTCAGAGGGCAAGGAAAATATGGCCGCTTATCGCATGGCGATCTACTCCATGGCGTGCGACAAGGTCAAATTATGCGAACAGTATGGTGTGGAGATCAGCGCGGAAGAATGGCCAAGTGCCGGCTTGTCAGGTGACATGGTGCTGGATAGAGGTCCTGCTGCGCACTACGAGGTGGAACCAGAGATTCACTGGTTGAAGTCGGTAGAGCTGACACCTGTCTATTCTGGACAATCCAAGGCCTCCATCGAATCCTCACACCCGAGAAACAAGAAAACGCTGGAACAGCCGACCTATTTTCACAGCAGGCTAGATTTCGTGCAGATGGCCAAGCGTGAAATCTTACGGGTGCTGAAGGATAATCACACCTCCGACGCTCAATTACGCATGGACGAGGAAATGGTTCTAGCTGGCGTTAAGCCGACGCCACATGACATCTACAGCTATTGGAGCATGCGTGGTCGAGACTCCTCGATCGGCGTTCCTTTCGATGTGGCGGTAAGAGAGTTTCTCGATGTGCGACCAGCTGCCATAAGAAAAGATGGCGTCTATTTTTACGGACGGAAATATAGATCCCATGCACTGGTAGAAACTGGAGTATTTGACCTAGTAGCTCAGAAAGGCGTCATAAAAACTTCAGTATATGTTTTGGTCATGTGCGTCCGTCACATATGGATCGAAGTTAAAGGGATATTGTATGAGTTAGATTTTGTGAGAACAGCGCGTACCTTGCAGGGCACAATCGATATCTCGCTACGCGAACTGCAGGATATTGACCAAATGCGGAGAGACGCTGCTGCTGATCTTCGAGAAGAGCGGCCTGCCCATGAGCAACATTTCGAAGACCGATTTAAACTGAATACAGGCGAGGGTTGGGACGCTGGTGAGCGGATACTAGGACGGCCATCGAAAGGCGGCGCTGCCCTGCGCGACACTGCCGATTTCAATCGCTTCAGAGGGGTTACGAAATGAACAGAACCATCGAAACTCGTTTCGACGGTTATATGGACATTGAAAATATCCGTAGACGAGTGGTCGTTCGCCCGGAGGCTGTTGCGGATTTGGAGGCGCTTCACCCCTCGCTCGCCGCTGATCATCTCGCCGAGAGGCTAAAGGAGATTTACCTCCCTAACGTATTCTCTCTCAATTTTATTCATGAAATGACCGGCCTGGCGTATCTGCACAACCTTAGAGCGTTCAGCAGTGAGGTTGAGTACGCCGCAAGAATCTTCAAGCCTCCTGAGGTGGAGGTTTCACCGATCTGCCTTACCGGCTTGGCGGGCGTTGGTAAGAGCCAGACGATTGCTGCTCTGCGTAGGGCTCTGCCTCCACCGATAGAGCTGACTTGCGATCTATATCAAGGCAACGTTGAGCTGACTTCTCTTTGGTATGCGAGCGCCCGCGGCAAAGCGAGTGGAAAGCAACTTCTCCTAGATTTCGTGCACGGTAACGGCCATGACGGACGCGGTGGCAACCTGGCTAAGCTGCTGGTTGAGTGCCGTCGGCGCGCCAATCGGGACGGTGTTTCAATGGTCGTCCTAGAGGAAACTCAACACATCAATACCGGTATGGGCGCTTCCAAAGTGACCGACATCTTGCTGACGATGGCAGCCATCGGACCGCCGATGATCTTTGTTTCCAATTACAGTCTCGTGCACAAGCTGCTTCGTCGTAACAGTGAGGATAAGCAAAGGTTGCTTTCCGAACCACGGATCATGCTGCCCGAAGATCCGAAGAGCCAAGATTGGGCTGACTATGTGCGCGAGTGCATGAGGGTCAGCGACGGCCGTGTCAAAGCAAGCAGTGAGAAGTTTGCGGCTGAGCTTTACCGCTCCACCTTCGGCATCAAGCGACTCGCTGTGCAGCTCATAAAGCTCGCTTACATTGAATGCCGTGCTGCCGGAAGGAATCAGATTGAGGTCGAAGACCTGCACAAGGCATACAGGTCTAGCGCATACACCAGCAACGCGAGGGATGTTGAAGATCTGCAACTGCAAATCATCAATAAGGGAACCAGCAGAACACTTCGTGACCTGCACTGCCCTTTTGACTTGCCCGTTGAGTTTAAGTCGAACGTGGTGAGCTTCGCTCGGGCAGATCGCGACCAGCGTGTACAAGCGAGGGTTTTTGATTCGTCGACTACCGAGACGGAGCGCTCAGTTCTGGAGCGTATCGCCTTGCCCGAAGAGAAAACTCTAGCCAAATCTACCCGACGAGCACCTATACCTAAGGCGACAGATGAGGATCTCAAAAAATCGTTTCGTCACTACATGAAGTCGCATTCTCCGCCGTCAGGTCCTGGGAAACCGAAGTGAATAGTCCGATTGAGGGCTCACAGTAAGATTGAAACGAGCGCAGCAGGAGAGGACCTTACCCAGTGGAAATGCAACGAGCTGTAGACGCCATTCTTTCGGCCAAGAAGATAGCTTTCTTCACTGGCGCGGGTATCTCGGCAAACAGCGGAATTCCCACCTTCCGCGATAAGCTGACAGGGTTATGGGAAAAGCATGACCCGCAACGTCTGGAGACTGCGAACGCTTTTCGCGAAAACCCAGCCCTTGTGTGGGGCTGGTACCTCTGGCGGCGCCGGCAGGTTAGCTTAGCTGTGCCCAACTCAGCGCACCTCTCCCTTCTTCGGTTCGCTAGCGCCGGTTGGGACGTCTCTGTCATCACGCAGAATATTGATGACTTGCATGAGCGAGCTGGATCAAAGAACGTGGTCCACCTTCATGGCAGTTTAATGAGCGTGAAATGTTTTGGCTGTCACCGTCCATTTGAATTAGCGCCTGAGCAACTTCAAATTGCTGAAGAAGGACAACTGATTGAGCCGCCCCGATGTGCTCGCTGTAACGGCAGGCTTCGCCCGGGAATTGTCTGGTTTAACGAGAATTTGCCCGAGGTTGCTTGGCGATCAGCTGTTCGACTGGTGAGGGAATGCGATTTACTGATTTCTGTCGGCACTTCCGGTGTTGTCATGCCGGCAGCGAGCATTCCCGAGAGAGCTTTGGCTGCTGGAGCGGCAGTGATCCATGTAAATTTGGAGGACGTGGGACTGGAAGGAGCGAATGAGATTATGTTGATAGGTAATGCCGGAGAAGTATTACCAACGCTGGTTAAAATGACAGGGATCAACTGAGTATTTAAATCTGGTACTAGACGAGAACCGCAAGGATTAATTCTCTGAGTTCAACGCGATCTGAACCTTAAAAACTGTCACCGTTTGAAGGGCTCCTTCCTTTACCTTCGAACCGCTGACTTTATCCTTTCGACTTTTGGCACATCGACATTGCAACTATCTTCTACGATGCTTCCTCAAATACAGACCGACGAATCACTCACCTCCTACGTTAGGCGTAGTCTCTATCTAAACCGGCTTGGAGCGGGCATGGAGACATTTAATCAATTAACAAAATATCCAGAGTTTCGGAGCACTGAGGTCAAAAAGATCTCTTCTGTTTTGGGGTGGCCAGGTTGTTATGGGTTTAATCGTCTGATTCATAATCACACGCTAAACGCTGTGGATTTCATACTCAAGAGCAATCACGACCTTTCATACTCACAAAAGCAGTACATCCGAGACGATGTGGTATTCAGTGATTGGAAGGCTTCGTTCTGTCCTGACTGTGTAAGAGACGACCTCAAGACATTGGGATATTCATATTGGAGACGTTTCAGCACTCCCATCATCACTGTATGCTACAAACACAACGTGGTTCTTATTGATCGTTGTCCTTTCTGCAATAAAGTATTTTCTCAAACCGCGCACCCATTAGATGTAATGTGGAAAGGTTGCAGGGGGAAGTATCTCAATGAAGCTATTCCATTACGTAATGGTGATCCATTAGCGTTTCGACACGCTGTGATGGTTCATGAGATTTGCTCCTCTCCTTATTACCTGTCCTATGTGGGGCTGACTCAATGTCTACGCAATAAGGCTGCTTCGGTGATTCAATATCTTTCAGGCGAACCAGCTCAAGAAATGAATTTTCTGCATTACCAAATGAATGCTTTGCAAGACTCCCTTAATATTAATAACAAGATCAACAATGCCAGCAGGCATGGTGAGTCAAAGCTAGAGTTAACCAAGATTGTCGCGAAAATTTATGAAAGCTTTAGCGATTTATTAGGGGATTTGAGAGTGTATGAGTTTAAATGTAGGTCTGTTAGCTCGATGTGGAGTACTTACCAGTCGGGAGGTATAGAAACTGCTCATTTTGTAGAAGAGGATAATATCAATAGGCTAGGATATTGGTTTTGCCCAAATCCTTGCCAATTTTCAAAATCGGATCGTAGCGCTGATTACCTTGAAACAAAGATTAGTAGAGAATATAGATGTTGTGACTTGCTGAACTAGTAGGCGGCGCAGTCGAGCGCAGGGGCCCACATGAAAAGCTTGCCTTCCGCACGTAAGGTCAGGCAGACGGTTGCCTGCGATCAGTCCATGCAGGACATGAGCACGACCACCGGGCGCTGGGGCAGAGGCACGATGCGCTCTTCCTACGTGCCGGTTGCTCCCTACTGGGGTATGCGCAGGGAGATGATGAGCGAGTCGTACACCACACTGCTCGATCAGCTCTGGACGGTGAAGTGCTAACGACTCAGAGCCTGTCAGCAAGCCCTCGTTCTTGAAGGCTGCAACCCTGGCCTGCTATAGCAGATGGGTGATGGTCCAACCTTGATCGGTCAATGCCGTTTTACACTCGTCTGAAACCCGTTCTGCATTGACTGCCAAGCACAGAAAGCTGGTAGGTCGCGACATACCGACATATAGGTTTCGAAATTGAGAAAGCTGAGTCTCAGGCATTTTCCCGGAGCGAGTGCCAATCCCAGCAATGATGGGTAATGCCAGCTGTAGGTCGAAGCGACGACTTGGATGGCCTAGAGACTCCATGACGAGTGTTGCCAGATGCGTTTCGCCTTTCATCGAGGCGAGGGTGCCGATATGAATATCTAAGCTGCGACCATTTTTTTCGATAGCGCACATGGACCGGTGGGCTCCGTTAATAGCCATGGCATCTGGTCGCTCAAAAACCGGGAGCGCGGCGAATATCTGTGGTGTCATGTGATTTGGGAGCAAAGGGCGCAGCCTCACGTATAAAAAATTCACGATGCGGATACGCCTAGCTTCATCCGCATTGCTCACGTTTTTCATGCACAGATCACGAATCAGTAGCCGGAAGGCTGAAACATCTTCATCAGCATCACGCAGTTTTCGAATTAACTGATGATCGGTTTTCAAGCCTTCGACAATCTCTGCCTTGGCCGCGCGTAGTACCAGAAACAGCGCTCTGCGGATCTCCTCAAATCGTGATGAAAACGATGCGTTTACGGCAGGCTTGGGCCCCCCGAGAAGCGCCCAGAATCGCACAAGCTTGAGTCCGGGTGATTGGTTGCCACCCGAAGCCGGCCAGTAGTCCAGGAGGGTACGGCCTGCTATCTGTGTTAGAGCATCGCCCTGTTTGCGAGCGCAAAGGGCTTTGACTTTTCCCCTAGTCAGATCGGTATCGCTGAACCGGTCTAGTACATGGTCTCCAAACGTCGAGATTACTTCCTGTACTCGCCCGGTGCTGTAGACGATCAGCATGGACGCGTGACGGTCTTCGCCCTCTCCGGTAACAGCGGTACCTGCCAGCTGTGCTCTAGACACGGATTTAGCGATGTGGGGACCGAAGCGCTTGCTGGAGGAGATCGGAAGTACGTCGCCTCGAGGGAAAGTCAGGTTTTCCGCGCCTTCCGAGCTTCCAAGGATTCGCTGGTTGATGTCGCCGAAGCGCTGAATGGTGACGGTCTCATCGAACATCAGCTGCAACAAACGCTCTTGCTCCCAGGACGTGTCCTGCATTTCGTCGATGAAG
>LNAP01006100.1_pt1 | contig 10499 bp, 18 predicted proteins | sample 602601 | NCBI WGS metagenome assembly LNAP01 (sample SAMN02440304, study PRJNA202911) | soil metagenome | biome: Subtropical and temperate rainforests or woodlands; isolation source: soil samples (1 kg each in a 20% v/v slurry with milli Q water) were... ...
TGAAGCCAACCCAAAGGCTATGAGCAAACTTGCCCAAGCTGAGGCTGAGGAAGCTAGTGAAAGAGTTGCTGCAAGCAAGAGAACAACTGTGATTCAGAATGCAAACCCTGTAATCAATGTCAACCCAACAATTAACAATGAGGGTGCCAGATGATTACAACCACAGTTTCTACAAAGTTAGATATGAAAGGATTCACCAACCTCGCTAGGAGAATGGCAAATCTAGCCAAGCTGGCTACAAAGGTTGGTTTCTTTGAAGATAAGTATGATGATGGTATGCCAGTTGCCACAGTTGCAGCTTGGAATGAATACGGAACAAGGTTTCATCCTGAACGCCCATTCATGAAAGAGACAGTTGATAGCGCCCAAACAAGACAGGCGATGGTGAGACTGTTGATTAAAGCGGCTCAAGCCTCTATCACAGGAAAGGGTAACGCTCGCTCTATCATGTCAATCATGGGCAAGTTGTTGGCTGGTGAAATGAAAGCCACCATTGCTAACTACCCTGGCTCTAACTCCCTGGCTACGATTGCAGCTAAAGGCTTTAACCGTCCGCTGTACGACACAGGCAAGATGCTTGAGAGCGTCAAGTTCAAGTTTGCTGGTGACAGTGTATGACAGACATTCTCATTGATGATGTGGCAGAGCCTGTGCCAACGCTTACAGAATCGCTTCTGAGCCTACTTGAGCAACACTGTGAGGGTTTGTCTACCCAGGCTAGAGAACGTGCCGCCAATGCGTTTATACGCTCTCTGGGATGGATGGAAGCCAACCCCACGCTGTGGGAGATTCGCCACATCAAGCCAAGTCATTATATCGAACAACTGGACAAACCAAAGACAGTGTTTGTTCGTGGTCGTCCCGTAAGCATGTACAAAGCTAACACTATAGATCACTCAGAAGCTATCTGAGAGCCCCTCTGAGGCGTTCTAGCCTCAAATCCCTAACATTGCCTATGCCAAAACCATAACACAGCTCCAGCGAGCTTGTGGGGCTTTGTGCACACATACAAACACATAAACACCAACATTCAAGAATAAGGAACCAAACAATGGCCGATTACGGTGCAAACATGTTCGCTATCATGCGAGCAAACAAAGATGTGATTTTCTTCGATGCAATCACAAGCCTGACAGAGAAGTATTCCGCTACAGTCTCTAAACATCCAATGGCAAACGGCGCTCTGGTCACAGACCACACAACATTCGATAACCCAAAGTTTACAGTAGCTGGCATTCTGTCTGACGCTGACTTCAACTTATCCCGTCCGTTCATCAGCGAGGCTGTGAATGGAAAGCAGTACGTTAACAGCACTCAAACTGCGTACCCAGTTACAATTACAGACACAGGCAGTATAAACAAGTACTTGCCAGAGGTCATTGCACAGTTTACAAAAGACAGCATCCCAACTGCTTACGTGACACCACAAGATAAAATCAAGACAGCCAGAGCTGTTAAAGAAGAGTTGATTGGAATGATCACCAGTCGAGAAGAGTTCACATTCTTTGAGTTTGATGGTGGTGCAATTCCTGCAAGCTGGGCTAGCTGTGTGTTCACTGGCGTTGACTTCAAGGAAGACGAAAGTACAGGAAGTGGTATTTTTCCAAACCTTGAGTTTGAACAGGTGAGCTATGCTGTGATCCAGAACATCAATGTAACAATCCGTAGCAAAGGCAAACAGAATGGTAAGTCTACAACCACCGGCGCCAAGACAAACCCGGCTGATGCAGCATCGAGCTACACCGGCAAGAGTGCTACAGACTATAGAGCCAACGGTAGCAACACCTAAGCAGAGAGCCCGCTCATGAGCGGGCTTTCTTGTGCCAATCTCTACCAGTTCTAGGTCATCGGAATCCGATGTGCTAATCTAACCTAATCAATACAAGGATTAATTATGCCAAAGCTACTACTGCCAAGTTTAGAAGTGATTGAGGCAGGCCGTTCATATTTGAAGTCTGCCCTTGTGCTTGAACAAACAGGAGATACGAATTTGTGGCGTCCTGCCTGTGTCTTGGCTGGCTTAGCAATGGAGCTATTCATCAAGTCATTCTTGGCTGAGGATGACAGTAAGCTCGCTACCACAATGAACGGGATTGATATCTACAGTGGTGCTGTCAAGTCTGCAAGAGGTCACTATCTAGATGAACTCTTCCAAAAGATCACACCTGAATGGCGCCAAGCCATCTTAGACACTTCTGAACGTCTGTCTCCTGGCTATCCCTTAGAACAGAAGCTAGTGGAATACTCAGGCTACTTTTTCCACGGTCGATACGGATATGAAGCTAAGGCTATCGGTGTTATCCGTATGGAAGTGCTAGACGCTGCTCAACATCTTGAGAGAGTGTGTACTGAACTTCTAACAAAGGTTTACAAGCCTCTATAAGCTTCAGTCGCGATAATCAGCGTGGTACTGCTCTAATGCCTCTTGAGAAAGCCTTATACCTACCTCAACGTTAGCCCAGTCTCTAACCATTTTGGCTACACCATTATAGCCGGGGAAGAGTGTTGAACCATCAACGCCAAACTTAGAGCATAGCTCTAGCAGCTCTGGAGCTTCACTAACTGGCAGAGTCATCTTTATAAGTGATTTGTCACTGCTGGTCGCATAGTAGATTTCCTGTACGTCTTCTAAGGCTTCTGATTGATACTTGTCGCTGCCGCCATACGTTGTAATGTTGTGCGTGGTAAATAGCCCAGATTGTGCGGCCTGATTTCTACTTGTTCCGCCTGGTGTTCTAATGATTTTTACTGTTTTCCATTCATCTGCAAATGTTGTATCTAGTGCCCAGATGGCAATCCTCGGCATCGTGGTTGTTTCTAACTCAAACTTCGCTGAAGAGGCTGCAAAGTAACATGCTACAAAACTTCTCTCTGTCCAATCCAGTAATCGGGTTGGCACATCGTAGTGCTGTGCTACAGCCATGATTTCGTAAAATCGCTCAGGCGGCCATGGTAGGAAAGAATCAGGTAGGAGGCGTGTCTGTTTTTCTATTTCCCTTTTTACCTGTTCTGAGTATCCCGGTACAGTAAGCCCGGCCCTATCACATCCGCCTAGAAACCTCTTGATCACCTCAAACTCGAAATCCACTTGGTCCGAGGTTGTTTCGTTAAACTCCTTTCTTGGTGAGCCATACGCAAATGACCCTCTGCCCGTTCTGCATACTGCGGGAGTTAGTTTGTACCCATCGTCCGGTTGTCCTCTGAAGATATAGCGAGTCCGGTGCCAGATCGGGTTTAAGGGTGATAGGTGGTCTAGCAGCTCGCGTGCAGTGTCAAAGTTAATGACCGTAGGGCTCGTATTCGTTTTCATCGTTCCTTGACCTCGTTCCAGTTGGTGTGCCAAGTGTACTGGCCGCTGATCATAAGCAGCAACCTCCTATAAGGCTCTGTGAGGCGTTTTGTGATACTCATTCATGCGATGGTATTCATTGAATGACACAGTATCTCCTATGAGACTACAGGAACTTGTGCGGTGATGTTGGCTACTACACCGACCCATTCGCTCAGTAAGATAGACCCCATGAGCCGCTTACCACACAGGTAGGCGGCCATTTTTATGTCTATTATAAAGGAGTGACAAAATGTCTCAAGCAGTTCAAGCCGTACAAACCATGACCTCTCTGCAAATTGTTGAGTTTATCAACAAAGAGCGTGAGGCTGTTGAAGCTCTGACAGGTAAAACTCAGAAGGTTCTGCTGCATAAAACCTTTCTTGCTAAAGTCCGTGATGTGCTTGGTGAACATTTGGCGGCAGAATTTTCTGCCACCAATGAATACACGTCTGGGAAGGGCGTTGTACAAGATCGACTGATCTATATCTTCCCCAAACGTGAAGCCACTCTGATGGCGATGTCCTACTCTCCAGCAATCTCCGCTGCTGTCTACGACAAGATGACTGAGCTGGAACAGCAGGTGGCTTCGCAAGCTCCTAAGCTGCCAAACTTCAGTAACCCAGCAGAAGCAGCACGAGCGTATGCACGGTAGATAGATCATACCGAGGGTTTCACCCTCAAGGGTTTTGCACCATCCCAAAGATCAAGAGCGAAAGCTCTTAGAGAGATATTTGTTATAGGTTATGTATATAGATCACACCTGTAGCATGATCATTGAAAGGTGTGCACAGACCGAAGGTCTAAGAGTGATCCTCTGCTGATGTAATACCCGTATGGCGAAGCCATAGAGAGTTCGCACCTACCAGAAGACTCTAAAGGGGTGACGAATGTCGGGAGTAACAACACAACATCTATAACAACAACACAACCTCAAAAAGAGAATAGCTCTTGATCTTCTAGATCGTGCAAGAACAGACCGAAGGTCTAGGCAGTAACCCTTTTCTTTATGGGGGATTTGTTATCACAAATTATATTCCCCCATCCTCCCTAAGCTATATCCCTTTCAGTGGTTCCCACTGGTGCATGTCCCCAAAGGAACGTCCTATTATAAAAGATGGTTCTCGCGGGCTGGGACAGCCAATGTTTATTGGTGGTTGGTGTGATTGACTGGGGCAGAATGTCCCATGTCCCAACGTAATAGATATGGTTCTCGCGGGCTGGGACAAAATGTCCCTGAGTTGTTTGTCCCAGAGAATGTACCAATAATGTCCCAGTGTGACAATAAAGGCTTGACAACTGGTACATCCATGTTACTATATATGTAGGTAGGGGATTCCTCTCCACCACAAAATCATCAACTGAGGTAGGCCATCATGAGTATGGGATACGGACAGATCAAGCCAGAAGGAAAAAATTATGAGAGTCAAGCTAACACAAGAACAAACAGCAGCTAACATCGCCAAGGTAGTAGAGCTACGTCAGCAAGGTCTGAGCAGAGCAGCCATCCTTGAAGCAACAGGCTTCCCAGAGCGCTTTGTACGCACACACATGAAAGATGTAGCAGTTGTCACCAAGGCAATCACCACTCAGTTTGACACAGCAGTATCCCGCGTCTACCCACTGGCTGTACGTCCACAGGGGATCAAGGACTACGAACTACGCAACATCTGCTTTGAAGTCTACGGCTCCAAGTTTGATGAACAGAAAGGAAAGCACGTTCCAAACTACAGCAAAGACAACCTCTACCGTATCAAAGAGCGCTGCAAGGTGTTGGCCGTTGGTACAACCTCTGTCCCAATGTTCGTAATGGATTGGGTATGTGATGAAGCGCCTTCTGCTTCCCGCGTTGCTCTGGAAACTCTGGCTCTTGAACTTGAGGAATTGATTCAAGAGAAGGTGAACACATTCATGGAGCTGTACGCCACCGGGTACGACGACAACCAGACAGAGAGCAGTGAGGCTCAACGTAAGCAACAATACGCAGCCCGTCGCCACATCTTGAAGCTAGCAATCAAAGAATACAGCCCAGAACATACAGCAGTATTGCTAGAGCGCTCTCTGGGCCTCACAGACGCTCTTGATAGTGCAAATGATACTGAGCTACCAGCGGTTGTACAGCGTACCACACAGCGCTCTGTAGAGCCTCACACAGCCACTGATGGTATGGATGCCTTTCTAGATGCTGTTGAGCAAGCTGAACAAGACATTTTGAAAAATGTTGTTAGCACAATTGTGGTTAAGAAGGCAGCGGTAGCGATTGACACAAAGCCAACAATTGCTGTAGAATCCATCCCTCAAATCACAGAAGAGTTTGATGATATGTTCAACCATGTAGCCGACTACAACCCAGACAGTCTAGGAGGATTCAATGCGAATTTCAGCACAGTGTGTCAAGACAACACAGGTATCCATGCCTAAGCCCAATGACACCACAACCAACGGTGCTATTGGAGTTATGCAAGGTGTACAAGGCAACATCCATCAGGCTCTCTCAGAGCGTCTACAACACTGTGTGGGGCAAATCCTGCACAGTCGTAAGCTTGGAGCTGCTACCCGGCTCCTACGCTCTCAGAACGAGCTACAATCCCTAGTCAAGAAGTGGGGGAGTGTAGAGTTCAACAAGGTTTGTTTTGACATGTGTATAACACCACAGAGCCTGACCTAACAGAAACTCTATCCTGATTGACATTGTGATGACAATAAATACAAAAATATCACAAAAAATGACACATTGCTATTGACAGTTGTCATATGCGTGCTATAATAACATACAAGCAGGGAGAAAGAGATATATGGCTTCTCGACTTTCCATATATATCTTCCTGCTTCCTCATGTACGGCCTCACAACTAACCATGAGAACAAATTCTAAGGCAGGGGGTCGTTACCCTGCCGCTCTGGTGATTCCTCCTTCGATCCAAAGCCCTTTTCCAGTTGGTTAGATAACTGGCACTCTTTCCCTCGTTCAAGCCGGCCTCTTCTCCAGTTTGAATGTCATGAGCAAATGTAGTGACTACCCCTTCTTGGTCACTACGCCTCGAAGGCTCCGACAGTAGCTGCTCAACACTGTCACTTATTCTCTAATTACTCTTTACGGAGTGTCGCAAAGCTTCTCGGCTTGTTGCAGTACCGTGGGTTACTGGCGACCACCCACACACTCTTCTAGATTCTCTGCCTTGAGCCACGCTCGGTAGCCAATCACACATCATTCCTTGCTTGAACAGCGATTGAGGCGAAAGCCTCTTTTTCTGTGCCTGTGAGAAATAACGTTCCGTTACACGTTACAAACAGCCCATTACAAAAACTTTAAACAAGGAAAACATCCACATGGCCCAGCCAACAAGAAAGGTATGCGTTGTATGCCGAAAAGAATTTATCGCCGGTCGCTCTGACCACAAGTATTGCTCTGTTACCTGCCGAGTTCGTAAGCACAGAGCTACAACGTTCATTGTAGAACACTCCACACCAACAACAGTAGCTGACTTTGTTGAAGCTGCATCTGAGCACATGATGAACATGATCAACAAACTAACTGATACAGAAAAGATGGGTGCACTCGCCACACTCTGGCTTGAAACCCCAGAAGAGTTTGCAGCACGTAAAGAATCCATCCTGTACACCCTACTCAAGAAAAAGGAAATGAAGAATGTTTGATCCAATCACAGTAGCTGCTCTTTGCTTTGCATTCTGTGCAATCGGCTTCCTAGCTGGTGTAGTTGCCAGCCGCAAATTTAACTGAGGGTTTTGAAATGACAATGACCAGCCTAGAAACACAGATCGACATTGGAACACTAACAACTCTGTCTGATAGGCAATGGCGTACAGCCTTCCTAGCCAGCCTCGATAGTGATGGTGGTATGGGACATGACGCAATGCTATTTATTCGTGATAACCGTTATCCCGATGACTGTGAAGATGAGGTGTTGCTTGCTTACCAAGCCTTCTGCCACAGCCAAAACATCCCGTTTTAAACAACACAGCCCAATACACTCATACAAGGAAAAGTACAAATGACAATTACAGCAACTATCGGCTTCAAGAGTGATGCAGTCCCAGCAAAGCCTAACAACTCTCCAGAACTTCAAGCTGCCTTGCTAGTAGAGAAAGAGAAATCCAACCTACACATTGCATGTGAATACTTGGTTGAATCCATGCTGTCTGGTGATGAAACTGCAATCAGCGACTCTTATGACTGGGTTATGCAACGTGCTGAACTTCTTAGCTTTGCAATCGACTTCGAAGCAAGCCTGTTGGCCGACCTAGCAGCCTAATAACAACCCAACCAATCAAACCCCAAATCAAGAATACAAGGAAAACAAATTATGACACAAGAAATCCAAGTAACAACCAAAGCCGAACGTATTGCCCAGCGTGCCCAAGAGTCTGCCGCTATCGAAGCACGACTAAGTAACCCACCAGCCCTGACAATCAAGAAAGCTGACAAAGCTGAACTTGCCTTGCTGATTGAGCGTGAAGTTGCTGCATACCAACTGACTGTTGAAGGTCGAGACACATTCAAGGACGCTTATGGGCGTGCGCAAGTGACAGAGTTTAACAAGTTTGGAGCCATCGAGTTTATTACAGCCTCTGGTATGCCAACTCTATTTGCTGCTGCTCAAGCCAAGATTGATCAAGGATATAAGCTGTACACAGGTGGTGTTCATGAGTTTACACACGCTGACAACAACGTGAAGATGTACGTTGTTAAGGGTGAAGTTGCCCAAGCCAAGGACATTGAAGCTCTTACAGCTCACATGACAGCCAAGTATGAAGCCAGCATCGATACTCACAATGAGAAGGTGTTTGAACAAGAGCGAGCCGCAATGCTGATCGAAGAGGAAGAGGCCCGCAAAGCCATTCAACGTGAAGACGCAGCAAAGGCAGAGGCAGAGATTGAGAAGCGTGTCCAAGCTCGTATTCGTGGCATGAAGGGGGCTAAGTAATGTCCCAAACAACACGAGTGATGGCTCTCAGTGAAATTTTTGATAGTGAAATGGCTGTAGGTATTGCCAATGGAACAGCCAGCCTAACAGATGAACAGTTTGCAAAAGCCTATGAAGCATTGGTGCAGGACAAAGCACGTATCATCAAAGTAGTTGATGAAGCTAAGGCGAAGTATGCAACACATGCAACACCAGTCACTAAAGACAAAACACCAATCATTAAAGATAGGGCGCCAGTAGAGACAGCCCTTGAAATGACAACAAGAATACTGCAAGAGAAGTATGGTAAATGACACAGACAGTCTCTATTGAAATGCCCCTGTACACAGATTCTAAGTATAGGTATGGCATTGCTCTTGAGGGGAAGTCCTGGCAGTTTACATTCTATTGGAATGAACGCTCCACACAATGGCTCATGGACATTAGACAGGATGACCAAACACCAATCCTTCTTGGCTATGCCCTTGTTCCCCAGTACCCAATGTGCGTTGACTACAACTTAGAAGACTACGGCCTATCAGGCTACTTCCTGCTCTTGCCAATCAACGCAACAATCAGTGGCAAGATCACTGATGGCTCTGAAATTATGCCAGAGTTCTTTAGCTTGTTTTACGTCTACGACACAGACGACTAATAACCTAAAGCATTTTGCAAACGTACACAGCCTTGTGCAAACGATCCCAACTTCAACAACCTTCAACAATCCTCAAGGAGTTTTACATATGAATACCAGCGACAACAAAAGCCTGTTTGATTCTCTGTTCCCTGAGCATTCTGAGATTGCCAAAGCGCTGATTGAAAAGACAGCAACACACAACGCTGTCAGCCTTCGAGCTGTGTACAAGTTTGCCTCTATGAACCGTGCTGAAATCATCAAGCTATATGGTGAAGGCAAGACTATTGATGACGCTCAAGTGGTGGTAACAACAATGGGTGGGAGCCCTGTACAAAGTACAGTTTCTTTCGCCAGAACAGAAGAGATTCTAAAGGAACGATATAAGAAATGAAAACAAGCAACACAGCCCAGTGTATTAACAAGTACGACACAGATGAATGGGGCGACAAAGAGACACGCTCCAAGCCAAAACACAAGAACAAAGAACGTGGGAACAGAGAAAGCAAACGTGGCTATGACAGTCCCCAAGAAGAGGATTGAGATATGCCAGCCAACAAACCCACTGCCGAACAAGAATTAAGAATCTCTGCCACTCCCTACAGGAAAGCCATCAAGCCACTAGAGGAAATGCTAGTAAGTGCAATCCGTTGTGGTTATCCAGAAGAACACATACACATGCTTGAGCATTTGATTGAAGTTGCTAAGGCTGTAGCTGAATTCAGAACAAGAGATTTGCCAATCGTACCCCGCAAGAGTGGACGCCCCCGCAAAGATGACCCAACTGTTAAAGACAAGTGTAGAGAAATCTTTGAGGCTTTCACACCACGTTACATCCCATCTAAAACCCGCATCAAGAAACAAGTTGATGTACAGGGTAAGGTGAAGCCTCAAGAAGGTTTCACATTCAACTTTACCAAATGATTTGAGGATGCAGAGGAAACAACAATTCCTCTGTCTCTTCTGTTCCCCACAGAGGATACAAAATGACAAACACAAAAGACACAAAACTAACACGTACACATGCAGCCTATTTTGAACAGTATGTTGAAGACTTGTTCCGCCGTGCACTAACAGAAAGGTCTGAGGCTGACGCTAATGTAAACGCCATTCTCGCTCTGATCGACTTCAAAGAATACGGCAAGCGCTTTGGTGAGGAAGTGTTAAAGCACTGCTCTTACCAGGATTTGAAATATGCTGAAAAGGTGTTAGCTGACGAACGTGTAATCCGTGCAACAGACGCTATCAATCAAGCTGTAGCAAACATCAAAGTCTCTAAAGACGATGGCATTAACCATGAGGTGGATGCACGTTTCATTATCTCTGGTGCGTTCTCCCAGTCTGACATGGTAGATGCACTGTCCGAAGCGAGCCAAGAAGTACAAGACAAAGCCATTGAAATCCTACTAGCACAAGCAGCGGAGTAATAGCTAATGAATGAACAAGCTATTGCAGAGTTGTTTGCAAAGATTGGCTTCAAGGTTGACGCCTCTGGTATCAAGCATGCACAACAGTTGCTCAAAGGGTTGGAGCGTCAAGCCCAAGCCACAGGCAAGGCCATGCAGAAGGCTCTAGGCGGGCAGGGGATGGGTGGTAAACAGTTCGCCCAAGCT
>LNAP01006101.1_pt1 | contig 10498 bp, 8 predicted proteins | sample 602601 | NCBI WGS metagenome assembly LNAP01 (sample SAMN02440304, study PRJNA202911) | soil metagenome | biome: Subtropical and temperate rainforests or woodlands; isolation source: soil samples (1 kg each in a 20% v/v slurry with milli Q water) were... ...
GGAGCGGCGCCGGAGCGAGGGGAGTCTGGCCGCAGGCCAGACCCGGATGTCGGGTGCCCTTCTTCTTTGGTTACTTTCTTGTTGGGCAAGCAACAAGCTACGGAGCGTAGCGAAGTAACAGCCGAAGGCTGGCCCGAAGGGCGAGCGAAGCGAGTCAATGACTCGGCCGGGTGGCCGAAACCAGAGGCATCGGGCACTCGGAAATCAAGCAATTCACCAATCGCCATGAAGCAAAATGCTCGCCCTGCAACTGCCAAAAGTGACTCGCCCAGCAGGGCGAAACCAAGCTCTCAAGCCAATCGCCAATCGCCATAAAAGTAAAACGTACAGGCCGCACGATCAGCCTTACCAGCCGTAGAGCGGGCGCAACCCGCGCCCCACTCCACAACGGCGCCCTACGGATTCAAGGGCAGCAGCACGCGAAACAACGCCCCCTGCCCCTCCTCACTCTCAACCTGAATACGCCCGCCATGCGCCTTGACGATCTGCTCGGCGATGAACAGGCCGAGCCCCAGCCCGGCGCTGCTCTCGCTACCCTCGGCGCGCTCGAACTGGCAGAAGATGCGCGCCAGGCTCTCCGGCTTGATGCCGATACCATGGTCGCGCACCTCGATCTGCGCGCCCTCGGCGCAAGGCCCGACGCTCACCTGCACCGGGTTGCCGGCACCGTAGCGCATGGCGTTGGTGAGCAGATTGGCCACCACCTGCTCGATACGAAACGCGTCCCAGACGCCGACGACCGACTCGGCCTGCTGCAGCTGCAGCGTGCAGCCGCGGCCTTCCATCTGCGCGGCGAAGCTCTCCAGCACATGCGCGACCAGCTCCGCCAGGTCGATGCGGCTCGGGCGGATCGACAGCTTGCCAGTGCGGATGCGCGAAACATCCAGCATGTCGTCGATCAGGCGGATCAGGCTCTGCACCTGCCGCTCGTCCTTCTCGACCATGTTGCGCAAACGGTCCTCGCTGAAGGCGGCGAAATTGCCGCGCGCCAGCTGCAGCTTGCGCAGCTGCACTTCGAGGATCAGCGTGTTGAGCGGGGTCTTCAGCTCGTGAGAGACGATGGACATGAAGTCGTCGCGCATGCGCACGGCGTTCTCCAGCTCGGCCTGGGTGCTGCGCAGCTCGTCGAGCAGCACCTCCTGCTCGCGCCGGCTCTTTTCCAGCGCCTCCAGCTGGCGCGCCATGCGCTTGCGGTTGCGATAGAGGTCGACGAACACGCTGGCCTTGCTGCGCACCGCGTGCGCATCCAGCGGCTTGTGCAGGAAGTCCACCGCACCGCTCTCGTAGCCCTTGAAGGCGTAGTTGAGCTCGCGCCCGGCGGCGCTGACGAAGACGATGGGAATGTGTTTGGTGCGCTCGGTGCCGCGCATCAGCTCGGCCAGCTGGAAGCCGTCCATGCCGGGCATCTGCACGTCGAGGATCGCCAGCGCGAATTCGTGCTGCAGCAGCAGCTCCAGCGCCTGCTCGGCCGATTCGGCCTGATGCACGCGGATGCCCGGCGCCTGCAACAGCGCGCCGAGCGCCAGCAGGTTCTCCGGCAGGTCGTCGACGATCAGCAGATTCGCCTCATCGGTTTGATAGGGCATGACTCACTCCAGTTCGCGCAACAATCGGTGTATGTCGCGCAGGGGCAAAATGTAGTCCGGCGCGAAGCGCTGGAGTGCGGCGCGCGGCATGCTGTCGACTTCTGCCTCGTCCGGGTCCTGGACGATGGTCAGACCGCCGGCGCGATGAATCGCTTCGAGGCCGGCGGCGCCGTCCTCGTTGGCGCCGGTCAGCAGGATACCGGCCACGCGCTCGCCCCAGGCGTCGGCGGCGGATTCGAACAGCACGTCGATCGACGGCCGGGAAAAATGCACGCTGTCGTCCTGACTCAGCGACAGACTGGTGTCCTGCTCGACCAGCAGGTGATAGCCGGGTGCGGCGAAATACAGGGTTCCGCCGCGCACCCGCTCCTTCTCGTCGGCTTCCTTGACGTGCAGGCCGGTCTTGCGCTGGAAAATCTCCGCCAGCTGCGTCGGCACGCCTGAAGGGATGTGCTGCACCACCAGCAGCGGCAGGCGGAACGTCGCCTCCAGCCCGGCGACCAGCACGCTGAGCGCGGCCAGACCGCCGGCCGAGGTACCGATGACCACCGCCTCGACGGGCGGCTGCCGCTTGCCGGCCATGCGCCGGGGTGCCTGGCTGCTCATAGCTTGCGGAAGATCCTTTCGGATTTGTCGAAGGCCTCGAACTGCCCGGCGCAGGCGGAGAATTCCACCGTTTCCTTGGCGCCCAGGCCGAGGAAGCCGCGATGGCAAAGCGATTCGTGGAACAGCCCGAAGGCGCGGTCCTGCAGCGACTTGTTGAAATAGATCAGCACGTTGCGGCAGGAGATCAGCTGCGTTTCGGAAAACACGCTGTCGGTCGCCAGGCTGTGATCGGCGAAGGTGACGTTCTGTTTGAGCGCCTTGTCCATCAGCACGGCGTCGTAGGCGACCGTGCAGTAGTCGGCGAAGTTGCCCCGGCCACCGGCCTGCTGGTAGTTCTCGGTGTACTTGTGCAGGTGCTGGACGGGAAAGATGCCCCGGCGCGCCTGCGCCAGCGAGCGCGGGTTGATATCGGTGGCGTAGATCAGCGAGCGTTCCAGCAGGCCTTCCTCCTTGAGCAGGATGGCCATCGAGTAGACCTCCTCACCGGTGCTGCAGCCGGCGATCCAGATCTTCAGCGACGGGTAGGTGCGCAGCACCGGCACCACCTGCTCGCGCAGTGCGCGGAAGTAACCGGGATCGCGAAACATCTCGCTGACCGGGATGGTCAGGTACTGCAGCAGGTCCATGAAGGCGCGCGCGTCATGCAGGATGCGGTGCTGCAGCGCCGAGATGTTCTCGCAGTCGAGCTGCTTGAGCGCAAGCGTCACCCGGCGCTTGAGCGAAGCGCCGGAGTAGTCGCGAAAGTCGTAGCTGTACCGGAGGTAGATCGCCTCGATCAGCAGCTTCAGCTCGATATCGGTGCTGCGCTCGGGCATGTCACAGCAGCTCCACTTTCGGCAGCCAGACGCGGATCAGCGAGAACAGCCGGTCGAGGTCGATCGGCTTGGCCAGGTAGTCGTTGGCACCGGCGCTCAGGCAGCGGTCCTGGTCGCTCTTCATCGCCTTGGCGGTGACGGCGATGATCGGCAGCTTGGCCAGGCGCGGGTCCTTGCGGATTTCCTGCATGGCAGTGAAACCGTCCATCTCCGGCATCATGATGTCCATCAGCACCAGATCGATGGTGCTGTCGTGCTGCAGCTTGGCGATGGCCTCCAGACCGTTGCGGGCGATCTCCACCACCGCGCCCTTCTGCTCCAGCGCGCTGGTCAGGGCGAAGACGTTGCGCACGTCGTCGTCGACCACCAGCAGCTTGCGTCCCTCGAAGGCCTTCTCGCGGCTGCGCGCGCTCTTGAGCATGCGCTGGCGCTCCGGCGGCATGTCCGACTCGACCTTGTGCAGGAACAGCGTGACCTCGTCGAGCAGCCGCTCGGGCGAGCGCGCGCCCTTGATGATGATCGAGCGCGAATACTTGAGCAGCGCCGCCTCCTCGTCACGGGTGAGGTTGCGTCCGGTGTAGACGATCACCGGCGGGAAGGAGCAGATGTCCTCCTTGGCCATGCGTTCGAGCAGCTCGCTGCCGTCCATGTCCGGCAGCTTGAGGTCGATGATCATGCAGTCGAAGGCGGTGCTGCGCAGCAGTTCGAGCGCCTGCTCGCCGAACTCGACGGCGGTGATCTCGATATCCACATCCTCGATCAGCCGCGACACGCTCTCGCGCTGGCGGGCGTCGTCCTCGACCAGCAGGATGCGCTTGACCTTCTGCGCCAGCTTGGCTTCCAGGCGGCTGAACACCTCCTTGAGCTCGTCGCGGGTGGTGGGCTTGAGCGCATAGCCCACCGCGCCCATCTGCAGCGCGGCCTCCTTGCGATCTTCCACCGAGACCACGTGCACCGGAATGTGTCGGGTCGCCGGGTTCTCCTTCAGGCGTTCCAGCACGGTCAGCCCGGAGTGGTCGGGCAGGCGCATGTCCAGCAGGATGGCGTCGGGCTTGTACTGCACGGCGGTGTCGAAACCGTCGTCGGCGTTCTGCGCGATCAGACAGCTGTAGTGCAGCTCGTGCGCCAGCTCGCGCAGGATGCCGGCAAACTGCGGCTCGTCCTCGATGACCAGCACCGAACGCGCCGTGAACGGGTAGGCGTCGCGGTCATCGGCAATCGGCGCGACGACCGGCCTGGACGCCTGCACCACCGCCGCTGTCGGTGCTTCGGCACGCGGCGCGACGGGCGATACGACAGGCAGTGGCGCCGGCGGCGCCACGCGGGCGGGAGCGGCGTAATGCTCCGGCAGCAGCAAAGTGAAGGTGCTACCCATGCCGACCTCGCTCTGCACCTCGAGCGAGCCGCCGAGCAACTGCGCCAGCTCGCGCGAGATCGACAGCCCGAGGCCCGTACCGCCATAGCGGCGGTTGGTGGTGCCGTCGGCCTGGCGGAAGGCCTCGAAGATCGCCGCCTGATGCTCCGGCGCGATGCCGATACCGGTATCGCTGACGCTGAAGGCGATCCGGCCGTCGCCGTGCGGCGCGATACGCAGGCACACCGAGCCGCTCTCGGTGAACTTGAAGGCATTGGCCAGCAGGTTCTTGAGAATCTGCTCCAGACGCTGGCGATCGGTGTACAGGCTCGGCGGCAGGTCGTCGGCCAGTTCCACGCGCAGCTCCAGCGCCTTCTCCAGCGACTGCGCCAGGAACAGGCTCTTCAGCCCCTCGGCCAGCCGGGTCAGATGGGTCGCCTCGGGATGCACGTCGAGCTTGCCGGCTTCGACCTTGGCAATGTCGAGGATGTCATTGATCAGCGTGAGCAGGTCGTTGCCGGCCGAATAGATCGAGCGGGCGAACTGCACCTGGTCGTCGCTGAGGTTGCCCTGCGGGTTGTCGGCCAGCAGCTTGGCGAGGATCAGCGAGCTGTTCAGCGGCGTGCGCAGCTCGTGGGACATGTTGGCGAGGAATTCGGACTTGTAGCGGCTGGCGCGCTGCAGTTCGTCGGCACGCTCCTCGAGCAGCAGCTGCGCCTCGCGCAGGCGGCTGTTCTTCTCGTCCATCTCGTCGCGCTGGCGGGCCAGGGTGTCGGCCTGCTCGGCGAGCTGTTCGTTGGTCTGCTCCAGCTCGGCCTGCTGCTCCTCCAGATGCATCTGCGATTCGCGCAGGGCGCTAGACTGTTCTTCCAGCTCCTCGTTGGCGGCGCGCAGTTCTTCCTGTTGCACCTGCAACTCCTCGTTGAGCTGCTGGGTTTCGGCGAGCACGCGCTGCAGCCGCTGGCGATAGCGCGCCGCCTCGATGGCCGCGCCGATGGCCGAGCCGACCCGGCGCAGCAGCTCGCGATCCTGCTCGCGCAGGGGACGCAGGAAGCCGAGTTCGATCACGCCGTTGAGCATGCCGCTGTCTTCCACCGGCACGATCAGCACCGAGCTCGGCACGGTGGCGCCCAGCGCCGAGCTGACGCGCAGGTAGTCGGCCGGCAGTTGTTCGAGCGCCAGTTCGCGCCGCTCCAGCGCAGCCTGGCCGACCAGCCCGACGCCGAATTCGAGCACGAGATTGTCTTGCAGCCGCTGCGGGTCGTAGGCGAACTCGGCGACGCGCTGCAGCTTGCCGTCCTGCACCACGTAGAGCGCGCCGACGGCGACGTCGAGATAGCGCGCAAGGAACTGCAGGATGCTCTGCCCCAGCGCCGGCAGCGCCATTTCGCCGATGATCGCCTCGCCCAGCTGGTTCTGCCCGGTGCGGTACCAGGCCTGCTGTTCCAGCAGCCGGGCGTGGGCCTGCTGCCCGGAGAGCAAGGTGCTGTAGGTGTTCGAGAGGCCAAGCAGGTCGCGGCGGCCGGACCAGGCCAGCAGGCCGCTGAAGATGAGGCTGAACAGCAGGAAACCGCCGATCAGCGCGGTGCTGGTCATTTCGCTGAAATCGGTACGCTCGGCGCGAATCTGCCGCTCGGCAGCGATGAAATCGTTGAGCAGCGCGCGGATCTTGCCGGAAAGATTCAGCCCGCGCGCCGTGGCCACCAGCTCGTGGATCGACTCGCCACGATCGCGCGTGGCGATGCCCTGCTCGGCGAACCGCACCCATTCGGCGAACACCGAGCGCACCTGCTCGACGCGGCTGAGCTGCATCGGGTTCTCGCGGGCGTAGCGCTGCAGGTCGTCCAGCTGCTGGCGCATCAGCGGCAGCTCGCGGTTGTAGGGCTCGAGGAAAACCGCATCGCCGGCGATCAGGTAGCCACGCATGGAGGCTTCCAGGTCACCCATCATCTTCGCCGCCTCATGGGCGTGGGCAACGCCGCGCACCGACTCGTCGACCCAGTGGCTGACCTCGAGCAGGTAATAGACGATGATGCTGAAGAAGAACGCGCTGAGAAAACCGAAACCCAAGGGCACGATCACGTTGCGGTTGAGGATGCGTTTGAAGTTGCTCTGCTCGACGAAGGAATCGCTCATCTGGTGTCCTTTCCGGCGGCCACTGGATCGCGCGCGGCAACCGCTGTCCGCACATGACCCGTCGGTCACGAAATTCCGTGATCTTCCGGCATGTTCTTGAGTGTTGCGCGCACAATCAGGTTCCGCGCGGCGAGTTGGCGACTGTACACAACCCATCCCGGCAGCACAAAAGTAGCTGACGTCAGGTCAGCACGCGCGGCTCAGCGCCGGGCGATGATCCACACCGCATGGATGATGCCCGGGATGTAGCCCAGCAGCGTGAGCAGGATGTTCAGCCAGAAGGCACCGGCGAACCCCACCTGCAGGAACACGCCGAGGGGCGGCAGGAGGATGGCGAAAATGATGCGGATCAGGTCCATGTCGGGCTCCGTCGGGTCTGCAAGTCGGCCTGGCGGCCTGTGCAGTGGACCGGAAGCAGGCGGTGACGGTTCCGTTTCGCGCGGAGGGGAACGGCAACCGCCGCCGATCGGCAGCGGTTGACAGCTCCGGGAGGCGTCCGGGTCGGTCGCCAGGGTGCGCCAGCAGGCGCGGGAGTGAGGGTGGACGCGACCGGCCAGTCGTGGAGCCGGTCTGTTGCGTCCGGCGCCATCCGCCTTGTGGGCGGGCAGCGCAACCAAGCGGTTCGCTTAGTCTGCTAACTATTTCAGAGAAACCCTGCCAGGACCATTGGCGGAAGGTCGAATCCCGGCCGGCTGGCGTAGCGCATCGTCTATCCTGCCGGAACGCTGGATTACCGGAACGCCTGGTCCGGGCGGCAGTCATCTGCTCGAACGCCAGGATTTTCACAGGAACCCACCATGCCCAAGACACTGCTGTCGCGCCTGCACCTGCTGGTCCTCGCGCTGCTCGCTTTGAGCCTGTCCGCCTGCGCGCTGCTGCCCTCGCACGATCCGCTCGAGGTGCAGGTCGCCGGCATCCAGCCGTTGCCGGGCGAAGGGCTGGAGCTGCGCCTGCTGGTCAAGCTGCGTCTGCAGAATCCCAACGACGCTGCGGTCGACTATGACGGCGTGGCGCTGAGCCTCTCGGTCAACGACCGGCGCCTGGCCAGCGGCGTCAGCGACCAGCGTGCGGTCCAGGCTTTTGCCACGGGGCTGCCCGAGACCCGCACGTTTCCGACCGACGTCTGGGAGCGCTTGCAGCGGCAGGCGCTGAAGGACCATCGCGACCAGGTGTTGCTGCATGGAGATCCCCAAGGCGCCGCGCCATTGCGCAAGGCGATTGCGTCGTATCTGAACCTGGAGCGGGGCGCCAAGGTGTCGCCCGACCAGATCCTGGTGCTGAGCAGCACGCGGCAAGCCCTGTTCCTGTGCGCGCAGTTGCTGGTGGACGCCGGCAAGCCGATCTTGCTGGAAAACCCCGGTTATTTTGGCGCCAAGAAGGCGTTCGAATCCGCCGAGGCCAGGATCGTGCCCATTGATGTCGACGCCCAGGGCGTGCGCACGGACCTGTTGCGCGCGGACCGCAGCGGCGCCAACTGCGTGTACGTCACGCCCTCGCATCAATACCCCACGGGGGCGACCCTGTCGCTGGCGCGGCGGCTGGAATTGACCCGCTGGGCGGCCGAGAACGGCAAGTGGATCATCGAAGACGATTACGACAGCGAATTCCATTACGACGGTTTGCCGACCGCCTGCGTGCAGGGCCTGGACAAGTACCAGCGCACGCTTTACATCGGCACCTTCAGCAAGACGCTCTATCCCGGTTTGCGCATGGGATACATGGCGCTACCCCGCGAACTGGTCAGCGCCTTCGCCTATGCGCGCAGCATCCTGGACGGGCATACGCCGCAGATCCTGCAACTGACGCTGGCGCGTTTCATGGAAGACGGGCACTACAACACCCATATCCGCGCCATGCGCAAACTGTACGCCGCGCGCCGCGACGCCATGCTGCAAGCCTTGGACACGCACATGGCCGGCATCGCCACCGCAGCGCGGCCACAGGGCGGGCTTCAGATTCCCTGCATGCTGCTGCGCGGCTGGTCCGAGGAAAAGACGATCAGGCAGGCGGCGGGCGCCGGCCTGCTGCTGCCCGGGCTGAGCCGGCTATATGCCGGCGCGGACAAGCGGCAGGGCTGGATACTGGGGTATTCCTCGCTGACCGAGCACGAGATCGACACCGCCATGCGGCGGCTGTCGGTCGCGCTAAGAAAGCGGTAGCGGCCCATGCGCTAGGGTTTGGCGGGGCTGCCGATCAGCGCGCGGCTGCCGCCGTGCATCAGCAGATGGGCGGTCAGGCCGGCGACCAGCCCCCAGAACGCACCGCCCACACCCAGCAGCGTGACGTTGGCGGCCGTGGCCAGGAAGGTGATCAATGCGGTCTCGCGGGTGCGGGCGTCGGCCATGGCGTTGGCCAGGCTGCCGCCGATGGCGCCCAGCAGCGCCAGCCCCGCCAACGTCGTGATGAAGGCCTTGGGCAACACCATGAACAAGGTCGCCAGGGTGACGCCGAAGGTACCCACCAGGATGTAGAACACGCCGCAGGCCAGCCCCGCCAGGTAGCGCTTGCGCGGGTCTTCGTGCGCATCAGGGCCGGTGCAGATCGCGGCGGTGATGGCCGCCACGTTGAAGGCGTGCGCGCCGAACGGGGCCATGATCAGGGAACCCAGGCCGGTAATGGTCAGGATCGGGTTGGCGCTGGTTCGGTAACCGTCGTTGCGCAGCACCAGCATGCCTGGCATGTACTGGCCGGTCAGCGTGATGACGAACAACGGCAGCGCCACGCCCAGCAGGGCCTGCAGCGAAAACCGGGGCATTTCGAAAACGGGCGCGGCAAGGCTCAGATGGACGGCCGCGAAGTCGATGCGGTCCTGCGCGATCAACATGGCGACACCGATGACCAAAATGCCAACGACGGCGAAACGCGACGTATAGCGCTTGAGCAGTGCATACGAGACCACCAGCACGATCACCAGCGCCGGATCGACGCTGGCACCGCCGAAGGCATTGACGCCGAATTGCAGCAGGATGCCGGCCAGCAGCCCGGCCGCGATGCCGCCGGGAATCCTGCGCACCAGCTTTTCAAACGCGCCGGACAGGCCCAGCACGATAAAGCCCAAGGCGGACACCACGTAGGCGCCAATGACTTCGCCATAAGGCGTGAACGGCATCACCGTGGCCAGGAAGGCCACGCCGGGCGTGGACCACGCCGTGATGATCGGCGCCTTGTACCGGAAGCTGAGCAGGGCGCCCGTGACGCCAACCCCGATCGAAACGGCCCAGACCCATGATGCCGTCTGGGCGGGGGTCAACCGGGCCAGCTCGGCGGCCTGGAACACGAGCACGAAGGTTCCGCCGTAGTTCACCAGCACCGAAATCAGGGCGGCGATGGTCGGCGAAAAGAAGTCGGCGGGTCGAAGGCGAACCGGCGGTGTCGTCATGAAGCACTCCACATTGCGTAGGGGGCCGCAGGGGCGGCCAGCACAAGGCATGAAGTGTAGGAGTGATATGGACTGCTAATTCATGCCACTTTGGCATGTGTCAGCAGACCGCTTTGGCGGGCTACGCCAGCACCTGTGCAGGCTGATAGAAGCAATAGCCGCTGTTGCGCAGCGTCTTGACCGGCAGCGTTTGCCCGCTGACGTCTTCGACGCGCCGCCGCAACCGTCGCATCTGCGTATCCAGGCGGCGCTGGTCGTAGTCCAGGTAGTCGAAGCCCAGCGCTTCGATGATCTGCCGGCGGCTGATGTTCTCGCCGGGCTGGCTCATCAGGCAGCGCAGTACCAGCAGGTCTTGCTGTGAAAGCGGCACGGCGGGCGCGCCGGGAATGTGCAGCCGGCGCGGCCCCACTTCCAGCGTCCAGCCGGGCGGCGGGGCGCAGGCCCCAGTGCAGCGCGCCGTCCTCATTTATGCCGACCATGCGTTCGGCAATGCCCTCGGGCGTGCGAACGAACTGCCGGATTGGCAGGGCGTCGATGAACTCATTGGCCAGCAGGACCAGCGGGCCGGCGGGCACTTCGTCGAGCGAGGCGCACCAGTCGACCTGATATCCCGCCAGCGTCT
>LNAP01006102.1_pt1 | contig 10497 bp, 10 predicted proteins | sample 602601 | NCBI WGS metagenome assembly LNAP01 (sample SAMN02440304, study PRJNA202911) | soil metagenome | biome: Subtropical and temperate rainforests or woodlands; isolation source: soil samples (1 kg each in a 20% v/v slurry with milli Q water) were... ...
GGTATAGCGAGCGCACGGACGCCGAGCCGCAACTGGTGGCTGCGCTGGCTGCCGCAGCCATGAGCCATGAAGTGGATCAGGGTTCAAGCTGAGGTGGATTGGTCTGAGCAGGATTCTATCTTGAGATAGTCTTGCCGACGACGTGAGTCATCATGCCATGGTGTTGAAGCGTGGCGTCCTCTTAGCAGACGTTCTTGCGTCCCCCGATTATGCCGGGTCGTGCTGCCCAGGTTCGCTAGCCGCTCATCCCAGGGGGGGGCGGGCGTGGCACGCCTTGCGTATCCCTGACGCCTGCCGCGTGCCTTGTTGGCACTTGTCCAACCGCTACGGTCACTGGCGGTTGCTTTGTGCTTCTGTGTTTTCTGGAGTTCGTGTCAAGGCTGCAGCCGGTCGGCATGCGTTGAGTTTGTTGCCAAGTAGGCCTAGGTAGGGCGTTTGGCCTGCCCCAGTAAGCGGCTTCAGGATATCGCGGATACGCTTAATACCAGCACGGCTGGACCCTGCAAGGCAGGAGGTGGATAGACACCTTCTTAGGCTCCGGATCATCTATCTGTGAGCAGATTACCACATGATGATGAGCTACAGCCGTTCGGCGAAGCTGAGAAATGGCATGGCATATCGCCGCTGCGCCAGGATTTTTTTGAACACATCGGCTTCCTCGATGGTCACTTTATGCAAACGAATACTGTGAAGAATGAGGTCTTCGGTTCGGAGTAGTCGAGACTCACCGATTAACTCGATGGTTGTACGTCTAAAACGTTTTTTTTCATCAGATGCAATATGGTATCCCTGCGTTGCGGCGGCGGCTAAGCAAGCTGCCTCGCCCCGCCCCATCAAATCACGCAAATGTGCAAACAGGGCCAGTGCGTCCAATTCATCAATCACAAACGGCTGCAAAAACCCCGCAGTGATCGCGTCGTCCACGGCTGTGCGCTGTTCGAGGTCTATGATTTCGTTAATTACTTCCTGCGGTACATTAAACCGGTAGGGCGGTAGCGAGCCAAGCAGGGGTAACTGCTGGATGTGATGAAAGTTAATTAAAACATTAGCATCGGTGATGACGATTACGATGGGGTCTGTGGTTGGCACGGCTGCGCCCCTTGTTCAGTCTAGTCCAACGGACGCGAGCATGCGACTGAGGCCAGCGCGTTCTACGCCAACCATGGAAGCCAATTCGTTTAGCTTGCTAAGCGTGATTTCTTCGCGGCGATAGGCTTCGAGCGCCAAGCTTAAGAAGCGGCGACGAAAATCATCGCTCAAGTTCACTTCCGCTGCCGGCTCCGGAGCATGCAGGAATTCCGCGATTTCCTTGCCTTCGCCTGCCTGTTCTTGAGCAATCAAACGTTGCAGTTCGGATTCGTCGAGCAATTTCAGGTTTCTAAGACGATAGATCATGGCGATACGACTGACACCGAAGTGATGCGCGAGCAGTGCTACGTCGTAAAGCTGAATATCCTGACTTCCAGGTGCAGCGCGTTGCTCGGCTTGTACAACATCGATTTCATCGAAGATGGTGACTTGAGCTCGACTTGCCGCGCCCTTACCGAGCGATTGAATAAACAACATGATGCTTTCGGAAGGCATGAGTAGTTCTGCCGCAAAGGCATTGGCCCGTACTTCAAGCAAGTCTGCACGATTTTCCGCGCGGCTTGGCGTACCAATTCGATGTCGATCAATCAGGACGTGGGCATATTCGTGGGCCAAGGAGAATCGCCGGCGCAACGGGGCATGGTCACTGTTGATCACGATGAAGACGCCGATCTTTGCGTCGGACAGCATCAATCCGGAAATGTTGTCGGGCAGGCTTACGGCACCCGTACGCAGCCCCTGCGATTCAAATAACTCGGCCAAATCGCTAATGGGCGTGTTGCCCAAGGCGAGGCGTTGGCGCTCGTCTGCCGCAACCTTTTGTCCTTGCTGGATAGCAGTCCAACGAGATTTTGGAGCGGGTAGGTCGTACGTCGCAGGTAGAATTTGAGCCCGACTGATTCCCAGCAGACGCTCCAGATTGGTGACCTCGCGCCCAAGGGCCAAACTGTCTTGCAGCGCCTGTACAAGCTCGGCGTGTTCGGTTAACTGGGCGTCTGAGCGAAATAAGGCCGATAGCGCATCCTGTTCCTCGAAGTTGTCTTCAAAGAAAGATTTGATGTCACGACCCACAGCATGTGCAATGCGATCCAGTTCCAGGCTGTTCACTGCTCGGCTGCCCGATTCGATCTGACCGATGGCAAGCCGTGATACCTCAACGAGATCTCCCAACTGCTCCTGAGTCAAGGCGCAGCTTTCCCGAGCGGAGCGAATACGCCGACCGATTTCTTCTCGCGTAAGTGCCATGATGTTCTCCAAGGGAAGGGGGATTCGAATACAAGAATAATAGCTTATTCATCTTTGAATGGCAATTTATGGATATGCATGTTAGATTATAAATCATAGTGTTTTGCCACAAGGCGGTGCATGATGGATTTAACCTCAACACGTTTTCAGATCTTGGCGCTCTCAGGCGGCGGCTTTCGTGGGTTGTATACCGCCAAGATTCTTGCTGATTTGGAAGAGGAGATCGGCGCGCCGATTGCCACACGCTTTGATCTAATTGCCGGTACCTCAATTGGGGGGATTCTGGCGTTAGCCATTGCGATGGAAATTCCTGTAAAGCATATTGTTGATTTGTTCACTAACGACGGCGAAGCTATTTTTAAGCGTCGGTGGTCATTGTGGGGAATGTGCCGGGCGCCTTTTTCCTCACGGCCCTTGCAGGGGTTGCTTTCTAAGGATGCGTTGTTCGGTGATCGCTTACTCGGCGCCTGTAAGCATCCGGTAATCGTGCCCTCGATTAATTATTCGTCAGGCAAGCCACAAATTTTCAAGACGCCCCACAACGAAAATTTTAAACGCGATCATCTTTATCGTTTGGTCGACGTGGCTTTAGCCACCAGCGCTGCACCGGCTTATTTTCCGCGACATACCTTTAACAATAACCAGTATGTGGATGGCGGTTTGTACGCCAATGCACCAGGTTGGCTTGCGCTGCATGAGGCGCAAACATTTTTTGGCCAAGCGTCAGACCAGATTCATTTGCTGTCGGTGGGAACGATGTCATCAAAGTTTACCGTCGACCCTCGACGAAATTGTCAGGGGGGCACCTATGACTGGGGCGGCTTGCATCCGGCGAACATGCCAAAGCGACTGTTTGGCTTATCGATTTCGGTTCAAGAATCGCTGAGTGCTTTCATGCTGGCGCATCAACTTCCCGGCCGTTATCTTCATGTTGACGATGACCTTACCGATCAGCGTGCCCGCGCCGTGGCTCTTGATAAAGCGGATGCTGCCGCGCGGGAGGTCTTGCTGGGTGCGGCGAGCGAACGCTCCAAGATCTGCATAGGCGATCACCACTGCCAATCATTTTTAGCGCATAGGCCCAAACAGCCCACTTTTTACTACGGCGAACAGGCAAAAACGGAGATTAATCATGCTTAAACTGAACAAGATTTTTTACAGCTCCGTGGAAGAGGGCGTATTTTATGATCGCATCCAGCCTACGGCGGAGCAGCGTACGTATTTGGTAAGTTGCAAAAACGATATTCGTGATCATCTGCGCCCACGTATTTGCCGCGCTACGGTGGAGGTGCTTGGCATGGACCGGGTTGTTGAGCCACGTTTTCGGACACAAGGATCATGGTCGTACAACACCTGTGTTCAACCTGTCTTTCGTCCTCCCCAGGAAATGGACTGGGATTTTGGCGTTTACCTGCCCGTCAGTGTTTGGGAGGAAAACGGACCTCCACATGAAATGGCCCCTGCGTACTTTGAATTGGTTGAGGGGCTGTTGCAGGATTTGTGTCGCGACAAAGGCTGGACATTGATCTCCGGTAAAGATATGTGCATTCGCGTACAAGTTGCAAGCTGGGCACACATTGATATTCCTCTTTATGCGGCGCCTGAAGGTGAGTTCGAGCAAATCCTGGAAAAGGCGGCCTTAGAAAGTGCATCGTTTGCCGCGCGGGCAGCCGATAGCGCCCTGGATTTCATGGCGATTTTAGAGAGTGCCGAGTTTGGTGAAATGCCGGAGCAGGCATGGGACGACCTTGATCACATCGTCATGGCAACCCGCAAGGGGGAATGGAAAGCCTCCGATCCAGAGGCTATTTCCAAATGGTTTAGCGACAAGGTGCAAGAGCATGGTGAGCAGCTGCGCCGCGTAAGTCGGTATTTGAAGGCGTGGCGCGATTATCACTGGGAAGAGGGCGGCCCGACGTCTGTTTCCATTATGGTCGCGATCGCGCAAGCATTTGAAGTGCATCGCGCACGCGATGATATAGCGCTGGAAAAGTCTGCATTGCGTCTAGGTAATGCGCTTTTGGGAGAAATTCGCGAACGTGGAATTGATGACGGTGCGGAGGACTTCAATAAGAGGTTGTCTGCGGCAGAAAAGACGCTTGCGGCTCAAAAGGCACGTGCTCTCGCACAGGCGTTGCTGAATTCACGCACTCTCGCCGTGCATCAAAAAGGGCAAGCCATTGAGCAGGTTCGGACGCATTTGGGTGACCGAATTCCTGTTGATGTCGCTTTGATCGATATCGATAACAGCATGGACGATGTCCGGTCAATACCACCGCAACGGGTTGCCGCGCCAGTGGTGCTTGCCAGTAGCGCGGGTTAGTCGGTTCGGATGAACGAGCGTCTTGGTGCGGCGTTCCGGCAGCTTAGTGTGCGAGGATTTTTCGCGACTCGCCGACGGGCCGGGCAGCGGCGTTTTGAGGGGGTGCTGCCTTGTTTGAAGGGTGGCGTGCGAGTACAGCTTACCGTCAGTGATTGGGATTTTCTATCCTATCCGGAGATACTGCTGCTCGAACGACCCTCTTTTCTGCCCGAGTTGATGCCTCACGTGGATGTCTCCGGCGGACTATGTTATTTCGCACCAGGATCCGTCGTGCTTGATCGGTACGATCCGGCAACCGCGGTCGCTCAATGCCTTGACCAGGCGACGGCATTGCTCGATCGGATTGCTTCCGATCCAAACTACCGATCATCGGATATACAAGATGAGTTTCAGGCTCATTGGGAGTTCGGACAGTTAACACAGCCATGGCCTGTTTTGTTAGGTCGCATTGAACCTGGCGCCGTGTCGGCCAGCTATTCCATTATTGAGGTGGCGGGCCGACGTAAGGTAATGGTTGCCAGTGACTCGACTGACGTTATCACGTTGGCACAGTCGCTGGGAACGAGCGAGCCTTCCAGGAAACGGTTCCAGTGTTGGTTGTTTAAAACGGCCGTTCGTCCGAGTGTGCCGTTGTTCATGCCTAAAACGGTTAAACAGCTGTTCGAGTGGCTGCGGCAATGGGATCGTGCCGTTTATAACGGTGTGCAACGTGTTCTAGGCCATGAATCAGCTTACCTGAACTATACATTCGTGACGTTTGCCGTGGACACACCTGTGGGTTGGGTGGGGTTCGGGTTTGATCTTGATCAAGTGACTCGGCTGGGGTCAAAACGTCGCCCGACGCTGTATAGGCAGTACTTACACGGTCGAGGCGGATCGGGTCGCTTGCTAAGACTCTCTATTACCGATATTAGCGGTGATTATGTTCACAACAGAAATTTAAGCTTCCCAGATCTACGCGATAAGCGCATCACCGTCATCGGTTGTGGTGCTATCGGCTCCTTTCTTGCCCAATCCTTGGTCCGTCTGGGCGCGGGAACCGGACGGGGAACGTTGACACTGATGGACCCTGATACGTTGCAGCCCGAAAATCTAGGCCGTCACTTGTTAGGATATCCGTCATTATTTCAGTTTAAGGCCAACGCTGTTGCTGCCGAGCTTTCTCGGCTGTTCCCTTGGAGCCGCGTTGTTCCCATTGCGAAGAGCGCCTTCGCTCTTCCGGACTTGTTCGCCGCAGAATTGATCATCGATGCGACCGGGGAAGAAGCCGTCAGTGAGCGCTTAAATGGCATTTGGGTGGATCGGCGCAGGCCAGTACCCGTGCTTTATGCCTGGATCCGGGGCAATGGTGAGAGTGTGCAGGGATTATGGACGGATTCCCCCGATGGCGGGTGTTATCGATGTCTGAAAGTGACTGACCCTCTTCACTACCGTCAAGACAGGTTTCCTGTTTTGACTAAGCTGCCTGAACGGCGCTTTCTTGGGTGCCAGGCATTCACGCCCTACGCGGTCTCGGCGCCGATGCAGGCGGCAGCGCTGGCGACAGACATGATCAGTGCCTGGATGAATGGGAATCCGTCGCCTCGGTTTCGGACCCGAAGTGTCGAGAATGCCGACGTAAGGGCGGTCAAAAACCAAAATATTTCACGCTTGAAGGGGTGCCCGGCATGCGGTCAGCCATGATGTGGCAAAACCCCTCGAATCCCGTTGGGAAGATATTGATTGAGGCCAGCACGCTTAATCAGATGGATCAATTCAGGCAGTGTCATAGAGCGGCCCCCGAGGCGGGGGGAGTCTTGTTGGGATTTCGTCGAGATATCCATTTACATGTCATTGCGCAGACAACGCCTCAGCCTGCGGATCATCGCAGCCGCTTCCATTTTGATCGCCTTGATGGTCGGCATCAACGTGTCGCATTGCAATACTGGCAGTCAAGCGGCATGAAAATAGATTACCTGGGGGAATGGCACACGCACCCTGAGGAGTTTCCGCAACCGTCCCCGTTAGACTATGCGGAATGGCGTAAAATCTGCGTGCCACGTGCATATCCCATGTTGTTTGCCATTTTGGGATGGTCCGGCAATCTGTGGGTTGGTGTAGGAAAGGGCAGCGTGATCACTCAAAGCGTTGAGGTGCCAGGTCACCGCGAGGGCGCATTGCAGAAGGCTTAGAGCGCAAGCACGTACGATGCAGTACATGCTGAGATGCTTTTAACTGGAAGGATTTATTGGATGGAGAGTTTTTTACAACCATATGGTCAATGGCTCATTGCCGCAGCTTATAACGTTCAGCAATCGCTGGAAGGGTTTGGGCTGGCCTCGTCCAATTTTATCGAGCAAGATGCTGACGGAACGATCATAGGGAGTTATTGGTCTCCGCTCCAGGCAGCCTTTTTTCCTTTCGTGGCATTGTTGTTATACGCCATCGTCCTTATTCCGCTCATCATGTTAGCTGCCTACATTCTTGGCAGAAAAAAAGGAATGATGGTTTCTGTGTCTATTCTCCTGCTACCGGGGATAGCAAGTGTTCTAGGGTGGCTACCTGCTTTTAACTTTCTTCCTCGCGTCTTCAGCATTGGCGGCACCGGTACTCTAGGAAGCGGACTTGGTATTCTTCCGTTATTAATGCTGGGAATGATAACCGGTTGGTGCCTTGTGATTATCGTGTACGACACCTTCAAGCTGACGGATAGATTTCGTCATTGTTACGATCATGCTTGGTTTTTAATCGCAATTTTAGCCGGCATCTTTTTTGTCTCGGATTCAGGCTCAATGCAAGAATCCAAACAGTTAGAGGAGGCCAGTCAACAAACCCGCGCAGCCAGTCTCTATCTCTTGACGCAGGTAAGGCAGTATGACGAGCATTGTCGTCAGGAGGGGCTGACGGCAACCGCCTCATGTCAGTGGGCGTCGACGGTTCAGCAGCAACTGAATGACTACGCGGCAAGCCATACCAAGGGCTTCCAGACGTTTGGGCCACGGTCTAGCGACGACGTTTATAGCCCAATCGCAGCCAAAGTGTCGCCAGAAGTTATCCTTCAAATCCGACAAGAAATCAAGCTGTATAACAATGAGAAATGCCCGATTGTCCGGCTAAGTGACTCGGTGTCCAGACTAGCTCCCGCATCTACAGTTTGTCAGAGTGTGCCGGCGGCCTATTGCATGGCGCCTCCTGAACTGCTTGATGGGTCGATTGATGGCTACGCAGGACTAAATAGCGTAGCGCTTTCCAGTGAGTGCGTTGCTCCCAGCCTGGTGATGCTTCGAAAGCGACAAGAGACATTGGGTTCCGTGGTAGCACAGAACGAAAAACTCAAACATTTTCGCTGGCTGTCTTTTATTTTATTGTCGGTGGTGGTTGGAGGGAAAATTGCTAACTCCACAACACGGGCAATCGACATGGATAAAAGGCCGCTTAATGAAAGGAAACGGCTGGTAGGATTGTTTAAGGCGACTGGTAGGGGGCTGACGCGTTGGGTGACAAGGTTGCTGGTTGGGTTTGGAACGCTTGTAGCGTTTATCTATCGCTCTGCTGGAAAGCAATTTGCTCTCCGGAGAAAATCATAGGGATTCGCAGACCTTCTTGCGTCCCCCGGCCCAGCCGGGTCGCGCTGCTTCAGGTTCGCTAGCCGCTCATTCCCTTCGGGACGGGCGTGGCCCGCCTTGCGTATCCCTGACGTCTGGCGCGTGCCTTTTTGGCACTTGCTTAACCCCAAGGTCACTGGCTGTTGGGGAGGGGGCGGACTTGCTGTTCCCTTCAGTGTGTCACGCCGTGCTCGTCGTCAAGGGCGGCGCGCACCGGTGCGCTTGCGGCCGGTGGCCGTCTTGGACCCTGTGACGGCTTGCGCTGCGGCGTGACGCCTTCGGTGCCAGGCAATCTCGCCTGAGTTCCGAACCGGAGGCAGTCATGCAGCAATATTCCCTTTCCTTTGATTCCAATATCTTGAATGCCGGCGCGTTGCTGGTGCGTGAGGCGGGCGGCGCGTTGCGTCCGGCTAGCCGTCGCGAGATTCTTGTCGTAGCGCGCGAGCTGGTCGATACGGACGAGCTGCGCGGCCAAGCGCTAAGCAGTCCGACGGCGGTGCGCGATTTTCTGCGGATGAAGCTCAATACCTCACTGGAGCACGAGGTGTGCGGGATGATCCTGGTCGATACGCAGCATCGGTTGATTGCGTACCTGGAGCCGTTTCGCGGCACGCTGGATCAAGCGTCTGTGTACCCGCGTGAAATTGTCAAGCTGGCGCTGGAGCATAATGCCAAAGCGATTTTTCTGGTGCATAACCATCCCAGTGGCGAAGCCCAGGCCAGCGAAGCCGATATTCGCCTGACTAAACATCTGAAGCAGGCGCTGGCGCTCATTGATGTGACGCTGCTGGACCATTTCATTGTCGCCGGATCGAAGGTGCTGTCGATGGCCGAAACGGGGCTCGTGTAAGCCGGGCGACGGCGGGAGGCGTTGGCCTCCCGCTTTAATCGCGTGAGATTGTAGGGACAGCGGTTGACGGCGTTGACAAGGGGTATGTTTGCTTAACGAGGGCGTTTCAGGGGATAGTTGTAGTGATCGCGCCGATGTCGGCCCGAAGACCGCTCCTGGAGCGGGTCTTCTTCGCTCGTGAACGGCTGGTCGCCAGAGGGTCTATCCGCTTGTTGCGCGTGGCGCACGAGAAATCGTGCATTGGCGGCGCGGATGAACAGCCAGCTCAACACCGCGTAGAGCGGTGTCTGAAGGGCGATGAACCCTTGTATGACGTTTAACGGCAACGGCGGGTTGACCCAGACGCTGTAGGCGCTACTGCTGGGTGTGAACAGTGTCGTGAAGGTCAGATTCACTCCCAGTACGATCGCCGTCAGGCCCACGACGGCCACGAATTGCTCATCGGATGAAAGCAGACGCTGCTGGGTTTTGGGAAAGCGATTCACCACCAGCGGCAGGGTGATCAGCAGCAGGCCGTAGGTCATGAGCGTGTCGGACACGTTGTACCAGGCGGCGGGGAACAGGCCGACGGGGAACGCCAACATCCAGCGCCCTAAGAACTGAAGCAGCATTTTGATCAGCGGCATGTCTGTCTCCTTATTTGCTGTTGTTATGGATATAGACGGGTGGCGGGGCACGAATCCGCCGTTTGTCACGAAAAATTCATGATGCTGCGGTAATGGTGGCGATCCATCGGCGTTAACCCGGCAAGCCGGGCGCGGGTGCAGCCAGAACGTTGTGCGCTCCAGCACACTGCAGCAGGTTGTTGGGCGAGCCGTTTGCATCGACCCTATAGCGATTACCGACGAGTGGTTGTCAGCGGGGTGGCAACCGGACAGGAGGCGGATCAGTGTGGAAATCTTCAGGGCGTGCCGATCATGTCGTGTCCGCTGGTCACGATGCACTGGCGCCGTGTCACCACCTAGGATTGGACGCACCCTTGACTGGCGTCAGCACTCCATTCTTGCCGATACCGTTGTGGTGGGTTGGTTGGCCTGGGCCAGCACTCCATTGCGCGACGTACGGCCCATTCGCGCCTTGTTTGGTGTGAATCCTGTCTTTGGCACGGCGGCCTGCGGCCGCCTCGGGCTTATTCGGCGCAACCGTGTGACGTCACGATTTTCCCCTGGGCGCTGCCCATTCCTCGCGAGCCAAAATCGCGCCGTCTTCCGGTCGTCCACTGGCGTTACCGTCCCCAAGGGGATGCCCCGCGCCCGGCCGGCGACGGTCGGATCACAACAAGGGCGCGATGGGCGCGCACTTGCAACCTCAAAGGAGTTTTATCATGGCACTCATCGGCACATTCACCGCACAGGACAACGGCTTTACGGGATCGGTGCGCACCCTGACGCTTAACGTCAAGGTCA
>LNAP01006103.1_pt1 | contig 10497 bp, 9 predicted proteins | sample 602601 | NCBI WGS metagenome assembly LNAP01 (sample SAMN02440304, study PRJNA202911) | soil metagenome | biome: Subtropical and temperate rainforests or woodlands; isolation source: soil samples (1 kg each in a 20% v/v slurry with milli Q water) were... ...
CGGAGCCGCCGCCGCGGTCGCCGCCATCGCCGCTGCGCCGCCGACACGCCGATCCATGCCGCCGAACACCGACAGCTTCCGGAATTTCTCGGCCAGCAGGTAGTAGGCGGTCACCCGGTTCTTGGTCGGGTCGCCGCCCATGCGCTCGCCCACCTCGGCGATCGCGCTGTCGAGCGCAGCGTCGCTGTCGGTCAGGCCGAGTTTCTTCTTCAGATAGTTCTCGCGCACCCGGTCGGTCTCGGCCTTGTCACTGAATGACACCAGGGACGAATCCCGGTTCTGCAGCGCGATCCCAAGGTATCGCACGATCGCGGCGATCACGCCGGAGTCCGCGTCGGGCGCGTACTTCCTGACATCGATGGACCAGTCTTCAGCCATTGGCGTTCCTCCAGGCACAGCAGTCCACCGGCCTTGATAACGCCGCAGAACCGCACCCGCGCTCAGGCGATCTGCTGAAGCGAGTGGCGGAATCACCTAGGTGCGCGCAATGGGCGCGGCGTCCTTCTGGCGGTCGGCTGGGGAGATCAGCGCTCAGTGCGTGGCGGAGAGGGTGGGATTCGAACCCACGGTACCCGTAAAGGTACGCCGCATTTCGAGTGCGGTGCTTTCGACCACTCAGCCACCTCTCCGGAGACGTCTTTCGGGCCTCCGGCGACGGAGCCCGCTGAGCGCGAGGCGCGGAACCTACTCATCCGGCCACGACAGATCAAGCGGGCGTTTTCGCCTTTCTGTCAGCGCGGGTAGAGGATCATCTGGGTGCAGCGGAAGAGCGCCATGGCCTTGCCGCTCTCGGCGTGTGTCGCGGTGGCGTCCCAGACCTGGGTCATGCGGCCGCCGTGGACGAGGTTGGCCTCGCAGAGCACGGTGTCGCCGATCCTGGCGGTGCCCAGGAAGTTGCTCTTCAGCTCGATGGTGGTGAAGCCGATCGCGTCCTGCGGCAGCGAGGTGCGGCAGCCGTAGCCGGCCGCGGAGTCGAGCAGGGCGATGACGCTGGCGGCGTGCAGGAAGCCGTTGGGCGCCATGTGCTTGTGCTCGACCTTCACCTGGCTGCGCAGGTAGCCGTTGCGGACCTCCAGCACCTCGAGGCCGAGCTCGCCGGGAAGGTAGCCCTGCTGCATGGCGTTGAGGTCGCCGGCGAGATCGTCGCTCTTGGTGGGGAAGACGTCCGCCATGGCTCAGCCCTCGTCGGCGGCCAACACGGCCACGCCGTCCTCGTCAGCATAGAGCATGTCGCCGGGAAGGAAGACGAGACCGCCGAAGGCGACGGGCGTGTCGACCACGCCCTCGCCCCGCTTGACGCTGCGCATGGGGTTGGTCCCCAGCGCCTTGACCCCGATGTCGAGGGTGCTCAGCACGGCGGCGTCGCGGACGGCGCCGTTGACGACGATCCCGGCCCAGCCGTTCTTCACGCCGTCGGCGGCCAGGTTGTCCCCGACCAGCGCCTTGTGCAGCGAGCCTCCGCCGTCGACCACGAGGACGCAGCCCTCGCCCGGCTCGGCCAGGGTGGCCTTCACCGCCGAGTTGTCCTCATGGCAGCGCACGGTGCGGATGGGGCCGGCGAAGGCCGTCCGCCCGCCGAAGTCGCGGAACTGGGTCACGCAGACCTCGATCACCCCTTCATGTTCGTCGCAGAGGTCGGCGACAGAGATCTGGGTCACGCCAGGGCCTTTCCCTTGTAGCCATCACGAAGGTCGCGCTTCAGCACCTTGCCGATGTGGCTGCGCGGCAGGCTGTCCACCAGGATCAGGTCAGCCAGGCGCTGGGTCTTGCCGAGCTTGGCGTTGACCCATTCGCGCAGCTCTTCGGCGCCGACGCTCTTGCCCGGGCGCAGGGCGACGAAGCCAACCGGCGTCTCGCCCCACTTCTCGGATGGCACGCCGACCACGGCGGCTTCCAGAACCGCCTCGTGCTTGACCACCTCGGCCTCGAGGTCGGACGGGTAGATGTTGAAGCCGCCCGAAATGATCATGTCCTTCTTGCGGTCCATGAGCGTCAGGAAGCCATCCTCGTCGAAGCGGCCGACGTCGCCGGTGCGGATGTAGCGAAGCCCTTCGGGCGAGTACCACTCGGCCTCGGAAGTCTTGCCCGGCTGGTTGTGGTAGCCGACCATCATCGCGCCCGAGCGGCCGACCACTTCGCCGATCTCGCCCTGGGGCACTTCCTTGCCGTCCTCGCCGATCAGGCGAATGTCGTGGCCAGGCAGCGGCACGCCGACGGTGTGCAGCTTGTCCGGATGCTCGTGGGCGACGAGGTAGCAGGAGCCGCCGCCCTCGGTCATGCCGTAGTACTCGATCAGCCCGCCGGGCCAGCGCTTCAGCACGTCGGCCTTCACCTCCGGCGAGAAGGGCGCGCTGGTCGAGAACTTCATGCGGAAGGACGACAGGTCATAGCTGTCGAAATCGGCCCGCTCCATGATCCGGCGGTATTGCACCGGCACCAGCATGGCGTGGGTCACCTTGTTCTGCGCCGAGAGCTTCAGGAACTGCTCGGCGTCGAACTTCGGCATCAGCACCGCCGTGCCGCCATTGGAGATGGTCGGCAGGTAGGAGACGAGCGTGGTGTTCGAATAGAGCGGCGTGGAGATCATGGTCACCGCGTCGGCCGGATAGACCCCGCGGCGGATCTGGCCCCAGCGCATGCGGTGCGGCTGGACGATGCCCTTCGGCGCGCCGGTCGTGCCGGACGAGTAGATGATGTTGAAGCCCTGGTCGGGCTCGACCTCGACGGGGGCCGGCTTGGAACCCTTGGGCGCCAGCCATTCCTCGAAGGCGACCCCGGCGGCCGAACCGTCCAGGGCCACCCGCTTGGCGGTGATCTGGCCGGCGACGCCCTCCAGCGCCTTGGCCACGCCGGCGTCCAGGAAGAAGACCTTGGCGCCGGAGTCGCTCAGCATCATCACCAGGCTTTCCGGCGTCGAGGACGGCGCCAGCGGCGCGACGATCGCGCCGGCCCGCAGGATGCCGAAGAAGGTCGCGCCATACTCGACCGAGGTGGTGGCGCAGACCGCGGCGACGTCCGCCTTGCCGACACCGTCGCGCTGCAGGGCGACGGCGATGCGGTCCATCAGCTCGTCGAGCTCGGCGTAGGAAATAGTGCGGTTGGCGTCGACGAGAGCGGGCTTGTCCTTCAGCTCGGCGGCCTGCGCCCTGATCACGTCGGCAAGCGTCCCGAACTCCTGGCTCATCAGCTCTTCGACTGACATCGGCCCCTCTCCCTATTCAAACAAATGTACGACTTCCTAAACCCTGAATCCGGGCCGGCCGCAATCGGCGCTTGCCCTCGACGAGTGCCCTAGAGGAAACTAGCCGTCGCCCGCCCCTCGCGATTTCGGCGGCGCGCTCGCATTCAATCCAGGGGCCATAAGAGCCCGACCCATTTTTAGGGACGAACATGCCTGACGAGATGATCTCGCTCGGCGCCAAGCTCAAGCAGCTCGCCGAACTGAAGCCCGATGCGCCCGCGGTGAGCTGCGGCGATGTGACCCTTACCTACGACCAGTTCCACAAGCTCTCCAACCGCGTCGCCCGCGGCCTTGCCGCCAAGGGCGTGAAATTCGGCGACCTCGTCACGCTCGGCCTTCCCAACTCGACCGATTTCGCCGTCGCCTGCTGGGGCATCTGGAAGCTGGGCGCCACGCCCCAGCCGATCTCCTTCCGCCTGCCCAAGGGCGAGCTGGAGGCGATCATGGAACTGGCCAAGACGCCGGTGGTGATCGCCGAGTTCGAGCACGAGATCGACCGGCCGCTGCTGTCGGTGAAGGACCTGGCGGCCCTGTCGGACGACGAGAGCGACCTGCCCGACCAGACCGCCCCGATCTCCAAGGCCCCGACCAGCGGCGGCTCCACCGGCCGCCCGAAGCTGATCCTGGCCGGCCAGCCGGGCGTCAGCGCCAGGGAAACCCCGGAGGTCGGCGGCTGGCAGATCAAGCGGGACTCGGTGTGCCTGCTGCCGGCGCCGCTCTATCACAACGCCGGCTTCGGCATGATGATGTCGGCCTTCAACATGGGCGCGCACATGGTGCTGATGCCCCGCTTCGACGCCGAGGCGACCCTGGCCAACATCGAGCGGCACAAGGCGACCTGGATCTACCTGGTCCCGACCATGATGAACCGCATCTGGCACCTGCCGGAGGAGGTCCGCACCAAGTACGACCTGTCGTCCCTGCAGACCCTCTGGCACCTGGCCGCGCCCTGCCCGCCCTGGCTGAAGGAAGCCTTCATCCACTGGCTCGGCGGCGAGGTGATCCAGGAGCTCTACGCCGGCACCGAGGCCCAGGCCTCGACGGCGATTTCCGGCACCGAGTGGCTGACCCACCGCGGCTCCGTCGGCAAGGTGCGGATGGGCGAGATGGTCGCCATGGACGATGCCGGCAACCCCCTGCCCCCGCGCGAGGTCGGCGAGATCTACATGCGCCGGCCCGAAGGCGCGGCCCCGTCCTACAAGTACCTGGGCGCGACGGCCAAGACCCTGCCTGGCGGCTGGGAAAGCCTGGGCGACATCGGCTGGTTCGACGAGGAAGGCTATCTCTACCTGGCCGACCGGCGCACCGACATGATCCTGGTGGGCGGCTCCAACGTCTATCCGGCCGAGATCGAAGCGGCGCTGGAGGAGCATGACGACGTCCAGTCCTGCGCGGTGATCGGCATTCCGGACGACGACCTCGGCAACCTCATTCACGCGATCGTGCAGACCAGGGGCGGGCGCGACGAAGCGTCGCTTCGGGCGCATCTGGCCGCCAAGCTGGTCACCTACAAGCAGCCCCGGACCTACGAATTCGTCGACGAACCGCTGCGCGACGACGCCGGGAAGGTGCGCCGCACCGCCCTGCGCGACGCCCGCATCGCGGCGATGAAGGAACAGCAGCCGGCCTAAGGCGGATCAGCCGGCGGCTGCCTGGCGGCCGCCGGACGACCATGAAATCGGAACCTGGGCTGCTCCAGCGCGGCCCAGTTTTGCAGCACGGCGACCGCCGCTTCCGGGCAGACGGTTGCCGTCCATGCTGCGCCGCGATAAGCGAGAGCCATTCTTGAAAGATAATTTCCGGGGAAACGCATGAGCATAAAAGGCAAGGCCTACATTATGGGGGCGTACGAGCATCCGCTCCGCGACGCGCCCGACAAATCCACCCCGCAGCTTCACGCCGAGTGCGCCAAGGGCGCGCTCGAGGACGCCGGCCTGACCAAGGACGACATCGACGGCTATTTCTGCGCCGGCGACGCCCCCGGCTTCGGCGGCATGTCGATGATCGACTACATGGGCCTTCGGAACGTCCGGCACATGGACTCCACCGAGACCGGCGGCTCGTCCTACCTGCTGCACGTGGGCCACGCGGCCCAGGCCATCGCCGAAGGCAAGTGCACGGTCGCCCTGGTGACCCTCGCCGGCCGTCCGCGCCAGAACAAGTTCTTCGGCGGCGGCTCCGGCAAGCCGGGCCAACTGACCGATGGCCCGCCCGAGGCCGGCTATGAGAACATCTACGGCGGCTCGACCCACAACACCTACGCCATGTGCGCCATGCGCCACATGTACGAGTACGGCACCACCTCCGAGCAGCTCGCCTGGATCAAGGTCGCCGCCAGCCACCACGCCCAGTACAACCCGAACGCCCTCCTGAAGGACGTGGTGACGGTGGAGGACGTGGTGAACTCGCGGATGATCTCCGATCCGCTGCACCTGCTCGACTGCTGCGTCGTCACCGACGGCGGCGGCGCGCTGATCGTCACCTCGCCCGAGGTGGCCAAGAGCCTGAAGCGCCCGAAGGTGAAGATCATGGGCGCCGGCGAGTCGCCCAAGGGTCCGCAAGGCGGCCGCGGCCTCGACCTGACGCACTCCGGCGCGGTCTGGTCCGGCCCGATCGCCTTTGGCGAGGCCGGCGTGAAGCCGTCCGACGTCAAGTACGCCTCGATCTACGACAGCTTCACCATCACGGTGCTGATGCAGCTCGAAGACCTGGGCTTCTGCGAGAAGGGCCAGGGCGGCAAGTTCGTCGCCGACGGCAACCTGATCTCGGGCGTCGGCAAGCTGCCGTTCAACACCGACGGCGGCGGCCTCTGCAACAACCATCCGACCAACCGGGGCGGCATCACCAAGGTCATCGAAGCGGTGCGCCAGCTCCGCGGCGAGGCCCACGAGAAGGTGCAGGTCCCCAACTGCGACATCGCCCTGGCCCACGGCACGGGCGGCTCGCTCGGCACGCGCCACGGCGCGGCGACCCTCATCATGGAACGGGAGGCCTAAGAATGACCGACGTCCAAGACCGCCCCGACGTGATGACCCGGGATATCCCGGCGCCCGCCGTCACCATCGAAAGCAAGCCCTTCTGGGACGCCGCCGCCGAAGGCAAGTTCCTGATCAAGCGCTGCAACGACTGCGGCCAGGCCCATTGGTACCCGCGCGCCCTCTGCCCGTTCTGCTTCTCCGAGAAGACGGTGTGGGAAGAGAGCCCCGGCGAAGGCGTGATCTACACCTACAGCGTCATGCGTCGCTCACCTTCGGGCCCGTACGCCATCGGCTACGTGACCCTGAACGAGGGCCCGGCCGTGCTGACCAACTTCCTGGGCGTGGCGCCTGAGGCGCTCTCCATCGGCCAGAAGGTGAAGGTGAAGTTCCAGCCGACGACGAACGGGCCGCCCGTCCCGGTGTTCGTCCCGGTCTAGGTTGTCCAGTACCTCCCCCATTGGGGGAGGTAGATCGATGCGGAGCATCGAGACGGAGGGGGCCGCCGACAGGCGGTCCTCCCCGACTGGGAAACCCCTCAGTCAGCCTTTCGGCTGACTGCTCCCCCTCCGGGGGAGCTTTACGGCTATTTCGCTCCTTCCGCCTGCGACAACTCGGCCAGCACTTCTTCGGTGTGCTCGCCGAGCCTGGGCGGATGACGGCGGATGTTGGCCGGGGTGCCGGTGAACTTCACCGGCGGCTTCATCGCCACATAGGTTCCGGCCTGGGGATGCTCGTACTTCTGGAAGAAGCCGACCGCGGCCAGGTGCGGATCGGTGGGCAGGTCGTCCAGCCGATTGGTCCGGGTCACCGGGATCGACAGCGGCTTCAGGAGCTCGATCCATTCGTCCGTGGTCTTTGTGACCGTAACGGTCTCGACCAGAGCGTAGAGCTCGTGCGTGTGGCGGCCGCGCTCGGCGCCCTGGAAGCGTGGGTCCTTGCCGAAGCTGTCGCCCCAGCCGGCCACGTTGAAGAAGATGTCCCACTGCTTGTCGGTATAGGGCAGCAGGCCGATGTAGCCATCCTTGGTGGGGAACGGCTTGCGGTGCGGGTTGACCACCCGCTGGTAGCCCCACTGGCCGGTGGGCGGGTCGAAGGTGTGGTCGTAGAGGTGCTCGACCAGATTGAAGCTGGTGACACATTCCAGCATCGGCACCTCGATGAACTGGCCGCCGCCGTTGCGCTCGCGGCTCAGGAGGCCCGCAGTGATCGCCTGGCACATGAAGAGGCCCGAGACCTTGTCGGCGATCAGGCTGGGCAGGATGCGCGGGACCGGATTGCCGTCCGTCCGCGGCAGGACGTCGGCCAGGCCCGAGGCCGACTGGATGAGGTCGTCATAGGCCGGCTCCCCGGCATAGGGCCCTTCCGAGCCGTATCCCGCCGCGTGGACATAGACCACGTCCGGCCGCAGCGCCTTCACGTCCTCGTAGGAGAGCTCCAGCCGCTTGAGGCCGTCATAGCGGATGGAGGAGGCGAAGACGTCGCAGCTCCGGATCAGGGCCTCGAGCGCCGGCCGGGACTTCGGGTCCTTCAGATCGATCAGCACCGAGCGCTTGTTGCGGTTGATGGCCAGGAAGATCGGCCCCAGGTCCCGCGGCCAGTCCTGCGGCGTATGGCCGGGCCAGCGCATGATGTCGCCGCCATCGCCGCGGCCCGAGCCGGGGTCCTCGAGCTTGATGACCTCCGCCCCCTGGTCGCCCAGCATCTGGGTCGCATAGGCGCCGAACACCACGCTGGTCAGGTCTAGGACGCGGATTCCCTTCAGGGGGCCCGTGGCTTCACTGGCCAGCTGCTTTACTTCCGCCACGTCAGGCCTCCCCTCTGCAGACCGCATCGTTATGATCCTCAAGGATCGCCCATTGACGCGGGGGAGGGCTAGTGGACTTCGCTCTATCCGACGAACACAGGATGCTGAAGGAGCTGGTGGCCCGGTTCGTCCGCGACGAGCTGATGCCGCTGGAAGCCGGCGTCCTGGCCCGGGAGGCCGACGGCAAGGGCCTGGGCATCGGGGCGGCCGAACACGCCAGGCTCGACGAGGTTTCGAGGTCCCTCGGCCTCTGGGGCTTGGACGCGCCGGAGGACGTGGGCGGCATCGACCTGCCCAACGTCGCCATGGTCGGGGTCAACGAGGAGCTGGGGCGGACCATCACCCCCTACACCCTGCCGCCGGACAGCCCGAACCTGCGCATGCTGGCCGCGACCGTGAACGAGCGGCAGCGGGAGGCCTATCTCGCACCCTACGTCCGAGGCGAGACGATCAGCGCCATCGGCATCTCAGAGCCCGGCGCAGGGGCCGACCCGGCCGGCATGATCACCCGGGCCGAGCGGGACGGCGACGACTGGATCATCAACGGCCGCAAGATCTGGATCACCCGTGCGCAGGAAGCCGACTTCACCATCCTGATGGCGGTGACGGACCGGGAAAAGGGTTCGCGCGGCGGCATCTCCGCCTTCCTGATCGACAAGGGGACGCCCGGCTTCAACGTCCTGCGGCGCATTCCGATGATCGGCGGCCAGGCGACCTACGAGGTGGCGCTGGAGGATTGCCGGGTCGAGGGCTGGAAGCTGCTGGGCCAGGAGGGCAACGGCTTCGGGCCGATGCAGCTTCGGCTGGGAACCCGCCGCATCGAAATGGCGTCCTGGTCGATCGGCATGGCCCAGCGAGCGCTGGACATGATCTGTGAGTATGCGCCCCAGCGGAAGACCTTCGGCCTTCCGCTTTCGGAACGGCAGGCGATCCAATGGTGGGTCGCGGACGCGGCCACCCGCATCCACGCCGCCCGGCTGATGACCTATGACTGCGCCTGGAAGCTGGACGAGGGCCGCGACGTGCGGATCGAGATCTCGATGATCAAGGCCTACGCCACCGAGATGGCCTGGGAGGTCGTCGACCGCGCCATGCAGACCTTCGGCGCCATGGGCATGACCAAGGAACTGCCGCTTCAGCTCATGGCCTCGCGCCTGCGCACCATGCGGATCTATGACGGCCCCACCGAAGTCCACAAGTGGGTGGTGGCCCGTAACCTGATGGGATCGAGACGATGAAGACTGCCTATGGCGACCACCTGACCGTCACCACCGAAGGCCATGTGGCGACGCTGGTCATCGACCGGCCGCCGAACAACCACGTCTCGGTCGAGCTGATGCGCGACCTGGCCGACGCGCTCGAAGCCCTCGACAAGGACAACGACATTCGCGCGGTGGTGCTGGCCTCCAGCGGCAAGGCGTTCTGCGCCGGCGCCGACCTGGTCTCCCCCACCGGCATCGGCGGCACGGGCATGAGCGGGGTCGACAGCCTCTATGAGCAGGCCGTGCGACTGTTCTCCATCGAGACCCCGATGGTCGCGGCGGTGCAGGGCGCGGCGGTGGGGGCGGGCCTTGGCCTGGCGCTCGTCGCCGACTTCCGGGTGGTCGCCCCGGAGGCCCGGTTCTCGGCCAATTTCGTGAAGCTGGGCTTCCATCCGGGCTTTGGTTTGACCCACACCCTGCCCCGCCTGATCGGCGAGCAGCGGGCCAGCCTGATGTTCCTGACCGGCCGCCGCATCAAGGGCGAGGAAGCGCTCGCCTGGGGCCTCGCCGACGAGATGGTCCCGCTGCACGAACTGCTGCCGGCCGCCCAGGCCCTGGCCGCCGAGATCGCCGAGAACGCGCCGCTTGCAGTGATCGCCACCCGCAAGACCCTGCGCGGCGAACTGGCCGCCACCGTCCGCGCCCAGACCAGCCACGAACACGACCAGCAGAGCATCCTGCGCGCCACCGAAGACTTCGCCGAGGGCGTCCGCGCCGTTCAGGAACGCCGGCCTGGAGTGTTCAAGGGGCGATAGCTGTGCCTGGATACTCCGCCAAGCGGGGAGGTGCGAGCGAGGGTGCGTCCAACTAGGCGTGGAGACCCGCCGCCTCCGTGGCCAGCTTGGTGATCCGGGCCCAATCCCCGGCCTTCACGGCATCGCCGGGGGCCACCCAGCTTCCGCCGACGCAGATCACGTTGGAGAGGGCCAGGTAGTCGGGGGCGTTCTTCGCATCGACGCCGCCGGTGGGGCAGAAACTGGCCTGCGGAAAGGGGCTGGCGAACGCCTTCAGGGCGCCGACGCCGCCGACGACGTTGGCTGGGAACAGCTTGAAATGCGAGAAGCCGGCCCGCAGGCCCGACATCAGCTCGGTCGCGGTAGCGATGCCCGGCAGGAGCGGAACCGGTCCTTCCGCGGTCTCACCCTCGATCAGGCCGGGGCTGACGGCGAAGCGCGCGCCCGCCTCGGCGCAGGCCTTCACCACCTTCGCCAC
>LNAP01006104.1_pt1 | contig 10496 bp, 10 predicted proteins | sample 602601 | NCBI WGS metagenome assembly LNAP01 (sample SAMN02440304, study PRJNA202911) | soil metagenome | biome: Subtropical and temperate rainforests or woodlands; isolation source: soil samples (1 kg each in a 20% v/v slurry with milli Q water) were... ...
CGATCCTGATCTATCTCGGCGTCGGCGAGCATCGCGAGGATGCGCCCGATACGGCTACGCCGGCGAAGAAAAACAAGGCATGATCCGAACCGCATGCCCTCGCAGGCGTTTGCGAGGGCAGTAAGCCCATTCGGACCAAGCTCATGGCCGGCGATCCCAACGCTCCCCATTTCCCGCGCTCTGCGCCGATCGAAGCCTATGGCAAGGGCGGCTTCGCCTTTGCCGGCATGTCGCATCGGGGCTCGCTGCTGTGTCTCCCCGACGCGATCTGGGCCTGGGACGTGACGGATCCCCAGAAGATTGACCGCTATTCGCTGGACCGGGTGTTCACGGCCGCCAACAGCATCGACACGCTCCTGATCGGCACCGGAACCGGGGTCTGGCTGCCGCCGCCGGCGCTGCGCCAGGCGCTCAAGGCGGCGAGGGTGGTACTGGACACGATGCAGACCGGCCCCGCCGTGCGCACCTACAACATCATGATCGGCGAACGGCGGCGGGTTGCGGCTGCGCTGATCGCCGTGCCATGAACGCCGCCGCAGCTCCGCCCGACAACATGTCCTTCTGCGCCGATCTCGTGCGCAGCCACGACTTCCCGCGCTATGCCGCGACGTTGTTCACGCCCGCTGCCGAGCGCCGCGCGCTGCTGGCGCTCTACGCCTTCAATGTCGAGATCGTCCGCGTCCGCGACCAGGTGAGCCAACCCTTGCCCGGCGAGATCCGCTTTCAATGGTGGACCGATCTGTTATCGGGCGTGGTCCACGGCAGTGCCGAGGGCAATCCGGTCGCGGCCGAGCTGCTGCGCGCGTTCCGTGATTTCAATTTGCCGGTCGAGCCGCTGTCGCTGCTCGTCGACGAGCACCAGTTCGACCTCTACAACGACCCGATGCCGACGCTGACGGCGCTGGAAGGCTATCTGGCCGTGACCTCATCGGCGCTGTTCGATCTCGCGGCCCGTATCATGGCGCCGCCCTCTGAGGCCGTTGAACATATCGCCCGTCATGCCGGGATTGCGCAAGGCATCGTGCAAATCATCACGAACCTGCCGCGCGATGCCGCGCACCGGCAGCTGTTCCTGCCGCAGCAGCTGCTGGCGAGCCACGATTGCGACATGGAGGACGTGTTTGCCGGCAAGGACACGCCGAACCTGCGCGCCGTGCTGGAGCAGCTCGCGGGCGAGGCGAGGCAGCATCTGGCTACGGCCCTGTCGTTGCTGGCGGAGGTGCCGCCAGTGGCTCGGGCAGCATTTCTGCCACTCGGACAGGTGCGAGCCGACCTCAAGCTCCTGTCACAACCCGGGCGCAATTCGTTTGCGCCGAGGCAATCGTCCCGGCTGCGCACGCTGTGGACGCTGTGGCGGGCTTCGCGGTCGCGTGAGTTTACCAAATAGCGGCTGGCTTATCGCCTGAGCCGGCCAAATGCTCTATGCTGTCCCATGGCTGAATTGTCCCAAACCTCGCCCTTCGATCTCAGCGGTTTGCCAGTCGCCCCAAGCGACATTGCCGCCGCCGCCGAAACGATCAGGGGCGCCGTCGTCGAGACGCCCTGCAGCTACAGCCGCACGCTGAGCAGCATCTGCGGCTGCGAGATCTGGCTCAAATTCGAGAACCTCCAGTTCACCTCCTCGTTCAAGGAGAGGGGCGCGCTCAACCGTCTCACCGCGCTGACGCCGGAGGAGCGCGCGCGGGGCGTGATCGCGATGTCGGCGGGCAACCACGCGCAGGGCGTCGCCTATCACGCCAAGCGGCTCGGCATTCCCGCCACGATCGTCATGCCGGTCGGCACGCCGATGGTGAAGGTCGAGAACACCCGGCATCACGGCGCGGAGGTGGTCGTCACCGGCGCGACGCTGGAGGAGGCGGCCGCGTTCGCGCGCAGCCACGGCGAAGCGCGAGGCATGATCTTCGTCCATCCCTACGACGATCAGCTTGTCATCGCGGGGCAGGGCACAATCGGGCTGGAGATGATGAGGGCCGTGCCGGAGCTCGACACGCTGGTCGTGCCGATCGGCGGCGGCGGCCTGATCAGCGGCATCGGCATCGCCGCGAAATCGATCAAGCCGTCGCTGCGAATCCTGGGCGTCGAGGCCTGGCTCTATCCGTCGATGTACAATGCCATCCATGCCGGCAATCTGCCGGCGCGCGGCGATACGCTGGCCGAAGGCATCGCGGTGAAATCGCCCGGCAAGATCACCACCGAGATCGTCCGCCGCCTCGTCGACGACATCGCGCTCGTCAACGAAGCCGAGCTCGAACGCGCCGTTGCGACCTTGATCTCGATCGAGAAGACGGTCGTCGAGGGCGCCGGCGCCGCCGGCCTCGCCGCGCTGATGTCGGATCCCTCCCGCTTCGCCGGCCAGAACGTGGGCCTCGTGCTGAGCGGCGGCAATATCGACACGCGGCTGATCGCATCCGTCCTCACCCGCGAACTCGCGCGCGAGGGACGGCTGACCCAGCTCTCGCTCGATATCCCCGACAGGCCCGGGCAATTGGCCGCGGTGGCCGCGCTGCTCGCCGAAGCCGGCGCCAACATCATCGAGGTCTCGCACCAGCGGACTTTTTCCGACCTGCCGGCCAAGGCGACGCTGCTGCAGCTCGTCATCGAGACCCGCGACAGCGCGCATCTCGACGAGGTGATGGCCAGGCTCAGCGCCTCCGGCTTGAGCGCGCGCTGCACTTGAGTGACACGCCGACGTCAGGCCGAGCTGAGTGCTACTCCGGAAGGCCTGCAATGCGGAGGGCTTCGCCAAGCGAGGAGGCGAGCGCTGGCGCGCAGTTGACGCCCTGAAATTGACGGCCATAGCGGAACGTCGGGTGCAGCTCCAGCACCCACGCGGCCGCCGCCTGCGCCTCCTGCAATCGTCCAAGCTTTGCCAGCGCCGCGGCCAATTGCACATAGGTGATGCTGTGACGAGGATTGGCCTGAACCGAGCGGTAAGCGGCGCGGCACGCCTCCTCATATCGGCCGCGATGGAAGTGCCCGAGAGCCTGGGCGTCAAATGCTGCGAAAGCCCAAGAATCGAACGGGCTGAGCCGTAGGCCTTGTTCGCTCCATTCGATGGCGCGGTCGGCGTCTCCGCCCCAGCCGAGCACGACGCTGCCGAGGATGTAGGTCAGCGCCGATGACGGGCTGATGGCAAGCGCGGCCTCGAAGGCGATGAATGCTGCGGAGCGATCGTGCCCGTCCATGCCGATCGAAAAGCCCGCCAAGGTGAGGGCAAGCGCATCGTCCTGCCCATGTGCGATCGCCGACCGCGCATGGCGGATGGACGCCGAGCGATTGGCCTCTTGCAAGCCGGCCCGAAGGAATAGGCAATGATGGCACATTGCGGCGTTGCCGTGCGCCAGCGCATAATCCGGTTCGAGGGCGATCGACCGGTCGAGCAGCGAAAGTGCCTGTCCGACCTGTTCCGGCATGCCGGAATCGACATCCGGTTGTGCCCTCAGGACGAGATCATAGGCGTCGAGGCTCTCGGGTCGCTTGCGTTTGACCCTGTTGATCTCGGCGCGCCGCAGGCTTGGGGCAATGGCGCCGACCACTGATAGGGCGATGTCGTCCTGAAGCGCGAAAACGTCTTCGGACCTTCGGTCGTAGCGATCGGCCCATACATGCATTCCGGTCGATGCGTCGATGAGCTGCCCGGTGATACGCACCATCGCGCCGGTCTTCCGGACGCTGCCTTCCAGCACGTATCGGACGCCGAGCTCGCGGCCTATCTGTTTCACGTCCACCGCAGCGCCCTTGTAGATGAACGTCGAATTCCGCGCGATCACGAACAGCCAGTTGATGCGCGACAGGCCGGTGATGATGTCGTCGACCATCCCATCGGCAAAGTAGTCCTGCTCGGCATCGCCGCTCAGGTTTGCAAAGGGCAATACCGCGATTGACGGACGGTCGGGCAGGGGCAGTGGCGGCTGCTCGCGGGCCGCGGTTGCGCAGTCTGGATCGAGCGTCGTGGCGGCTGGACCAATGTAACGATAGCCGCGCCGCGGCAGGGTCTCGATCCAGCCCGCCTCTCCGGAGATTGCGGCCAGGATGCGCCGCACGGCTGCGATCTGGACGGTCAGATTGCTTTCCTCGATCGCCAGGGCAGGCCAAGCTGCTTCGATCAGGGCGTCCTTGGACACCGGCGCGCCGCCCCGCCGGACCAGCAAGGCCAGCAGCAGCACAGCGCGCTGGCCGAGTGGGGTCGGCTCGGCACCGTGGAACAAGATCCCCGCGTCGACATCGATGCGGAATGGACCAAATTCAAGGATCGCAGCCATTACCGAAGAAGGACATATTTTGCAGGTCCTTTGCAATATTTTCCGAATGGTTTTGGGACTTTCCGAGACCGTCGCAGCACCATGGTTCGCCATTCACGCGAAGCTGCAACGAGCCATGGAAGGTCCCTATGAACGCGAAACCAGTCATCCGCAGGCCCGGCGAGAACAGGGGCATCACGCTGCGCGGCCATCCCATGACCTTCCTGGTGACCGGGGAGGACACTCAGCACACCAGCATGTTCGACTGGACGATCCCGCCGGGGTTTGCCACGGGCCGCCACGTTCATCGGGTGCAGGAGGAAACCTTCTATATGCTCGAAGGCGAATGCGAATGGCACGTCGGCGACGAGGTCGTCCGGGCCCGGCCCGGGACCCATCTTTTTATTCCGCCGGGGTTGCCCCACAACATCACCAATGTCAGTGAGGAGCCCGCGCGCGTTCTGATGACCGTGTCACCGCCGGGGCACGAACATTACTTCGAGGAGTTGGCCAAGCTGACCGCGAGCGGAACGCCAGACGCGAAAGCAATCAGCGAGTTGCGGGCACGTTTCGACACTGATCAACTATCCGCTCTGACAACGAGAGCGTGAGATCGGCGCCATGGCGACGGCAGTTTGGAGTCGATCCGAGCGCCCAAACCTATTTCGGTTTATCGCGGCGTCAAATTCGCAACATGAGCGATCAGTCGATCGATCTCGGCTTCCGTATTGTAATAATGCGGTGACGCCCGCACGACATGCGGCAATGAGCGAAGTTCGGCATCGATGCGCGTGCTCGATGGATCTGAAGCGCCAATGGTGATGCCGGCTGCCGCGGCACTGGCGACAACTGCGTCCGCCTCGTGCCCGTCCAGGGTGAAGCTGACGATGGCACCCGGCGCACGTCCGAGGTCGCGAATGGTGATGCCGGGGAGGGCCGCTAGGCCGCTGCGAAGACGGCCGGCAAGCATGCGGCAGCGTTGTTCGATCGGCGCGATGCCGATTTCCAGAGCGTAGTCGACGGCAGCGCCAAGCCCGAGCCGCGCCGCGTAGTTGTTTTCCCACGTCTCGAAACGACGGGCATCGTCGCGAAGCCGATATTCATCGCGTGAGACCCAGGGCGCCGCAAAGTGATCGATCATCGGCGGCTCGAGCCGTTGCAGCGTCGCGCGGCGAACGTAGAGAAATCCGGTGCCGCGGGGGCCGCGCAGGAATTTGCGACCCGTGGCCGACAGCATGTCACAGCCGAGGGCTTCGACATCGACCGCCATCTGGCCGACCGCCTGGCAGGCGTCGAGCAGATAGGGAATGCCGTGCGCCCGCGCGATCTTGCCGACCGCTGCCGCCGGATTGGTCAGCCCACCATTGGTCGGGACCCAGGTGATCGCGATCAGCTTGACGCGCGCATCGATCATGCGTTCGAGCGCGTGGATGTCGAGCTCGCCTGTGGCATCGCTCGGCACGACGTCGATCGTCGCGCCTGTCCTCTTGGCGACCTGAAGAAAGGCGACATAGTTGGCCGCGTATTCCGCCTCGGCGGTTAGAATGCGGTCGCCCTTGCGAAACGGAAGCGCGTAGAACGCCATCTGCCACGCGACCGTCGCGTTTTCCACCAGCGCGATCTCGTCGGGCGCGGCATTGAGCAGACGCGCCACCGAGCCGTAGACCGCTTGGAGCCGGTCGGCCTCGCGATCGGCGGCGGCATAGCCTCCGATCTGGCTTTCCAGATCGATATGCTGCTTCATCGCCGCGACAACGGAGGTCGGCATCAGAGCCGCGCCTGCGTTGTGGAGGTATGCGAGCCGGCTGGCGGACGGCGTGTCGGACCGAATTTGGTCGATGTCGATCACCAACTCCTCCACTTCTCGCGATCCCTGATGCATGAATTAGATGCGCCCAAGGGGCCGAGCAAGACGTAAGGCCGGGGAGGCTGGCAGGATCTCAAATGCAGAGGCCGAGCAGCTTGACGTGGCAGTTGCTGGACTTCGGCTTGCTTGCGGGCGCAACCTCGCGTTTGACGGCAACCAGCGGCTCCTTGTCCTTCTTCCTGCCCTTGCCTTTCGGCTCGTAATCACCGGCGATCACCATCGCCCAATAGGTACGTTTGCCGCTCGCATTTTTCGCACTTGCGATGCCGACGCGGGAGGCGTTGTGCAGCAACAGGTTCTTGCGGTGACCGGACGAGTCGATCCACTGGCCCAGCGTCTTCTCGAAATTATCGTAGCCGTAGGCGATGTTCTCGGCGGCCCGGCCCGCGCCAGCCGGTGCGACGCGGCGGTTGAAAGGGCCGAGCGCGTCGTGGCTGAGGTCGTCCTTTGCCGCCATCGCGCGGGCCTGATCCATGGCGATGCGGTCGAGCGTCGAATCGCGGACGACGCGGACTTCGCCGTGCTTGAGGCGGAAGCTCGAGATCAGCTCGGCCGGCGAGTCCGCCATTGCGGCTGTGGCGTTCAGCAGCAGAAGGCCGGCGATCATTGCGCCAATCCCACCACGCGTCATTGTCCACTGCCTGCGCATGACTCCACCGCCCCCAATTCTCCGACCGCTTCTCTATCGCCAATGTGGACGCTTCAAGGCGCGATCCGGCCCGTCAGCTCGTCGGCAAATCCGCTTCGAAATTGAAGCGGTCGCGCAGGTTTTTCCGCTGTTCCAGAATGTCCTTGAGGAACGCGCGATCCTGGTCGTTCTTCATCATCGGCTCGATCAGGTCGAGCTGGTTCATGGCAACCAGTTGCAGGATCTCGGTGCGCGGCTTGCCGCTGGCGTCGCGTGGCAGCGCGTGCACCACCTGGATGTGCTCCGGCGGTTTCGGCCCCTTGGCGGCTGAAAGGTCGTTCCGCAACTGGCCTTCGAGCGTGACCTGATCGGCTTCGACGAAAGCGTAGAGCCCGACGCCGGAGCGACGGTCGGCAAAAGCGACGATGGCGGTGTCGCGCACGGCCGGATTCTTCCGGATCAACTCGGTCAGCACCGGTGCGTCGTTGACCAGCCTGCGACCGCCGCCCTCGCGGTCGGTGAAGTTGAACAGCCCGCGCGTGATGGCACGATAGAGTTTCTTGCCGGTGGCGAGCCACAGGCTCGCGGCAAATGATTTTTTGGCGAGGATCTTGCGCTCGCGCGGCGTCAGCGCCTCGGGCGCGTAGGAACGCTTGTGCTTGAGCAGATGCCTGAGGTCTTCGTAGGCGAGGATGCGATAGAGCCGGCCGCGCCGGTTGAAGCAGGCGGCGAGCTGGAAGTCGGTGACATAGGCGAGGCCGTCGCGGCCGACCAGCCAGTTCTGCTCCTTGGCAAGATCGTTGTGGCAGATACCGGCGCGGCGCAGCCGACGCAGCGCCGCCTTGGCCGAACGGAAATAGGCGAGGTCGCCATGGGGCTTTGCCAGATGCAAAGTGACGCCGTCGACGAAGCCGCGCACCAGCGCACGGCGTCCAGCCCACAGCAGCTCAGGTCCGACATTCAGACCCTTGGCGAGCGCCAGAGCGTGCTTCTCGCGGGCGAACAGATGGCGGGCCAGAGGGAACGACCACCACGGCACCTCGTCGAGCCGGCGCAGCACGGCATCGACCTCGCCGCTCTCGCCGCGGAAGCGCCCCCGCTCGACGGTCGAGAACACGTCGCGCTTGAGCAGCACGCCCTCGGTCCAGCGCGCCGAGAGCGTCGCGGCGTCGTCTTTGGGGAGGCTCATTGCAAACTCACGCGGCTGCGGGCATGCGCAAATGATCGGCGATCCAGCGATCGAGATCGGCGAGTGCGAGAGCGCTCATCGCCTGTTTCTTGGCCACCGTCTTCTCGTTGCCGCGCAAGCGTGTGCCGTCGGGCTTCTTCGTCGGCACGCTCGCAAGCGGCGGGAACAGACCGAAATTGATGTTCATCGGTTGGAACGACCGTGTGCCGGGCTCGATGGTCTCGATATGGCCGCCGGTGATGTGGCCGAGCAGCGATCCCAGCGCGGTCGTCCCCGGCGGGCCGACAAGCGTCTCGCCGCGCGCGTCCGCTGCTGCATAGAGACCGGCAATCAGGCCGACGCTGGCCGATTCCACATAGCCCTCGCAGCCCGTCATCTGGCCGGCGAAGCGCAGCCGCGGCTGCGCACGCAGGCGCAGCTGGCCGTCGAGCAGCTTCGGCGAGTTCAGGAAGGTGTTGCGATGCAGGCCGCCGAGACGGGCGAACTCTGCATTCTCCAGCCCGGGGATGGTGCGGAAGATGCGCTGCTGCTCGCCGTATTTCAATTTCGTCTGGAAGCCGACGATGTTGTAGAGCGTGCCGAGCTTGTTGTCCTGGCGCAGCTGCACGATCGCGTAGGCTTTGGTCGTAGGATCGTGCGGATTGGTGAGGCCGACTGGCTTCATCGGTCCGTGGCGCAAGGTCTCGGGGCCGCGCTCCGCCATTACCTCGATCGGCAGGCAGCCGTCGAAATAGGGCGTGTTGGTCTCCCACTCCTTGAATTCGGTCTTCTCGCCCGACATCAGCGCGGCGACGAAGCCGTCATACTGCTCCTTGGTCATGGGGCAGTTGATGTAGTCCGCGCCGGTGCCGCCGGGGCCGACCTTGTCGTAGCGCGACTGGAACCAGGCCACCGACATGTCGATGGATTCGCGGTGCACGATCGGCGCGATCGCGTCGAAGAAGGCGAGCGCGTTCTCGTCGGTCAGTTCGCGGATCGCGTCGGCCAGCGGGGCCGAGGTGAGGGGGCCGGTGGCAACGATGACGTTGCTCCAATTCGCTGGCGGCAGGCCTGCAACCTCGCCGCGGGCGATCTGGATCAGGGGATGGTCGTTGAGCGCCTTGGTGACGGCCGCAGAGAAGCCGTCGCGGTCGACGGCGAGTGCACCGCCGGCGGGCACCTGGTTGGCGTCTGCCGCGCGCATGATCAGCGAATCGAGCCGGCGCATCTCCGCATGCAGAAGGCCGACGGCGTTGTTGGCGGCGTCGTCCGAGCGGAACGAATTGGAGCAGACGAGCTCGGCGAGCCCGTCGGTGCGGTGCGCTTCGGTCATGCGGCTCGGCCGCATCTCGTGCAACACTACGGGCACGCCGGCCTTGGCCACCTGCCAGGCGGCCTCGGAGCCGGCAAGGCCGGCGCCAATGACGTGCACGCTGTTGAAATGGGATCCTGTCATGGGGCGGACAGGTAGCGCTTTTCGGCGGGGAGTGGAATCGCGGAGATCGAGTTTTCTGCCACCAGATACGACAACGCCCGCACGAGGCGGGCGCTATCGGTCCGTTCCGGTGAAGGGCTGAACGATATCAGCCCTGATACTGACCGGCGGCAACGCGCGGAATGTCCGAGCGATCGAGGCCGATATCGGCCAGTTCGCGATCGCTGAGCTGGGACAGTTCGGCAACATTGCGCTGATAGTCCCGGAAGGCCTGGATCATGCGGATGAGCGAGAGCAGCATTGGTAGTCTCCTGTAGTTCGATTCAGCTCTTGCCCGAGCCTCATCGTTGAAATGAATATACGTGAGAGTGGTGCAGTGCAAAAGTTCCGATGTTGCGATGCAGCTAAGCGAGTAACGCATACCGCAAGTAAGGAACGCTTAACCTCTTGCCAGTCCCGCCCAAGGCTTGGGCTGTATGGCATGAACCTGCGATAAACTTCCGTGAAATAACGGGCTTAACGAAGGGCGATTGATCGCGGTCAAAGCGGAAATAAGTTGCGTGCTGGTCGTCGGCAAGTCGCTCACTTAGCTTGTACACCCAAGTCTGACATGCACCATTCGCATGGTGCGAAGATTGTCATTATGAATTTATGTTCAGTATTTGATGCCCTGCATGACCCGGGAAGGGGGCTCAAAGGCTTCCGCCCGGAGCGAGGTGGCCGGTGGAATGCGGCGGGGCGTCCCGTCGTTCGCATATTGGCGAGCGTGCGCGCAAAGCGTGTGGCGATGATTACCGGGATGTAATTAAAATCAGAAGTTTCGCATGCGGCTCTGCGTGGCGCGCAACATCACGTAATTCTCGCGGGGAATTTACTGCGACAAGTTGCCGCGTCCGGGGAAAGTCATTTTGCAGAATCCGGCAATGTCGCTGGTCCTGCCCAAGAACAAGAGAAGGAAAGTAACGTCATATGACGAAGTTACTCGGGGTTATAGCAATTGCCGCCGTCGCGTTCGCCGTCGCGCCGGCCGAGGCCGCCAAGCACGCCGCCGGCGGTTGCAGCTCGGCCAATCTGGAGAAGACGGAGACCGCGATCGAGACCATGGCCGACGGTGACGGCAAGCTCGTCGCGCAGAAGGAGATCGCTTCCGCGCAGGA
>LNAP01006105.1_pt1 | contig 10495 bp, 10 predicted proteins | sample 602601 | NCBI WGS metagenome assembly LNAP01 (sample SAMN02440304, study PRJNA202911) | soil metagenome | biome: Subtropical and temperate rainforests or woodlands; isolation source: soil samples (1 kg each in a 20% v/v slurry with milli Q water) were... ...
GTGGCAGCCAGCAGCCGGCGGCCGATCTCGACCCGAGCGGCTTCGGCCTCCGGCGCCGCGATCAGGCCTGCGGCCGCGTCGCGGCCGATCTCGACGAGCTGGTCCTTGTAGACCGTGGATTCGCTGCCGCCGGCCGTGCCCGCGGTGGCGCGGCCAAGCGGCCACAACACGGCGAAAATAGCCGCGGCGGTCATCAGCGCGAACACAAACCACAACGTCATTGCACAGGGTTCCGGTGGCGCCGATTCCGCCCGGCGGGTAGCTTCGGCTGGCCGGGTTACACCACTTCTAAACCGGCCGCGCAATTGACTTTTACGACACCGGCACGGCGAAAAGTTGCGTTAAATCAATGTGGCAGCACGACCTGATCTTGGCAGAGCCGTCGCAGCGCGATGGCCGGGCAAATCTGCGATACGGCGGAAAGCCATCCCTGGGCGCCCTGCCCGCCGTGCCGTCGCCATTCACGGTACTGTGCGATACGGCAAGGATATGATCGCGCGGAGGCCGGTACCCGCCGTCTTGTTTTGCAGCACGAGGGCAGCGCCAATCTTTTCGAGAGCCAGTTCAACAATCGACAGGCCGAGGCCGCTGCCGGAGCTGCTCTTGTGACGGCCGCGAAAGAAACGGGATCTGACAAGAGCCATCTCGGCTTCAGGGATTCCGGGGCCGTCGTCCTCGACCATGATGGTGACCACGGCGGGTTCGAGCTTCGCGCTCCAGTTCACCCTGCCGTGGCCACTCGCATGGTGCACGGCGTTCTCGTGAAGATTGCGAAGTGCGATGGTCAGCAATTCGCGATTGGTCGAAATCTGGATGTCATAAATCGCAGCCGGGAGAGAGAGATCGACGGCATCGACGATCGGCCCCTCCGACACGATCTGCTCCAGTACCTGGCCGAGATTGATCCGGTCGGTTCGATCGACATGTGATTGAGTGTCCAGACGGGCAACGGCAAGAAGCTGCCGAACCAGCCGCGATGTCCGGTCCACCGACACCATGATATTGCGAAGAGCGGCGGCGCGGCTGCCGGCATCTGCCGTTGCCAGGGCCACCTCGGCCTGGATCTTGAGGCCGGCGAGAGGGGTCCTGAGTTCGTGAGCGGCAAACGCCGTGATTTCCCGCTCGTGCTGTCGGGCTGCCTCGACGCGCGCAAACAGGTTGTTCAGCGAATTGGCAAGCGGGGCAAGCTCCGGTGGCGTGTGACGGACGTCAAGTGCACTGAGATCATCGGTGCTCCGGTTGGTAAGGTCGGCCGCCATCTTCTGCAGAGGTCGAAGCCCTCGGCCGAGGATGCTCCAGGTCATCAGTCCGAGAAGCGGAACGATCAGCAGCGCGGGCCAAAGCAGCCCCCGCAGCAGATCGCTGACAAGGCGCTCTCGCAAGCCAAGCCGGTCGCCGACGAGGACCCGTATCCCCTTGCTCGTTTCGGAGATGGCGTAGACCCGCCAGGTTTCGCCGCCGACCTGCTGATCCGAGAATCCATCCGCTTCCCCGCCTAGACTGTCAGTTGGAGCACCACTGGATCGGGCAACGAGCCGCCCATCCAGCGACCAGATCTGGCAGGACAGCTGCCGTTCGTAGCTGTTGCTTTTCGGATCGGCTGCTCTGTTCGGCACAACGTCCGCCGACGGCAGCGAAGGACCGCTGCTGGCCAGCGAACTGACCATTCGTGCGGCTTCCTGTAAGCGCGTATCCAGCACGTGTTCGACTTCGCTTCGCGTTTGAAAGAAGATCCAGACGCTGGCGCAAAGCCAGATCAGGCCGGTCGCCGCAACGAGAACCGAGAACAGGCGCCCCTTCATCGAATGAATGATCATGTGGTGACCGCTCGCATGCGGTAACCAATTCCCCGGAGCGTCTCAATCGACTCGCGGCCGATCTTGCTTCGCAGATTGTGGATGTGAACCTCTACCGCGTTGCTCTCGACCTCGTCCTGCCAGCCATAGAGACGGTCTTCCAGTTCATTCTTCGAATGAATCACCCCGGGGCGTTCCATCAGCGCCGACAGGATCGCAAACTCGCGGCGCGAGAGATTGACCGCCTTCTCATTCATGGAAACGGTGAGCGAGGCCGGATCAAGCGTGATGCCGTTGTGCATCAGCCGCGGCGTTGTCCGGCCCGCCTTGCGCCGGACGATGGCGCGGACCCGCGCGCCGAGTTCTTCAAGGTCGAACGGCTTTCCCAGATAGTCGTCCGCGCCCGCATCCAGCCCCTTGATGCGATCTGCGACTTCGTCGAGAGCGGTGAGCAGAAGCACCGGCGTGTTGTTCCCTTGGGAACGCATGGTCGCCAGTACATTCAATCCCGACCCATCCGGCAGCATCAGGTCGAGCACGACCGCATCGAACGTCGATGTGGACAGGGCGGCATGAGCTTCTGCACAGCTAGACACCGCATCGACGGTGGCGCCGAGGATATTCAGGCCGGCCCGCAGACCATCCAGCAGAATGAGGTCATCTTCCACGATCAGAATTCGCATCACGCCCTCGTTATCACACGGCCCGCCGTCGCAGGCGAGGCTTAAGGCTGCCTTAAGGTGGACGACCGATGTGAGACCGACTTCGCGGATCGGGGAAACATCATGCGGTATTGGCTCTTCAAGGCGGCGGTCGGGTTCCTCCTTGCCTGGATTGCAGGATCCGGCGCGCTCGCGCAGCAGCCGCCGACTGCCGACGCGGTGTTCCGATTGAGCGCGGCTCGCAGTCCCGATGGCGCACTTCTGCTCAACTGGGCAATCGCTCCAGGAAACTACCTTTATCGCGACAAGATCACGGTCGCAAATTCGGATGGCACCATGGTAGCGACCGGCACGCCGCCGGGCGAGATGAAAGATGATCCGTCGTTCGGACAGACCGAAGTCTACCACCGGGAGGCGAAAGCGCTTGTGCCCGCTGCGGTCCTGGACGGCAGCCCGGTTCTGCAAGTCTCCTATCAGGGCTGCGCCGAGCAGGGAATTTGTTACCCGCCGATCAGGAAAACGATCGACACAACGTCAATGTCCGTTTCGGATTCGAATCTGTCTTCTCGGCCGGCATCCGCGATCAAGAACACCTGGACGTCCGACCTGGCGATCGACCCGCCGCAACCGGGCGGCAACGATTCAGCGGTCGCCCAAAGCGGGCAGACCGACCTCCACGGCAGCATCGGTTCGATGCTTCTTGCCTTCGTCGGCTTCGGTCTGCTTCTCGCCTTCACGCCCTGCATCTTTCCGATGATCCCCATCCTCTCCGGAATGCTGGCGCAATCCGGCAAGCGGCTGACCGCACGCCGCGGATTCGTCCTGTCGGGCGCCTACGTGCTGGCAATGGCGCTCGCCTACGCTGCGCTTGGTGTGGTGGTCGCCTGGTCGGGACAGAATCTGCAGGCGGTGCTGCAAACACCGATAGCACTGGGGTTGATGAGCGCCGTATTCGTGGCGCTCGCTCTGTCGATGTTCGGTCTTTACGATTTGCAGTTGCCGCAGTCCTGGCAGTCCCGGCTCATGGGCCGGGCAACACGACGCGGCGGTTCGCTCGGAGGCGCTGCGATCATGGGCTTCGCTTCGACGCTGATCGTCGGCCCGTGCGTCACGCCTCCGCTGGCAGCGGCACTGGTTTACGTCGCTCAGACCGGCGACGTGCTGCGCGGCGCGCTGGCTCTGTTTGCGCTCGGTCTCGGCATGGGGCTCCCCCTGCTCGCCTTCGGAACTTTCGGCGCGGGGATTCTTCCCGCGTCAGGCCCTTGGCTGGCGCGCGTGAAGTATGTTTTCGGATTCGTGTTCATCGGTCTGGCGATCTGGATGCTGGCGCGGGTGATCCCGCAATGGTCGGTATTGCTGCTGACAGGCGTGGCGTGTGCTGCCGCAGGCGGCCTGCTGATCGCTTCGCAGTTGCGGGCGCCGGGTTCGCGGCCTGGCTGGCGCGCGGCATCTGCGGCCCTGGGACTCCTGGTTCTCGGGTCGGGCGGATACCTGACGATCGCATCGGTGAACGGCCCAGACCGTCTGCTGCGACTGACGGGACTCTCAACGCCGGCCTCGGCCGCCACCGCCTCGTTCGAAACCGTCACGACGCCGGAAGAACTTGACCATGCGCTTGAGACAGCGCGCCGGCAAGGCAAGCCCGTCATGCTCGACTTCTCTGCGGAGTGGTGTGTCGAGTGCAAGGTCATGGATCGCACCGTGTTCTCCGATCCTGAGGTGCAGAAGCACTTGCAGGACTTCGCGCTCATTCGCGCGGACGCGACCGACTACAACGAGGATACGCGTTCGCTGATGAAGCGGTTCGGCGTGGTCGGTCCTCCGACCATCATCTTCCTCGGTCCGCATCGGGACACGGAGGTTCCGGATACGCGGCTCATCGGCGCCGTCGATGCGAAAACGTTCTCGTCGCGGCTGCAGCAGCTGCGTCCCATCTGATCGATCACCTCATCCAAGAGCGAAAACAAATGCGCAACATTCCCTACGTCAAACTTGCGACCCAAATATTGCTGGCAATCGTCCTGTTCGCTCCGCTGGGACTGTCGGTCGGACTGGCACAGGAGGCTGACACATCGTCGGAAGCAATCCTGAATGATCCGAGCGCTCCCACCGGGGGGAATCCGAAGGGCGATCTGACCATCGTCACGTTCTTCGACTACAATTGCCCGTTCTGCAAGAAGGCCGAACCGGACCTTGAGCGGGTCGTCAAGGAGGACGGTCAGATCAGGCTGGTCTACAAGGACTGGCCGATCCTGACCAAGGCGTCTGTCTACGGCGCGCAGATGGCCTTGGCGGCCAAGTATCAGGGCAAGTATGATGCCGTTCATGCGGCGTTGATGGGGATCCCGGGACCGAAGATCCCGGAAGACAGGATGCTCGCGGCGATCCGGACATCCGGCGTTGACATGCAAAGGCTGGAGACGGATCTGCAGCTCCATGCCGACGAGATCGGCGCGACGCTCAAGAAGCATCTGGCGCAGGCCGATTCACTCGAACTGCGGGGAACGCCGGCCTATATCGTCGGGCGGTTTCGGGTGACATCCGCCCTGACCTACAGCCAGTTCAAGCAGGCCATCGGCGACGCTCGCGCGCAGGCCAGGAAGTAGATGCGGCTGCATTCGACCCATCCGAAGGCCGTCAAACAGCGTCGCTGGGTTCGCACGACGGCGCATCGCGATGCGCAAGCCGAGGTCTGGGGGCGGGTCCGAAGTCGCTTCAGCCCGCCTTCTTCGGCTTGCGCTCCACCACGACCATGGCGTTGTCCGCCGCGCGGCTCATCAGCTGGGCGTATTCGGCGCCGAACAACAGCTCGCAGAAGCGGATCGCGGCCCTGGCCTGCATCTGCCGGAACGCCTTCACCTTGGCGTCGCCGTTGCGCAGCGACTGCACCAGCGACTCCGTGGATTTCTCGACATATTGCTGCAGATCGGAATAGGTCCGCAGCGTCACCTCGTTGATGGCCAGCTCGCTGGCATAGGTGCGGCACACCGCGACGAAATCGATCAGCGCCGCGGTCTCCTCGACGTCGGCCGGATCGATCTGCGCGGTGGGGGTGATGTCCTTGTCCGGCCGCTGGCGCAGCAGCCGGCGAACGCGGCCGGGCACGCTGTCGATCTCCGACTGCAGCGTGGTCGAAATATCGACCCGGATCGAGGCGAGCTGGCGGCCCCAGGTCGAGTCGTTGCGGATGTCGAGCTCGGTGCGCAACCCGCGAACGCCATCGTGGACGGTCTTGAGATGGTCGGGGACGCTGTCGAACTTGCCGCGCTTGATCTCGCTGCGCAGGCTGGCCGCCACCCGGTTGAGGTCGTGGATCGCCATGGTCACGGCGATGCCATAGGAGGTGGCGGCGACGCGGATCTCGTCGTCGGAGGCGGCAATCTTGATGGCCAGGCGGATGATCTGCCACGGCGCCAGCAGCCGCTGCATCACCAGCGACAGCGCGAATGGCAGCAGCTGCGGCGTCACCAGCGCCGGCACGTTGAGCGCGCTGTTGACGGAGGCGACCTGTGCCTCGCCGAACGTCCTGAACTGGCTGGGAAGTTTGAGCGCAAGACTGTCCAGCGCCTCGCGGGCCTTCAGCACGGCGCCAATTCCGGGCAGATCCTCGACCACATGGGGCGCCCCGACGCGGGCCAAGCCGCGGTTGCGATCGCCGCCCGCTGCCGGCCCTGCCACCTTGAGAATGGCGTCGGCTGCGGCCTGCTGGAATTTCCTCACCGCGCGCTCGACATCCGCGCCGGCCTCCGGCTTGCCGGCCACCGCAGCCTCGAATTCGCTGACCGCCTCGACCGCGCCTTCGCGCTCCAGCCATTGCCAGGTGGCCTGCAGCGAGGCGCGGCGGATCTGGCCGGGCCTGACCGCGGCGACACCCTCGACCAGAAACGGCTCCAGCGAACGGAACACCAGCCGGGCGGGATCCTCGACCCGCGGGCGCACCGCGTCGACGTTGCCGCGCACCACCGTGCGCAGCAGATCGAGCACGAAATTGGCGACATTGACGTCTTCGTTGCGCGCGATCGACCGCTCATACTCGCGCATCAGCAACGCCTGCGATTGCGGCGGCAATTGCGCGAGATAGTCCCTCAGCCGGTCGATCGATGTCTGGCTCATGCACCCAAGATCCGCGCGTTCCGGTCAGTCCGAGACCGGAAGCAGCCAGTGGATTTCTTAGCAGGGACGGCGTTAAGAAGCCGTTGAGGAATGCCCTTCAGCCGACCGCGGTCCAGCCGCCGTCGAGGGCCCGGCAGGCCGTGCCACGCGCCGTGCTGAGCGCGCCGTTGACGGTGATGGTGTGGGAAAAGCCCCGACATTGCCGGCCCTTCTGGTCGTAGACTGGCCCCGGAACGATGTTGCCGTAGCGCCCGGACGCGGGATTCCGCCACGGCACCGGCGCCCCGGGGGCGCCATTGTCCAGCGCCGCGAGTTCCGCCTCGTAAGCAAGCTTGCGGTCGTCCTCGTTCAGCAGCGGACCGAGTTTGGCGCCGATCAGCCCGCCCATGGCCGCATTGGTCACCGCCGCGGAGGCGCTCTCCCCGGATAGGCCAATGGCCGACTTGATGGACGAGGAAGTGCCGCTGAACGCCCGCGCCATCGGACCGGGGCCATCGCCGGACGTGACGTCGCAGCCGGCGAGCGCCAGCGCCGCGGCCAGAATCAGGGCAGTCTTGAGTTTGAACATGAACACGCGCCTACTGCTGCCGGATGGCGGTGACAGCGTCAAGCTCTGACAAAGCCGACAATTCGGGCGGGATCGGGGCGGCTCAGGAGACCGGATTGGTTTTAGGTTTGCCGGCGATCGAAGGCGGCTGCGATGGCTCAGGCACCGCGTTGCCGGCGCTCCGCGCCGCGCGTTGCCATGCAACGATCGCATCACGCAATTCGGTCACGGCCTCCTCCTGCGTATCGCCGAACGCCGAACACCCCGGCAGATCGGGTGCGAGGGCAATGAAACCTTCGTCTTCCTCGCTGTAAAAGACGTGCGCTGGGTATCGTTGAGCTTCTGTCACGGCTCACTCTCTCTTTGGCCGGCCTCCGGCGTCCAGTATTTATCGATCATCGCTTGCAACTGCCTGGCTTGATACGGTTTGATCAGGCCGTTCCTGTTTTGAAAGTTCAGAAGTTCCGGCTCACCTGATCGTGCATACGCATTGTGATCGCCTTTTTGACCCTTGGCGGTAAAGCCAAGCCATTCAGCCACTTTGCAGGCATCGGCATAGCGAACCGTCTTCGCGTTGCTGCGAATAGACGCTATGAGCTTTTCGCGTGTTGCCACGCTGGCACTCCAGCATCATTGCCAATACTGCCAACCGCCACCCCAGCTGCAATCTAGCCGATTTTCGGCCTGAAACCAACTCGCCTCACACCCCCGGCAGCACCAGTTCCGCCCGCAGCCCGCCGATCGGGGCGGTGCCGAGGGTCAGGCTGCCGCCATACAGCGCGGCGAGGTCGGTGACGATGGACAGGCCGAGGCCGGACCCCGGCTTGGTCTCGTCGAGGCGCTGGCCGCGCCGGGCCACGGTGGCGCGCTCGGCAGCCGACAGGCCGCGGCCATCGTCGTCGACGATGATACGCAGTTTTGGCGCGGGGTCGCTGGCCCCCTGTCGCTCGACCAGCACTTCGATGAAGACGCGGGAATCCGCCCATTTGCAGGCGTTGTCGACGAGGTTGCCGGCCATCTCCTCGAGGTCCTGCTTTTCGCCGCGGAACTGGGCGGAGGCATCGGCCTGCACGTCGATGGCGATGTCGCGGTCGCGGTGGATCTTCTCCATGGTCCGGCACAGCGCCTCGATGGCCGGCGCCACTTCGGTGATCGTCCCGACGATGGTCAGGCGCGCGGCGATTCTGGCGCGCTCCAGGTGATGCGCCACCTGGTCGCGCATCACGTCGGCCTGCTCCAGCACCTTGGCCGCGAACGGGTCGCGGCCAAGTCTGCTAGCATTATGGCTGTTGGCCTCGTTGACGATCACCGACAGCGGCGTCTTGATGGCGTGGGCGAGATTGCCGACATGGGTGCGGGCGCGCTCGACGATGGCGCGGTTGGCGTCGATCAGCGCGTTGGTCTCGCGCGCCAGGGGCGCGATTTCCACCGGGAATTCGCCTTCGAGGCGTTCGGCGCGGCCGGAGCGGATGTCGGCGATGGCGTCGGAAATGCGCTTCAAGGGCGCGAGGCCGAAGCGGACCTGGAAGATGGTGGTGAGGCCGAGCACGATCGCCAGCGCCAGGAAGGTGCTGCCGAGGTAATAGTCGAAGGTGCGGGTTTCCTCGACGATCTCGGTGGCGTCGCCGGCGACGCTGACCCGGAACTTGCCGTCGGCGCCGAGATCGACGGGCCGCTCCACCATGCGCAGCTTCTGGCCTTCCGGTCCCTCCACATAGCCCTGGCGGATGCCGGCCGGAGTCAGTTCGACGCCCTGGTCCTCCAGCAGCGGCAGCTTCTTGTCCCACAGCGAGCGCGAGGCGCGGGTCTCGGTCTTGCCGGAATCGGTGCGGGCGATTTCCCAGTACCAGCCTGACAGCGGCAGTTCGAACAGCGGCTCGCCGAGCGACTGCAGGTCCTTGTCCTGCGGATCGTCGGGGGCGCCGACCTCGGCGATCAGGGTGCGCAAATAGAGATTGAGCCTTCGGTCGAAGGCGCGCTCGGTGGCCTGGCGGTATACCGACGACAGCACGATGCCGGTGATCAGCAGGATCACCACCACCCACGCAGTCGCCGAGATGAACAGTCGCGTCGATAGCGAGCTAGCGCGCATCGGTCGGTGGCGTCAGCAGATAACCCAGCCCGCGCACGGTCTGGATGATGTCGACGTCCAGCTTCTTGCGGATGCGGCCGACGAACACCTCGATGGTGTTGCTGTCGCGGTCGAAATCCTGGTCGTAGAGGTGCTCGACCAGTTCGGTGCGCGAGATCACCCGGCCGGTGTGGTGCATCAGATAGGCCAGCAGGCGATATTCGTGGCTGGTCATCTTGACCGGATTGCCGTTGACGCTGACGCGCCCGGTGCGGGTGTCCAGCGACACCGGCCCGCAGATCAGCTCGCTTTGCGCGTGGCCGGCGGTGCGGCGCAGCAGCGCGCGGATCCGCGCCAGCACCTCCTCGAGGTGGAACGGTTTGGCCACGTAGTCGTCGGCGCCAGCATCAAAACCCTGCACCTTGTCGCTCCAGCGGTCGCGCGCGGTGAGGATCAGCACCGGCATGGTGCGGGCGTTGCGGCGCCAGGCTTCCAGCACCGAGATGCCGTCCATCTTCGGGAGGCCGATGTCCAGCACCACGGCGTCATAGGGCTCGCTGTCGCCGAGGAAGTGCCCCTCCTCGCCGTCGAACGCGCGGTCGACCACATAGCCGGCTTCGACCAGCGCGGTGGTGAGCTGGCGATTGAGATCGGGATCATCTTCGACGACGAGCAGACGCACGGGACTTCTCCAGGCTGGATGAACCGACGGCATCAGCATGCACCGCGCAGCGGTGAATGCCGGATGAACGGCAGATCGTCCGGACCTTACTTTTTCTTCACAACCGCCTTCACCAGCCGCTCGATCGCGCCGGGCGCATCCTGCCCGGTGACCGCGCTGACCTTTTCGCGGGTACGGCCGCTGACATAGACGCCTAGCACGCCGAAGCGGAAGCCCCAATAGCTCACCAGCAGCGCGGTGGCGCCGACCAGCGCGTTGATGGTCTGGATGTCGCCGGTCCAGAATTCGTGCACCAGCACGACCCACAGCATCGCGCATTCGAAGGTCAGCTCGAAGGCGTAGAGCGGCCGCCACCAGCGCTGCACCACGTCGTCGCTGGCGATCTCGGCACGGATGGTGGCCTGGGTCTCTGCGATCGCGGTGCGCTGCGTCTCCGCCTCGGCGCGGATCATCTCGACCCATTGCGCCTCGGCCTCGGCGAGTTTCGCCGGGTCGGCGGCCGGCAGCGCGGTCTGCACCGCCGCCGGCGTCGAATTCACCGAGCCCACCGCGCGGGCGAGAATTTCGCCGGCGACGCCGCCGAGCGGCCCGCCCAGAGCGGTGCCGAGCATCGGCGCGCCCAGG
>LNAP01007488.1_pt1 | contig 10495 bp, 11 predicted proteins | sample 602601 | NCBI WGS metagenome assembly LNAP01 (sample SAMN02440304, study PRJNA202911) | soil metagenome | biome: Subtropical and temperate rainforests or woodlands; isolation source: soil samples (1 kg each in a 20% v/v slurry with milli Q water) were... ...
CGTTGGGCGACTGAGTCAGTCGGACTTGAGTGAGCGGCGCAGGCGCGCCATGCTCAGGGTATCGACCAGTCGGCCGTCCCGCACGGCGTAGTCACGGAACAGGCCTTCGGTCTCGAAACCGAACTTGCGGTAGAGCCCGATGGCCGCTTCGTTGTCGGCGTACACCGAAAGCTCGACCCGTTGCAGGTTCATCCAGTTGTCGGCGACGTCCAGCGCCGCTGCCAGCAGTTTTGAGCCCACGCCTTTGCCTTGCCATTGCACCGCGACCGCCATGCCGAGATTGCCGGCATGGCTGCGGCGGATCCGCGAGAACTGCTCCAGACCAATGTTGCCGATGACCGCGCCCTGATGCAGCGCCACCAGCTTCACCAGCCGCTCGTTATCCGAAGCCAGGCGTTGGCGCCAGATCTCGGTGGATTGAAACGGCATTTGCAGGACCTGACGGGTAATCGCCGGCTCGTTGTAGAGCGCGGTGACGCCGTCGATGTGGGATTCGCTGAAGCGTTCGAGGGTGATGACAGAATCGGTGGCGGGCATGGTTGACTCATCCTTGATGCAGACATGGCCGCTTACTCTACAACACCATCTCCTGGAATGGCGAGAATCCCATGTGGGAGCGAGCCTGCTCGCGATAGCGGCGGGTCAGTCACCTTGGATATTGAATGTTACGACGCTATCGCGAGCAGGCTCGCTCCCACAGTTTGGATCGGGGTTAGGCTTCGAACCACTCCCGCCGCTCGTTGAAGGTGTTGTGAATCAGTTCGACGATCATCTGCACCTCGGCCTGCCCCGCAGACTCGGCATTGACCGCCATCCACACCTGGCGCTGCATCGGCTGGTCGAACAACCCCGATAACCCGACCAGCCCCCTGTCAAACTGGCTCATGTAATTGGGCAGCAAACCAATGCAGGCGCTGCAACGAATCATTTCCAGCATCAGCTCATAAGAATGCAACTGCACCACGCCGGCCAGACGCTGATCGACCACGCCATTCCACGGCCGAAAACTCTCGATCTGACGATCAGGCTGCCATTGCACCAACATGAAGTCAGCGAGGTCATCGAGGCTGTCGGGGCGGGCCGCTACCCGTGAATAACGTTTGGCGATATGCGGCAGATAATCCAGTCGCGCCAAAGGCTGAGGCTCGCTGACAGGGAAACTCGGGCCCGGCAGCGGTGACTCGGTGCCTGCCAGCCACAGCACCACATCTGCACTGACCGCTCGCAGCGACAGTTCGCTGTCCAGCGTGATGATGTCCAGGCGCACGCTGGCGTTGCGTCGCAGCAACGAGACCAGATCGCGGCCCAGGATGTCGTGCAGGATCGACTCGGCCACAGCCAACCGAATCAGCGGCTGTTCGATCACCGGCACGTCGTGTTCATGGGCCAGGGCGATCAATTGCGCCTGAAGCTGCAACCCTTCACGGCTCAAGGCCAGGCCATTGTCCTGGTGATTGAACAGCGAACACTGCAATTGCGTTTCGAGCTGCGCGAGGTGTTTGCGCAACTGAGTTGATTTGATGTTGAGGCTGCGGGCCGCTTGCATGAAACAGCCGCAACGGGCGCTGACCCGGAAAGACTGCGCCAGTACCGGATCGATACCGGCGGCGTGGGTGGATTCCATGAATGACATCAATGACTCCTGTCGATCTATCCTTGAAGCCCTCATCCTGCGCAGCGTTTATGAACCTGACGTGACACCTACGGCGGAAAATCGATTCAGCTGCTGGGGCTTTGCCGAAAACTCACCGCCAGGCGATTCCAGCTGTTGATGGTGGTGACCGCGATGGTCAAGTCGACCATTTCGCTTTCGTTGAACTGCTCACGCGCCACGGCGTAGACGTCATCCGGCACATGGCTTTCGGAAAGCAAGGTCACCGCTTCGGTCCAGGCCAGCGCCGCGCGTTCACGAGGGTTGAAGAAGCCGCTGTCGCGCCACACCACAATCGAATACAAGCGCCGATCCGTCTCGCCAAGGCGCCGCGCATCCACTGAATGCATGTCGGTGCAGAAGGCGCAGCCATTGAGTTGCGAGGCGCGGATCTTGATCAAATGCAGCAAGGCTGGCTCGATACTGAGGTTGCTGGTCAAGGCCTCCATGGCGATCATCGCTTTCATCGCTTTGGGCGACGCACTGTAGTAATCCAGGCGGGAACTCATGGGGTGACCCTCTTGGATCAAATGAAGACCCCCAAGGTAGGCGCTGACGCAGCGGCGTTACAGATCCAATTCGGCGAAAAAGCCGTGGACCATTCGGCGGCAGACCAATCCCGGGTTTTTCGCCCACGCAACTTCTGCACGGCGGCTCATGCGGGTAATCTGGCGCGACGCACACGCGCCTCAATCGCTCCAGGAGCCTCGCCGGTATGGAACTTCATGTTGTCATCAACGGCCGCAAGGACCTGGCAGGCCAGTTGTACAACCAACTGCGCAGCGCCATTGAATCCGGCCGCCTGGCAGCCGGGACGCAACTGCCACCCAGCCGTTTGCTGGCCGAACAGCTGGGCATTTCGCGCAAGACCATTTCCGACACCTACGCGCAACTGACCTATGAGAACTTCCTCACCGGGGTGATCGGCAAAGGCACGTTCGTCAACGCCCGGACAGCCAAAGCCGCCCCCAAGCAAAGCCATTCACAGCTGGCGAGCTTCGAGGTGATCGAGTCCTGGCGCAACCTGCCGGTGTTTCTGCGCCACCCGACCCTGGAGGGCTCGTTACGCTACGACTTCATCGGTGGGGCGACCAGCAAAGGCCAGTTTCCGCAGGACGATTGGCGGCGCTGCACCTCTCACGCGTTGCGCCAGATTGCCGGTTCCAAGGGCTTCTACAGCCTGCCCGAAGGCCTGCCGGCGCTGCGCAACGCGATCGCCCGGCACATCGCATTTTCCCGTGGGGTCAATTGCCAGGACGAAGACGTGGTGGTGTGCAATGGCGCGCAACAGGCGCTGGACCTGATCTCCCGGGTGCTGACCCGTCCGGGCAGCATTGTCGCCATGGAAGACCCCGGCTATCCGCCGGCTCGCCTGTTGTTTGGCACCCATGGGGCCACGGTGATCGGGGTGCCGGTGGATGCCGAAGGGATTGAGGTGGACAAGATTCCCTTGGGCACCCGGCTGATTTACGTCACGCCGTCCCACCAGTTTCCGCTGGGCATGCCGATGAGTCAGGCACGCCGGGTTGCGCTGCTGGAACGGGCTTATGAGTTGGGCGCAATCATCATCGAGGACGATTACGACAGCGAGTTTCGCTACGAAGGCCGCCCGACCGATTCACTGCAAAGCATGGATGAGCGCGGCATCGTCGCCTACGTCGGGACCTTTTCGAAAACCATGCTGCCGGAGCTGCGCCTCGGTTATGCGGTGTTGCCGCCGGCGATTCTTGAAGCCGTCATCCGCGCCAAGCAACTGACCGATCTGCACACCTCCACCCTGCCCCAGTGGGCGCTGGCCAAGTTCATCGCCGAAGGTTGCCTGCTCAAGCACATCCGGCGCTGCCATACGATCTATGCCGGACGTCGCGAGCGGATCCTGTCGCGCATGGCGGGCGACCTTTCGCCCTGGCTTGAACCCGTGCCCACCACGGCCGGGTTTCACATGGTGGTGATGTGCAAAGTGCCTATCGATATTCCGTTGGTGATCGAACTGGCGAAAAAGGTCGAAGTCGGCCTCTACGCTATCGACAGCTTTTTCTACCAGCAAGCGCCACGGGCCGGGCTGTTCCTGGGCTTTGGCGCCATCGAAACCCTGGACATCGACATCGCCCTGGACCGTTTGCGCGACATTTTGCAGCAGGTGGCCTGATCGATTGGTCTGCGGCTTTATCCAGCGATTGGCTATTGGCGGTCCACAGGTGCAGGCCTATCCTGCATAAGCGTTATCCCTCAGTGAGCAGGATTCGTCCGGCCTGATTCAGGAGTGTGAGCAATGTCCAACGAAGTGATCAATACCGTACAGGTGCAGGCCGCCGCCGGCCGCTCGGAAGAACTGGGTAAGCAACTGCAAAAGATTGTCGACACCCTGCGTCAGCAACCGGGCTGTGATTCCTATATGGTCGACCGCTGCCCAGAGGACAGCAACCGCTGGACCGTCAGCGCCCGCTGGCAATCGGAAGCGGCCATGCAATCGCATTTCAACTGCCCTGAAGTACAAGGCTTTATTGGCCTGATCGACAATCGATTGGCGAATTCCGTCGACTTCAACAGCTTCCCGATCCGCTGAACACCCTGTAGCGGCCCTGTGGCGGAGGGCTTGTCCCCTCGCCACAGGGCCGCTACAGATTGGTCCCCTCACCTTCGCGAATATTGGCTGTTTGATTGGCCCCACCTGCGCACTACTGTTGTTTCTGACAACTAAACCAACCGCAGGTGAATGACCATGAAAGCTTTGCGTATCCTTGCTGCTCCCCTGGCTGCCCTCGCCCTGACCGTTTCTGCGACTGCCATTGCTCACGAAGGCCCTTCAGAAAAGATCACGGTATTGCAGGATGAAGCGCTGAAAAACGTGCCCGGCAAAAAAGCCATGATGATCGAGGTCGACTACAAACCCGGCCAATCGTCGATTGCCCACAAGCATGAAGGCACTGCCATGGCCTACGTGCTGTCAGGTGCGGTTATTTCTCAAGTGAAGGGTGAGAAAGCAATCACTTACAAGGCCGGACAGTATTGGTACGAACCCGCCGGCTCGGAACACTTGGTTTCGAAAAACGCCAGTGCAACCAAGCCTGCCAAACTGTTGGTATTCATGGTGTTGTCCCCCGACGAGAAAGTGTTGATCCCCTTGGAAAACTGATAGCTGAAGGGATAGCCATAAATAAAAAGGCGCGAATTAACATTTCGGGCCTTTTTATTTCCCGGCGTAATTACTGGGCCTCGCTTAAACCCAATTAAACTATCGCCCAGCCAAGAAGTGCAGCGACTGGCTATTTCATTGCGCAGTGACAGGTTTAGTCTGGACAACTCGCCGGATATTCCGACATTACAACTTCCGACTCATGTTGTTTCACTGGAGTAACACCATGAAACTTGCGCTTGTCAGTACATTAACAATGACCCTCATCCTGGCGGGCTGCTCTGTTCCCACTGCGCCCAAAGCCGGCTCTTCGCTGGAAGGCCTTTTTACTGGACCGGTTGGCCGCAGCAATGCCACGCACGTCCCCAACGGCCACCAGGTTTCGTTGGGTATCGTCTACAGCCGCAACACCCAGGCCAACCGCGACTACCTGCAACACTACCAGGCCAACGCCGGCACCGGCTTCGGCCAGAGCCTGCTGGTGCAATCGATCCACGACGCCTACGTGGCCACCTCCAGACCGGACCATGCCGTGGACTGGGTCAAGGCATCGTTACAACGCCAGTTCGGCTCGGTGACGGTGTATCCGGACATGCAAAGCCTCAGGGCGGCGAAGCCCGACGTGGTCGCCATTGTCGACACCCGCAGCCAATTGATCACATCGCGCAGTTCGGATATCGAAGCGCATGTGAGTGCGCAGTTCTACGACTCAAACTTCAATTACATCGGCACTGCTCAAGGGCATGATGCCAAAGCGTTGAGTCCGTTATGGGCCGATTACAAGCGCAGTGAAGAGATTGTGGCGGATATTAACGAGCAACAGAATGTGCAAATTCGGGCACTGCAAAAGTTTGATCAATCGCTCAACAATTTAGTGATGCAACCCACAGAGACACTATCAGCCATTGAGTCAAAACAACTACAAGCGCCGTACTAGCGCTCAACATAACCTTACTTTTAATCACAATAAAATGAACACGTCTACTGTCAGGAATGACAGTAGACGTTCAGCCTCCAATGCCTACCTAATTGGACACAAGGCATTGACCAGTGGGGGTCGGTACCTTTCGATCATTCCAAGGAGCTGATCATGAGTCATGTCAAACGCAACCCGTTGGACCCTGATTTCGGTGAAAAGGGGAAAACCGTCATTCGTATACCAGGGGCGGGAATTGAGGTTTCAAGAATTCACGGACTGGCGATCGACGCTAACGAAAAGGTGCTCTTTACCAGTTCCACCACTGTCGGTTTCGTGCTGGGGCGGCTGTTGAAGGACGGCAGTATGGACCGATTATTCGGTCATCAGGGATTCATCGTTGATCGCTTCCACGATGGCGGCAAATCCACAGGCAGTGCTATTTCCATTTTAAAAAACGGGACCCTTTTGCTCAGCGGATCACATCAGGCCGAGGGTTCCAGATTCCTCCCCGCGCTCGCTCGCTTTGACGAATCAGGCCATTACGATTCGCACTTCGGCGAATTTGGCAAGATTGTCATTCCTCTCCCTGAAAGTTCTGCAGACGCTAACGATTTTCCCGCGCCTGAGCGATCAGCGAGTAGCGCGTCCTCCAACAACCCCGTGATACTTCCCGATGGGAAAATACTGTTGGTATACGAGGGGTGGCTCATTCGATTGACGGCGGATGGACAACCCGACTCAAACTTCCATGAAGGTAAACACTACAAAAGCGCCCGGCACCCTGAGCACCCTTCACTCACCAGGCGCATAGTGCAAACATCAGCGGATACGGTCGTGCTAGGCGGTTTCGCTGTGGTGAATGACCAACGTGCAGTCTTGCTTGCCCGATACTTCGTGAACGGAGAACTGGACACGAGCTTCGCAAACCAGGGCTTCGCACTCCTCAACGACTTCGATTTCCATTCAGTCGACGTGGATATAGCGGTCAAGGACCAAAGCAAAATACTGGTCTTCGCTCAGAAGAGCGGCTCCGATCGTTCTCAGGGCATGCTCGTATGCCTGGATGAAAACGGTCATTACGACACTTCTTTCAACAATGGGCAGCCCGTATTGCTCCCTACGGAGCCGGACCGCAGTTATTCCTGGCACGCAGGCCTGATTGATGCCAAAGGTCAGATTTTTGCATGCGGAGGCTCCATGGAAGGGATAGGGCGGCCGTTCTACACCGTTACAGCAAAGTTCCTCGAATCCGGCGAGCTGCAAGAGGAGTGGATTAATTATGCGGGCCAGCTGTCAGAAGCCGTCGCCACCGATCAACAGCGACGGATCGTGATTGGCGGTATCACGCGGGAGGACAGCATGTTACCGGCAATTTTCTGCTATCTGGATTAATGAGCAGCCGATAAAAAACTCGATGAAACCATCTCTGGATTGGAGTTAGTGAATATAGGATTCCAGAGCCGGTTCCAGCTCGGCAGCTGCTGTGACAGGCGCAGGCACTACCGCTGCCCACTCAACGCCAGGTCCAGCAACTCACGGTTGGCCACCGCGTACATGGCGTAATCGGTGTCGCTACGCTCTGATACCTCCGCTGCGACGCATGAACCGGATATGGGTACGCTTTCGCGACGCACAGTTACAAAGTCCCCATTGTTCGAAAGGAGCGTCGACATGCAAAAGCCTTAAAAGTGGCCTCGATTATCTGGATCCCCGCTTTGGTAGCGATCGCACCGGGATCGTTTGGATTGAAAAACAGCAAAACGACAATAACAACGCTGACGGGATCACGGTAGACCCTGACGATAGATTGCTGATCGCCGGAGGTCATCAAGCACAATTTTCACTCGTTCGATTAACCCCCCATGGCATGCAGGACACGACTTTTGGCGCGAGTGGTGTCGTCACTGGCGAGTTCGAGTCGGGGTATAAGTCGAAAGGTCATCACACTACGGTGTTAAAAAGCGGTGAAATACTGCTAAGTGGTTTTTTCTCACTCGAGGAATACAGCAATGAACTGGCATTCGCGCTATTCGATACGACAGGAAGCCCAGTGCAAGCGTTCGGCCAAAAGGGCGTGACGGTCATACGTCCCTTTGAGTCAGTAACGGTCAAGCCGCCTGAAGATTTTCAGAGTGGTGTATCCGTCGCTAGTCCCGACAGTTTTTCGTCTGAACTGCCTGATGGAAAATTGTTAGTCATCAGCAATCAACAGTTCAGCTATACAGAACGTGCAGGGTTACTGATTCGCCTGAACAGGGACGGATCGATAGATAAAGAGTTCGGTGCAGAGAAAAAAGGTTACGTATATATCAGGCATCCAGAATATCCGACCTGGATTGGCTCAATGATCCCGCTTGAAAATGGAATGTTTGCTGTCGCGGGGAACGCCATGGTGAACGCCAGAACTACCGCACTGGTGGCCGTGTACAACGCCGACGGCACAACTTTCGATGGATTCGGAACTAACGGTTTTTTTCTGCTCAATTCCATTGATGAACCCAGCCAAATCTCCAGTCTCACTCTGATAGACAACAATATTCTGGGTATTGGCAGCACACTCGGCGGGCTTCGTGGGACCCTTCTGGTTTGCCTCGACGCAAAAGGTGAATCTGTCAAAGCGTTCAATGGTGGCAAGCCAGTGCAGACGCCAGTCGATGACGCGCCATTGGGTGTTCAGTGGCTATCTGGTGCTGTACGAAAAGACGGGAAGATCGTAGCTGTCGGCAACACACTGGGAGATCAAGACTCGAAAACCATCATTGCTCAATACCTGCCGGATGGCCAATTGGACACCAATTTCGGCAACGAGCGCGGATTGCTGCGTATTAACTTGACGGACGTACTCGACATGGGCACAGCCATCGCGATACAGAAAAATAGTCAGATCGTCGTTGCGGGCTCTTCTTTACCGATTAACGGGCGCCGGCAGGGTTTTGTTTTCCGCTGTTTGAACTGAATTTCGCCAGCCTTTCGCAAGACAAAAAAAGCCCCGCCTCTTTCAAGACGGGGCTTGTTCATTCAGCGCTTGATCAGGCAGCCGGTTCCAGCTCCGCAGCTGCTGTGACAGGCGCAGGCACTACCGCTTGCCCGCTCAACGCCAGGTCCAGCAACTCACGGTTGGCCACCGCGTACATGGCGTAATCGGTGCCGCTGGCGGCACGGATTTCCACCAGCATGGCGCGCCAGCGTTCGATCATGCCTTCGTGCTCTTCCATCCACAGCGCCAGGCGGGTTTCCACGTCCTGAGTGCCGTCGCCCTGTTGCAGGACGGAGATGGTGATCGCACGTTGCTGCCAGTCGACGTCATCACGGAACGCTTCACGGGCCAGGGCCTGCCAGTTGTTTTCAACCGGCAGAGCGCTGATCTGTTGCAGGTACCAGGTGATGTCCAGCGCGCTGCCCACGGCGCTTGGCCACGTCTGCAGGGTTCTGGCCGGTCACGTCGGAGGCCTCGATGATCGGCAGCAGGGTGTACAAGTGCGAAGTGCCAGCCACCATACGTGCGAGCAACTCCGGCACACCGGCTTCGACGTACGCCTGATAGCGGGCCTGCCAGGTGTCGCGGATCTCGCCACTGAGCAGTTCGTCGAGCTTCAGCCCCAGCTCCTTGAGGTGCGGACCGAAGTGCGCAACGTCACGGGCAGCGTTCTGCTCGTTGCGACGGGCACGCAGGAACCAGCGCGTGGCGCGACGGCCCAGGCGCATCAGCTCGTCCATCAGCTCCAGTTGCACGTCGGCGGAAACCTGATAATCCAGGGATTCGATCTGACGGAACCAATGCGGGAGATGGAAGATGTCACGCACGATCACATACGCACCGGCCACGTTCGCCGGGCTCATGCCGGTCGACTCTTTGAGTCGTTGAACGAAGGTAATGCCCATGTGGTTGACCAGATCGTTGGCGATCTGGGTGCTGACGATTTCGCGCTTCAGACGGTGACGGCGCATGGCTTGGGAAAACTTGCTCACCAGGCTTGGCGGGAAAGCGGTTTCCATGTCACGCGTCAGGTAATCGTCGTCCGGCACCTGGGAATTGAGCAGCGCTTCCTTGAGGTCGATCTTGCTGTAGGAGATCAGCACCGACAGCTCGGCACGGGTCAGGCCATGGCCTGCAGCGACGCGCTCGTTGATGGCTTCTTCGGCCGGCAGGAACTCGATGGCGCGATCCAGCTTGCCGCGACCTTCCAGATCGTTCATCAGGCGCTTGTATTCAGCGATCCGCGGCAAGGCACGACGCGCCGCCAGGGACAGGGCCTGGGTCTGCTTGTAGTTGTTGCCCAGCACCAGGTTGCCGACTTCGTCGGTCATGCTCGCCAGCAACTGGTTACGTTGCTTGTCGGTCATGTCACCGGCCTGAACCACTTCGTTCAGCAGGATCTTGATGTTCACTTCGTGGTCGGAGCAGTCCACGCCACCGGCGTTGTCGATGAAGTCGGTGTTGGAACCGCCGCCATTGAGGCCGAATTCGACACGACCCAGCTGGGTCATGCCGAGGTTGCCGCCCTCGCCCACGACTTTGCAGCGCAGCTCGTTACCGTTCACGCGCAGCGCATCGTTGGCCTTGTCGCCGACATCGGCGTGGCTTTCGGTGCTGGCTTTGACGTAGGTGCCGATACCGCCGTTCCACAACAGGTCTACCGGCGCCTTGAGCAAGGCGTTCAGCAGTTCGGTCGGAGTCAGCTTGTCCGCTTGAATGTCGAAGCGCTCTTTCATCTGCGGGGAAATCGCGATGCTTTTCGCGCTACGGGAGAAGATCCCGCCGCCTTCGGACATGATGCTGGTGTCGTAA
>LNAP01006106.1_pt1 | contig 10491 bp, 8 predicted proteins | sample 602601 | NCBI WGS metagenome assembly LNAP01 (sample SAMN02440304, study PRJNA202911) | soil metagenome | biome: Subtropical and temperate rainforests or woodlands; isolation source: soil samples (1 kg each in a 20% v/v slurry with milli Q water) were... ...
GGCGCCATCGACATCCAGACCGATACCGACCCGCCACACGCCGACTTCTCCTGCATCCGCGCGGGCAGCCTGCTCAAGGCCCATGGCGGCTTCATCGTGCTGCACCTGCGCGACCTGGTGGAAGATGAAGGCCTGTGGCCCCGGCTGCGCCGGTTTCTGCGCAGCAGCCGCCTGCAGATCGACGAGGGCAGCGCCGCGGCGCACGGCCCCACGGCGCCGATTGCGCTGCAGCCCGAAGCGGTGGACGTGGATGTGAAGATCGTGCTGATCGGCTCGGTCGAGGAGTACTACGCCCTGCAAGAGGCCGACCCCGACACCGCGCGCCGTTTTCGCGTGAAGGTGGACTTTGCCGAGCGCTTTGCCGCCAGCCCCGCCACGCGCCACGCCACGGCCATCTTTGTGGCCCACAGCTGCAAGAAGCGCGGCTTGCCCCACTTTGCCCCCGATGCCGTGGCGCGCCTGCTCGAACAGACCCACCGCGAGGCCGACGACCAGAGCCGCCAGAGTGCGCTGTTTGCCAACACCGACGCCCTGGTGATCGAGAGCGCCGCCCTGTGCCAGGCACGCGGCGGCACGCTGGTGCAAGCCCCTGATGTGGACGCCGCGCTGCAGGCCCATGCCCTGCGCCACAACTACCCCGAAGAGCAGCTGCACGAGTCCATCACCGAGGGCGAGCGCCTGATCACGCTGCACGGCACCGTGGTGGGCCAGGTCAACGCCATGACGCAGATCGATCTGGGCGATTACCGCTTTGGTTTTCCGGTGCGCATCACGGCACGCACTTTTGCCGGGCACGAGGGCCTGCTCAACATCGAGCGCGAAGTCGATATGTCGGGCCCCATCCACGACAAGGGCGTGCTGATCCTGCACAGCTACCTGACCGCGCTGTTCAGCCATGTGGCGCCGCTGGCGCTCAACGCGTCCATCGTGTTCGAGCAGGAATACAGCGGCGTCGAGGGCGACTCGGCCTCATGCGCCGAGCTGTATGCGCTGCTGTCCAGCCTGTCTGGCCTGCCGCTGCGCCAGGGCATTGCCGTGACCGGCGCCCTCAACCAGCACGGCGAAGTGCTGCCCGTGGGCGGCATCAACGAAAAGATCGAGGGCTGGTTCCACGCCTGCGCAGCGGCCGGGCTCGATGGCACCCAGGGCGTGCTGATCCCCGCCCGCAACCTGCGCCACCTGATGCTGAGCCGCGCCATCGTGGATGCGGTGGAGCGCGGCCTGTTCCATGTCCATACCGTGGGCCATGTGAGCGAAGGCATTGCGCTGCTGACGGGCGAGGCCTCGGGCATGGTGCCGGGCGTGCCCCCAGAACGGGCCGCCGACGTGGAGGGCACCGTGCTCAGCCGGGCCGAACAAACCCTGCGCGCGTTCCGGCGTGCCTGCCAGAGCGCAGGGCACACCAGGCGGGGCCGGGTGAAGCGCGGCGCCATGCCCGGGCAGGGCCACTGAGCCACCACTCCGTTGGCACGAGAACGGGCCAGGGCCTGCCGGTCAAAACCGCCCCCCGCCGGAGCCTGTCGGCAGCACAGACCTTGAGGTTCGTGGATTCAGGCGCCCGACAAGAACCCGTCCACCAGGGCGAAGTGCGCCGGCACATTCAGCGCCGGCGCATGCCCGCAGCCGGGCACCTCCACCACGCGCACCAGGCCCCTGGCCCCCGGGCCACGCGTGAGCATTTCGGCGGTGGTCTCGGGAAGCACCAGGTCCGAATCGGCACCGCGCAGGCACAGCACCGGAATGTCGAGCGCATCGTAGTGTTCCCAGATCAGGTAGTCGTTGGCGTGGTGCGTGAACTGCTGCACCATGGCCGGGTCGTAGTGCGGCGTCACGCGGCCGTCGGGCAGGCGGCGCGTGCTGCTTTCGGTCAGCAGCCGCCATTGCGCGTCGCTGAGCCAGCCATAGGGCTGGTACACCTGCCGAAAAAATGCCTCCAGTTCCATCACGGTGTCAAACGCGGGCGGCTGGCCTGCGTAGGCCTTGATGCGCTCCAGCGCCGCATCGGCCAGGCGCGGCGCGTTGTCGTTGAGCAGCAGGCGGGTGATGCGGTCCTTGAGCTGCGGCTCGAACAGCCCCGACGCGCACACCGTGCCAATGGCCCCGCCCATGGAGGTGCCGATCCAGTGCGCCTGGCGAATGCCCAGCTGGTCGAACAGGTCGGCGGCAAGGCGAGCATAGAACGACAGGCGGTATTCGTCCTGCGGCGCACGCGCCCACTGGCTCAGTCCCCGGCCGATGGTATCGGGGCAGACCACCCGGTAGCGCGGCGCCAGGTGCCGCGCCAGTGCGTCCATGTCGCGCCCCGTGCGCGCCAGGCCATGCCATGCGATCACGGCGGGTGCGTCTGGCGCCCCCCATTCGGTGGCGTGGATTTCGTAACCGGCACAACGCAGGTAGCGCGAAGAGAACAGCATGGTGGTCAGCCTGGAGAAAAAACAGCAGGGCCGCGCGCCTACTTCATCTGACGGCCGTGGATGCCGATCACCGGGGACTCGACATAGCGCGAACCCACCCGGTGGGTGGGCGAATGGCGGATGCCCAGGCCGTGCGCGTTCTTCTGGCCGGCCCGCTGGACCAGCTCGGTGGGATCCACCGCCGAGATGTTGTACAGCTGCGCGCCTCCGCCTTGTTCGCGATAGCGCTGGATGAAGGCTGCAGCCGGCTTGTGGATGGCGATCATGGTCACGATGCTTCGGATTTCGTTGCGCAAGTAGTCGCGTGGCCGGTCAGGGGAAAAACCCGCCATGCCCCGTGCGGGTCGTGAAAATGCGTTCACGCTCCAGGGGCATGGCGGATGGCCTCGCAGGCGCTCAGTTGGGCACGCTCAGCGATGTGCCGGCAAACCCGATCTGGTTCGCCGCCACGGGCGCCGCCACAAAGGGTGGCACGTTGCTGGCCGTGATGGCCGGCGCTGCACCGGGAGTGCCACCGCGCGGCGTGGTGTGCACCACCTGGCTGGCGGGCAAGGCGGTGCCGGACTTCAGGTGCGCATACATCGCGTCCATGGCCTGGTTGAAGTAAGGGTGCAGCGGCACGAAGCGCGTATCAAACCCGGAAAACGGCAGGAAGGCGTCGAAATGCTGGCCGTTCGTCACCTCGATGTAGCGCAGCTTGCTGTCGGCACCTTCCACCACCTTGTTGTAGGCGGCATAGGCACGCGCGTTGTGGTTGACCGGCACCAGGGCGTCGCTGCGGCCGCTGACGATGATGGTGGGCTTGCCGCGCAGGTTGCCGTTGAGCACCACCTCGGCGATGCCGGCGCGCACGGCGTCGCTCTGCGCCTTGGTGGGCGTGGTGGCGGCCGTGAGCGCCGTGCCGCTGACCGGGTCGGTGCCCGTGACCAGCGCGCGCTGGCACAGGGCGTTATCCAGGCCGAAATCGGCCACGCCGGTCGAGGGCGAAATGGCGAATTGCCAGGCCTTGGCGCCGCCCACCGAGTCGTTGTAGACCACGGTGGCCGGTGTGCCATTGGCGGTGCCATTGGCCGTGGCAAAGCTCTGCGCCAGTGCCGTGGATGACACGGCCACCGGCACGCCCGTGGCGACATTCACGGCCGCAAAGCTGGTATTGCAGACATTGGCCTCGACAGGGAAGCGCCCGTAGCTCACCGGGTACATGGCCGACAGGATGGGGCCATTGCCCAGCGCATAGTGGGCGTTGTGCATGGGGTCGTTGTCGGGCGTCCAGCCAAAGGCACGCAGTTTGTTGAGCGCGTCCAGCGAACGGGTTGCCGTGTCGGCGCCACTGACCAGCCCCTTGGCCGCCAGACCGTCACAGCGTGCCGTGGCCCGCGCCGTCATGCCCACCAGCGGGATGTAGTTGAAGATGGACACCTCACTCATGGCCGCACCGGCCGCCAGCGCTGCGCAGGGCTGGTAGATGTTGCCGTAGGTCGTGTAATCGGCCAGCGTCTTGCCATAACCGGTCACGGCGGCACCGCCAAACTGGATGCCATAACCGCTGGCGGTGGGCATTTCGGTCACGGGCTCGGAAGCCACCACGCCGTCGATCAACCCCCCGCTGTCTTGCTCGGCCGCGCCCAGCGAGGCCGCACCGCCGTTGGATGCCGAGCCGGCGATCACGATCGTGTTCTCGGGCGTGAACGGCACCGGATTGTCGACCGTGCCATAGCGATCGTTCAGCACAAACAGCGCATAGCGGCCCGCCGCCAGCGTGTCGTTGCCCCAGTCTTTTTCCGGATTCTGCTGCGAGTGCACCTGCTTGAGGGCCAAGCGGTTCGGGAACAGGGCGTTGTAGGCGGTCCGGGCCGCATCGGTGATGTTGGCGGCAAAGAAATTGAGGGCGCCGGCCGCCGTGCGGGTGGCGCGCGTGCCATCGATCTTGTGCACGGTGTCGTCCATCAGGTTGTACAGGCCCACGCCCTTGCCGGCATCGGTCAACGCCACGGCACAACCCTTTTTGAGGCCCCATTCGCCGGCCGTGCCAATGGCGCCATACACCCCGCGCGAGCCCGACGATGCGCCCAGCACCACGCAGGGGCTGGCCTGGTTGAAGCTGTCGGGCACCTGCACCGCGATCACCGTGCGCTTGCGGCCCGAGCCGTCGTCGAGCACTGCCACGTATTCGCGGCCCGGAATCAGGCCTTCACTGGTGGTGACGGCACCGGCCGCGGTGACGTTGGGGCCGTACAGCGTGCCGTAGCCACCCCCCACCGAGGGGTCGAGGATGCCGCGGTAGTTGGAATACAGCGCATTGCGGCGCAGCTCGGCCGCCGTGGGATTGGCGGGATCGGCATAGGCCGGCGTGGCCCCGCCCAGGCCGGTCTTGCCGATACCGCCAGTCAGCAGATCCTGCGTGGCGGCGGTGGCGCCCGTGCCCACCGTGGTGGCCGGATAGACCGTGGCACTGACCTGCGTCACGCCCGTGGGGAGGTTGTTGGTCGGTGTGGATGATCCGCCACCGCACGCGGCCAGAACGGCCCCCGCCAACGCGGTCATGGCCACTTTCAGGGCGCGTTTGTCCTGCAGATGCACTTTCATGTTGTCTCCTTTTTACTGCCACAGAAAAGCGCGCTCAGGCCTGGGCGCGCAGGGATCGCAGGCGTCCCACAACGCCTGCGGGAAAGTAATAGACAGAAAGAACAAACAGCACGCCCAGCCACAGCAGCCAGCGGTCGGGCGAGAGCAGCGCCGACAACCAGGGCAGGCTGGCAGTGGCCTCGCTGCCTACACGCAGCAGATCCTGCAGGTAGCTTTGCGCAACCAGAAACAGCACGGCACCGATGACCGCGCCGTAGATGGTGCCCATGCCGCCGATCACCACGATGAGCAGGCAGTCCATCATGATTTCGAAGCTGAGCGAGGTGTCCGGCCCGTTGTAGCGCAGCCAGAGCGCCAGCATGGCACCAGCCAGGGTGGCAAACAGGGCCGACAGCACGCTCGACGTGGTGCGGTACACCACCACGCGGTAGCCAATGGCCTCGGCACGGAACTCGTTTTCGCGGATGGCCTGCAGCACGCGGCCGAAGGGTGAGTTGACGATGCGCAGCAGCGCCAGCACCAGGGCCACCGCCGTGACGAACAGCAGGTAGTAGCAGATCAGCCGCCCGTCGATGGTGACGCCCAGGAAGGGTTCCTCGAACGGCTCGAAGCTTGGCGAAAGGATCTCGGGCACCTTGAACGTCAGTCCATCCTCGCCACCCGTGATGTCCGAGAGCTGCGAGGCCAGTGTCTGGAACGCCGCCGCCACCGCCAGCGTGATCATGGCGAAGAAAATGGCGCGTACGCGCAGCGAGAACAGCCCCACGGCCAAGGACAGCAGCAGCGACAGCAGCAGCGCGCCGCCAATGCCCACGCCCAGCGCCGTCCACGTAGGCCCCAAACGCGTGGTGGCCACCGCGATGCCGTAGGCCCCGATGCCAAAGAACATGGTGTGCGCAAAACTCACGATGCCGGTGTAGCCCAGCAGCAGGTCGAAGCTGGCCACCAGCACCACGAAGACCAGCACCTTGGCGGCAACATTGAGCGCCTTGACACCCGGAAACAGGAAGGGCGCAAACGCCAGCCCCAGAAAAATGGCCACGAGCATGGCCGCCAGCAGCTGGCTGCGCGGGTAGTCGCCGGAGAGAAGTCGGTTCAGCATGTGTGGCGTTCCTCTTCAACGGTTGGCGACGGGATAAACACCCTGCGGGCGCCACAGCAGGATGGCCACCATCAGCGCGATGTTGGAGAACAGCGCCACCTTGGGCACCAGGAAGCCGGTGTAGTTGGCCATGAGTCCCACCAGCAGCGCGCCAATCAGCGCGCCGCCCGTGCTGCCCAGACCGCCGATGATGATGACGATGAAGATCAGCACATTGACCTGCGCGCCCATCTGCGGCACCACGCTTTGCTGGTACAGCCCCCACATCACGCCGCCCAGGCCGGCCAGCGCCGAACCCACCACGAACACGCCCACGAACAGGCGGCGGATGCGGTAGCCCAGCGCCTCGACCATCTCGCGGTCCTGCACGCCGGCGCGGATCAGCAAGCCCACCTTGGTGCGCGCCAGCACCCAGGCCAGCACGCCAAACACCAGCAGGCCCACAACCACGGCAATCAGGCGGTATTTTTCAATGGCGGCGTCACCGATCAGCAGCGCGCCACGCATGCCCTCGGGCAGCGGCAGGGGGATCTGCGCGGGACCCCAGATGACCTTGATGAGCTCTTCTCCAATGATCATGCCGCCCATGGTGATGAGGATCTGCTTGAGGTGCTGGCCGTACACGGGCCGCACGATGAAGCGCTCGAACGCCAGGCCCACGGCGCCGGCCACCGCCATGGCCACCAGCATGGCCGGCAGCACCGCCACGAGGTTGCGCCAGAGTTCGGCCGAGCCCGTCCAGTCGCCCATGGCACCCAGCACGCTGGTGGCCACGAAGGCGCCCAGCGCGATGAACACGCCATGGCCGAAGTTGAGCACGTCCATCAGGCCAAACACCAGTGTCAGGCCCGAGGCGATGATGAAGATGATCATGCCCATGGCCAGCCCCGCCACGGTGAGCGTGAGCCAGGTGCTGGGCGAGCCGATGAAGGGCAGCACCAGCAGGGCCAGCAGCGGCACCAGCGCCAGCGGCTTCCAGTCCAGCGGCCTGTTCATGCGCGGTCTCCCCTGGACATATCCGATGCTTCTTTTTTGACGGTTGATAGCACCTTGCCATCAATCGCTGCGGGCTGTTTTGGCGTGTAATTCACAGCGACAACCCCAGCAGCGTGCGCTGCAGCGCCTCGTCCTCGGCCAGCGCGGCCATGCTGCCCGCGTGCACCACCCGGCCGTTGTCCATCACCGCCACGGTGTCGCCCAGGCGTTGGGCGAAGTGGATATTCTGTTCGACCAGAAAAAGGGTCACGCCGCTCTTCTTGAGCTGGTCGAAGGCCTCGATCATGTTGTGGATGATGGCCGGTGCCAGCCCCTTGCTGGGCTCGTCGATGATCAGCAGATCGCGCGGCTCGACCATGGCGCGCGCCACGGCCACCATCTGCTTTTGCCCGCCGCTGAGCTTGCCTGCCGGGTGGTTCCAGAACTTCTCCACGGCCGGGAAGAGCCGGAAGATCCACTGCAGGCGCGCCTGGTCCATCTGCGCGGCGTTGCCGGCCTTGCGCGCGGCCAGCAGCATGTTCTCCTTGACCGTGAGGTCGGCGAAGATGCCCATGTTCTCGGGCACATAGGCGATGTTCAGGTGCGCGATCTGCGGTGTGTGCATGCGCGTGATGTCGCGCCCGTCGAAAGCGATCTGGCCCTGCGAGGCCTGCCACAGGCCCATGATGGTGCGCAGCGTGGTGGTCTTGCCCGCGCCATTGCGGCCCAGCAGCATGGTGAGCTGGCCCCGGGGTACGGCCAGATCGACGCCGTGCAGGATGTGGTACGCGCCGATGTGGGTGTGCACGCCCCGCAGTTCGAGAAGGTTGGCCCTGCTCATGCGGCCTCCCTGTCGGCATTCTTGGTGATGCCCAGATACGCCTCTTGCACCACCGGCGAGGCAATCACTTCTGCGGGCGGGCCGTCGGCCACCAGCGTGCCGTTGGTCAGCACGATGATGCGGTCGGCCAGCTCGCGCACCACGTCCATCTTGTGCTCCACCAGCAGGATGGTCTTGGTCTTGTCCTGCTTCAGCGCGCGGATCAGGTTCAGGATGACGGGCGCCTCGTCGTGCCCCATGCCGGCCGTGGGCTCATCGAACATGTAGACCTGCGGCTCCAGTGCCATGAGCAGCGCCACTTCGAGCTTGCGCTGGTCACCGTGCGGCAGGCTGGCCACGGGGGTATCGCGCCGCTCCAGCATCGCCACGGACTGCAGGATGGCTTCAGCCCGCGCGGTGAGCTGGCGGTGGTCGCTCCAGATGCTCCAGAGATTCAGGCCCCGGCGGTGCTTGCCGGCCTGCGTGGCCTGCACGGCCAGGCGCACGTTCTCCAGCACGCTCAGGCCCGGGAACAGGTTGGTGAGCTGGAACGCCCGGCCGAGCCCTGCGCGCGTGCGCGCCGAAGGCGCCAGGCCCGTCAGATCCTGCCCGCCCAGCGTCACCCTGCCGCCGGTGGCCCGCAGCTGCCCCGAGATGAGGTTGAAGTACGTGGTCTTGCCTGCCCCGTTGGGGCCCACGATGGCGGTGAGCGTGCCCGGCTCGAACGCGCAGGTCACGGCATTCACCGCCACATGGCCACCGAAGCGGATGGTCAGGTCATGGGTCGCCAGCATCGATGGTCGAGGCTCCACAGGAATTTAAAGAAAAGCAGCCCCGGCGCCTGACGAGAAAGCGCTTCAAGCGATCAAAGCAGGCGTATCAGGCCCGCCGGTGCGCGGCGGACCCTGGCCGTCAGCGCTTGTTCCGGATCGGAACCTGCATCTCTTCCGGCTTGATCTCGCGCACCAGTTCGGGCACGCCCCAGGCGAAGGCCGGGTCCACCTTGATCTTGAAGTGGTACATGCTCTGCAGCGCCTGGTGGTCTTCCTTGCGGAAGGTCATCTTGCCCTTGGGCGTATCGAAGCTCATGCCTTCCATGGTCTTGATGAGCTTGTTGGTGGTGGTGTCGCCCCCCGTGGCCTTGAGCGCCGTGACCAAGGCCATGGCCGAACTGAAGCCGCCGGCCGTGAAGAAATCGGGCGGGGCCTTGAACTGCTTGTAGTGCGCCGATACCAGCGCTTCATTGACCGGGTTCTTGGGGATGCCAAAGTAGTAGTAGGTGGCGCCTTCCATGCCCGGGAAGTTCTTGAAGCTGGCCATGGCCGGCAGGATGTTGCCGCCCGTGGCGATCTCGATGCCGTAGCGCTTGAGATCCATGTCGGCGATCTTGAACGGGTTGCCCGCGCCGGCCCAGACGATCCAGATGATCTTGCGGCCCGGCTGGTCCTTGAGCTTGTCGATCAGGCGCTGGGCGCCGGCGGTGAAATCGGTGGTGCTGGTGGGCAGGTATTCCTCGTGCACCAGCTTGGCGTTCTTGAGGGCGTCCTTGAAGGCTTTCACGCCGTCGCGGCCGAAGGCGTAGTCCTGCGCCAGCGTGGCGATGGTCACGCCCGGCTTGTCGATGGCCACGGCGTTCGAGATGGCGTCCTGGCTGCTATTGCGGCCGGTGCGAAAGATGTACTTGTTCCACTTGTCGCCGGTGATGGCATCGGCCACGGCGGGCTCGACCAGCAGGATCTTCTTGTATTCCTCGGCCACGGGCAGCAACGCCAGCGCCACGCCGGAGGACGTGGGCCCCACGGCGATGTCGGCCTTGTCATCCGAGTAGGCCGATGCCAGCAGGCTCTTGCCCAGGTCGGGCTTGCCCTGGTCGTCCTTCTCGATCACCACGATCTTCTTGCCATTGATGGCCATGCTGCCGCCGGTGGCGTAGTTCAGGCCCAGCAGCAGGCCGGTCTGCGTCTGCTTGCCATAGGCTTCCAGCGGACCCGTCTTGCTGTAGACATGGGCGATGCGGATCTCGCCCGACTGGCTGAACACCGGTGCCGAAAGAGTGGCGGCCAAGGCGGCCAGCGCGACCAGGATGCGTCGTTGCATGGGGACTGTCTCCTTTGGGTTTGCCTGAACACTGCACAGATCGTGCCAATCATCAAGGCGTTGATTTATAGGAACAAATGATGCACACACCCTGAAAATGCCTGAATTTCAGACGCAGTGAATGCCTGAAATTCAGACATCTGGCTGTTTTTTATTCAGGGTTTTCCAGACGTGCATAGAGCGTGGCCCGCGATATACCCAGCTGCCTGGCCGTGGCCTGCTTGTTGCCGCCATGGGCCTTGAGCGCTGCGGCAATGGCGCGCCGCTCCAGCTCGGCTACCTGTTCGGCCAGCGGGCGCAGGCAGCACTCGTCGCCCAGTGCCCCGGGGGCGGCCACGGCAGCCGGCACGGGTGCCGCCGGTTCCACCCCTGCTTCGCGCAAGATGCGTTCGAGCTGGTAGGCATCGATGGACTGCGAATCGCTGCGCATGGCGGCCTGCTCCAGCACATTGCGCAGCTCGCGGATGTTGCCGCGCCAGGGCTGGCCCGCCAGCAAT
>LNAP01006107.1_pt1 | contig 10491 bp, 13 predicted proteins | sample 602601 | NCBI WGS metagenome assembly LNAP01 (sample SAMN02440304, study PRJNA202911) | soil metagenome | biome: Subtropical and temperate rainforests or woodlands; isolation source: soil samples (1 kg each in a 20% v/v slurry with milli Q water) were... ...
GCACGAGGCGCGTGCGGCCGACGGCACGGCGCTGAAGATCGTCGAACCCCGTCGACGCACCGCAAGCGAAGCCCATCGCCGCTTCTGCGCCCTCGCCGCCGACGCGCGGCCTTCCCTGTTCCCGCGTTCAACGCCATCAGCAACGGAGTAGTCCCATGACCGTCAATCGTCGAACACTGCTCGCCGGCGCGACTGCGCTCAGCGGCGTGTCGTTCCTGCCCACCATCGCCCATGCCAAGGGCCAGGTGGTCGCCACGACCTATCCCGGCACCTGGGAAGACGCCTACCGCACCGTCGTGGCGCCGATGCTCAAGAAGAAGGACAACATCGATCTCGAGCTGGCGCCGCTCTTCGCCATGGACCAGATCGGCAAGGCCAAGGCCGCGCGTGGTGCGCCGCCGTTCGACGTCTTCGTGCTCGATCCCGGCCCGCGCATCGTCGGCCTCGAAGGCGGCCTGTTCGAGAAGTTCGATGCCAAGAAGCTCGGCAACCTCTCCAAGTTGCCGGCGGGCTTCACCGACGATGTCGGCGTGCATGTCAGCGCCCAGGTCGTGGGCATCGCCTACAATCCGAAGAAGGTGCCGGCGCCCAAGGGCTGGGCTGACCTCTTGAAGGATCCCTGGGTGTCGCGGCTCGGCATCACCGGCTTCCAGACGACCTTCGGCACGTCCTCGCTGATCGAGCTCAGCAAGCTGTTCGGCGGCTCGCTGACCAACGTCGATCCCGCCCTGGTCGAGCTGAAGAAGGTGCTGCCCAAGATCGCCGCGGTCGGCCTGCCGGCGGCGATGCCCGGCCTGTTCCAGCAAGGCCAGTGCGACGTGATGTACACCAACACCCAGACCGTCGCGACGCTCAAGGGCAAGGGCGTCGACGTTGAGTTCGTGAAGCCGGAGAGCGGCGCCATCACCTTCTTCACGACCATGCACATCGCCAAGGGCACCGGCGACCTCGAGAACGCCTACAAGTATCTCGACCTCGTCATCGGCAAGGAGGCCCAGGAAGGGCTCACCAAGCCGCCGTACAACTTCCTGCCGGTCAACAAGGACGTGCCGCTGGCGCCCGAGATGCCGATGAAGAGCCTCGACGAGATGGCGACCTACGTGCAGCACGACTGGGCGAAGATCAACCCGCTGCGCGCCGCCTGGATCGAGAAGTTCAACAAGGAAATGGCGAAGTGAGATCAGCCCTTCCTCCCCATCGCGGAGTCCGCGATGGGGAGGTGCCCCCGTCTTCGGGGGCGGAGGGGTCATGAGCATCAGTACCGTTGCCCATGACCCCTCCGGCCCTCCGGGCCACCTCCCCAGCGGAGCTGGGGAGGCACGCGCCTGGGCGAAGCTGGCCGAGTGGCAGCTCGCGTTGCCGCTCGCACTGGCGTTCACCGCGCTCTTCCTGGCGCCGCTGCTGCTGCTGGTCGCCACCAGCTTCTTCAACGATGACAAGATCACCGAGCCGGGTTTCGCGAGCTGGGTAAAATTCTTCGGCGATCCCTTCAATTACAAGGTCATCTTCGACACGCTGCTGCTGGGCCTGAAGACCGTCTGCGCCACCGTCGTCGTCGGCTATCCCGTGGCGCTGGTCTACATGGATCTCTCGTCCCGCCTGCAGAAGGTCCTGCTGTTCATCATCGTGATGCCGATGCTGCTGTCGGTCGTGGTGCGCACCTTCGCCTGGATCGTGGTGCTGGGCCGCGAGGGCGTGGTCAACCAGACGCTGCTGTGGCTGGGCCTGATCTCCGAGCCGCTGCGGCTGCTACAGACCGAGCTCGGGCTCGTGATCTCGCTCACCCAGATCGAGATGCCGCTGATGCTGCTGCCGCTGATCAGCGTGATGTCGCGGCTCGATCCCAACCTGCGCGACGCCTCGGCCGCCCTCGGCGCCTCGCGCTGGCGCACCCTGTTCACGGTGATCGTTCCCCTTTCCATGCCCGGCCTGGTCGCGGGCTGCCTGCTGGTCTTCGCCAGCTCGACGACCGCCTTCATCTCGCAGACCGTGATCGGCGGCGTGCGCCTGATCTACCTGCCGCTGGTGATCTGGCAGCAATCGCTGGTCGTCTACAACTGGCCGCTCGCCGCCGTGGCGTCGCTTTCGCTGGTCGTCTCCGTCCTCACGGTGATCGCCGCCCTCTCCTATCTCGGCCGCCGGTCGAGCCGGCATCTCCACGGGTGAGCGCGATGAGCCGGCGGCAGAGCTTTCTCGACCTCTCCTACAGCATGGTGATCGGCGGCATCGCCATCCTGGCCGTGCTGATCATCGTCTCACCGGTCGTGATCGCCCTCATGATCTCGTTCACCGAAGGCCGCTCGCTGAAATTCCCGCCGACCGGCTTCTCGTTCGGCTGGTACGAACAGCTGTTCGACGCCACGAAGTCGCGCCAGATCCATCGTGCCGCCGGCAACTCGCTGGAGGTCGCCGCCATGTCGACCCTGATCGGCGTCGTGCTGGCGACGCTGGCGGCGCTGGGCCTGGCGCGCAACCGGGCGAGGTCGGCGCGCGTGGCCGACAATCTCTTCATGTCGCCGCTGGTCCTGCCGGGCATCGCCTTCGGCCTGGCGGCGCTGGTCTACTTCTCGACCTTGGGTTTCAGGCCTTCGCTCAACCTGATGATCGCGGGCCACCTGATCGTCACCATGCCGTTCATCCTGCGCACCACGACGGCAAGCCTCTCGCAGCTCGACCCCGCACTGCTCGATTCCTCGCAGAGCCTCGGCGCCTCGTGGTTCTACACGCTGCGCCGCGTGACCTTGCCGCTGATCTTCCCCGGCATCGCGGCCGGCGCGTTCCTGGCGTTCATGGCCTCGATCGACAACGTCCCGGTGTCGCTGTTCCTGTCCAACGCCCGCACCGACACCTTGCCGATCCGCATGTGGGGCATGATGGAATCGACGCTCGACGTGCGGGTTGCCGCCGTGTCCGGCGTGTTGATCGCCGCCGCGTTCGTGTTGATGCTGATCATGGAATGGACGGTGGGCCTCACCCGCCGCATGCGCGACTAGGGAGTGACGCCATGGAGATCGTGCCGCAGCCGCTCACCAAGGAAGCCTTCGCGCCGTTCGGCGATGTCATCGACGTGCCGAACGAGCCCGGCCGGCAATACTACGAGGACGCGCTGGGCAACCTGCGGCCGGCGGCGCATCCCAGCCTGTCGCTCAGCCTGAAGCCCGAGACTGCGGACCGGCCGCTCAAGGCCGACCTGCTGGAGCGCCATGAATTCTCCTCCCAGACCTTCGTGCCGATCGACGTGGCACGCTGGCTGATCGTGGTGGCGCCGCACGCCAAGGCCGGCGGTCCCGACCTCGCGGCCGTGAAAGCCTTCATCGCCACCGGCAAGCAGGGCGTCACCTACAAGCCCAACACCTGGCACCACGGACTCACGGTTCTCGACAAGCCCGGCCGCTTCTGCGTGTTCATGTGGCGCGACGGCGGCAAGGGCGACGAGGAGTTCGTGCCTGTGGCGCCTTTCACCATCCGCATTCCCTGACCCGGAGCCCTCGCGATGTACAAGCCGCGCCGCGATTTCGTGGGCTATGGCGCCAACATGCCCGATCCCAAGTGGCCGGGCGGCGCGCGCCTCGCCGTCAACTTCGTCATGAACTACGAGGAAGGCTCCGAGCCCTCGATCCAGGACGGCGAGGACCATAGCGACACCGGCCTCAGCGAAGCCCACGGCATGGGGCAGACCATCAAGGGCCGCGACCTCGCGGCCGAGAGCCTGTTCGAGTATGGCAGCCGAGTTGGCTTCTGGCGCCTGATGCGGATCTTCGAGGAACGCAAGCTGCCGATGACGATCTACGGCTGCGGGCTCGCCTTCGAGCGCAATCCCGAGGCGTCGGCTGCCATCGCCAAGGCCGGCCACGACATCTGCTCGCACGGATGGCGCTGGATCAAGCACTACGAGCTGAGTGAAACCGAGGAGCGCGACCACATCCGCAAGGCGATCGCCGCGACCGAGAAGATGATCGGCCGCCGGCCGGAGGGCTGGTACTGCCGCTACGGGCCGGGCGAGAACACGCGCCGGCTGGTCGTCGAGGAAGGCGGCTTCGAATACGACAGCGACTATTACGGCGACGAGCTGCCGTTCTGGCTGAACGTCGACGGCAAGGGCCATCTCGTCGTGCCCTACTCGCTCACCACCAACGACGGCAAGTACATGGTGGGCATCGGCAACGCCGATCAGTGGTTCACGCTGCTGAAGGATTCCTTCGACATGCTTTATCGCGAGGGCAAGACTCAGCCGCGCATGATGTCGGTCGGCATGCACATGCGCGTCATCGGCCATCCCGGGCGTGCCGTCGGCCTGGAGCGGCTGCTCGACTACATGCAGAAGCACGATGGCGTGTGGATCACCAAGCGCGTCGACATCGCCAGGCACTGGATCAAGACCCATCCCTATCCGGGCAAGGGGTTGAATGAACAATAGCCTCCCTCCCCACGCTCCGCGTGGGGAGGTGTCCGCGCAGCGGACGGAGGGGTCATGAGTCACGACGCGTTGCTCATGACCCCTCCGTCGCCTGAGCGACTTTGGAGATTTCGGCCTTGGCCGAAATCTCCAAAACGCGTAGACGGCGACACCTCCCCGCGCTACGCGCAGGGAGGCGGAGCCCCGATGACCAGACCCGTGATCCTGGTGCGCGATTGGCGCTCGACCGAGGCGGCGCTACAGGCCGCGCGCGCCGACGGCACGTCGCCCGTCCTGGTCACTCCGGAAGGCGCAGCGTCCTTCTACGGCGCAGGCTATCTCGGCGCCCTGCAGGAGCGTGCCGAGACGGAATTCCCCGACGTCGCCTTCGAGCTGATCGTCGACTGCGGCGACGCGCCGGGCCATGCGCTGGCCTGCCTGCGCGCCGGCGTGAAGCGGATCTCGATGCGCGAGCCCAACGACAAGATCGCCGACATCGCCCGGCAGATGGGCGCCGACCTGGTAAGGAGACCGACATGAGCTGGCAGCCGACACGCGACCTCGTGGGCTATGGAGCCAATCCGCCCGATCCCAAGTGGCCGGACGGCGCCCGCCTCGCGGTCAACTTCGTGGTGAACTACGAGGAAGGGTCGGAGCCTTCGGTGCAGGATGGCGAGGGCTACAGCGAGACCGGCCTCACCGAATCGTCGACCTCCTCGCAGGGCCTCAAGGGCCGCGACCTCGCGGCCGAAGGCATGTTCGAGTTCGGCAGCCGTGTCGGCTTCTGGCGCATCATGCGCGCCTTCCAGGAGCGCGGCCTGCCGCTCACCGTGTTCGGCTGCGCACTGGCGCTGGAGCGCAACAAGCCGGCGGCCGAGGCGATCAGGCAGTCGGGCTTCGACGTCTGCTGCCACGGCTGGCGCTGGGTAAGGCATTTCCAGCTGAGCGAAGCCGAGGAGCGCGAGCACATCGCCAAGGCGGTGAAGTCCCTGAAGCAGACCGTCGGCGAGGCGCCGGCCGGCTGGTATTGCCGCTATGGACCCAGCGTCAACACGCGCCGCCTGCTGCTGGAGCATGGCGGCTTCACCTACGACAGCGACTACTACGGCGAGGAGCTGCCGTTCTGGCAGACCGTCGAGGGCAAGCCGCACCTGATCGTGCCCTACTCGCTCACCAACAACGACGGCAAGTACGCCGCCGGCATGACCACGTCCGAGCAGTGGTTCACGCTCTGCCGCGACGCCTTCGACGTGCTCTACAAGGAGGGCGCCACCGCGCCCAAGATGATGTCGGTCGGCCTGCACCAGCGGCTGATCGGCCATCCCGGCCGCACAGCGGGATTGTGGCGCCTGCTCGACTATATCCAGCAGCAGAAGGGCGTCTGGGTGACCCGCCGGATCGACATAGCGAACCACTGGAAAGCCACACACCCCTATTCCGGCAAGGGCTTGAACGAATAGCCCGCCGCCGCTATCACCGGCCGCTGTCTAATGGACCATGGAGCGCAGGCCGTGAAGATCACCCGCACCGTCAAGAAAATCCTCGATAACTACGAGAGCGATTGCCCCGGCACCAAAGGCAACCTCGCCCGCATCCTGATGCACGGGCGCCTCGGCGGCTCGGGCAAGATGGTGATCCTGCCGGTCGACCAGGGCTTCGAGCACGGCCCGGCCCGCTCCTTCGCCCCCAATCCGGACGCTTACGATCCGCACTACCATTACCAGCTCGCGATCGACGCCGGCCTGAACGCCTATGCAGCCCCCTTGGGCCCGCTCGAGGCCGGCGCAGACACTTTCGCCGGCGCCATCCCGACCATCCTCAAGCTCAACTCGGCCAACTCGCTGTCGACCAACAAGGACCAGGCGGTCACCGCCTCGGTCAACGACGCGCTGCGGCTGGGCTGCTCGGCGATTGGCTTCACGATCTATCCCGGCTCGGAAGACCAGTACGAGATGATGGAGGAGATCCGCGAGCTCGCCGAGGAGGCGAAGTCGGTCGGCCTCGCCGTCGTCATGTGGTCCTATCCGCGCGGCGGCAAGCTCGACAAGGCCGGCGAGACCGCGCTCGACGTCTGCGCCTACGCCGCCCACATGGCGGCGCTGCTCGGCGCGCACATCATCAAGGTGAAGCCGCCGACCGACGTGCTCTGGCAGCCCGAGGCCAAGGCCGCCTACGAGAAGGCCAATGTCGACAAGTCGACCTTGGCGGCACGCATCAAGCACGTCATGCAGGCGACCTTCAACGGCCGGCGCATCGTCGTGTTCTCCGGCGGCGAGGCCAAGGACCTCGAAGGCCTGTTCACCGAGATCCGCGGCCTGCGCGACGGCGGCGCCAACGGCTCGATCATCGGCCGCAACACCTTCCAGCGCCCGCGCGACCAGGCGATCGACATGCTCGACAAGATCATCGGCATCTATCAGGGCAAGATGTAAATCAAGCGGATTTTAAAGGGGTTTTCGACATTTGGGTAACCTTCTGGGTATCCATCCTGTGCCCCGAGTCCCTCTGAAGGTGCGGGAAGGCTCTGCCGCCTGGCCTGAATTTCAGGCGCACACTAACCGCCGCTGGACCTACGGAACGCCAGCGGCGGCCATCTCCGATTCGATGAACTAAGAGCACGTTCCAGCACACCTAGCGCGTTCCAGGGTGCGTCACCGGTCGGACACAATAAGGCAACGGGTGGCGAATCCCACGTGAAGTCATCCCACCTAAACTCATCCCAGCCGGGCGCCTTGACCATGGTGGCGGTGGCGGCCGACTGGACGGTCGGCTGACCTCTGACCAACACGACATGCTTGTTGGCCTTGGCGACATCAGACGTGAGTTCGAAGTCTCGATTACTGGCGCGGAGATGACCGCGATATGCGTCATCGCCGGCCAGTCCGGCGACATGCAGCGCTGCATTTTGGCTGCACCACCAATAGATATGCGCCGCGAGCGCGTCGATGGCAGCCGCGGCACAAAAAAGCATGGCGAAGGTCGTGCGGGCTTGTGGCGAGATCGGCCAAAGCAGGCTGCACGATCTGATCGAGGTGCTGTCGAGGATCCATCGTTGCCTCATCGCGCCATTTCTTTGCCCGCGCAAGATGGGCCCTGATCTGATTGGCCCGGCTCCCCGTTATGCCCTGAATGTGCTGCTTTTCGCTCGACTTCATCCCCGCCGAATTCGAGCCCTTCCAGATGGCGCCCTGCCCGATCGCAATCGGCTTGATAGTCTGGGCAACAGCAAAGCCAGGATTTCAAATAGCGCCGGCAACCTCGCACACTCCATCGGCATTGCAGAGCGTGCGAGCCATGAAGACCTTCGGCCTAGATGGCCCGGTCTTGCGCCGCAGGCCCATCCGTCCCTCGGCGGATGGGCCTTCTATTTCGTCTCTCGAAGCAAGGCCTTGCCCAGGAGGAAAAGCGACATGATGCAGAGGCACAGCATCCTTGCTGGCAAGTGCTATCGGGACAGGCTAGGCGCGATTTACCGAGTCGTCGGCTTCGATGGAAATGGCGTGCAGTGCGTTCTCTATCACCGCACAGACCAAGGCGGCTTCGTCGAACGAGAGCACTCCCAGAGCTGGCCCGACTTCCTTGAGGACCTTCAAGGCGAGGTCGAATGCCCCCTCCCGCAGCAGTAAGTAAGTCAGCTGCAGCCGGAGTTCGTTAGCAGCGAATGGCCCCGGCCTTTCGGACCGGGACCTTCGGCTCAACATCCAGAGGATGCAGGGCTTGCCGTCCCTGCATAGTCGAAAATGTCGATCGCGGGTCGGCAGTTGCTCGCCAGCGGCAAATATCCTAGCTCGCTACGACTGGAGTCTAATCATGGCGGAGCCAGATGGTCCGACCAATTCCGCCCCCCTTCGCCAAAGGTGAGAGCTTTCCCAGACCGCAGACGCCGCCGGCGGCTGGTGAGCTTCAAGGAGGTCGTCTTTCGATTTCCTCCGACATCAATTTGCCAGTAGCGGGATTGAGCGGGTGAACACTGCGGCAAGCGGCGCAATGCACTCCCACTTAGTGGCGTCTGCCGTTATTAGGGGGTACCTCATCTCCTACGAAGTGACCCTGGACCATATGTCCGGTCTCAGGGCAGCGGAACAGGACCAAGTTCGCCATTCAGGTAGACTACCGCCCGGTGGCCACAGAGACTTTGACCTGGATCACGCTGCGGGTCCCTGCCAGTGGCATGCATCCGGGCCCGTGGCACAGCGTTGATGCCTGGTGCACAAGCCTAAGCCCTGGAAATGCTCGGTCTGCGCGTGGAGGGCACTGATCTACCGATGCCCGTCCGGCTGCAACTCAAGCCGTCAGTGGGATTGCGGTTGCGGCCCTTCGTACCCCTCCGTTATCGCCATGTCCCACACCGATCGGCCCTGCCGCAGCTTCATAGCCTCCACATATTCGGGGGATCGATAACAGTCCATCGCGGCCGCGTAGTTGGGAAACTCGACCACAATAACGCGGGAACGAGGCGTGCCTTCCTCGGGCGAAGTGTTGCCGCCGCGAGCAAGAAAGCGCGCGCCGTACTTAGCGAGGGCCTTGCCATTGGCAGCGATATATTCCTTGTACCCTTCCGGGTCGCTTACGTCCGCGAATACGACCCAGTAGCCCTTCGGCATCGCAAATCCCCCCCTTTTTGAATTGAAAGGGGAGGTTATTCACATCGCGAGCCTTCGGGCAAGCAACACCTCCAAGATGTGGCACTGCAGCGACCGGTGACTTGCAAATTAGATCATTGTCCGTGGGACGCTGACCAGGTCTGAATGTCGGCATGCCGCTGGCATGGAAAATTGCGCGACTTGAACAGATGGTAGTCTGCATGTCGGAGGGAACGGTCACCCTGTCTGATATGCAGTCGTATTTCCGAGCCTTGGACGAAGCGGGGGCGTTTCCCTATCAGAAGATCTTCGTAGCAACGGCCGGCGTCTCAATGCTGTCCCGAAACGACGTTCAAACCGTTGCCAGCGAACTGCAATCCCGACGCAGAACCGGCCACTTCGGCGAGGTAGCCGTCGTCGCCGGTGCAGCTCGCAACAACCAGCTTGCCGACATTTTTCGTATGCTGTCGCAGGTGGACCGCCCTCTGTACCTATGCAGGACCATCCATGAGGCTCGCCAATGGCTTGCCCGGAGACGGGCCTCCACGCTCAGTCGCCGGCCTGGGTCCTAGCCACGGTGCATTGCCAGGGAAGCGCCAGCTCTGCACACTGTTAAGATGCCGCTGCAAATGAATATCTCGCCGCTGCACCGCCTCGTGGTGATCGTGGCGCGAGGGCACATTACGCCCGAGGAGATTTCCGACAACACGCGGCGACTGGTGGAGGCCAACGTCCCAGGCTACGCCAAGATCATCGATGTATCGCAGGCCAAGTCGGAGCTCACTAGGGAGCAGGTGCAGAAAGTGGCCGACCTGCTGCGCGGTGCGCCGGGGGACACCTCGCGAGGCCCGGTCGCCTTCGTCATCGATCCCGATCGCATCGGCTTCGCCAACGTGTTCGCCGATGTGACGCAAGGCGAACGGCCTATTCGGTTGTTCCGTAGTCTGCACGAGGCACGGGCGTGGCTCGCGGCAAACACGTCCGTGAAGGAACGAACCGCTGGCGGAAGGTCTCTCTGAGAGGACGCAGCGTCCTGTGGGCTTGCGCAGCCAGCCGAATGTGCTTTCAGTCCACTGCGTGGGAACGACATCTCGGCCGCCGAAATGGATCAAGCCGCAGCTCACTCGCCTGGTGGAGGAGGCGCCGCGGTGCGACGGCTGGCTGCACGAGATCAAGTACGACGGCTACCGCATGCATGCCCGCATCGAGGGCCGCGACATCAAGCTGCTGACCCGGACAGGCCTCGATTGGTCGCACCGCTATCGCCGCACGATCGAGGCGCTTGGTGCCCTTAAGGTGAAGTCGGCCTATCTCGACGGTGAGCTGTGCGCACTCAATGGCGACGGCGTGCCGGTCTTCAGCCGGCTCCAGGCCGCTATGGACGAAGGCCGCACGGATCAGCTTGTCTTTTTCTGCGAATTCCGACGCAAGGCGGCCAGTGATTCCGACGCAAGCGGGCCACTGATTCCGGCGGAAGGCGGCCACCGATTCCGATCGAAGCCGGCCACCGCC
>LNAP01006108.1_pt1 | contig 10491 bp, 8 predicted proteins | sample 602601 | NCBI WGS metagenome assembly LNAP01 (sample SAMN02440304, study PRJNA202911) | soil metagenome | biome: Subtropical and temperate rainforests or woodlands; isolation source: soil samples (1 kg each in a 20% v/v slurry with milli Q water) were... ...
GGTGGCGGCGCAGGCGCGGTGGCCGCGGCGCTCATCAGCAAGGCGATCGCGACAAGTCGCATGACGAAGTCCTCCGGTTCAGGCGGGCCTTCCCACAGCCCAGCCAAGCCGACACCATATTCCGGCCGCGGCCAGGGCCAAAGACGACTTCTTGACTTCCCCGCGCCGACAGCCGACCCCAAGGAGCCATGAGCGAGCCCGCAGACCTCCCCACCCGCGCTGTCGCCGCGCGGATCGCGCGAACCTACATGGCCCCGCGCTGGAAGGGCTGGACGATCGCCATGATCGCCGCCGTCGCGGTCGCCTATCTGAGCGCCAATCTGATCCAGATCCTCGAGCCGGCCATCAATGACCTGTTGGTCAACCACAAGCCCGGCACGCTGCTGTCCGTGCCGCTGACCATCGCTGGCTTGGCGATCGCTCGCGGTCTGGCCCAGGTCATCCAGGCCAGCCAAGTCAACCGCATCGGCAACGAGGTCGTCGGCCAGGTCCAGGTGCAACTGTTCGGCAAGCTGGTCAGGGCCGACCTGGCGCGCCTGCGCTCGGCGCACACCGGCTCGTTTGTCTCCTCGGTGCTCTATGACGCAGGCCTGATCCGTGAGGCGGCCACGGCGGGCATCATCAACTACACTCAGCACCTGCTGACGGTGATCGGCGCGATCGTGGTCATGGTCGGAAACGACCTGATGCTGTCCCTGACCCTGGTGGTGGCTGCGCCGCTCTCGACCTGGGTGATGCGCCGGTTCTCCAAGCGGACGGTGAAGGCGACCAAGGGCGCCATGGCCGAGACCTCGGCGCTTTCCACGGCGATCATGGAAAGCCTGGATGGCGTGCGCGTCGTGAAGATCGACAATCGCGAGGCCTATGAGGAGGCGCGTGTGGCCGAGGTGGTCAAGCGCCGCCAGCGGTTCCTGGTGAAGGGCGCCAACGCCCGCGCCCGCGCCGCGCCGGCCACCGAAACGCTGATGACCGTGATCACCGCCGCGGTGATCGCCTACGCCGGCTGGCGCTCGCAGTCAGGCGGAATGAACGTCGGCGCCTTCGTCGCCTTCATCGGAGCTCTTGGCCTGGCTTCGCAGTCGCTGCGGCAACTGGCCAATCTGCAGACAGTGATGGCGGAGGGCCTATCGGCCGCCCGCCGCCTGTTCGCGGCGCTCGATGTGGAGCCGGAGGTCCGCGAGCGGCCGGGCGCGAAGGCGCTGACGATCGGCGATGGCGTGATCCGCTTCGAGGACGTCGGCTTCGCTTATCGGGCCGAGGACCGACCGGCCCTGCGCGGAGTCGATCTGGAGGTCCGCCGCGGCGAGACGGTCGCCCTGGTCGGCCCGTCCGGAGGCGGCAAGACCACTATCCTGAACCTCATACCGCGCTTCTACGACACCAGCAGCGGCAAGCTGACCATCGACGGGACGGACGTGCGCGACGTGACCCTCGCCTCCCTGCGCGATCACGTGGCGCTGGTGACGCAGGAGCCGTTCCTGTTCGACGACACCATCCGCGCCAACATCTCCTATGCACGCCCCGACGCCACCGAGGCGCAGATCATCGAGGCCGCCAAAGCCGCGGCCGCCCACGACTTCGTCAGCGCCCTTCCGAGCGGCTACGACACCATCGTCGGCGAGGCCGGCGCGCGGCTGTCCGGAGGTCAGCGCCAGCGGATCGCCATCGCACGGGCCTTCCTGAAGGACGCCCCCATCCTGCTTCTCGACGAAGCCACCAGCGCGCTCGACACCGAGAGCGAGCAACAGGTGCAGGCGGCGCTGTCGCGCCTGATGGCCGGCCGGGCGACGATCCTGATCGCCCACCGCCTGTCCACCGTTCGCGGCGCCGACCGCATCTATGTCATCGAAAAGGGCCAGGTGGTGGAACAGGGTGACCATGCCAGCCTCATGAAGAAGCGCGGCGGCCTCTACGCCCGCCTCGCCAGGAGCCAGGACCTGGACGCGGAGCCCGCCGCGTGAAGAAGGTTCTGCGTCACCCGGGCGTCCAGGCGTTCCTCGGCTGGGTGCTCTATCTCCATCTGATCGTCACCCTGCGGAGCCGCCGCTGGGTCCACGACAACCTGGAATGCGTGGAGCCCGTGCTGAGCGACGGCAAGCCGGCCATCGGCCTTTTCTGGCATGGCGGCATTCCCCTGTGCCTGGGGCTGGCGCCCGTCTGGTGGCGACGGGACAAGGTTCGCTGCATGGTCTCGCCCTCGGCCGACGGCGAGTTCATCGCCCAGGCCCTGTCGCGGGCGGGCTTTCCGGCCATCCGGACCTCGTCCGCCAAGAAGGGCGACACCGCCAAGGCTCGCGCCGCCGTCGCGGCCATCCGCGAGGCGATCGGCTGGGTCGGCCAAGGCGGGGTTCTGATCGTCACGCCCGACGGGCCGCGCGGACCGGCCGAAGTGATCGCCCCCGGCTCGCTGCAGATCGCCAAGAAGACCGGGGCGCCGATCTATCTGATGGGCCTGGCCGTCTCGCCGGCGATCGAGCTCGACACCTGGGACAGGGTGACCTTCGCCTGGCCGTTCGGACGCGGAGCCACCGCATGGGACGGGCCGTTCTATGTTCCGCCGGACGCCAACGAGGCGACGATGACCGCGCTGATCCAGGATCTGTCCGCGAAGCTGACGGCGACGACCCAACGCGCCAAGGCCCTGGCCTCGCGCCGTTGATCCTCGCCGGTTTGGGTGACACATAAGGCCATGGCCCACGACCATCACGCGCATCGACATCACGATCATTCTCATGATCACGACCATGATCATGCGCACCATGACCATGATCACGGACACTCGCACGGGCGTCATGACCACGGCCATTCGCATGGCCCCGGCGGCCATAGCCATGCCCCCAAGGACTTCGGCCGCGCCTTCGCCATCGGCGTCGGGTTGAACTTCGCCTTCGTGCTGGCCGAGGCCGGCGCGGGCCTCTGGTCGGGATCGCTGGCTCTGCTGGCCGACGCCGGCCACAACCTCTCCGACGTACTCAGCCTGTTGCTGGCCTGGGGCGCGACCATCCTCGCCAAGAGCGCGCCGACCGCCAGACGCACCTACGGCCTGCGCAAGGCGACGGTCCTCGCCTCCCTGGCCAACGCCGTGATGCTGCTGGTGGCGGTGGGGGTGATCGTTTCCGAGGCGCTCCACCGGTTCACCGAACCGACGCCCATCGCGACCTGGCCGGTGATGGCCGTGGCTGGCATCGGTGTGGTGATCAACACCGCGACCGCCCTGATGTTCATGAGGGGCCATGAGGATCTCAATATCCGCGGCGCCTTCCTGCATATGGCGGCCGACGCGGCGGTCTCGCTCGCCGTCGTGGTCGGGGCCGGGCTGATCGCCTTCACCTCGCTCTACTGGATCGACCCGGCGCTGAGCCTGCTGATCGCCGCGGTGATCGTCATCGGCACCTGGGCCTTGCTGCGAGATTCGGTGAATCTCGCGCTCGACGCCGCGCCGCGCGGCATCGACGTCGAGGCCGTTCGCGCCTGGCTGGTGAGCCGCCCTGGGGTGACCGAGGTCCATGACCTCCACGTGTGGGCCATGAGCACCACCGAGACCGCCCTGACGGTTCACCTGACCCGTCCGGACAATCCCGACAGTGACGAGTTCCTGCACTCGACCTGCGAGGGCCTGGCCGGCAAGTTCGGGATCGGCCATTCCACGCTGCAGGTCGAAACCGGACACTCCGAAGCCTGCCGCCTGGCCAGCGTGCACGCGATCTGACCTTTGCGTCCGCTTTCCCTCGCGCTTTACGCCGGCCTGACCGGCCTCGCCGAGCCGTTCGCGCCAGCCCTGCTGCGCCGTCGAGCCGCCAAGGGCAAGGAAGACCCCGCACGTATCGATGAGCGGTTGGGGCGCGCCAGCTTTCCTCGTCCTGCCGGTCCGCTGGTCTGGCTGCATGGCGTCAGCGTCGGCGAGAGCATGTCCCTGCTCCCGCTCATCGAGGCCTTGCAGAAGCCGGGGCGGACCCTGCTCGTGACTTCGGGCACGCGTACCTCGGCCGAGTTGCTGGCAGGCCGCCTCCCGCAAGGCGTGATCCATCAGTACGCGCCGATCGACACGCCTGCCTCTGTGCGGCGCTTCCTGGACCATTGGCGGCCCGACACGGCGATCCAGGTCGAGAGCGAGCTCTGGCCGAACCTGATACTTGGGGCCAAGGCGCGCGACGCGAAGCTCGCCCTGGTGTCGGCCCGGATCACCCAGGCCAGCGCGGACGGATGGCGACGTGCGCCAGGCGCCGCCCGCTTCCTCTTGCAGGCCTTCGACCTGATCCTGCCGCAGGACGGCGAGACCGAGGAGCGACTGCGGTCCCTCGGCGCATCCACCGGCCCTCGGCTCAACCTCAAGAACGTCGGCGCCCCCCTGCCCGTCGACGAAGATGAGCTGGCGCGACTGCGGGCGTCGATCGCAGGGCGCAAGGTGGTGCTGGCCGCCAGCACCCATCCGGGCGAAGACGAAATCATTATCCGGGCCTGCCGCGGCCTGGACGTACTGCTGGTCGTCGCGCCGCGCCATCCCGACAGGGGGCCGGCCGTGGCAAGACTGCTGGCTGAGGCCGGCCACATCGTCGCCCGCCGCGCGGCGGACGAGCCCCTGTCGGCGGCGACTACGGCCTATGTGGCGGATACGCTCGGCGAGATGGGCCTCTTCTATCGGGCGTGCGACGTGGCGGTGATGGGCGGCAGCTTCGTTCCGGGCATCGGCGGGCACAATCCGCTGGAGCCGGCGCGACTGTCGGTTCCGATCGTCACCGGGCCGCACGTGTTCAACGCCGCGGCGATCTATGCGGACATGTTCGAACGCGTCGCCGCGATCAAGTGCGCCGGCGAAGCTGAGCTTGCCCGGGACCTGGCGGGGCTCTTGACCCAACCGCTCATCGCTCCGCGCATCGGCCGCGCGGCCATGGCCTATGCGGAAAATCAGGGCGCGGCGTTAGACGCGGCTCTCGGTTTGCTTGAACCCTTGCTGCCGGCATGAAGCTCTCGACCCCTCGCTGGTGGTATGTGCGCGAAGGCGCCCCGGCGCCCGTCTCGCGCCTGCTGCTGAAGCCGGTCTCCTGGATATGGGCCGCGGTCACCGCGCGTCGGATCGCAAACGCCAAGCCGGTCGATCCGGGCGCTCCAGTCATCTGCGTGGGGAACCTGACCGTTGGAGGGGCGGGCAAGACCCCGGTCGTGCGTGAATTGCTACGCAGGCTGCCGGGGGCGCAGGGACTCTCACGTGGGTATGGCGGCAGCGAACCTGGGCCGCTGCGCGTGGACCCGCAGCATCACACCGCGGCGGACGTCGGGGACGAGCCGTTGATGCTGGCCCAGGATGCGCCGATCTGGATCGCCCGCGACCGTGTAGTGGGCGCACGGGCGGCGGCCAAGGCCGGCGCCAAAGCGATCGTCATGGACGACGGCCATCAGAATCCGACCCTGGCCAAGGCGTTGTCGCTGGTCGTGGTCGATGGCGAGACCCGGGATGGTGTGTGGCCCTTGGGCGACGGCTCCGTCTTTCCCGCCGGGCCGCTGCGTGAGCCGCTGGCCAAGGGGATAGCTCGCGCCGACGCCGTGATCCTGATGCTGCCAGCCGACCTCGCCGAGCCGGACCCTGGCCTGCTGCGCGTCTTTCGCGACAAGCCGGTGCTGGTCGCCAGACTTGACCCAGCCCAACCGCCCCCGAAGGGCCCGCAGGTCGGGTTTGCCGGTATCGGCATGCCGTGGAAGGTCGAACGGGCGCTCAAGGCGGCCGGCTGCCAGCTCGCCGACTTCATCCCGTTTCCCGATCACTTCGCCTATGACACCGGCGCGCTGAAGCTGCTGGCCGATCGCGCCGAGCTATTCGGCGCCGGACTGGTCACCACCGAGAAGGACTGGGTCCGGCTCCCGCCCGAATGGCGCGACCGGGTGACCGCCTGGCCGGTGCGGGCCGCCTTCGAGGACGAGGAGGTCCTCGAACGGCTCCTCGCCCCCTTCCGCTAGAAGATCGGCTGCGGCGCCGCCTGAGGCGTAATTTCTGGCGCGGTTGGGGCGGGCGCGGGCGTGGTTTCGGCCGTGGGCGGGGCTGCCACTTCAGGCTCGATCGGCGGCGGCGCCATTGGATCGATCTCCAGTTCCTGGACCGGCGGAGGCGCTGCGGGCGCGACGCCGATCTGACGGCCTCCCGCACGGACCATGCCGCGGCCCATCGCGAAGCGGGCGAACTCGCTCCAGATTTCAGCCGGCAGGCCGGCGCCGGCCACGCCATTCATGGGGCTGTTGTCGTCGTTGCCGACCCAGACGCCGATCACCATGTCGCCGACGAAGCCCATATAGAGGGCGTCCCGGTAGTCCTGGGTCGTACCCGTCTTCGCGTAGGCGTACTGGGAGACGTTGCCGCCATTGGCGGTGCCGAAGGTGACCGCGGCGCGCATCAGGTCCAACAGTTGCTCGCGCTCGCGCACCGGCAGCTTGCGCTTGGGCGCGACCTTGGCCTGCTCGACCCCATAGGGGACCACGGGGATCTCACCGGAGGCCACGCCGGCATAGGCGGCCGTGAGGTCAAGCAAGGTCATCGGGGCTGTCCCGAGGGCCAAGGTCAGGTCGGGCGGAAAATCAGCATGCACCCCCATGTCCTCGGCGGCGCGGATGATCGCATTGCGGCCGATCTGCTGCGCCAGGCGCGCGGCGGCGACGTTGGACGAACCGGCGAAGGCGTTGCGCAGGTGGATTTCCCGATTGGCGTAGTGGCCCTCGTGGTTCTTGGGCGACCAGTCGCCGATCGTGACCGGCGCGTCGAGGATCAGGCTGTCGGGGGTCATGCCCTGGCGAAGGGCCGCCTGGTAGACGAAGAGCTTGAAGGCCGAGCCGGGCTGACGCTTGGCGTCCGAGACCCGGTTGAACTGGCTCTGCTTGTAGTCGTCGCCCCCCACCATCGCCAGGACGCGGCCGTCCGGGCGCATGGCGATCAGCGCCGCCTGGGTCGCGTGCAGGTAGCCCCCGTGCCGGCGCAGGGCGCTGCTGACGATCTGCTCGGCCTGGGCCTGCAGCACCGAGTCCAGAGTGGTCGGCACGCTCACCTCGCCATAGGCGGCTTCGAAGGCGCGGCGGGCCTGGGGCGAGACCCAGTCGGCGAAATAGGAACCCACCGGCAGGTTCTCGGTCCCGCGGCGAACACTGGCGGGCCGTGCGCGACGCGCCTGCTCGGCGGTGATGACGCCCGTGTCGGCCATGGCCGCGATGACCACCCGGGCGCGCTCGCGGGCGGCGGACAGGTTCTCGGTCGGGGCCAGCCGGGAGGGCGCCTTGACCATGCCCGCCAGCATGGCCGCCTCGCCGATGCTGAGCTTCTCAGGCGGCTTGTCGAAATAGTGCCTGGCCGCGGCGCGCAGGCCGAAGACGCCGTCGCCGAAATAGACCGTGGAAAGGTAGCGCGAGAGGATCTCGTCCTTGGAGAGCCGCGCCTCGAGATAGAGGGCGATCATCGCCTCCTGGGCCTTTCGCCGCAGGCTGCGCTTGTTGGTCAGGAAGGCGTTCTTGGCCAACTGCTGGGTGATGGTCGATCCGCCCTCCTGCACCCCGCCGGCGGAGACATTGCGGGTCAGGGCCCGGGTGATCGCCCGCAGATCGATGCCGAAGTGGCTGTAGAAGCGGCGGTCCTCGATGGCCACGAAGGCGCCGGGGACATACTTCGGCAGCTTGGTCACATCGACAGGCTGCTCCTTGTACGAGCCGCGGCGCGCGAACGGCTTGCCGTCGGCGGTGACCAGGATGAGGGTCGGATTGGCCAGAGGCTCCAGGGCGCGGCCCAGTGGCAGCGACCAGACCATGAAGACCAGCAGGGCGACGACCAGCAGAACCGCTCCGGCGACCGCTTGCCAGAGAGGGCGCCGCCAGAACGGCCGTCGTTCGCCTACGACTTCAGGCGCGCCGGTAAGTTCGGTCATGGAGCTCCGTGCGGACGTGGGCGCAGGCCAGCTTGGCCTGCGCCCTAATCGCATGCCGCGACGTCAGTTTCTAGGCCCCCGCCTTCTGGGCGTAGGTCCAGGCCGACTTGGCGAGCGCCGGCACCCGTTGCGCCATGGCGGCGGCCTGCGGGCTGTTGGCCGTGCCGTCCCGAACCCGCCCGACGATGCCCTGGCAGATGCCGGCCAGCCGGAACATGTTGTACGAGAAGAACCAGTCCAGGTGATGCAGGCCGGACCGGCCGGTCCGTGCGCAATACAGCTCCACGGCTTCATCGAGCGTCGGAATGCCGTGCGCCTTCAGGTCCGGGATCTGCGAGATCGTGCCGTTCACCCAGTTCATCAGCAGGTAGGTGAAATCGGCCAGCGGCTCGCCGAGGGTTCCCAGCTCCCAGTCGAGCACCGCGATGACGCGCGGCTCGGTCGGATGGAAGACCATGTTGTCCAGGCGGTAGTCGCCATGGACGATCGAGGTGCGCTCCTGCTCGGGCAGGCTCCTGGGCAGGAACTCGATCAGCCGTTCCATCTCTTCGATGTGGACGGTCTCCGAGGCCTTGTACTGTTTGGTCCAGCGGTCGACCTGACGGCCCATATAGTTGCCGGGCTTCCCGTAATCGCCCAGGCCGATGGCCTGGTAGTCGGTGTTGTGCAGGTCGGCCAGGGTGTTGATCTTCGAGGTGAAGATCGCATGGCGCTCGGCCGGCTCGTACTGCGGGAGCTGCTGGTCCCAGAGGATGCGGCCCTCGACCATGTCCATGACGTAGAACATGGTGCCGATCACGCCGTCGTCGGTGCAGAGGCCGTAGGACCGAGCCACCGGGAAGCCGGTCGGATAGAGGGCTGTGATCACCTTGTACTCGCGATCGACCGCGTGAGCCGAAGGCAGCAGCTTGCCCGGCGGCTTGCGCCGCATGACGTAGGTCTTGTTCGGGGTGATCAGTTGGTAGGTCGGGTTGGACTGGCCGCCCTTGAACTGGCGAACCTCGAGCGGGCCTTCGTAGCCGGCGACATTCGCCTGCATCCATGCGGCAAGCGCGGCCTCGTCGAAGCGATGGCTTTCGGCGACCTCCTTGGTGCCGCTGTTGAGCTGTTCGCGCTTTTGCTCGGCGACGTCGGCCATGGCGTTCCCTCAGGTCGTACAGTTGTTTGAACCACCATACCGAGGCGCGGCCCCGGCGAGCAAGCACCGAGGCGAAATCCATACCGATTTTTCTAATAAATGACGCCGCCGTCAGCGAACGGCGAGCGCCCGCCAGCCGATGTCGGTGCGATGGAAACCGCCCGGCCAATCAATCCTTTCGATCGCCGCATAGGCCTTGTCGCGCGCCTCCTGCAGCGTCGCGCCGCGAGCGCAGACGTTGAGGACGCGGCCACCCGCCGCACGCAGAGTCCCGTCGGCATCGCGGGAGGTGCCGGCGTGGAAGACCACGACCTCAGGCCCGAAGTCCTGTTCGGCCCCACGGATGACCGAGCCGGTGACTGGGCTTTCCGGATAGCCGTCGGATGCGAGAACCACGCAGATCGCCGCCTCATCCCGCCAGACCGGCGCCGGCAGCTCGGCCAGGGCGCCCTTGGCGCAGGCGACGAGGTAGGGAACCAGGTCGCTTTCCAGCCGCAGCATCAACACCTGGCACTCCGGATCGCCGAAGCGGACGTTGAACTCGACCAGCTTGGGGCCATCCCTGGTCGCCATCAGTTCGACGAAGAGCACACCCTTGTAGGGCGCGCCTTCGGAGGCGATCCCGGCGAAGGCGGGCTCGGCAAGGCGCGTGCGGACCTGCTCCACCAGTTCGGGCGTGAAGACCGGAGCCGGCGAATAGGTGCCCATGCCGCCGGTGTTGGGGCCGAGCTCGCCGTCATAGGCCCGCTTATGGTCCTGGGCGGAGCCGAAGACGATGGAGTCCTTGCCGTCGCAAAGAGCGAAGAGCGAGCCGATCTCGCCCTCCAGGAATTCCTCGATCACCACCCGCGCGCCGGCCGCGCCGAACCGGCCGCCCAGGGCGTCGTCGATCGCTGCTTCGGCGGCGGCCCGGTCCTGAGCGATGACCACGCCTTTGCCCGCCGCCAGGCCGTCGGCCTTGATGACATAGGGCGGCTTGAAGCCGTCCAGGGCGGCCTTGGCCTCGTCGGCCCGCTCACACACCTTGTAGCCGCTGGTGGGCAGGCCGTGCCGATCGGCGAAGCCCTTGGTGAAGGCCTTGGACGACTCGAGCTGGCCGGCCTGGGCCAGGGGCCCGAAGCAGGGAACGCCGGCCTTGGACAGAGCGTCGGCGAGGCCCGCCTCCACGGTGACCTCGGGGCCGATCACCACCAGGTCGGCGGCGATCTCCTGGGCCAGCGCCACCAGGCCGGTGACGTCCGTCGGCTTCAGGGGAGCGAGCTCACCCAGGGAGGCCATGCCCGGATTGCCCGGCGCCATGACCAGACGTTTCACCAGCGGCGAGGCCGCGATCTTCCAGGCCAGCGCATGTTCGCGCCCGCCAGAGCCGACGAGGAGGATGTTCATGCGCCCGCCTTTGGCGCGCCTGCGCGCTCGCGGCCTGCGGATCATCTACGAGCCGACCTCGCAGATCGTCCA
>LNAP01006110.1_pt1 | contig 10490 bp, 11 predicted proteins | sample 602601 | NCBI WGS metagenome assembly LNAP01 (sample SAMN02440304, study PRJNA202911) | soil metagenome | biome: Subtropical and temperate rainforests or woodlands; isolation source: soil samples (1 kg each in a 20% v/v slurry with milli Q water) were... ...
AGGCGCTGCGCAAGGATGTCGACGAGTTGCAAAGCATGCTGGAGGCCTATCTCGCCTTCGCCCGCGCCGAACCGGCCTATTACGCCGCCATGTTCGAATCGGGCCTGCCGCCCGATCTCAATGCCGAACTACGGGCCGCCGCCGACAAGGCCTTCGCGGTATTGCGCGCCGCCGCCGATGTCCTGGTGGGCATGCTGCCGGCCGGCAAGCGGCCGCCTGCCCTGATGATGAGCCTGCACGTCTGGGCGATGGCGCACGGCATCGCCTCGCTGTTCGGTCGCGGCGATGCCGGCCGCCGCAGCCTGCCGATGACGGCCGAGGAGCTCTTGGAATCGCAAATGCTCATTTATCTGCAGGGACTGGGTTTTCCCCAAAAAGCCTGAGGGCCCCTTGACTCCCCGGGCCGGAATGCCCAATGTAAATGTCGTTAACATTTACATCCGTTAACGCCCAAACGAGGGAGCCCCCGCCATGACGGGCAGCTTGATGGAAAGACTGGACGACATTCCGAGGCCCGCCTGGATCGCCCTTCTGGTCGTGAGCTTCATCCTGTTCTGGCCGATTGGCCTCGCCCTTCTCATCTACCTCAAATGGAGTGGACGCATGTTTTGCTCTCGTCGCTACGGTCAGTGGTCCGGACCCGACGGCCGCGAAGCCCGCCGGGAGGCGCGCGAGGAATGGCGTTCGTGGAAGCGCCGCCATGGTTGGAGCCACGGCAGCGGCAATGTCGCCTTCGACGAATACCGCGAGGAGACGCTTCGCCGGCTCGACGAGGAACAGCGCGAGTTCCGCGACTTCCTCGACCGGCTGCGCGCCGCCAAGGACCGCTCCGAGTTCGACCAGTTCATGAACGAGCGGCGCAACCGGCCGCCCGCCGCCGAACCGCCGGCTCCGACTCCCTCCGCCTAAGACAGCCGGTTCTCCGCCCCTCCCGTCGCCCCCGACGGGAGGGGTTTTCATTGTCAGTAATCCAGCTTCATCGGCAGGCGCAGCTCGACCGACCGCTCGGCGAGATCGAGCAGCACGGCAAAGGCATAGCGCGCGTTCTGCTCGAGCGGCGCGTTGTCGGCCAGGGCATCGCGCCCCCAGGTGGCGACGACATTGGCGTCGGCCTTCCAGCTCGCCGCATTGAGCTCCTCGAGCTGGCGGCGCAACGTCGCTGTCGAACCCACGACCACGCGCCGGCCGTCGACATCCTCGCCTTCGAAAGTGAATTCGAAAGAATTGGGCAGCCACAGCTCGACATTGCGCACGAGGTGGGAGTAGCGCGAGCGAAAGCCCGCGACGTTGCTGCGCACCAGGGCGGGATCGTTGTCCCATTCCTCCGGCAGGCTGGCCGGCCGGCGCACCGCTGGATGCTCGGCGTAGGCCGCCCACAGCACCAGCGAACCGAAGCCGTCCCATCCCGGGCGGCCCGTGTAGTAGGGCGCATCGAGGTCTTCGCTCCAGTCGAGCGGCGAAGCGATCCGGTCGCCGAGCGACTGGTTGAGCTCGACGCGCCAAGTGAGAATTGCCTGGAGGACTTCCTGGATGTCGGGGTCGGAATCGCCGGTGCCGACACGACGGCCGATGCGGAACTGCGTGCCGCGCTCCCGAGCCGTCCTCTCTGAAACATTTTCCCACTCACCGGCATAGTAGCGCGTGAGCGACCCGACATAGACGTCGAGGGCCATGAACGAGGGGTCCTTTTGCTTTGTCTGGGGCGGTTGTCCGCCTCTGCCACTTGCAGTTGTTTTAGGCGGAATTTGAACCCGCGAAAACAACCGAAAGCAAATACCTGAATGACAACGCGCGCATCGGGCATTCCGTGGCGCAGGACAGCGTTGCACCCCTTCGAGGGAATACTATCAACAATAGTATTCCACTCGGGATATTCTACGAGAAACTAAATGGCGCGAAACGCCTATTGAGGCTCGAGATTGAGACCCTTGACGAGCTCGATCCAGACCGGGCCCTGCTCGGCCAGGAATTTCTCGAAGAACACATGGTCCTGGGCGGCATTGTCGATGCCGAACGTGTCGAGGATCTTCTGGATGCGCTCGGTCTTGCCGGCCTCGACCATCATGTCGGAGAGCTTCAGCACGATCTCCTTGGGCATCGCCGCCGGTCCGACCAGGCAGATGAAGCCCTGGACCTGGAAGGCGACGTCGGTGATGCCCTGCTCCCAGAAGGTGCCGACGTCGGGCAGCTTGCGCATGCGCGTCTTGGTCGGCACGGCGATCGCCCGGCCGTTGCCGCTCTGCAGGACCGGGGACGCGGCGGCGTAGCTGCCGCTGCCGGCCTGCACGGCGCCGGAGGCGACGTCGATCCACATCGGCGCCTCGCCGCGGTAGTGCACCGCCTCCATCTTGAGCCCGTAGTGGCGGTTCAGCGCCTCGACGGCGCAATGGCTGTAGGAACCCGCGCCGTAGGTGCCGATGCTCACCTTGTTGTTGCGCGCGAAGTCGGCGAACTCCTTGAGGTTCTTGGCGGGGACGTTCTTGCTGACGATGAACGGCAGGTGACCCGCATCCATCCACGAGATCGGCACGAAGTCCTTGTCGGGATCGTAGGGCAGCTTCTTGAACAGCACCTTGTTCATGATCATGGTGGTCGAGATCGTCCACATCAGCGTGTGGCCGTCGGGCGGAGCATTCTTGACCTGCTCGGCGGCGATGGCGCCGCTCGCACCGGCCTTGTTCTCGACATGCACCGACTGGCCGGTCTTCTGCGCGATCGCCTCGCCATAGGCTCGCGCAAAGGTGTCGGTGAGACCGCCGGCGGGATAGCCGCAGATGATCTTTATGGGCTTGCTGGGCCAGGCCTGGGCGATGGCCGGGGCTGGCAGGGCCGCCACGGCGGCGGCGGCAGAACCATAGCGCAGCAACTCGCGACGCGACGCACGCACGATCATGAACATCCTCCCTGCGGCGCGTGTCTTTGATTGGTGACGGTCTTGGCCGTCTTGATCGCGCCAGCCCTCAGAATGGCTGCGATTCCGTCGGTCGTAAAGGCGGCTTCATGGCGGCCGTAAGGCAGCCGTTCACGTCCCGCTCATTGCGGCTCGATGTTCAGGCTCTTGATGACCTCGAGCCAGACCGGGCCCTCCTCGTCCAGGACCTTCTTGAAATAGGTGCGGTCGCGCGCCGCCTCGTCGATGCCGAAGGTGTCGATGATCTTCTGGATGCGCTCGGTCTTGCCGGCCTCGACCATGAGGTCGGAGAGCTTCTGCACCACGTCGTCGGGCGTGCCGACGGGCGCCGCGCAGCCCACCCAGCCGCGCACCTGGAAGGCCTTCTCGGTCAGGCCCTGCTCGTAGAAGGTCGGCACGTCGGGCAGCTTCCTCATGCGCTCCATGGTCGGCACGGCGATCGGCCGGCCGGCACCTGTCTGCAGCACCGCGCTCGCCGAGGCATAGCTGCCGCTGGCGCCCTGGACGGCGCCCGAGGCAACGTCCTGCCACATCAGCGCTTCGCCGCGATAGTGGACCGCCTCCATCTTGAGCCCGTAGTGGCGATTCAGCGTCTCGGTGACGACATGGGCGTAGGAGCCGGCACCGTAGGTCGCGAGCGACACCTTGCGGTCGCGCGCCCAGGCCGCGAACTCCGCGACGTTCTTGGCCGGCACGTCCTTGTTGATAATGGTCGGCAGGTGGCCGGTGTTGAACCAGGCAACGAGGGCGAAATCCTTGTCTGGATCGTAGGGCAGTTTCTTGAACAGCACCTTGTTCATGATCATGGTGGTCGAGTTCGTGAACATCAGCGTGTAGCCGTCGGCCGCTGAGGACTTCACCATCTCCGCGCCGATGGCACCCGCCGCGCCCGTCTTGTTCTCGATCACGACCGGCTGGCCGACCTTCTGGCTGACATACTCGCCATAGGCGCGGGCGAAGACGTCGGTCAGCCCGCCGGCCGGATAGGTGACGATGATGCGGATGGGCTTGCTCGGCCAGGCCTGAGCGATGGCGGGCGCCGGCAGCGCGGACAGCGCGGCGGCCGAACCGTAGCGCAACAGATCGCGACGCGTCGGACGAACGACCATCTTGGCCTCCGGGATTCTACGCCGTCTTGGTGGCCCCCGATGTCAACATCGCGTCGATCTCGGCAGCGGTAAAGCCCGCCTCGCGAAGGATCTCGACGCTGTGCTCGCCGAGACGCGGCTGCAGGCGTGTCACCTCGGGCTTGGTCTTGCTGAAGCGCGGCGGTATGTCGGGCATGCGCAGCTTGCCCTCGGTCGGATGATCGACTTCCTTCCAGAAGCCGGTGGCCTGAAGCTGCGGATCGACGAACAGGTCGTCGAGCGTGTTGACCGGACCGTGCGGCACGTTCGAGGTCTTGAGCAACTCGACCCATTCGGCATTGGTCCGGGTGGCGCAGATCTCGGCCAAGGTCGCGTAGTAGTGCTCGACGTTCTTCAGGCGGTTGGCGAGCGAGGTGAAGCGCGCGTCGGCCGCGAGATCGGGCCGGCCGACCAGGCCGCAGAACTCCTTCCAGTGGCCGTCGGTGTAGGGCAGCAGGGCGAAGTAGCCGTCCTTCGAGGGATAGGGCCGCCGCTCCTTGTTGAGCACGCGCTTGTAGCCCGCCGTCTCGAGCGCCGGCCTGAACGTCTCGCCGTAGAGATGCTCGACCATCACGAAGGAGACCAGGGTTTCGTACATCGGCACTTCGACCGCCTGGCCCTTGCCCGTGCGCTCGCGCGCGAACAGGGCGGCGAGCAGGGCGGAGACCACGCCGTTGGAGCTGGTCTTGTCGGCGACGATGGTGGGCAGGAAGCGCGGCTGGCCCGCCACGACGCTCTGCAGCGCGGCCAGGCCCGACCCCGCCTGGATGATGTCGTCGTACGCCGCCTTCGGTCCCATTGGGCCGGCCGAGCGGTAACCGTAGGTCGCGAGATAGACCAAACGCGGATTGATCTTCTCGAAGGCCTCGTACTCCACGCCCAGCCGCTTGGCCGGCTCGGGACGATAGTTGTGCATCAGCACGTCGGCGGTCTCGGCGAGCTTGAACAGCGCGTTGCGGCCGGCGTCCTGCTTGAGGTCGAGCACGATCGAGCGCTTGGAGCGATTGCAGCCGAGGTAGAAGGCCGCCATGCCGGGATTGCGCGCCGGCCCGAGCTGCCGCGTGGTGTCGCCTTCGGGCGGTTCGATTTTCACCACATCGGCGCCGAGATCGCCCAATTGCTGCGCTGCCCATGGGCCCAGCACGACCGTCGTGCAATCGAGAATGCGAACGCCAGCCAACGGACCCGCCATGTGCGCTTCCTTTTTCTTCAATGGTTTCATTCGACTAGCACACCGACCCGGGGCCAGCCACAGATCGGTCACGCCCTGCAGAATGGATGCTATCGGCAGCACCCACGTACCCCTTTGCATCGGGAGACGCACCAACGTCACCCCCCGACAAACAGGAGGCTGTGATGCGTGGAGTTGTGATGAAGACCATCCTGGCCGCGGCGATCGCGGGCGCGAGCCTGTTGGTCGCCACCGGTGCCAACGCTCACGATCGCTGGGACAAGTGGGATCGCTGGGAGCGCAAGCACCATAAGCATCACTGGAAGCACTCCCACGGCTACGATCGGCCGTCGCGCGTGATCGTCGAACGGCCGGTCTACGTGGAGCCGCGCCCGGTGTACGTGGCGCCGATGGCGCCCATGGTGCCGGCCTACGGCTACGGTGGCGGCGGCTACCAGCAGGACCCCAGTGTGAACTTCAATTTCAGCTTCCCGCGCTGAAACCCCGAGGATCATGAGCGGCGTGTGGGCGGCTCATGATCCCTCTGCCCTCCCCGGAGGGCTTGGGCGTTTTGGCCCCTTCGCAGCCAAAAGCGCCACCTCCCCTTCGCCACTCCCCCGGCGAAGGGGAGGGCTTTCAGCCGGTTGACTCCTGGCGTTTGCGCCGTATTGTGGCGCCCATGCTGCGACTGACGACGCTTCGACTTATTGGCTGATCCGCCGCTCCGGGCCTCGAGATTGCTCGAGACCAGGGGCCCTGCGGATCGCTTGTCGTTCGTCTCATAAAACCCACCCCAGTCGCCGCCACCCTCTCCGTTTCTATCGCAGTGTTCGCCTAAGAGCCGTTTGGCCGTGCGCGGCGCGAGGAGTCTATCGATGTCACCCCAGAAACCCATGATGCCGACCGCGGGCGAGAAGTACGTCCCCTTCAAGCCCATCGATCTGCCCAACCGACAATGGCCGTCCAAGGTCATCACCAAGCCGCCGATCTGGTGCGCGGTCGACCTCCGGGACGGCAACCAGGCGCTGATCGAGCCGATGGATTCCGACCGCAAGACGCGGATGTTCAAGCTGCTCTGCCAGATGGGTTTCAAGGAGATCGAGGTCGGGTTTCCGGCCGCCTCCGAGACCGATTTCGACTTCGTGCGCGAGCTCATCGGGAAGAAGATGATCCCGGACGACGTCACCATCCAGGTGCTGACGCAGAGCCGGCCCGAGCTGATCGAGCGCACCTTCGAGGCCTGCCGCGGCGCCAAGCGCGCCATCGTCCATCTCTACAATTCGACTTCGACGCTGCAGCGCCGCGTCGTGTTCGGCATGGACTACAGCGGCATCATCGACATCGCGGTGACGGGCGCCAAGCTGGTCAAGCAGCTGGCCGACGCCGATCCCAATACCGAGTGGGTGTTCGAATACTCACCCGAGAGCTTCACCGGCACCGAGCTCGAGTTCGCGCGCGACATCTGCGCCGCGGTCTGTGACGTCTACAAGCCGACGCCGCAGAAGAAGGTGATCATCAACCTGCCGGCGACGGTCGAGATGGCCTCGGCCAATATCTATGCCGACCAGATCGAATGGTGCCATCGCAACTTCAAGTACCGCGATGCGATGATCCTGAGCCTGCACCCGCACAACGACCGCGGCACCGGCGTGGCGGCGGCCGAGCTCGGCTACATGGCCGGCGCCGACCGCATCGAGGGCTGCCTGTTCGGCAACGGCGAGCGCACCGGCAACGTCGACCTGGTGACCTTGGGCCTCAACATGTTCACCCAGGGCGTCGATCCCGAGATCGACTACTCGAACATCAACGAGATCCGCCAGACCGTCGAATACTGCAACCAGCTGCCGGTCCATCCGCGCCATCCCTATGGCGGCGACCTGGTCTTCACCGCCTTCTCGGGCTCGCACCAGGACGCCATCAACAAGGGCTTCAAGGCGCTCGAGGCGTCGAACAGCAAGGTCTGGGAAGTGCCCTACCTGCCGATCGACCCGGCCGATCTGGGCCGCAGCTACGAGGCGATCATCCGCATCAACAGCCAGTCGGGCAAAGGCGGCATCGCCTACATCCTGAAGACCGACTACGGCATCGACATGCCGCGTCTTCTCCAGGTCGAATTCTCCAAGGTGATCCAGCAGATCGCCGACGAGACCGGCAAGGAGATCCAGCCCGCGCTGATCTGGGACACCTTCCGCAAGGAGTATCTCGAGAACCGCACGCCGGTCGACTTCGTGAGCCACACCACAGTGCCCGAGCCCGGCCATCCCGACGTGCGTCTTCTCGATGCCCAAGTGACGTTCAACGGCAAGCAGCAGAAGATCAGCGGCCGCGGCAACGGCCCGATCGCGGGCTATGTCGATGCGCTGGGCAAGAACTGTGGCGTCGGCATCCGGGTGCGCGACTATCACCAGCACGCCACCGGCGCCGGCTCCGACGCTCAGGCCGTCAGCTTCATCGAAGCTGAAACAAGCGACGGCCGCGTGCTCTGGGGCGTCGGCATGGACTCCAACATTGTGACGGCTTCGTTGAAGGCCGTGACGTCGGCGGCCAACCGCTCGGTCGTCGCCAAATAGCGATTCCGTCCGACAGCGGCGGGCTCTACCATCGGACTGGGCGGGAACTTCCCGCCCGCTTTTCGTCCATTTGGAGGCTCGCATGCATCGTTTTGCTCCCGCCGTTTATCTCGTCACCGGCGCAATCATCGGCGGCTTGGCCGTGGCCTGCACCGCGGGAGCCAATCAGCCCAACATGCAGGCGGCGCTGGGCTCCCTGCAGGCGGCCAAGGCCGAGCTGATCCAGGCCCGGCCCAACAAGGGCGGCCATCGCGAGCGCGCCATCAACTTCGTCAATGCGGCGATCTCCGAGACCGAGGCTGGCATCAACTACGCCGGCAACTGACGCACCATCGTAAGGACCATTCCATGCTTCGCTTGTTTTCCAAGTCGCCCGCCGCAATCCTGGTCACCGGCGTCACCATCGGCGCGATCGAGCTGCTGCTCAACACGTCGGACAACAAGGCGTTGATCGCGCCTCTCGAGCTGCGGATCGAGAAGCTCAAACGCGAACTGGCGAAGCTGGCTCAGCAGGCGCTGTCTGACGAGGATACCTTGCCAACCTATGCCCGCACTACGCTGGAGGCCATGGTCCGGCAGATCATGACGCTTTCCGAGGAGATCACGGCGCTCGATCGCAAGCTTCTCGCCTGGCATGCCGACAGCGAAGCGAGTCGCAGGCTCGCGGCGATCCCCGGCGTCGGTACCGTTACGGCGACAGCCATCGCCGCCACCGTCACCGATCCCAATCAGTTCAGGTCGGGCAGGCAATTTGCCGCCTGGCTCGGTTTGACGCCACAACAGCATTCGACCGGCGGAAAAATGCAGCTTGGAGGCATCTCCAAACAAGGAGACCGATACTTGCGAAGATTGCTCGTTGTCGGCGCCACAGCCGTCATTCGCCACACTAACTAAACACAAGCCGACGCCCATGGCGAACTGGATTAGGACGCTCATGGCGAAAAAGCCGTTCAGGGTCGTCTCCGTCGCGCTCGCCAACAAACTGGCGCGCATCGCTTGGGTGGTCCTGACGCGAAAGGAAGCGTATCGGCCCTACCAACTGGCAGCCTGAGGCCGCCGCAAACCGAATTGGCAACGGCAGTCGATGATGTGTAACGATCGAGCCAATGATGAGGCCAACCCGTCTGATTCAATGCGCTTCAGCAGCGCGCGATCTTGATCGGGGACCCCATCGGCGGATTTCCATCAGGGCCAGCGGCGAGAAATCTATGCCGCACGAACAGGCCGGACATATGAAAGCAACCGATCTCGCAGCTCGACAAAAAGGCCTTGCCAAAGGGGGGCGTCCATATATGAATCACGGCACAAAATACCGCGATAGTGCAATTATGACTCACTCACTTCAGATAGTGGGTACTAGGGTAGCCCCCGATGACCCGCGGTGCGCTTGCATCGCGCCGATTGTCCGAGGAACAGCGGGCATGGAGCTGAACCCAATGCCAAGCGCCGCCGAAAGAGCGATGCTGTCGATAGTCAGGCTCATGAATTGCTTCCAGGTCGACCTCTCGGAGGCGATCGCAATACCGGACGGTAGCGGACCCATCCTACTGACCAGCCTCGGGCGGTGCGGCTGAAGGGCCGATCGTCGCCGCAGCACCGCAAACGGCAAGGACGGCCGCAGCGATGGCCCACGAGGCGTACCAGCCACGCCCAATGAGTTCGCCGCTGACGAGGGGCGCGACGATATTAGCGGTCGACATCAGGGACTGGTTACAGTAAGTCCCATTATTGCGCCCAGGCGGTTGAGCGGAACACTTCGCGATAATTCCGCCACAAGAGTAGGACGGAGAAACGCTGAGCCGACGAAGTTGAGCGTCAGAAAGAACACGAGAGGCCCGACCGTGCCGGATATGCCAAGGCCGAAAAATCCCCCTGCGATCAGGACAAAGGAAGCGACGACAATTGTCTTGTCAGAGACCCACCGACTCGCCTGCCTCATTAAAATGATTTGAACGAAGAAATTTATAAAACCGGCATAGGCGAACACGGCGCCGAGTTCGCTGGTTCCGAATGGATGTCCCTGCCAAGTGAAGCGAGCCGAAAGAAAGAACGCTGCTTGGGACATAAACATCGAGAACGCAAAGAAAAACAAAGCCAGTAAGCCCAGGAGACGCCAGGTGCGGGCTGTCGACAAGATGTCCAGGAAGACGTCGAGGTTCCTGAATTTGTCGGCGTCGAACGCTATCGTGGACGTCAGATGCTCTGCCGGAAGCAACAGCAGGCTGGCGGCGATACTGGTCAGCGACAAAAACGCGGCCGCCCATATCGGAGCGGTCGCCCCGAACTGGACCAGCAATCCCGAAATCGCGGGACCGATGAGCAGGCCGGTGCCGATCGCTCCGCTGGTCATTCCGAGCGCCCGCTTGCGGTTCGAAGCCGAGCTGTGTTCAGCCGCATAGGCGTAGGCAACCGAAATATTGCCCGACGTCAGACCGTCGATGATTCGAGACAGGAACACCAAAATCAGGCCGTTGGACGACACGAGAAGCACGAACCCAAGAAGCGTTCCGATCTGGCTCGCGATCAGCACGCGCCTTCGTCCGTACCTGTCCGACAGAAGCCCGAGAATTGGTCCGGCGACCAGCTGGCAGAGAGCGTAGATCGAGACGAGCGATCCGAATATGAAGGGAGTGGCGCCAAGCTTCTGCGAGTAGAAGGGCAGCAACGGCAGTATGATGCCGAGCCCCGTCGCGTCGGCCGCCACCACGATG
>LNAP01004511.1_pt1 | contig 10488 bp, 11 predicted proteins | sample 602601 | NCBI WGS metagenome assembly LNAP01 (sample SAMN02440304, study PRJNA202911) | soil metagenome | biome: Subtropical and temperate rainforests or woodlands; isolation source: soil samples (1 kg each in a 20% v/v slurry with milli Q water) were... ...
CGACCGGCCACGCCGGATAGCAATCAACCAGCCGGTAGAAAACCGGCGGCTTTAACCACCTTACTTGGGAGAGATCGACAATGAAGCTTCGTCCTCTGCACGACCGCGTCGTAATCCGTCGCAGCGAAGAAGAAACCAAAACCGCTGGTGGCATCGTTCTGCCAGGCTCGGCTGCTGAAAAGCCGAACCGTGGCGAAATCCTCGCTGTAGGTACCGGCCGTTTGCTGGACAGCGGTGAAGTGCGCCCACTGGCCGTTAAAGTCGGCGACAAAGTGGTGTTTGGCCCTTACTCGGGCAGCAACACCATCAAGGTTGATGGCGAAGACCTGCTGGTCATGAGCGAGAACGAAATCCTGGCCGTTGTTGAAGGCTGATTTTCCGCTCGGCGCTCTGTGCCAAGAATTCCGCTACCGAAACAGATTTGAGGAATAACGATCATGGCTGCAAAAGAAGTTAAATTCGGCGACTCCGCCCGTAAAAAAATGCTGGCTGGCGTAAACGTCCTGGCTGACGCGGTTAAAGCAACCCTCGGCCCGAAAGGCCGTAACGTGATCATCGAGAAGAGCTACGGCGCTCCGACCATCACTAAAGACGGCGTTTCTGTTGCCAAAGAAATCGAACTGAAAGATCGTTTCGAAAACATGGGCGCGCAGCTGGTTAAAGACGTTGCTTCCCGTGCTAACGATGACGCCGGTGACGGTACTACCACCGCTACCGTGCTGGCTCAGTCCATCGTTAACGAAGGCTTGAAAGCCGTCGCCGCTGGCATGAACCCAATGGACCTCAAGCGCGGCATCGACAAGGCGACCATCGCCATCGTTGCTCAGCTTAAAGCTCAGTCCAAGCCATGCGCTGACACTAAAGCCATCGCCCAGGTCGGCACCATCTCCGCCAACTCCGATAGCTCGATCGGCGACATCATTGCCCAGGCAATGGAAAAAGTCGGCAAAGAAGGCGTGATCACCGTTGAAGAAGGCTCGGGCCTGGAAAACGAACTGTCGGTTGTTGAAGGCATGCAGTTCGACCGTGGCTACCTGTCGCCGTACTTCACCATGGTTGCCGAGCTCGACAGCCCGCTGATCCTGTTGGTCGACAAGAAGATCTCCAACATCCGCGAAATGCTGCCGGTGCTGGAAGCTGTTGCCAAAGCTGGCCGTCCGCTGCTGATCGTGGCTGAAGACGTTGAAGGCGAAGCCCTGGCCACTCTGGTTGTGAACAACATGCGCGGCATCGTTAAAGTCGCTGCTGTTAAAGCACCAGGCTTCGGCGACCGTCGTAAAGCCATGCTGCAAGACATCGCCGTTCTGACTGGCGGTACCGTGATTTCCGAAGAAATCGGTCTGAGCCTGGAAGGCGCTACCCTGGAACACCTGGGTAATGCCAAGCGCGTCATCCTAAGCAAAGAAAACACCACCGTTATCGACGGTGCTGGCGTTCAAGCTGACATCGAAGGCCGCGTAGCTCAGATCCGCAAACAAGTTGAAGACACTTCGTCCGACTACGACCGTGAAAAACTGCAAGAGCGTCTGGCCAAACTGGCTGGCGGTGTTGCCGTGATCAAGGTTGGCGCCGGTTCTGAAGTTGAAATGAAAGAGAAGAAAGCCCGCGTTGAAGACGCCCTGCACGCTACCCGCGCAGCCGTTGAAGAAGGCGTGGTACCTGGCGGTGGCGTGGCACTGGTGCGCGCTCTGCAAGCGATCAGCGAACTGAAAGGCGACAACGCCGACCAGGACGTAGGTATCGCGCTGCTGCGTCGTGCTGTTGAAGCACCGCTGCGTCAGATCGTTTCCAACTCCGGCGACGAGCCAAGCGTTGTAGTCGACAAGGTTAAGCAGGGTTCCGGTAACTTCGGTTACAACGCTGCCACCGGCGAATACGGCGACATGATTGAAATGGGTATCCTCGACCCGGCCAAAGTGACCCGTTCTGCTCTGCAGGCCGCGGCCTCGATCGCCAGCTTGATGATCACCACCGAAGCCATGATTGCTGAAATCGTGGAAGACAAGCCTTCGGCTGGCGGCGGTATGCCAGACATGGGCGGTATGGGTGGTATGGGCGGCATGATGTAACTGCTGCTTTAGCCATAAAAAAGAGCCCCGCCTAGTGCGGGGCTTTTTATTGTCTGCTGCTTTACCGACCAACCTACTTCTATGTTTTATGCACGCTCGCTGGGGCGGCTTCAGCCACGCTGCTTTTCTCCGGCCTATACAACACCGCCCAATACGCCCCCAAACAGATCAACCAGCAAAATATCGCCGTCCACAGGTTGTGGGAGAAGAAGTGCGCGCCTTGCAGCATGCGGCTGATGGAAAACACGGTGCCTAGGGTAAGGGCGAATATGAAACCGGCTCTGGCCAGACGCGGTTTGCGGTCGCGCCAGACGAAGTACAAGGCAAACAGGGTAAAGCCTGCGGCAGCATGACCGCCTGGCCAGCAGCGGCCTGGTTTGTCGGTGGCGGGGCGGTGGCTGAGCAGCGGGCTGTAGGTTTCCTGGCCGCCAAATTGACTGAGGCTCCAGGGGCATTGCACGGCAGTCACTGCTTTCATCGGGGTGACGAAGGCAGTGGATAAGCCCATGGCCAGAACCAAATAGCCCAGTTCGCGCTTGAACGGCTTAAGTCCTCGGACAAAGAAGCTGCCGATAAAGCCTATGATCGATACCGCGCCAAAGATAATGACCGCCTGCTTGGCGCGGTCATGGAGGATATCTTCAAGAAAAAAGCTGTGTCTGCCAACAAACCCCACCCCCGGCGTGTACATAAGGTTGGCCAGGGCAAAGTCCAGGCGAGTGGGTTCTATTAATAGCAGCAGTGCCGCAATGGACAGGGGAATACCCAGCGCCAGGCGCAGGTTCAACGGGGCTGAAAAAGTTGAGCGGATGTGCGATGACATACTGCGTCCAGACGCTAATAAGGTAGCGTGCATGCTCGGAGTTGAGCCGTCAGCTGGCTGTGAAACACCTGTGAAAAAAACGTGAAAGCCGCTTCAATCAAGCAATGTTCGGGTAATGTCGCGCCCCAAGACGCTGCGTCACCCACCGTCCGCTTTACCCGCCTCAAGGAGCACCCATGCGCATTCTATTGGTTGAAGACAACCGCGATATCCTCGCTAACCTCGCCGACTACCTCGGCATGAAGGGTTATAGCGTGGATTGCGCGCAGGACGGGCTCTCCGGTTTGCACTTGGCGGCCACCGAGCACTACGACCTGATCGTGCTAGACATCATGATGCCGGGCATGGACGGCTACACCCTGTGCAAGCGCTTGCGCGAAGATGCACGCCGCGACACGCCTGTGATCATGCTCACGGCACGCGACCAACTCGACGACCGTCTCCAAGGCTTTCGTTCCGGTGCCGACGACTATCTGCTTAAGCCCTTTGCGTTATCCGAACTGGCTGCCCGAATCGAGGCCGTGCTGCGCCGCAGTCAAGGCGGCGGGCGCCGCGAGTTGCAGGTTGCTGACCTGCGCTATGACCTCGATACCCTGCAAGTTAACCGCGCCGGCAAACCGCTAAAGCTCAACCCCATCGGCCTCAAGCTGCTGCAAGCGCTGATGCAAAAAAGCCCTCACGTGTTGCGTCGCGAAGTGTTGGAAGAAACCTTGTGGGGCGATGACTGCCCCGACAGCGACAGCCTGCGCAGCCACATTCACCAACTGCGCCAGGTAATCGACAAGCCGTTCGATAAGCCGCTGCTGCAGACTGTCCATGGCGTGGGTTACCGGTTGGTGGAAGTTGTCGATGGAGTTTAAGCAGAGCCTGTCACGGCGCATCGTCATTGCCTTTGTGGTGATGACCACATTGGTGGCGGCGGCGTTTGCCTCCGGTATCTATGTGGCTGTGCATATGCTTGAGGAAAAATTGATTTCCGGCGTGCTCAGCGGCGATCTGGATCGCCTGCTGCATATGGACAGCATGGATGACTGGCGCAATCAGCCCGAGCCCGACCAGTTGTTCTACTTCAGTGGCGGCCATGGCGACTTTGCCTTGCCGGATTACTTGCAGGGTATGGAGCCAGGCTTCCACGAGGTGTTTCGTGGAGATTTGTCTTACCACGTCTTTGTGCGCATCGTTGCCGGTCAGGAGTACGTGTTACTGCAAGACCAAAGCGAGTTTGAGGAGCGCGAGCGCACGCTCTACACCACGGTGTGGATCGGCTTTGTGCTGTGTGTGGCGTTAGCGGTAGTGCTTGGTCAGTTCCTCGCCCGCAAAGTGATCGAACCGGTGGTGCGCCTGTCGCGGCAGGTGCGTCACCCGGACCAGTTACTGGCAATGGCGCCACCTTTGGCCCCGGACTACGCCGCCGATGAGGTGGGGCAGTTAGCCGCCGCCTTCGACACCACCCTGGGCCTGTTGCGCCATGCGCTGACCCGCGAGCGGCTGTTTACCAGCGATGTCAGCCATGAACTGCGCACGCCGTTAATGGTGCTGGCCAGCTCCTGCGAACTGCTGCTGGAAAACCCCAACCTCGACAACCGCGCCCGCGCTCAAGTGCAGCGTATTTCCCGCGCGTGTGAAGATATGCGCGCGCTGGTGCAGACCTTCTTCCTGCTGGCCCGAGCGCAAAACACCGACGCCAGCCAGATTCCCACCATGAGCATCGAAAGCGCCGCCTACGAATTGCTGGAGCAGTGGCGCACGCCTATCGAGAGCAAAGGACTGAAGTTGCATTACCACGTTGAGGCGGTAATGCCTGGCGAATTCAATGCGACCTTTCTGCGCACGGTAATGGGCAACCTGTTACGTAATGCCCTGCACTACACCGACAGCGGCCATATCACGCTGACCTTGATTGCGGACGGATTTATGGTTGAGGACACCGGCGTCGGAATTCCGGAAAACCAGCGTGAGGCGATGTTCCAGCCGTTTGTGCGGGGCGACAGCCAGCGCGGCGATGGTTTGGGCCTGGGCCTGTCACTGGTGCAACGTATTTGTGCGAGTCAGGGTTGGGCGGTCAGCTTGCGTGCGGCGCAGCCGAGCGGTTGCTGTTTTAAAGTGATATTGGCGCAACCTTCTAACTAAAGGGATTGCAGCATATAGGCGGGAATTAGGCGCGGTTTGGTAGGAAATTTGGGAACTTGGCCTCCAAAGTGCAGACAAAGGCTGTTACATTCCGTGTCGGTCGAGTCTTACAACAACTCTCTCGACTATGTCTGAGCCTTTCCAGGCTTTTTAAAGGGATATCGTCATCTGCCCTCAGGTGGCTGCTTTATATCTTCCGTACAGGACTCTCGTATGACCGTAGCGCTGCATTCGCCGACACCTGGCCTCTTCGAACAATGGTGGCAACAACAGGGTGAGTGGGTGGAAGAACCCAATAATCGGCGTGGTGGCTGCAGCGGTGTACAGCGTATCCGTAACCAGAACGGCGAGCTGTTATATGCCAAGCGCCAAGTCGGCCATATTTACCGCAGCCTGTTGCATCCGTTTGGTCGCCCCACCGTTTTGCGTGAGCTGCGCGCGTTAACACGCCTGAAACGTATCGGCGTTAACGTGCCGCAAGTGGTGTACTGCGGCGCCGAGCGTGGCGCTGACAACACCTGGCGCGCGTTGTTGGTAACCGCAGACTTCAAAGGTTTTATCGAGATTGACCAGTGGCGCGCCGGCGGCGGTCGCGAGCGTCATGGCGAAGTGTTTCACCAGAAGGTGATGGAAGCAGTGGGCGCCATGATCGCGCGCATGAATAACGTGCGCTGGCAGCACAACTGCTTGTACTCCAAGCATGTATTTATTCGTGTGGATGGCGAAGGCGAGCAGGCTACCTTTGAGGTTGGCGTGCTCGATCTGGAAAAATCCCGCCCGCGTCTTACCCGCAAACAAGCCGCTCGTCACGATTTGCGTCAGCTAAGACGCCATTCGTCGTGGAGTGATGCAGATTGGCAACATGTTATCTATGGTCATTCCACAGCGTTTGGCAGCGCTATCAAAGGGTTGTGACATGAAGCTAGATATTGCACGAGGTTTGTTCCTCATCGGCGCATTGGGTGTGGCCTCATTGGCGGCAGCCGCCTGGCATGAGCCGGGACCGGCCGTGTTGTCTTCCCAGGTTGCTGGGAAGTTGGCAAAGCAGGAATGTTCGATGCCAAAAAACGTTAAGGCCAAGCTGTCTGCTGTGCGTCCGGATCAGGACTTACTGCTGCTGATGTTTGGGCTGGCGCAAGGCGGCACGCGCTAAGCTCTGTGGCGAAAGGCCGCTTTCAGCGGCTTTCGCCAGGCTGCTTTCCTCAGGTTTGCCCCGCTAAACCCAAGTCGCGCTCGTTGCTTTCCTGGCTTATCATTAGCCTCCTAACGACGCCCGCTCGGTTCCGCTGCCCATGTTCGCGATTATCGCCGCCACTTTCGGCATCACCATGCCGGTGTTTGCCATGCTGTTTCTTGGCGTTTTCCTCAAACGCCTGGCGTTAATCGACGGCAACTTTATTAATACCGCCTCGGCACTGGTGTTTAACGTCAGCATGCCGGTGATGTTGTTTCTGGCCATTTTGCATGCCGACCTGCGCACGGCGTTGCAGCCAGCAGTGCTCGGTTACTTTGTCTTGGCCACTGTGGTTGGTTTTCTGCTCGCTTGGGCCTGGGCGATCTGGCGGGTGCCGTTGGCCGATCGCGGCGTTTATACCCAAGGCGCGTTTCGCGGCAACAACGGCATTATCGGTTTAGCGCTGGCCACCAGTTTGTATGGCGATTACGGCCTGTCACTGGGCGGCATTCTTGCCGGTGTGGTGATCCTCTCCTACAACAGCCTGTCCGCCATCGTGCTGGCGATTTATAGCCCGAGCGCCAAGTCAGATGTGTGGAGCATTAGCAAAAGCATTATCTGCAACCCGCTGATTATCGGTGTGCTGGCGGCTATTCCCTTCGCCTACTGGCAGATCGGCTTGCCGGCCTGGTTGATCACTTCCGGTCAATACCTGGCGCAGCTGACCATGCCGTTGGCGCTGATTTGTATCGGCGGCACCTTGTCGCTGGCGTCGTTGCGCAAGAGCGGGGCGCTGGCCGTTAGCGCCAGTCTGATGAAGATGGTCTGGTTGCCGATCATTTCTACTGCCGGCGCCTTTGCTTTCGGCTTTCGGGGCGCCGACCTGGGCGTTCTGTTTTTGTACTTTGCCAGCCCGACCGCAGCAGCCAGTTTTGTCATGGCCAAAGCTGCCAATGGTAACCACGAACTGGCCGCCTCGATCATCGTGATGACCACCCTGGTGGCCGCCATTACCACCAATATCGGCATCGTTTTCCTGCAGTGGGGCGGCTGGATGTAAGGCGCTGTTCTGAATGGCTGTGAGCTATTTGGTAACTCTTACAAATTGTGTCGAAAGGCCATTGTCAGGCCGCGGGCCGTGGCTTACCTTTGCGGCTCTTTTCGCGCGTTCAAGGGATTATGCATGCGCTCGCTGTTGCTTCTGTGCCTGGCTTTGTCTGCTTCCACGGCCATGGCTGAACCCTCTGTCGAGCTGCAAGGGCCGACTGCTGGTTGGCGTTACTCCGGGTTACTGGAGCGCTCGGACGACGCACGTGTGGCCTACCCAACTCCGCCGATTGATCGTGGCGCCCAACGTGGCCGCAGCCTGATCCAAGGCACTCTGAAAAATCTGCAAGGCGCTCGCCAACCCCATCGCCTGGTGGTCAACGGCAATCCGCTGCCGCTGTACACCGACGAGCAGGGCAAGTTTGTGCGCCCGTACAACTTTGGCGCCGGCTCCAATAGCGTGGAAGTGGTCAGTGGCGACGGTCAGTCGCTTAAGCGCGTGCAGTTTTACGAAGCCAATTTCAACAAAACCCCGGCGCGGGTGCGCATTGTCCTCGGTTGGGACGACCCAAAAGCCGAGCTCGACTTGCATGTGGTTACCCCCGATGGCCAACACGCCTTTTGGGCCGACCCGGTAATGAGCAACGGCGGCGGGCTGGACGTAGACAGCGTCGACGGTCCAGGCCCGGAGATGTTCACTATGACCGCGCCATTGCACGGGCGCTACCTGGTGTTCGTCAATTACTGGGGCAACCTCAATAGCCAGGGTTACAACTTCACCGAAGGCAGTAACCAGAACGAAGTGATCACCGCGCAAATCAGCCTGGTGTTCAACGAAAACACGCCGAATGAAAAACGCGAGACCTTTATCGTGCCCTTGCGCGGTATTGGCGATCTGCAACTGATCAAGTCTTTTAATTATTGAAGCACCGTCGCACGGACGAATTGGGGTTTGGATACATGAGTGAGAACAGCGCAGCCAACACTACCCAGGATGGCGCCGCCATTGGCGCGCCAGGCCGCAAGCGTCGCCTGCTGATCGCCCTGGCGATTGCTGTGCCGTTGGCCGCCGGTGCCGGCATTCTCGGTTGGTGGCAGAGCCATATGCAGCCGCCGCGCGAGCTGGCCGACAGCAGCGAACTGCAACTGGACCTGCAGCACCCGCAGGTACTGATTGAGAGCGAATCCCTAAGCCGCTTGCCCAAAGACCTGCTGGCCGTGCCGCTGCTGCGTGACACCCTTACCGAAGACCTGGTGTTCTACTACGAAGCCAACCCCGATCGCCTGGGCATCACCGGTAGCCTGCGGCGCATCATCTACGAGCACGACCTGCAGTTGCAGGACACCTTGCTCGAACAACTGCTCGACCAACCGGCCCAGGTCGCCCTGTGGCGCGGTGCCGACGGCAAGCTGAAAAACTTCCTGGTGCTGATGGACCGTGGCGGCCTGGCGCGTTTGCTGGAGCCGCTGGCCCACGTCGCTACCGACGACACGCAACTGCGCCAAGTCGCTGAACTGCGCGTCGATGGCGATGCCGTGCCGCTTTATCGTTTGCGCTACAACGGCGAGCGCGCGCTGCTGTTCGCTACCTACGGCGACAAGCTGGTGATGCTCTCCAACCCAAGCATGCTGCTGGAGGGCGACTCCGAAGGCGCCAAGCTCGGTAAAGGCGCCACCGAAGCGGTGGAAGCGATGCTCAATGGCGACGAAAACTTTGCCGACGCCTTTGGCCTGAAAGACCGCGGCGAGCTCAAGCAACGCATCTCCCTGGGCAGCGATTACGTGGCCATGGGTTACCAGCGCTTTATCCCGAGCTTCGCCGGCCTGCGTTTTGAAATGGACGGCGCAGGCTGGCACAGCTACCTGGCACTCAACGAGAGCGATGAGCGCACTAACCTCGACTTCAACCCGATCTGGCGCGCCATGCCCATGGGCGCCAGCGCCTGCGTGGCCTTGCCGGTTGCCCCGGCTGTGCATGAAAAAATGCTCGGCAAAGTCGGCGCCGAGCCGGCCGTGGCCAAGCAACTGGCCGAGCACCTGACCGGCGCTGCCGGCCTGTGCTGGTACCCCAATTCGCGTCTGCATAGCCCGTTGCTGATTGGCCAGCTGGACGACAAAGCCGGCGACAGCCTGGACGCCAACCTCGGCAATCTATTTGGCTCGGTGATCGGTGCTTGGGAGTCCAACGTTGAGGGCGGCATTTTCCCGGTCAGCACCAGTGACGCCGACGGCAGCCATAAATGGCAGCGCGAAGTCAGCTCCAACTTCGGTCAATACCCCACCAGCGAAGCCGACGTGCCAGACGCGTTCGCCACCAATGGTTTCTTCCGCATCACCCTGGCCCGGCATGGCGCGACGCTGCTGTTTTCCATCGACGACAGCCTGGTCAACAAAGGCCTGGACGCGCTAAATAAGCGCTTCCCGCCGCTGGCCGACGTGCTGCCTAAAGATGCCGTAGTGCCGGCCTACCTGGCGCCCGACACGCTGTCGAACCTGCTCGAACAGGAAACTCTCGACGCCCTGCCGAGTGACATGGAACCGGTGTTTCGCAACGCCGCGCAAACCCACCTGATGCCCAAACTCAAAGCCCTGGCTGGCCATAGCAAATATGCCCTGACCCTGCCGGCCGACAGCAAACCCGACTCCAAGTGGCAATGGCTGCCGCTGGAGTGGCGTGCACTGTGAGAGCGCCGCGCGCCTTAACGCTGGTGCTGTTGGGTAGCTTGCTGCTGCCCTCGTTGGCCGTTGCCAATGCACCCGCGCCGGCATTGGACGCTGAGCAATCCCAGGTGTTTCGCGCCTGGTTTGTGCGCATCGCCCAGGAGCAACTGCGCCAAGGCCCCAGCCCGCGCTGGCACCAGCAAGACTGTGCTGGCTTAGTGCGCTTTGCCGCCAACGAAGCCTTGAAAGTGCACGACGCCAAGTGGCTGCGCGCCAATGGCCTGAGCAACCGCTACCTGCCGCCCGAACTCAACGTGCAGGACGAACAGCGCAGCCTCGCGCAGCAATGGCAGCAGGGCAACGGCAAGGTCGGGCCCTACGTCAATGCCATCAAGTTGATTCAGTACAACAGCCAATTTCTCGGCCGCGACCTGAACCAGGCGCGCCCGGGCGATCTGATTTTTTTCGACCAGGGCGATGAGCAACATCTGATGATTTGGATGGGCCGCGAAATCGCTTACCACACAGGCACCACCACGCCGACCGATAACGGCATGCGTTCGGTCAGCGTGCAACAACTCATG
>LNAP01006111.1_pt1 | contig 10486 bp, 7 predicted proteins | sample 602601 | NCBI WGS metagenome assembly LNAP01 (sample SAMN02440304, study PRJNA202911) | soil metagenome | biome: Subtropical and temperate rainforests or woodlands; isolation source: soil samples (1 kg each in a 20% v/v slurry with milli Q water) were... ...
GATCCCATCGACACACCCACCGGCTACCAACGTCTCGACGAGGCAGGTATTGTGGCTTACCTGGTCGACAATGTCAAGCTATCCAAGCTGCTCAACATCCCCGCTGGTCTACCTGTCGAGGAGGCCCGTGCCTTGTTGAAGATCGCCGAGGTGGGCGACGGCAACTTAAACTACGTGTACTTGATCGAGGGCCCCGGGGGTGCGATGCTGGTGGTGAAGCAGGCCCTGCCGTATGTGCGCTGTGTGGGCGAGAGTTGGCCGATGACCCTGCGCAGAGCGTATTTCGAGAACTCTGCACTGGAGGTGGAGCGCAAGCTAACCAAGGGAAAATATGTCCCGGAAGTGTACCACTTTGATGAGAACAAGGCCCTCATTGGTAAGACTTGTTTCTGCCAGGATATTTCAGAATTAATTACTCACAATCGAAAATGTATGTTACTTTGTCACAGCGATGCGCTTCATCGAGGCGCCTCACCTGATCCTGCGCAAGGCCCTTATCCGCAATGACCGCATCACCAGCTTCGCCAGCGACGTCGGTACCTTCATGGCGCAGACTCTCTTCGGCACCTCCGCGCTGGCTCTGGACGGCGGCACGCTGCGCAGTCAAGTGGCCAAGTGGTCCCAGAACATTGAGATGTGCGCGCTCACGGAGAAGGTTATCTTAACAGACCCTTATCAGGAGCACGAGCAGAACCGCTGGACCGCCCCGCAGCTGGACACGTACGCCCAGGGCATCCGCGAGGACGCTCCCTTGAAGCTTGCCGCAGCGTACCACAAGACGCTCTTCCTCACCTGCACCCAGGCCTTGCTGCACGGGGACCTGCACACTGGCTCCGTCATGGTGAAGGAAGGCTCGACCTTTGTGATTGACCCCGAATTCGCTTTCTACGGCCCCATGGGCTTTGACGTCGGTGCTATGCTGGCCAACTTGTTCTTGTCGTATTTCTCCAAATCGGCAGGTTCCAAGGAGACGGACCACGCGTATGCGGAGTGGATTCTGACTCAGATCACCCTCCTCCATGAGACCTTTGTGTCCACCTTCCTGGGCCTGTGGAACGACGCCCACGTGAACGAATCCTTCACTGGGGAAGTGTATCGCAATACGGTGTACAGCGAGGTGTTGCTGCAGCATGCCCAGCGCGAGTTTCTGACCAGTCTGTGGCGTGACTCGCTGGGTTTCACGGGCAGCAAGATGCTGCGCCGCCTGGTGGGCATCTCGCACGTCGAGGATATGGAGAGCATTGCGGACGCCGAGGTGCGCAGTGTGTGCGAGAAAAGAGCGCTTTTGTTCGCGCGGAGACTCATTCTGGCGTCATACTCCAATACCGCTGCGTCGGAATTCGCTACGCTGGAGAACGTGCTGACTGTGGCGCGCAAAGTGTTCGCCGAAGAGCCTTCTGCTGAGTGGCCCCGTTAAACTTTGAAAAGATCATGTATTGCGTACCCATCGCTGCTTTTAATTGCGTGATTTTTGTTTTGTCTGCAACACATTCCATACCATACCGCGTAGATTACCTCAAATAATTTTATGTTGGCTGAACACTTTTCTTCGCAATAATGCCAGTGTAATAACACGTAAAATCGGGCAAAAATCTACCAGTCTATCCAGAAGTCAAAGAATGTTGGAGCGAATTTGTGTTTCATATGCCTTAGTGTGTGTTTTCAGTCTACTCTGTATCCAGTTTGCACTTGGTTCAACCGAAAGCGGACAAAGAGCAGGCGATTCACTTCGTCGCAATCTTTTGGGCAGCAATGCGTGCACAGATGATGATTGGTGCCACATCAAAGCTCCCACAAACAGCTTGTTTAGATTTTCTACGCCGATTGATCCAACCAAATGGGAAATGGCTAGGGCAAAAGCAGCTTCTGGTGAGCTGGTGCTGTTGTCCAAAATCATGAAGCATTTCCCGAACTATTTGGATTTTCTGGATGGCGATCCAAAGTTCAGGAAGTTGCACCACATACCAGACTTCTTTGTCGACCGGAACAAGGATTTGTCACCACTGATAAGTGATTCAGTTGTCAAGTGGAAGCCTAAATCGACCGATGAGCCGTACAAATGGGCCGGGAAAAAGGTGATCCCTCGCAACCACGATTACTACGCTGCCAATCGAGCACCCATCTTCAAATTAGGCTACCACGCCTTCTCATTAACACATGCATTGTGGTATGGTGGCCACGAGCTGGGCAAGGCCGTGGTGAGCCGCAAGATGTTCGCAGAACATTGGCAAGCCGTGAGAGATAAAGTTACCAGGCCTTATATCATGCTCGACGCACATGACGAGCACTGGGGCTTCCTGTCCACCCATTTCCCCAACCGCACAGCCAAACTGGGCGACTGCTGCGGCCCCACAGAGCTAGCTGCAGTGATGGACTTTCTAAACCACAACCAGACGCTGTTGGCGGTGGTAAACCAGCACACCAACCTCACCCACCCAAAACTACTCTCTCTGCCCCGCGGTCTGCCGCTGCACTACGACCACGGCGCACGGCTGATCTGGGACACCATGCACTCTGCCCTGTATACGAATCGAAAAAAGAACACTTTTGTCGCTACAGCAAGTTCCGACGGCGGGTTTCGCCCGCAAATAATGTCGTGTCTGTCGAAAAAGTTCAAAGCATCCAATTTGATTACTGTGGTTCGCTCTTCTGTGAACAGCACAGGGGTAGAAAGCAATAAAAGCGAGACCAATGCAGAGAATAACGAGAAGAAAGCAAGCAACAAAGCGGATAGCTTGACGTCTCGAAGGGAATACTACACTAAATTGGCTACCAGTAGGGTGGGAATTGCGCTGCCAGGCGTTGGCTACGACACGTACAGGTAAATATGGCTTTGTTGCACGCATAAAAGTAGCATTTTACACACAATTACACACTATTATTTCCTTTAATTTTTATAATTAACATAACATATAACAGGTTGTGGGAGTTGCTGACGATGGGTGCCGTGGCCGTTATCGAGAAAGGCGTGGGGCTGGACAAAACGGTACGTTGAGTTGTGTCTTTGTCCTTGGCTGTAGAAAAAACTTGTTTGTTTGCAACAAAAAATGCTGTGAAGTCTGTTTCCATGTGCATCTCAGTACACCATCTTGTACTATTGCGGAATGTGTTTTCTGACTTCCACTGTGTTTACAGGTGTGGCGCCTGCCGGTGCTGTTGGTGGACGACTTCGCCCAAGTGACGCCTATTTTATTGCGCACTGCCTATATCGAAGCCATTTACCGTGCACAAGAAAATGAATTTGAATTCCAGCGCCTCACGCAGTCGTTTTGGTATTCTTTTCTCATGCGTGTGTCGCACACTCAGAGTGTTGAGACGGTATTGCAGATGTTTCCAGTGGAAGCGGAAGATTCAATGTTTACTCGTCCTGCAGAGCCGTTTGATTGTGGCAGTGACGGCAAGCGGTGTGGTCCAAATACCAAACGAACCCCGCGTGAGTCATGTTAATAAAGAAAATTTCATTTATTGTGTAGTCTGGTTCTTTCGAGGATTAATTGCGTAGATTAAAGATAAACAGCACTAAGTTGTCAGCTGTGTAAGTAAGACAAAAATTAAATTATTACATCCAATGACAACAATTCAAAATTTTGTTTCACACCGTTGGGTGCTCCAAAAATAGCACATTCCAATCAAATTTTTTACTTCCAATTAAAAGCAACTTGAATAGAGACAAATTTCCCTCCACATCACATCGCTTTTCAGTTTACACATCGTCTTCAAAATCCAAAATATCCAACTCTACTTGGCTCTGGGACGGGAACGGCATCGCAATGTTCTCAGTATTGCAGAACAGTTTAAACGCCTTCGCGGCAATGCTTTCCTTGCGCGGATCGCGACAAAACACCCGCACAGCGAGCTCTTCGAAGCTCTTGGGTAGCAGTGTTTCATAGACCTTGTCGTCGATCTTCTGGGCCACATAAGTGCGCGCGTCGGCACCTTTGGGGTAAAAGCGCATGAAATCCACGGGGTTGAGGTTTTTCTTGCCATAATGGATGTGCATCTTGTCGATGATAATGTCGCCGCGCTCGAGCGGGGTCAGCAGCCGCGCGGTGCCGTTGTTGTTGGTCATGGAGACCATCGACCAGTTCGAGTACTCCATGTCGTAGAAGTGAGGGTGGGAGAAAGAATGCGCGCCGATGTTGCTGTCTTGGCTGTGGATGAAGTGGTCCTGCTCTTGGTCCTTGTCTTGGTGCTGGTGTTTGTCCGAGGGAGAGGGCGGAGCAATAGCAGCAAACGGATCCTCCAATGAGGTATCCATGTCTGCAACACTGCCTCCGGGAGCTGTAGCGAGGGAAGTGGTTCCCAGCGGGCCCGACAAGTAACCTCCCACCGCCAGGGACTGCTGCTGCTTCTGCAGCTGCGCGCAGACCTCCCTGGAGCACTCGATGATCATGTCTTCGATCTGCAAGTCCGTGGCGTGGTTCAGCTTGCTTTTGCGATCATAAGACGTCTTGCCCAGGCACGTGTACTGAAGATGAAATATAAATACCAACGTTGGTAAATCAAATGAAGAGAAGGGCACAACTTTTACAACGGGCACGTACCATAAACTCAAGAGACATGTATGCTAAAAAGAACAGATAGAATACACAAAAAAAGACATGAATAACTTACAAACTGTCTGTTCTGCACCATCTTCAGCAGTTGCTGGGACTGCTGCAGACGAGGGTCGCTGCTGAGCTCAATCACTGTGAGGATCTGGTCGTTGAGGTTCGACAGTGCAGCGGGGTCCTGGACACACTCCGACATACGGTAGAGTCCGTCGGGGTGACTGGATGTCACCTGGCCGGGAATGCGAATCACCTCGTTGGCACCGACCAGTGCGTCCGTTATCTGCAAAACGAAAGGAATCGAAAAGACATTTAAATTTCGATCAATGATGTTTCAAAAGGATACACAGCCGATAAAACAAAAAAAAAACACACACCATAAAAGCAAAATATAAAGATTAAAACAACAAAGTCAAGGTTAGCTTACCATGAACTCGACTTTCTTGATGGTCTTGTGCGTGTAGATGTTCTGATGGAGTCTAAACCTCACTGCGAACACATCCACAGCCTCTTTCACCATCTTCTCCGGGTAACAAATCATAAAATGCTCTTGCTCACTTGCTTTGGCATCAATCGGTGCCGCCGCATAGACGCGGCCCAGTTCAATGAATCGTTGAAAGTTGCACGTGCTGGAAGAGGCATTCGTATAACGCATGTCGCGCATAAAATAGTCCAGTTTGTCCACGTCCAGACCCGACCGACTGTTGTTCACGATGTCGTACAGGTAGAACTTCTCCCGGCCACGGCCCTTGCGCTTCTCTTCTTTGGTGCCGGCAATGATCTCTTCCACGAACAGAAGGTCCACAGGGGACAGTCCGTGGTCAATGTGGTTGTTCTCCAGTAAAAAGCGAAGCATGGCCACCGAGCCGTCCTCATGACGCCAGGTGGTGTTTGGATCCACACGAGGAATAAACACACCATCGAACACGTGCGAAAACGGACCATGTCCGAGGTCGTGGCACAAACCAGCGACTTTGACGCACAAAATGTCTTCTTCGGTGATGTTCAGATGCGGCTGAGCCTGCTGCAGATTGCGCGCTACTTTGCCAGCAAAGTGAGACACACCAATGGAATGCTCAAAACGAGTATGCGTCGCTCCATAGTAAACATAGCTGCACGTACCGAGCTGCATGAGCTTCCGAAGGCGTTGAAATTCCTTCGTATCGATGATCTTGAGACACAGACCATCCATCGTAATGCTTCCATGAATCGGGTCATTGAAAGTCGACTCTTGCTCTTTTGAATATTTTCTATCCCGACCAGGGCTGAACAAGGTGGGAAGCGAAGCACGTTGTTGGGCTGTTCCAACACTCTGTTGCCTCTCCGGTTTGCGACTGACAGGTGTGGAAGGTGCTATCCCCGCGAGTGGAGTGGAGACCTTCGCCTTTTTGTTTGAAGAAAATGCATCAGCGATGGTGAACGGCTTCTTTCTTTGGCTCATTTGTTCACTGTATGAGTGAAGAAACCTTAAAGTTATGATAAGATAATGTAACTTTGCACAAACGGATGTATCCGAACCCATTCTTTAAGCAATTCAAATTAACAACGCCCAATCCAGTATAACTGACATTGTATACCAAGGATAAGAACTAAACAACGCATGTATGAGAAACAGTGCAATGCAAATGCAAATACGCTTCCTGCCGTTCACACTTCGGTCAGGAAATCCAAATTGCATCGGAGGCTTGTCATTAATCTGGATGAATGAACTTTCCGCAGCACAAGAAACATGAAACGTACAACTTTTTTCAAGTTTCACAGATTCCAGAGTTCTTGAAAGGAAGTGAATTCTATCGGGCTCTGGATGCAACAGATGACAGTGATATCTTTCTACCACAAAAGTACTTCAGAGCCAACTCAGAGGTTGCTTCCGTTGAAGATGTTGCGCATTTACTCACAGTCGTTAAGTTTTGGGGAACAGACGACGTTCCGAAAGAGTTAATTGACTTCTTCACTGACAAGGACCCAGAGGAATTGGAAAGTGTTGTCAAGCCTATGAGTTTGGAATGCAACATTGTCAAAGCACTTTGGCTTATATGCCAAAAGAAAGGAAACCCAATAAATGGCACGCTTGCTTGCGGTTGTGTTTCTATTGCAAGACAACTGGTCGATCGAGGACATTTTTGGGAGTCGAATCCTTGCGATAGTGCTGCATCCTCTGGCAGTGTGGAATGCGTAGAATATGCTCGAACGATTGGTGGGACCATTACGATTGTAACTTGCTCCGCTGCCATTCAAGCAAATCACGTGGAGGTGGTGAAGTATTGTCTCGCCAATGCGGTGAGCATGGAGCCACACTTTGTGGTGCTTGCAGCTGAGTGTGGTCACCTGTCCATGTTGCAGTTCTTCAACAGTCGAAGATGCACGTGGAGCTCCAGAGTATGCTCTGCTGCGGCTCAGAATAACCACTTAAACTGTCTCAAGTTTCTTCATGAGAATCGCTGTCCGTGGTCGGAAGAGACATGCGCTACTGCTGCGCTGCACGGTCACCTCGACATCCTAGTCTTTCTACGGTCTCACCTGTGTCGCTGGGACGTGACAACTTGCACCGCTGCAGCCATTGGTGGTCATTTCTCCTGCTTACAATATGCTAGTCAGCGCAGCTGCCCAATGGACAAACACACACTCATCGCGGCGGCGGCTCGGTGCGACACCGGGATGGTCAAGTATCTGCACCAACAGGGCTGTGTTTGGTGCGAAGAAGTGACCAGTCTTCTGGTACGCGGAAAGTGCTTCGACATGCTTCAGTATGCCTACCAGCATCAATGCCCCTGGGACGGCCGCACCTGTGATGAGGCTGCCGCAGTGGGGAGTCTCGAGATGCTGAGGTACGCGCACGAGAGAGGCTGTGCTTGGTACCCAACTGTGTGCAAGCTAGCGGCAATGCATGGACATCTAGACTGCTTAGATTACGCACACCAAGAGGGCTGCACGTGGGACAGCTACACCTGCGCCGCCGCAGCTGAGTACGGACACCTGCAGTGTTTAATCTACGCACACAGTCACGGCTGCCCCTGGACTGCGCTCACGTGCGCGCGCGCCGGTGAGCGAGGCCAGCTGGAGTGCCTAAAATATGCACGTCGCCGAGGCTGCGGATGGAATCAAGACGTATTTCGCGGTGTGATGCGCGGTGGTGACGAAGCATGCATTGCGTATGCGAGAAAACACGGACTGGGCGAAAGTAATCACTCCTGTTGCATTTGCTGAAAGCCAGATGGCATTGTAGTTTAATGGCGCAATAATTAAAAAGCACCACCGCTATAGGGTATTACTTTGGTATTTAACTTATCAACGCAATATCATATATGAAATATCAACAAATGCGAGAAAGATGTACTTTTCTGCTATTTACAAATTGTTCTCACAATTCTCACTCCTAAGCACAGGAGCAAGCAACTAACTGCTTCGAAAACCGTATTATTATATACACAAGATGCAACCTATCCGACAATGAAAATAAGCTTATCACATCGTGTTCTCCTCTCCCGCCGCACCTTCTACCATCTTCTCTTCCATTTTCTCTTGCTGCTGCACGCAGGGCAACTTTCTGGCAGTCTCCAGTACGAGCACCGCGCAGTCGATCCCTCTGCTGCTGACCCCCGTCTCCACACTGGTGGAGGCAGGGTGAGCGACCGGAGTGGCCAGCTGCTGGGCGAGACGCTGCTGTTTCTTCATCAACTGAATGTGCTCACGCATACTGAGCGCCGCTACCGGGGTAGCCGCAGAGGCAGAGGTGGCAATAGAGAAAGAAACAACAACACTGTCACAGGTGGTGGAGGAGAACGGAGCGGACGCGGGAACATCGACGACTACAGGCGCAGGGCGTGCCGGCGTGGCCGCGGTGCACACAATGTCCACGCTGATATCACTGATATCACTGATATCATTCTTGACCACACTCCCCACGCAAACATCTGTGTTTGTGGACGTTGCTGCGGCGGCAGAGTGCATCATGTGGAGCTTGAACCGACTCACACTTGCACTGCCGGCCACAGTGGCAGAAGCAGAAGCAGGAGGAAGGAGGGGCTTGCGGACGAATTTACTCGCAGTCGACATCGACATCGGCTTCATCACAGAAGAGCTACCAGGCATGCCGCTGCCAAACCTGCTCGCACCAGCACTGGAGCTGGTCGCAGTGGTGGCCAAGGAGGGAGTGAAAGGGGTGCTAGGCGTGCTGCTGGTGGTCACCGCACGGGTTACCTCGCTCTGCTGGCTCTCATTCGTGTGAGCTTTCAAGAGATTCTCGAAATGTGCGTCACCCACTGCTGCGTGGAGGGCTCTCAGCGCCGTTTTGGCGCACTCTTTGGCCTTGGGCCGCTTCGCATTGAGAGCCAGGGCGAGACCTTGAATCGACTCTCTCATCACTTCCACACCCTCAGCAGAAGCATCACTCAGCACAGCATGCTCAAGCTTGCGAATGCACTCCACACTGGCGTAGATAGCGCTTGCACCGATCTCTGGATTGCGGTGGGCAATGGAGGGAAACAGGCAGCGAATGAGCTCAAGCGGAGGCACACCGACGACAGCTTCCTGCAACAAAGAATTCAACGCAAGCTCACTGATAAACTTTGGACCACCACCTGTCTTGGTTAGCAGGCTGGTCACCACGGCCGCGCAGATATCATTCTCGGGGGTACGCATCGTGCTGAGGGTGGCGCCACAGTTGCGGAGCAGCGTTCGCAGACCCATGATACCGCTGCGCACTCGACAGCTGCGCAGCGACTCAACTCCTACAATCACCGCCTTGGAAGCCTCCAAAAGCATGGTCTTGTTGGTGTTAAGTATTTCCGCGTGATGGAGAACGACTCTACGAATGACTACCACAGATTCGTACAGATCCGCCCAAACAGAAGACTTTTCATGAATCTTACAGCCCTTCACAAACTCTTCTCTGGCCTCGAGTTCCGACGCATAAGGCCACAACTCTGAGTCTTCAAACACAACCATATCGAACAGATCACCTTCAGGGGCGCCACTCATCATTTTCTCGTCTTGGGAAATCTGAATCTTCTTCGGCTCACTAAGCAGACTCGAAGGCTGAATCACGTTTGTGTTCAATACATTCTCTTTATCAATCAGTGTACTATGTGTTTTACATTTCTTCATCTCGCTGACGGTGGATTTACAGGGTGACTCCCGTTTCTTATTCTCAGTGTTTACTGGTTCCTCAAAGATTACAATTGGTACAGATGCCTTGCCCCGAAGCTTGGATCCAACTCCTTTCGAACTGGGTATAAGAGGTTTTCCTGAACGCGTAGTCACCATTTTTAGGATGATTCTTCGATGAGATGATACAATGTAACTTATCAAGCTTCCTTCTGCAAGAAGGAATGGTCGATCATGTGTTCGGCGATAAAGGAGCCGTTGCAAAGTGGCCATTCGTATCCGCTTAGGCGCAAAATGCGTAATTTCACACTCAACTTATGCCAGTATCAGTGGTACAAAGGATACATCAGTAAAAAACGGACGAACGGACACCAGTTGGACAAATGAAACGGGTGCATTGCGCTGCTTATTGAGGCGAAGTGGATTATAATTATTCTTCAATAATGAATACCCAGCATCACATAAACTTCATCCACGTAATGTAAAATTAAAAATACATTGCGAGGAAGCAAACATCTCAAAACCTACACATCGCGACTGAAGCAAAGCCACGTTGTTTTAAAAACTTGTATACAATCACTCACACTTGAAAACTGTTGAAAGAAACTGTTTAAAGCTGGTTGAGGATGGTCTGGATGGCCGCGGCCGATCCCGCGGGCTGGTCCATCGGCACCATGTGTCCCGCGCTGTCCACCTGCACCACTGTGAGCTTGCCGTAGTTCTTGATCTGGCCCGCCTCCACACCGGAGATGGTCAACGGAGTCAGCGGAGAGGCCGCGAATGCACTCTTGCCGGACCACTCGATCGTGTCGGCCATGGCCATACCACCG
>LNAP01006112.1_pt1 | contig 10486 bp, 9 predicted proteins | sample 602601 | NCBI WGS metagenome assembly LNAP01 (sample SAMN02440304, study PRJNA202911) | soil metagenome | biome: Subtropical and temperate rainforests or woodlands; isolation source: soil samples (1 kg each in a 20% v/v slurry with milli Q water) were... ...
GACAGTGGCCGTGCTGATCGGCAATCCGCTGGCGGTCTGGCTTGGCCAGGCTACGAGCTGGCGGGCCGCTTTCGCCGCCGTCGGCGCGACAGGATTGCTCACCATGGCGCTGCTGCGCGGCATCCTGCCGGACACGCCCGCGTCGCGCCTGAACAGCCCGATGCGCGAGCTGAGCGCGCTGCGGCTGGAACAGGTATGGCTGACGCTGGGCATAGGGGCAATAGGCTTTGGCGGCTTGTTCAGCGTGGTCAGTTACATTGCGCCCACGCTGACGGAGGTGTCCGGCGTGGCGCCGGTGTGGGTGCCATTCGCGCTGTCCTTCGTCGGGGTGGGCATGATCATAGGCAATATGGTTGGCGGATGGCTGGCCGACCAGGCCCTGATGCCGGCCATCGGCGTGCTGCTGGTCTGGAACATACTGGTGCTGGCGCTGTTTCCGTTCGCGGCGGGCCATCCATGGACGGCCATGTTCAGCATGCTGCTCATAGGCAGCGGCGTCGCGATCGGCCCGCCGCTGCAGATACGCTTGATGGATGCCGCTCCCCATGCGCAAACCCTGGCCGCTTCGCTGAATCATTCTGCGTTCAATATGGCCAACGCGCTGGGCGCCTGGCTGGGCGGCCTGGCCATCGCCGGGGGCTATGGCTGGACTTCCACAGGCTGGGTAGGCGCGGCCCTGGCGCTGGGCGGACTGCTGATCTTCGGCGTGGCGCTGTGGCGCATGCGCCGCCACGCGCCCGGATAAGCAGAGGACTGCGGACGGGTTTCTCTGTTTCCGCAGAATCGTATACAATTATACGACTCAATAAATCTAGGCTCGGAAATGGACTGGCTATTCAACGAAGTCGCACAGAACGATTTCGACGAAATCAAAAATACCTCGCTGGGCAAGCTGGTGCGGGACCAGTTGCTGAGCCAGATCCTGTCGGGAGCTTTTGCGCCCGGCCAGGTCTTGAGGGAATCGGAACTGGTCGAACAGCTCAAAGTGTCGCGCGTGCCGGTGCGCGAAGCCCTGCGGGCGCTGGAAAGCTCCGGCCTGGTGGTTTCCAGAAAGCACTTCGGCGTGTACGTGCGCGAACTGACCGACGCCGAGGTGCGCGACCTCTATGAATTCCGCGCTCTGCTGGACAGCCATGCCGGCCGGATGGCTTCGCACCTGCCCGCCGAACGGCGGCAAATGCTGGTGCAGGACCTGGAAGCCTGCACCCAGGCCATGGACGCCGCGGACGCGGAGGACAATCCGCAGGCCTATTACCGCGAGAATCTGCGCTTTCACTGGCTGTTTATCGACTATGCCGGCAACAAGGAAATCGCCAAGGCTTATCGCGAAGTCATCCAGAAACTGCATTTGTCGCGGTTGACGAATCTTTCGACTTCATCACATCGGCAGCGATCCAACGAGGAACACAAGCAGATCGTCAAAGCCTTGCGCGATTCCGAAACGATCGCGCATGCGGATTACTGCGCCGAGCTGCTGAGCCACCATGTCATCAATGCGCATGGCCGGCTTTCCGGCGACGACTAGCCCGCAAGGCGGCTGGCACAAGAAAACTTAGCGACCCTTCAACATCCAGGAGACAATCAAGATGAAACGCCGTTCTTTCTTACTGGGCAGCGCTGCCTTGCTGGGCATGCCGCAGATATCCTCCGCCCAATCAAAATACCCCTCTCACGCAATCACCTATATCGTGCCGGTCGCGCCCGGCGGAGGCAGCGATTTCGTCGGCAGGGCGGTGACCAACGCCTGGGGCAAGGAACTGGGGCAGACATTCATCGTGGACAACCAGGGCGGAGGCGGGGGCATCATCGCCTGCCAGAAGACGGCGCGCTCCCAGCCGGATGGCTATGTGCTGATGCAAGGGTATGTGGCAACGCTTGCCACCAGCCCGGCCACCCGCCATGTCCCCTACGATCCGATACGCGACTTCACCCCGGTGGGCATGATAGGCGGCACGCCGAATGTGCTGGTAGTCAACTCGAAGCTGCCCATCCATAATCTGCAGGACTTCATCGCCTATTCGAAAAAGAACGATGGGAACACCAACTATGGTTCGGCGGGCGCCGGTTCCCTTACTCACTTGCTGATGGAGCTGCTCAAGCAGCGGGTGGGCTCGAACATGGTGCACATTGCCTACAAGGGCGTGTCGCCCGCGTTTACCGATTTGATCGCCGGCCAGACCCAGGCCATGTTTCCCGGGCTTGCCGCCGCCGTGCCTCACCTGAAATCCCAGACGGTCAGGGCCATCGCCGTGACGGGCAAGACGCGCAACCCCCGCTTCAAGGATGTGCCCACGTTCGAAGAGCTGGGCATAAAGGGCTTTGACGATGTCCTGCAGTGGTACGGCGTGTCGGGTCCGGCGGGAATGGACAAGGACGTCGTGAAGGTCCTGAATGACAGCCTGAACAAGGTGCTGGTTCTGCCCGACCTCGCCAAGCAACTGGAAATCGAAGCCATCGAGCCCATGCCCATGACTTCCGCGGAATTCGCCGATTACGCCAAGCTCGACCTGGAGCGCTGGACCAAGCTGGCCAAAGAACAGAACATCAATTTGACGGCTTGAACAGCCGAGCTTTTTATTTGAATAGTTGACGCTTTTTTTTTGGATGAATGAAATTTATGGCCCGCAATACACAGGTCGACGCCGACCGCAATGCCCCTCCGGTTACCAGGATACTGGCGGAATATATCGTCAATCACCCCTCGCAGGGATGGAGCGCCGAGGTCGAGCACGAAGCGCACCGCACTTTCATGAACTGGCTGGGTTGCGCCATAGGCGCTTCGCAGCATGAAGCCGGCCAGGCCGCGCTGGCCGCCGTCCAGGTGCTCGAGCCCTCGGCCCAGGCCACCGTGCTGGGGCGCAAGGAAAAGGTGGACATCGCCGGCGCGGCGCTGATCAACGGCATTACCTCCCACACCTTCGATTTCGACGATACGCACCTGAAGACCATCATCCATCCGGCCGGCCCGGTATGCTCCGCCTTGCTGGCCCTGGCCGAGCATACGGGGGCCAGCGGCCGCCAACTGATCGATGCCCTGATCATCGGCATTGATGTCTCCTGCCGCGTCGGCAACATGATTTATCCGGATCACTACGATCGCGGCTGGCATATCACCGGCACCACCGGAGGCCTGGGCGCCGCCGCGGCCTGCGCGCGCCTGCTGGGCCTGGGCGTCGAGCAGACCGTCATGGCGCTGGGCATAGCGGCTTCGCAGCCTGTCGGGCTCAGGGAACAGTTCGGCACGATGACCAAGCCGTTCCACCCCGGCGCGGCGGCGCAGGCGGGCCTCATGGCGGCCTTGCTGGCAAAAGAAGGATTCACATCCAGCAGCCGTGCTATCGAAGCCCCCCGCGGGTTTGCGCAGGTCGTATCGACCAAATACGACTGGAACGAAATCACCGACGAGCTGGGCGAGCGTTTCGAGATTTCATTCAATTCCTATAAGCCGTTTGCCTGCGGCATCGTGATTCATCCCAGCATCGACGCCTGCGTCCAACTGCGCCAAAAGGGCGTGACGCCGGAGAACCTGGTCCGCATCGATCTGAAGGTGCATGCGCTGGTGCTCGAGCTGACCGGCAAGAAAACGCCCACCGACGGCTTGCAGGGCAAGTTCAGCGTCTACCACGGATGCGCCGCCGGGCTGATCTTCGGCCAGGCTTCGGAGCAGGAATATGCCGACGACATCGTCACGCGTCCTGACGTGGTCGCCGTGCGCGACAAGGTCGTGGCCACGGTCGACAGCGCGATCAGCGAAGCCAGCGTCGACGCCGTCGCCACCTTGAAGGACGGCAGCAGCGTGCACGTGCACGTGGAGCACGCCATTGGTTCTTTGCAGCGCCCGATGACCGACCAGGATCTCGAAAACAAATTCCGGGGCATGTCCGACGCCATACTCGGGGCCGGGCAAACCGGGCAGCTGATCGCCGAATGCTGGAAGCTGGCGGATATCGCCAACGTGCAGCGCATTACCGAGCTGTCCAGAAAGTGAGACGCATGGGCGCCTTTGACCGCGTCGTCCTGCCCGCATGACGCGGGCTGGTCTTAATGCGATGTGCTCATTGATTTGCGTGTCGTCGCGCACCGCGCCGTTGCCGAAATCCGTTTCGATCGCGCGTCAGGCATTCAAGATCAGCGCATCACCAGCCCGCCATCCACATACAGCACCTGGCCCGTCATGAAACCGCTCCAGTCGGAGGCCAGGAACAGCACCGGGCCTGTCACGTCTTCGGGGGTGGCGATGCGGCGCAGCGGCGTCTGGGCCGCCAGTTGCTGGCGCAGCGACTCCCGTGTCCCGCGGCTCGCATCAGTGGGCCAGACCAGGCCGGGCGCCACGCAGTTGACCCGTATGCCCGAGGGCCCCATTTCAGCCGCCAGATGGCGGCTGAAGCCCACCAGCGCGGCCTTGGCCGTGGCATAGTCATGATAGGGCACGATGGGGTGTTCCGCCAAGTCGCTGGCAATGTTCACGATGCTGCCGCTGGCGCGCTGGCGCATGTGCGGCAGCACCGCCCGGCATACATTGCAGGCGCTTTGCACCGCGCCGTCGAATTGTTCGCGGTAGGCGGGCCAGTCCAGCTCCTGGAAGCGGCGCCGCTGGTCGGGATCGAAACGATAGGGGCGCAGCGCATTGTTGACCACGACGTCGATACGCCCCGCTTCCTGGAGGACTTGCGCCACCATGCCGTCCACCGCCGCGGCCTGCATCACGTCGGCGCGCAAGGCCCAGGCGTCTCCGCCGAGCTCCGCGCAGCGCGCGACCACCTGGGCGGCGGCATCGGCGTTGCTCAGGTAATTGACCGCCACCAGCGCGCCCTCGCGGGCGAAAGCCTGCGCGATGGCGGCTCCTATGCCGCGGCTGGCGCCGGTCACCAGCACTACTTTGTTCTTGAAGTCCATATCTGATCCGTCCGGTATCTATTCAAATTCAATATTCGGGCAACAAGCCATTCTGGCAAACACGCTATTCGGGCAGCAAATCCAGGGCCACGACGTCGCGCACCGCGATGCCGCGGCTGATCAGGCCCAGCTTGAGGTAGGCATCCGCCGCCTGTTGCAGCGAGGCCAGATCCAGCGTGCCCAGGCCGCGCCGGCGCGTCAGGTCGGAGACGCTGGAGCGATTGCGCACGTCGATGATTTCCCGGTTCAGCGCCGCGTCCTGCCCGTCAATGGCGCGGCGCTGCGCCAGGCTGGCGGCCTGCCCGGGTTCGCCTATCATCCATTCGACGCTGCGGCGATAGGCCGCGAGAAAGCGGCGCAGCCTGTCTTTGTCCTGCTGGTAAGTGGCTTCGCGCACCACCAGCAGATCGCTTGAATAATTCAGGTATTTCCCGACTTCGATCACGTGGACCTCGCCCACGCCGCGCCTGCGCGCCAGCGCCAGGCCTGTGTCGGTGGCGGCCGTGGCGTCCACCTGGCCCTGGATGAGCGGCGCGAAATTGAGCAGCCCGGTCACCACCACCGTCACATCATTTTCGCTCAGCCCCGCCTGTTGCAGGAGAATCTGCAGGTTCTGCCGCGTGCCGCTGGACAGGCTGTACACGCCTATGCGCTTGCCCTTGAGGTCGGCCGGCGCCGTGATGCCGCTGGAGGCGAGCGTGACCACATTGAACACATTCTGCGGGTAGATGTCGTAGACCGCGCGCAGCCTGGCCCCTTTGTCCAGCGCGGCGAAGAAGGAGCCCGGATCGGTGAAGGCCACGTCGGCCTGGCCGCTGAGCAGGTTGCGCAGGGCGTCGCCGCCGCCGGCGCCGGGCAGGTATTCCAGCGCCAGCCCTTGGGCGCGGAAGAAGCCCTTGTCGGGCTCGGCCAGCAGATTGATGATCTCGGTGATGGGCTTGCTCCAGCCCGCCAGGGTGATTTTTTCCAGCTCGACGTCCCGGGCGCTGGCCGCCGGCATATTCAGCGTCAGCGCCGCGCCCGCGCCGAGCGCGGCAAGGCGGCGCATGAACGCGCGTCTCATGGGTTTCATGCTTGATTTTTTCCTGAGTGATGGGCGGCGTAGGGACGCAGCAGGCGTTTCTGCACCCATACGGCGCCGAGGTAGAGCAATAATCCCTGAACGGTGATGAGCGCCAGCGCCGCGAACATCAGCGGCGTGTCCATCGAGCCCTGGGCGGCGATGATGACGGCGCCCAGGCCCTGGTTGCCGCCGATGAACTCGCCGACGACGGCCCCGACCAGTGCCAGGACGACCGCCATCCGGAAACCCGCCAGGATGCCGGGCAGGCCGGTCGGGACCTTCAGACGCCACAGGGTTTGCCAGCGCGTGGCGCCCAGCATGCGAAACAGTTCCAGCCGGGAGGTGTCGGCCTGGGCGATGCCGGTCAGCGTGCTTTCCAGCAAGGGAAAGAAGCATACCAGCGCGGTGATGACCACCATAGGCAGGGTGCCAAAGCCCAGCCATACGATCAACAGGGGGGCGAGCGCCAGCTTGGGCACGACCTGGCTGGCCACCACATAAGGCATGAGCACGCGCCGGCCGAAGGCCGATACGCCCAGCGCCAGGCCGCAAGCGAAGCCGAACGCGCCGCCGAGGGCCAGGCCGGCCAGCACCTCCAGGGTGGTTTGCGCGATGTGCGGCCAGAAGTAGCCGGAATGCAAGCCGCGCCACAATGAGGCGGCAACGGCGGAGGGAGCCGGCAGCACCAGTTGCGACCATGCAAAGGCGGCCGCCGCCCATTCCCAGGCCAGCAGCACGGCGGCCAGCAGCAACAGCGACCAGGCGCGCGGCGATTTCCATAGCGCGGCCTCCGCGGGCGCGGCCTTCATTGGACGGTCTCCATGGCCCGGCGCAGTTTGGCGCAGACCGCATTGAACTGCGGACTGTGGCGCAGCCCTGGCGATCGCGGGCAAGCCAATTCGACCGGCTCGTCGCAGCGGATGCGGCCATGATCCATCACGGCCACGCGGTCCCCCAGATAAACCGCCTCGGTGATATCGTGGGTGACGAACAGCACCGAGGTGCCCCGCAGGCGGCAGGCGGCGAGCAGGGTGTCCTGCAGTTCCTCGCGCGTCAGCGCGTCGAGCGCGGCGAATGGTTCATCCATCAGCAGCAGTCGGGGCTGTGTGAGCAGGGCGCGCGCGATGGCCACGCGGCTTTGCTGGCCGCCCGAAAGCTGCCGCGGATAGCGCCCGTGCAAGGCGTGAAGGCCCAATTGTTCGAGCAAAACCCGCGCGCGCGCGGTATCGGCGGTGCCGGGACGGCGTTGCAGCGATACCGGCAGCAGCACATTGTCGATCACGCTCAGCCACTCCAGCAAGGTCGGGGTCTGGAACACGAAGCCGGTCGCGAGTCCGGGGCCGCGCACCGGCTGGCCCTCTATCATGATCGCGCCGCTTTCAGGCAACAGCAGTCCCGCGGCCAGCTTGAGCAGCGTGGATTTGCCGCAGCCGCTGCGTCCCAGCAGGCAATGGAAAGCGCCGGCCGGCATGGACCAGTCCACCTCGTCCACCCCGACCGCTGCGCCGGGATAGCGGTAGTTGACCTGCCGCATGCTCAAGAAAACGTCGTCCATAGTGGTCCGTGGTTCAGTCCCGGTATAAGGCCAATGCCTCGGCGGCTTGTTCCGCGGAGGTTTCAATGTCGACCATGCGCACCAAGTCGAGCAGGCTGAAGCGCCCGTCATGGTGCCAGCCGGCTTCGGGTGTCGCCATGGAGCCCAGGGCGCAGATGCGGGTCGCGCCCGCCCGGCCCAGCGCGGGGGCCAGGCGGAACAGTTCTTCCGGACTGGCCGCGAGGCCCACCGTCTGCAGATGGGCGCGCTGGCCGCCGAGCCAGCGCGCGGCCTGCTCCAGGCTGTCGACCGCCAGCACGCAAGCCGTGCGGTTCAGCGCGCCGGGGGAGGGAGCTTGCGGCATGTCGATGTAGGCCACGCACCAGGGCGCGTCGGCCGGCCCCAGCAATTCGACATCCCCATCCCGCAATCCCCGCAGCTCGAGCGCCTGGCGCCAGCCGGCCACGCTGTGGATTTCTTCGAGCGACAAATGGCGACGCGCGAACTGGTGCTGCAGCGCCGCGAGCTCGCCGGCCAATTGATAGGCGAACTCCCTGGGAGACACCTGGGCCCCGCGCTCGACATAAAAAACCTGCGGCGAATAGCAGCCCTGCTGGTCCCACTGCATCATGTCCCGCGCGGCCAGCCGGGCGGTGAGCTGCGACTGGCGCGCGTCCAGCGCCGACGCCGATACCAGCCCCGCGCTCAGTTTGTGGCCATGCGCCAGAAGGCGGGCCCCTGCGGGCACCTGGCGCTGCCAGGCGTCCAGCGCCGCTACACCGCCATAGACGGTCAGCACATCCGCCTGCCGGCAAAGCGCCTGTTCCAGTTCGGTTTCTCCGCCGCGCCACCAGACCACGGCGAACACGCCGGCCAGGCGCGGCTCGACCTCGGCCAGCACGCGCGCGAACCAGCCCGCGAACAGCGGCTCGTCGCTGGAGACCTTGCCTACGCTGCCGGTTTTCACCAGCAAGCCAGCCACCATGCTCCATAGCGGCAGGCCCGGCACGTTTCCCGCCCAGACATGCGCCAGCAGCGCCGGCCCGTAGGCGCGCGACCAGCCGCCCTTGATGCGCGGCCGGAAGCCATCGAGCAGGCCCGGATCGCCAAAGTCCTCGGCCAGCATGCGCAGCAATTGCGGTCGACGGAAAGCCTTCAGGCTGGCATTGAGTCCCAGCCGCAGCATCTCGGGATCGAAACCGGTCACGATAGCCAGCAGCTGTTCGACCTCACGGCGCTGCGGATCCGAAGCATCGAGCATCCGGGCTATGGCCCGGTCGATGGCGTCCACGATATCCAGAACCGGCAAGGCGGCCAGATGCTCCTGCGCCGCCGCGCTCACGCCGGCCGCCACGGTTTCCAGCTGCGCCGGGGTAAGGCGGGGCAGGGCCACCCGCAGCCGCCTTCCATGGGCTTCGAAGGCCAGGCTTTCCCAGTTCAGTGCGCCGGGTTCGATGCCAGGAATATAGCCGGCCACGGCTTCGAGTGCGCGCTGCGCCGAGTCGGCGCGGCCCGATGGCTTTGCGGCCGGGACGGCCTGGAAGGATTCCGCGGGGCTCATGGTCTTGCCGCCTGCAGGAAGGCGTCCATGGCCATCGAGCAGCCCTTGGCCTGGGCGCCCTGGGCGCGTCCCAGCAGTAGAAAGCCGCCATCCACGGCCACGCCCACATCCTCGGTCAGGATGGTGGTGACCGAGTTGAAGTTCGCCAGGTCGCAGTGCGCCAGCACGCCGCGTTCGCCGCCGGGCACGTCCTGGCCCGACAGCGGGTCCACCAGGCGCGACCGGATCCAGTGCGGTCCCGACTTCACCGCCGGCAGCGTGGCGTTGCCATCGTCGTAGAACTGGGTGCTCAATTCCGTCATGCCATACATATTGATGCACGCGCTGGCGGGCACGCCGAAGCTTGCGGTGAGCTGGCGATAAAAGTCATCCATGGCGAGTTCGCGCGATTGGCCCTTGAATCCGCCGGTATCGAACAGGCGGCTGCCTGGCGGCAGCGCGAACGCCAGCCCCCGCTGCCGCAGTTCATCCATGAGGTGGACGAAGCTGTAGCTGGCGCCCAGCACGGCGTAAGGCTCGCCGCTGCGCTGGGCCCGGGCCAGGCTGTCGCACAGGCCGTCGGTGTCCATGCCCTGCGGGCCCATGAAATATCCGCTGCCCGCGGCGCCGAAATCGCGCAGCGCCAGGGCCAGATAATGAGCCAGCGATGAATTCGGCATCATGTCTTCGGTCGGAAACAGGATAGCCATGCGCAGGCGTTGCGCGCCGCGCATGAAGCGCTGGGAAAAATGCAGCGCCATGGAGCGGTCGTATACGCGCAAATGCGGGTGGTAGTGGCGGCCCTTGATATCCGCGCGCGTGGTGCCGCTGGTCATGAAAACCCGCTCGCAGCGTTCGGGCTGCACACAGCTGAGCGTCAAGTCCTTGAAAGCGTTGATGGGCACTTGCGGGATGTCGCGCCAATGCTTCACGGTACGCAGCGTTTTGCCCTGTTGCTGGCAATAACGCTGGAAAGCGAGGTTGTGCCGGAACTGATGGGCGAACAGCCTCAATGCCAGGGCGTTGAATTCATCATCGCCGGCTTGCGGCCGGTCCATGAAATCCAGCAGATCTGTCACGATGTCCGGCGCTAGTTCTGGCGCAGCGGTGTCGGTTGTTGTCACGGTTGCCCTTTCTCTGGTCATTCGCCGGCAAGGGCCGGCACTCATGCTCCGAAAGGTCAGGCAACTGCCAGCCTGGCGCGCCGGCGCGCAAACCACCCGCTTGGGGCGCATGCGGCCTGCGGTTTTCACCGTGGCAGACGACTCTTCTTACGTCGGTATGATCCGATTCAAGTTCGCGGGTTCGGCGCGGCCATCTCAGTGTCCGCCTTTTAAGGCCGGACACACCCCGGAGCATCGTCGATTATACATATCCCGGCTTCCGAGGGTTCAATGGCATTCAGCCATCCCTGCCTATTTCCTGTTCTTCAATGGGCAGGTGCCGGTTCCCA
>LNAP01006113.1_pt1 | contig 10483 bp, 9 predicted proteins | sample 602601 | NCBI WGS metagenome assembly LNAP01 (sample SAMN02440304, study PRJNA202911) | soil metagenome | biome: Subtropical and temperate rainforests or woodlands; isolation source: soil samples (1 kg each in a 20% v/v slurry with milli Q water) were... ...
ACGCGGGCCACCGTGAATGACGCAAGGTGCTTTGGAGTCAGCAGGTAGTTTGCACGCCGGTGGTGATGCCGCGGGAGGCGTTGATGGTTTCTACAAGCATGTCAGCGCGGCAGATAAACGCTGATCGTTGGGCGTCAGCGGAAGCGGATGCTTATTACAGAGCATGGAATGATAATCACGCTTCCCATCCATTTTGGAGTCCGCCATGAAAGTCTATTCAGCGGTAATTGAACGGTGCCCACAGACAGGCCTGTTCGTTGGTTTTGTTCCCGGTTTTCCCGGCGCTCACTCACAGGGAGAAACGCTGGATGAAGTCAACCACAACCTGCACGATGTAATTACCATGCTTCTGGAAGACGGAGAACCGGTGCTGGAGTCAGAGTTTGTCGGGGTTCAAAACGTCGCAGTCGCTTGAGTCATGGGCAATATTCCCGTCCTCAAACCCAATGAGGTTATCGCCATTCTCATCAAGCTCGGCTTCACCGAAGTCCGCTAGCGCGGATCACACAAACAATTCCGCGACACCGGAGGCCGCTGCACAACGGTTCCGTTCCATCAAGGCCGAGACATTTCTCCAGTCTTGCTCCGTCAAATTGCCAAAGACATCGGTCTCGCACTTGATGAGTTTCTCAAGCATAAATAGCCCAACCAGACATTCAACCCGGACTCCGCAAAAGCGCGGAGTGTTACATCGAGTCTCACGATGAGGAATACATTGGTCATTTCAAGCTGAAACTGGTCGAGTTCAGCCCGGCGCGTTTGGCCTATGAAATTGCAAGACCAGATCACAAACTTGTTGAAGTGTTCTTCGCACTGACAGCGGCTGAGTTTGAGGAAGCGCAGCCGATCATTGAGCTTATTTTTGGCTTAAGAGAGCCCTGTGGTGGTGACCACATTGGTGACGACACGCTTTAATCATCTGTTGATAACGGTCGACCCACATCAGGCACCATGTGATTGCGCAGAGGGTGGTTCATGCCAAACTGGATGACTGCAATCGGGAAATTCGAAGGGTTGCTTCGGGTCTGAACCGGTACTTGGCGCTACTGCTCCATTGCCCCCATATCAGATCGAGCTGCAGCGCAAGGCGGGGTCAGTTCACCACTTGCGCCAGTTCGCCGCGGGCGTACTGCCCGGCCACCTCGAACAGACTGCGGCCCTTGATTTTGGCGCCCTGCCCTTCGCAGCCAAACTGCAGGTAGCGCTGTTTGCACAGGGCCTTGGCGGCTTCACGGGCGGGCTTGAGCCAGTCGCGGGCGTCAAACTTGTCGGGGTTCTCAAACATGTACTTGCGCACGGCGGCCGTCATGGCAAGACGGATGTCGGTGTCGATGTTGATCTTGCGCACGCCGTATTTGATGGCTTTCTGGATTTCTTCGACCGGCACGCCGTAGGTTTCTTTCATCTTGCCGCCGTACTGGTTGATGAGCGCCAGCGACTCCTGCGGCACGCTGCTGGAGCCGTGCATCACCAGATGCGTGTTGGGCAGGCGTTTGTTGATTTCCATCACGCGGTCAATCGCCAGAATGTCGCCGGTGGGCTTGCGCGTGAACTTGTAGGCGCCGTGGCTGGTGCCGATGGCGATGGCCAGCGCATCCAACTGGGTGCGCTTGACGAAATCGGCGGCTTGCTCCGGGTCGGTCAGCATTTGCTCACGGGTCATGGTGGCTTCGGTGCCATGGCCGTCTTCCTTGTCACCCTTCATGGTTTCCAGGGAACCCAGGCAGCCCAGCTCGCCCTCCACCGTCACCCCCACGGCATGCGCCATGTCGACCACCTTGCGGGTGACTTCAACGTTGTACTCGTAGCTGGCAATGGTCTTGCCGTCGCCTTCCAGGCTGCCGTCCATCATGACCGAGCTGAAGCCCAGGTCAATGGCACCCTGGCAAATGGCCGGGCTCTGGCCATGGTCCTGGTGCATCACCAGCGGAATGTGCGGATAAGCCTCAATGGCGGCCAGAATCAGGTGCTTGATGAAGGGTTCGCCGGCATACTTGCGGGCGCCGGCGCTGGCTTGCAGGATGACGGGCGCACCCACTTCGTCGGCGGCAGACATCACCGCTTGCACTTGCTCCAGGTTGTTGACGTTGAAAGCCGGAATGCCGTAGCCGTTGGCCGCGGCATGGTCAAGCAGTTCGCGCATAGAAACAAGTGCCATGGTGGTGTCCTTTGATGATTGGTAAATGAGCCGTAACTCGTTCCAATTCTAGCCACTCAAGCAGCGGAAAAACGAACACCCGCCCGCGGGACCGGCCCCATGACAAGCGCCGACGGCGCCTAAACCACCCGGCAAATCTTCAGCATGTTGGTGCCGCCGGGCGAGCCCATGGGCTCGCCACAGGTGATGGCGTAAACGTCACCCGTCTGGACAATGCCACGTACCTTGAGGTCCGCCTCGGCCTCGGCCAGCGCGGTGTCACGGTCGGCGCTGGTGTCAATCAACAGCGGGCGCACATTGCGGTACAGGGTCATTTTGCGCTGCGTGGCAATTTTGGAGGTCAGGGCGTAAATGGGCACCTGAATCAGGTGGCGACTCATCCACAGCGCGGTCGAACCACTGTCGGTCATGGCCACAATCGCCTTGGCACCCAGGTGATGCGCGGTAAACAGCGCGCCCATGGCAATGGTCTGGTCAATCCGGCTGAAGGTCTTGCCGGTAAAGTCGGCGTCTAGTTCGAACACCTCGCCACCCTCTGCGGCATGGCAGATTTTGGCCATCTCCATGACGGTTTCCAGCGGATATTTGCCCGCAGCGGTCTCGGCCGACAGCATCACGGCGTCGGTGCCGTCGAGCACCGCATTGGCCACGTCACTGACCTCGGCGCGCGTCGGCACCGGGTTGGTGATCATGGACTCCATCATTTGCGTGGCGGTAATCACCACCCGGTCATGTTCGCGCGCCAGTTTGATCATGCGTTTCTGCAAGGCTGGCACCACGGCGTTGCCCACTTCGACGGCCAGGTCACCGCGCGCCACCATGATGCCATCGCTGGCCAGCAAAATTTCTTCCAGGTGCGGGATCGCCTCGGCGCGCTCGATCTTGGCGATCAGGCCGGGACGGTGTCCGTCCTCGGCGGCCACGCTGCAGAGTTGCCGTGCCATTTCCATGTCGGTGGCATTTTTGGGAAAGCTCACCGCCACGTAATCGGCATGAAAACTCATGGCGGTGCGGATGTCTTCCATGTCCTTGGCGGTCAGGGCCGGGGCCGTCAGGCCGCCCCCCTGTTTGTTGATGCCCTTGTTGTTGGACAACTCGCCGCCCATCCTGACCGTGGTGTAGATGGCTTCGCCCTCGACGCGGTCCACCGCGATGACGATCAGGCCATCGTTGAGCAGCAACACGTCGCCGACCTTGACTTCGCGCGGCAAGGCTTTGTAGTCCAGCCCCACGGCATCAATGTCACCGAGCTCGGTGCGCGCTGCGTCGAGCACAAAGGTCTGGCCGGGCTGCAAAAACACCTTGCCCTCGGCAAACTTGCCGACCCGGATCTTGGGGCCCTGCAAGTCGGCCATGATGGCGACCTCGCGTCCGGCGCGTTTGGCGGCTTCGCGCACCAGGCGCGCCCGCTCGATGTGGTCTGGCGCGGTGCCGTGGCTGAAGTTCAGCCGCACCACGTTGACCCCGGCGCGAATCATTTGCTCAAGCAGGAAGGGATCACTGGAGGCTGGGCCTAAAGTGGCCACAATTTTGGTCGCGCGACGGGGCATGAATCGATCTCCGCTTGTAACTTAGTTTCCGAATTCTCACACAAAGCGGTTACCTCGGAGCGACAAAATAACGCGGACAACGGCCTCCGTCGGGGCCCTACCAACCCAGGCCCAGATGCAAGGGCAAATAAACCGCCATGCCCGAAACAATGGTGCCCAGCACCGCCTGACCCTGGCCCTGACGCCAGAAAAAATAACCGGTGCCGACCAGTGCGGCATAAATCCGGGCATCCTGCCAGGTGCTGACCAACTGGCCTTGCACCATGACCACTTCCGGCGCCACGACCGCCGCCAGCGCGGCAATGGGCGCGTATTGCAAGCCACGCTGCGCCCAGTGCGGCAGGCTCCAGGGCTCATTGCTCAAGAAAAAGAAACAGCGGGTGAGCACCGTGACGCCTGCCAGCCCCACGATCACGCCCAGGGTCCAGAGATCCGTGCCGTTCATGCCGGCACCTTGGGTGGACCCGGCGCCTTGGGCCAGCTGGCGTCAATGATCAGGCACAGCGCCACGGCGCTGGCTATCGCCACCACAATGTTGAGTTTGAGCGGCAGCGCGTAGGCCGCCACGGCAGCCAGGCCCGCCACACCGGCGGCAACACGCCGCAAGTGGCTCGATGCCAGCGAACACCCAACGCCGATCAAGGCCAGAATGCCGGCAAAACCCAGACCCCAATGGGTCGGAATCACATTGGCCAAGGCGATGCCCAGCAAGCTGGCGCCTTGCCAACTGACCCAGTTGAACAAGCTGCCGCCGCTCAGGTAGGCCAGTTGTTCCCGGCGCTCCACCTCGTTGACGGGAGGGTGATGGTAATGGCGGGTGAACATGACATAGCTGAGGTCGGCCGTCAGGTAGCCATGAAACAGGCGCCAGTTCAGGGGCAGGTGCATCAGGTAAGGCCGCAGGTGGGCACTGAACACCACAAAGCGCAAGTTCACGCAAAACCCGGTCGCCAGAATCACCCAGAGCGGCGCTGCGGCGGCAATCAAGGGCATGGCCGCCAGTTGGGAACTGCCCGCAAACACCAGCAGGCTCATGGCCACGGCTTCAACCGTGCTCATGCCCGACTTGACCATGGCCACGCCGGTCATCATGCCCCAGGCTGCCAGGCCCGGCGACACGGCGGCCATCTCACGCATGCCGCGGCCGAACGCCGGATGCTGCCACCAACGGCCGGCACGGGCAGTCAGGCGGCGCATCAGCCCAGCACCTGTCCTGCTTGCACGGAACAGCCGCGCAGGAATTCGGCACTGGACAAGCGCTTGCCACCCGGGCGTTGCAGTTCGGTGATGACAAGCGTCGCGTCACGCGCCGCAACCACCATGCCGGACGGCGTCAAAGCCACGATCTGACCCGGAATTTGTGGCGGCCGTGCCAGCGCATGCCCCACTGCTACAGCCCAGATCTTGAGCGTTTCGCCGGCCCACTGCGTGCTGGCCCCCGGGAACGGGTTAAAGGCACGCACGCGCTGGCTGATGATCTGCGCCGTCTGCGACCAGTCAATGCCGGCCTCGGCCTTGTCAATCTTGCTGGCGTAGGTGATGCCCTCAAGCGGTTGCGGCACGGGCTGCAGTTGGCCAAGCTCTGCCTGCCCCAAGGTTTGCACCATCAGTTGGCCACCCATCTCGGCCAACCGGTCATGCAAGCTGCCCGTGGTGTCGGATGGAGCAATCGGCAAGGTCCGCGTCAGCAGCATGTCACCCGTGTCCAGGCCTGCGTCCATTTGCATGATGGTGATCCCGGTGACGGCGTCACCGGCTTCAATGGCGCGGTGAATTGGCGCTGCGCCGCGCCAACGCGGCAACAGGGAAGCATGAATGTTGAAACAACCCAGACGAGGTAAATCCAGCACCCACTGCGGCAGGATCAAACCATAGGCCGCCACCACCATGGCATCGGCCTGCGCCGCCTCAAGTGCGGCCCACGCGGCCTCGGCATCAGCCGGGTATTTGCCATCCAGGCGCAGACTGCGCGGCTGCGCCACCGCCATCCCGTGTGCCCTTGCAAACTGCTTGACCGGAGACGGATGCAGCTTCATGCCGCGACCGGCCGGCCGGTCGGGCTGACTCAGTACCAGCACGATGTCGTGGCCTGCGGCATGCAAGTGCGCCAAAGCCACGGCGGCGAATTCGGGGGTGCCCGCAAACACCAGCTTCAAGGACGGTCCTCGCGCTGGGCCTTGAGCATCTTGGTTTTGATGCGCTTGCGTTTGAGGGGCGACAAGTATTCGACGAACACTTTGCCCATGAGGTGATCCATTTCGTGCTGAATGCACACCGCCAGCAGGCCATCGGCCTCGATCAGCTGGCTCCTGCCCTCGCCGTCCAGGGCTTCCACCTTGACCGCATCGTGGCGATTGACGCCGTCGTAAATGCCGGGCACCGACAGACAACCCTCTTCGTTCAAATGCATCTCCGGGCTGGCCCAGAGAATTTCCGGATTGATCAGCACCAGCGGCACATCGCGCCCCTCGGAGACATCCATCACAATCAGGCGCTCATGCACGTTGACCTGGGTGGCGGCCAAGCCGATGCCCTTGGCCTCGTGCATGGTCTCGAACATGTCGGCAATCAGGGTCCGGATGCGCGCATCCACCGCAGCCACGGGTTTGGCCACGGTGTGCAGTTTGGGGTCGGGATAACAAAGAATTGGGAGTAGGGCCATGGTGTCACTTCAAAGATGTCGTTATTTTCGCAATTTTTGGCACGCTGCGCCAATTAGCCAAGGGACAATCGTTGTTCCCACAGGGGCTTGGGCGCACAATCTGACGCGATTGAATAGGATTGAAAACACCATGGTCCAAACGCTTTTTGACACTGTTTCCAGAAAACTGACGTGGACTGCCATTGCCTGCAGTCTGTTGGCGGGCCCGGTGCTGTCACAGAATTTTCCAGTGACCGAGCAACAGCGCGCGACCGCCAAGCAGGTGGCCCAAAATGGCGTCCCGCTGAGCGAGCTTGGACCCGATGCGCCGCAAAGCTATAGCGTGAAGCCCGGCGATACCCTGTGGGACATCTCCGGCATGTTCCTGGAAAACCCCTGGCACTGGCCCGAGTTGTGGGGCATGAATCTGTCAGACATCAAGAATCCGCACCTGATTTACCCTGGGCAGACGCTTGACCTGGACACCAGCAATGGCCGGGCGCGCCTGAGCCTGCGGACAGGTGGCGCCGACGCCGACCTGCCCACCGTTCGGGTTTCGCCGCGCACCCGCATCGAAAACCTGAAGGCCAGTGCCCTGCCCACGCTGAAAAGTCATCTGATCGAGCCCTTCCTGGCCGAACCCATGATCGTGGACGAACTCGGCCTGAGCGCTGCGGCGCGCATTGTGGCCACACAAGACGGCCGGGTGCTGCTCAGCCGCGGCGACCGCGCCTACGCCCGCGGCAACGCGGGGTACGAGCTGCAAGATGAACCCGCCAAAAAACAGCAGGTGTTCCGGGTGTTTCGCAACGCCACACCCCTGAAAGACCCCGTCAGCGGAGAAGTGCTCGGTTACGAAGCCCAGTACATCGGCAAGGCGCTGCTGGCGCGCAGTGAAAGCAGTCAGGAAAGCGTCGCCGCCGATGGCAAGAACCGCACCGACATCGTCCCGGCCACGATTGACATCGTCGACGCCAAAGAAGAAATGCGCGTCGGCGACCGTTTGCTTCCTGAGCCGCCACCCCAACTGCAAAGTTACGTGCCGCGCGCGCCCACCAGCCCCATTGAAGCGCGCATCGTGTCAATTTACGGCAGCGCCGTGGTGAACGCTGCGCAGAACCAGGTGGTCAGCCTGAACCGGGGCAGCCGTGACGGCATCGAGTCCGGCCATGTGCTGGCCATCATGACCGACGGTGCACGCCTGGTGGACAAGACCGATACCAAGCTGACCCCGCTCAAGCTTCCCGATGAGCGCAACGGCTTGCTGATGGTGTTTCGGACCTTTGAAAAAGTGTCCTATGCCCTGGTGCTCGACATCACCCAGGGCGTCAAGGTGGGTGACCGGCTGGTCAACCCGCGCTGACCTGCCTCCCCGGCAACCGCCATGGATCGCGATGAACTCAAGGCCTGGCTGCGGCTGAGCTTGAGCCCCGGTATCGGCAACATCACGGCGCGCAAATTGTTGGCATGCTTTGGTTTGCCTCAGGCCATTTTTGAGCAGCCCACTGCGGCTTTGCGGCAGGTGGCGACACCCCTGCAAACCCAGGCCCTGCGCGCCGAGCCAGCGACCTTGCCCAAGCTGCTTGAAACCACCTGGGCCTGGCTTGAGCAGAGCGATGTCAAGGGCGGCCGACGTCAGGTCGTCTCCTTGGGCGACCCGGGTTACCCGCAGGCGCTGCTCGACATCGACGACCCGCCTTTGTTGCTGTACCTCCATGGCGTTGCCAGTTTCAGCGAAAACAAGCCAACGGTTGGCGCCGAACCGGCCAGCCTTTTGGCACCTCCCCGGACTGAGCCCTGGCCGATCACGGCGCAGCGCTGCCTGGCCATCGTCGGCAGCCGCAACCCGACACCGCAGGGCACGGTCAATGCCAGGTTGTTTGCCAAAACCCTGGTCCAGGCCGGTTTGACGGTGGTGAGTGGCCTGGCCTTGGGCGTTGACGGCGCTGCCCACGAAGGCGCCCTGGAAGGACTCGCCGAGGGCGCCGATCTGCCCGCCACCATCGCGGTCATCGGCACGGGTCTGGACCGCGTCTACCCCAAAGCCCACCATGGTCTGGCGCACCGGATTGCGCAACATGGCTTGCTGCTGAGCGAATACCCGCTGGGAACGCCACCCTTGAATGCCAACTTTCCAAAACGCAACCGTCTCATTGCCGGGCTGGCACGTGGCACGCTGGTGGTGGAGGCGGCCCTGCAGTCGGGCTCGCTCATCACGGCGCGACTGACGTCCGAGCAAGGCAAGGATGTGTTTGCCATTCCCGGCTCCATTCATGCGGCGCAGTCGCGTGGCTGTCATGCGCTGATCAAGCAGGGTGCCAAACTGGTTGAGTCAGCACAGGACATCCTCGAAGAACTGCAGGGGTTCAGCGCCGGGTCGGTCACGACAGCGCTTTCGGTCAGTCAGTCCGACACCCCAGGCGACGAAAACACCGTTGACAGCCCTGCCCTGTTGCTCACGGCGCTCGGTTTTGATCCGGTCGGGCTGGATGCCCTGCAGGGACGAACCCGGTTGACAACGGCAGACCTGCAAGCCCGGTTAATGACACTGGAACTCGATGGCCAGGTGGCGCGCCTGCCGGGCGGTTTGTTTCAACGCCTGCCCGGCAACTGACAAAAGTTCAGGCCAGCAGGCGCCCGGGTTCGGCTTCCAGTATGGCCATCGCAGAGCGGGTGGCGCGCACCGTCAGCGAGACTTCCTCCTGTGGCACCAGCAAGCCTGCCTCCAGGTAGGCCGCCAGACGTACTGACTGGATCAGGTAACTGCGTCCAAGCACCGAGGCAAACAAGTGCAAATGCCCCATCGGACTGCGCCACACATACTGCACCTGAACGGACTGCGCCAGGTAATTCAGACTAAACCAGGCGCCCAGGCTCAGGTTTTGCGCCCAAGTCATCATGACCGGACCGGGCTCGACCCCACCCTCGGTCACCACATCGAGATCCGAGGCATCAATGCCCAACAAGTCTTCGATACTCTGGGCATCGAGTGGCAATTCCTCCGCCCCATCATCGGTGAAATAGTCTTCCAGGTTGGCCAGTCTTTTGGCCAGGGCCTGAATCTGATCCATGTCGATGGCCTGGGTCTTGGACATGAAAGCATCGGCCAGGATGTCGCTGATCACCTTGAGATGCCCCTCCTGAGCTTCCTGATTCAGGCCCAGCAGGCTCATTCCTGTGCGCAAGGACTTCAACAAGTCTGGCAGGCCCGCAATCACCTGCGCGCGATCGGCCCGATTGGGCTTGGCACTGGCGGCCCAGATCAGGTCGGCCGCGGTCTTCTTGAGCAGCAGCGTTGGGGCATTTTGTGCCCCCAGACGCATGCTGGCCACGGCAATGACTTCGGACCAGACCTTGTATAAAAATTCCCGGATTTCTTCATGCACCGGAATGTCGGTGATCTGATTGCGCAGTTCAATGGTGCACTGGATCGCCAGGGTTTCCTTTTGCTCCACTTGCTGCGCCACACCCACCACCTTCCGGGTGGCGCTTTTTTGGGTCAGGTAGCGTTTGAGAAATTCCTTGAATTCCTCGTAAACACGCTGGTACACACGCTCACCCGTCTCCGGATACTGCTCCACCACCTGAACCACACGTTTGATTTCGGTCTCCAGCGCTTCAAGTGTGATGCCATTGGCATCAAAACCCAGCGCACAGGAACCCATGTGGTCGATCAACTGGCGTGCCGGGTGATCCAGCCGATTAAAAAAATCCGGATCAGCCAAAGCCACGCTCAAAACCGGCATTTGCAAGCGGGCGAACCAGACCCGGATACCGGGTGGAATGCGGTCTTCCTGCAAAATCGACTGGAACATGAGGGCAATCAGCTCGATGATGGCTTTTTCGTTGTCGTTTTGCGCCAGGTTCTTGAGTTCAGCCGACTGCTGTTGCAGCTCGCCAGCCAGCCGCTCCACCAGCACCATCCCCGCCATGGGCGAGCCAGCCCCGCCACCGGCCAGGGCATCGCCCGGCATCGGTCGTTGCGCCAGCGCGCTCATCAGTCTTGAAGACGGCACGTACTGAACAGCGGCGGTGAAATGCCGGACCGGTTGTACCGCGGTGATCATGCGCCCGACCCGGTCGAGTACACCGACCTCACGCGCGTCGAGCCAGGGCGTCGCAGCAGCAGGCGGC
>LNAP01006114.1_pt1 | contig 10483 bp, 10 predicted proteins | sample 602601 | NCBI WGS metagenome assembly LNAP01 (sample SAMN02440304, study PRJNA202911) | soil metagenome | biome: Subtropical and temperate rainforests or woodlands; isolation source: soil samples (1 kg each in a 20% v/v slurry with milli Q water) were... ...
CAGCGTCATCGTGATCGCCGCCGTCAGCGTCGTCTTGCCGTGGTCAACGTGACCAATCGTGCCGATGTTGCAGTGCGGCTTATTGCGTTCGAACTTTTCCTTGGCCATCGGGATCCTGCCGGCGGTTGAATTTCAAGAATTTGGAGCGGGTAGCGGGAATCGAACCCGCATCCTCAGCTTGGAAGGCTGCTGCACTACCATTGTGCTATACCCGCCCGCTGAGATGCGCGGGGTCGCGCCAGTCTCCTTAAAGTTTCTGCTCCGAGACGCGTGGTGGGGGAAGCAGGACTCGAACCTGCGAAGGCGTACGCCAGCGGATTTACAGTCCGCCCCCTTTGCCGCTCGGGACATTCCCCCAGCGCGCTCGGAGCCAGATCGAACGCCTGGACAAGTGGTCAGCGCGTGAGCGATGAACCTGTCCGGCCCCCGATTTGGAGCGCGTCTTATAGTGTCCTCCCCTCGCGAACGCAACGCGCCCTGGAAAGGTTCGAAAAAGTCTGGCCAAAGATCGCCAGATCGTAAGCCTGACAAGGGTTTAGACGACTGGTTATGGGGCTGGCACGCTGTTGCGGCGGCCCTGGGCAATCGGAAAAGGAGCGCGCCGATCCGTCTTTTGGCGACTCCGGACCGCGCCAGGGAGCTCGAATCTCGATTCGGCCGCTCCAAGGCTCTGGAGGTCGTCGAGTCGGCGTTCATCTCGCAGGTTCTGCCCCAAGGCGCCGTCCATCAGGGCATCGCTCTGCGCATCCCGGCGCTGGACTCGGTGGCGCTGGAAGATTTCGAGCCGCGCCGCGGCGCGGTGCTGCTCATGCTGGACCAGGTGACCGATCCGCAGAACGTGGGCGCCATACTGCGGTCGGCCGCCGCCTTCGGGGCCGCGGGCGTCATTCTGCAGGACCGTCACGCGCCCAAACTCACCGGGGTCCTGGCCAAGGCCGCGGTCGGCGCCGTCGACCAGATCCCCACCGCGCACGTGGTGAACCTCTCGCGGGCCCTGGAGACCCTCGCCGACCAGGGATGGCGGGCGGTCGGCCTCGACGGCCACACCGACGTCTATCTGGAACAGGCCCTCGACGGCGGCCCGACGGTGCTCGTCCTGGGTTCGGAAGGCGAAGGCCTGCGGCGTCTGATCGCCGAGCATTGCGACCAACTGGCCAAGATTCCCATGCCCGGAGGATTCGAGAGCCTGAATGTATCGGCCGCCGCGGCCGTGGCGCTCTATGAGGCCAGCCGTACCCGACCGTAGAAAGGCTGAAAGGGGAATGGTCGCTTTTCTCTGCCTGGGCGGTTGCAGAGCGGCCTCGCCTATCGCATTGAGGATTTGATGATCGAAAGTCTTATTGCGCCCGGCGCCGTCGCAGCCCTCTTCTCGGTTCTGATGATCGACCTGGTCCTGGCCGGCGACAACGCCGTCGCCGTGGGCCTGGCGGCTGCGGGGCTTCCGCCCGCGCAACGGCGCAAGGCGATCCTCTACGGCCTCATCGCCGCGGTCACCATGCGGATCGTGTTCGCGCTGATCACGGCCCAGCTCCTCGGGATCGTCGGCCTGCTGTTCGCCGGCGGCCTGCTGCTGCTCTGGGTCTGCTGGAAGATGTGGCGGGAACTGCGCGAGCAGGCCCAGGCCGACGAAGCCGCCGCCGAGGCGGTCCTGGACGACGACCCCAACACCGAGCCGTCGGCCGCCGTCATCGCCGCCCAGCCGAAGTCCTTCAAGTCAGCCTTCCTCCAGATCCTGATCGCCGACCTTTCGATGTCGCTGGACAACGTGCTGGCGGTCGCTGGCGCCGCGCGGGAGCATCCGGCCGTCCTGGTGTTCGGCCTGCTGCTCTCGATCGCCCTGATGGGCGTGGCCGCCAACTTCATCGCCCGGCTGCTGCACCGCTACCGCTGGATCGGCTATATCGGCCTTCTGATCGTCCTCTACGTCGCCCTGCACATGATGTGGCAAGGCCACCAGGACGTGGTCCGCGACCTCGGCCAGATGAACGCCTACAACGCCGTCGTCCCGGAATTCATGCAGATTCAGCCGAAGGCGCCCGCCCCGGCGCACTGACCGGCCAAGGCCAGGCCCACCACCTCCAGGTGAGCCTGGCGCCGAGACATACTCACCCGACGCGGTCTGTAACCCTTCTGTTGCAAGGGACAGGAGTGGTCGCGCCTGTTCGATCAAATTTTGTATCGATGGCTCACCTCACACGCGAACGTTGTTGCGCGCGCGCCGGTCGCTCCGTTAATGCCTCATTACCCATATTGGGCGCGACGCGTTGTCGCGTCCGGTTCTGTGGCTTCCGCGTTTTTTTAGTGAGGTAGCTTATGAAGAAAGTACTGCTGGGAGCCGCGATGGCGGCCTCCATGCTGATGGTTGCTCCGGCTGCAAACGCGGCCCAGTTCATCAACATTTCCGCGCCGGGTCCGGCCGGCACCATCTCCGGCGCCTTTGGTTACAATGAAATCGGCGCGGGCGACTTCTCGCACGTCTTCGACTTCAATCTGCCGGCCGGCGTCAGCAACGCTTCGATCGTCTCGTCGCTGATCTTCGACGTCGCCGAAACCGACATCAACTTCTCGTCGGTCACGCTGAATGGCGTCGAGTTCAACATTGAAAAGGTCGGCGACAAGGAATCCCGGTTCCTGGACAACCTGGCCATCGTGGCTGGTCCGCAACAGCTGATCGTCAAGGGCTGGAGTGGCGGCAACGGCTCGTACGGCGGTCAACTGTCCTTCGCTCCGACCGGCGCGGTTCCGGAACCGGCCACCTGGGCGATGATGATCATCGGCTTCGGCGCCGCCGGCACGATGGTCCGCAACCGTCGCAAGCTGGTCCCGTCGGCGGCCTAAGCCCCGATCCGATCAGGACGACAATCGAACGCCGCCGGTCGAATCGATCGGCGGCGTTTTTCATGGCAAGGCTGGCGTATGAGCACCTTCCCGTTCGTCACCCTCGACGTCTTCACCGACACCCGGTTCGGCGGCAATCCGCTGGCCGTGTTCACTGATGCGCGCGGCCTGAGCGCTGCGCAGATGCAGGCCCTCGCCGCCGAGATGAACCTCTCGGAGACGACCTTCATCCTGCCGCCGGAGGATCCGGCCAACACCGCCCGGGTGCGGATATTCAACCGGACCGCCGAGATGCCCTTCGCCGGCCACCCATCGGTCGGGACCGGCTGGGTGTTGTCGCAGATGGGCCACGGAAACGATCTGCGCCTTGAGGTCACCGCCGGTGTCGTCGCCGTGGCCATCGAGCAGGGCGGCGGGGTCATCGCCGCGCCAAGAGCGCTTGAGTTGGGCGAGCCCTTACCCGTCGAACTGGCCGCGGCCTGCGCCGGCCTCTCACCCGCCGACGTGGTGACGGCCGCCCACGCCCCGATCGAAGCCTCGGTGGGCGTGGCCTTCGTCTTCATGGAGGTGATGCCCAACGCCCTGTCGCGGGCGGCGCCGGATCTGGCCGTCTTCCGCCAGGCGGCTCGCGACTATCCGCACTTCGGCGACCGTCTCTCGCTGCACCTCTACGCCCACGATGGCGAAGGCCGCCTGCGCGCGCGCATGTTCGCGCCGAACTCCGGAACTGTGGAAGATCCTGCGACCGGCAGCGCCAACGCCACCCTCGCCGCCCTGCTGCTGTCGCTAGGCGACCAGGACGCCGGCGCCTGGGAGGTCATCCAGGGCGTCGAGATGGGCCGGCCCTCGCGCCTGCGCATCTCCGCCCGGCGCGAGCCGGGCGGGATCTATGCACGCGTGGGCGGCGGTTGCGTGCCGGTGTTCCGCGGCGAGGCGACGCTCGACTAAGCCGCCGCCTCCGGGCCGCCGAAGCGCTCAAGCCACTCGGCGACCTGATCGTTCTCGATCTTCTTGAACAGCACTTCCGGGGCGGCGACCGTGCGGCCGGCCGGCAAGATGTCGAGAATCTGCGCGCCGTCCGCCGCCTCCGGCCACTTGCCCGGGAAGGCCTCGCCGACCGCCAGGGCGATCTTCTCGCTGGTGAACGGGATGAACGGTTCCGACACCTTGGCGAACAGGGCCACCAGGTTCAGGCCCGTGCGGACCGCCACCGCCGCCCGCGCCGCGTCGGTCTTGATCGCCGTCCAGGGCGCGGCTTCGGTGAGATACTGGTTGCCCAGGACCCAGAGCTGCCGAAGGGCCGTCGTCGCCTTGCGGAACTCGCGGTTTTCCAGGTGGTCGGTCAGTTCGGCGACTTTTCCGGCCACGTCGGCATACAGCCGCGCCTCGAGTTCGCCCGGCTCGCCGCCCTCGGGAACCACGCCCTCGAAGCGGCTCTCGGTGAACTTGATGATCCGATTGACGAAGTTGCCCAGGACGTCGGCCAGGTCCGCGTTCACCTGCGCCTGGAACTGCTCCCAGGTGAAGGTCGCGTCCGAGGTTTCCGGCGTGTTGGCCGTCACCCACCAGCGCCAGTAGTCGGCCGGCAGCAGCTCAAGCGCATGGTCCATGAAGACCCCACGCTTCTGAGAGGTCGAGAACTTACCGCCGTAATAATCCAGCCAGTTGAAGCCCTTGAGCTGGTCGACCAACTTCCAGGGCGCGTTGCTGGCCGGCGTCCAGGTCCCGTCCGCGCCCAGCCGTTCGTTGAGCCCGATCAGGGTGCAGGGGAAGCCCACCGTGTGAAACGGCACGTTGTCCTTGCCCATGAATTCCACATAGGTGACGTCCGCCGCCTCCGGCCCGCGCCACCAGCGTTCCCACTCGCTATCGGTTGCGCCCGCGCGGCCGGCCTCGATCGCTCGCGCATCGGCCCATTCCCAGGTCGCGCCGATATATTCGATGGGCGCATCGAACCAGACGTAGAAGACCTTGCCGGCCAGGCCTTCGATGTCGGGCAGCTTGCCCTCGGGATTGGGGCCCCACTCGAAGGCGTTCACCGGCACGCCCCATTCCAGGTCGCGTGTGATGCCGCGGTCCTGCAGTCCCTCGTCCAGCCACTTCAGGGCGATGGAGGTCACCAGCAACGGCCACTGGCCCTTCTTGCCATCGATCCAGGTGCGAAGGCGGTCGGCGAACAGGCTCTGGCGCAGGAAGAGGTGCTTGGAGTCGCGGATCTCGATGTCGTCCGAACCCGACACCGCTGAGCGCGGATTGATCAGGTCGGCCGGGTCGAGGACGCGCGTGCAGTTCTCGCACTGGTCGCCCCGGGCGGCGGTGTAGCCGCAATGCGGGCAGGTGCCGATGACGTAGCGGTCCGGCAGGAAGCGTTTGTCGGCGTTCGAATAGACCTGCTGGGTGACGCGCTCTTCAATGAAGCCCGCCTCCCAGAGTTGCTGGGCGAAGCGCTGGGTCAGCTTGTGGTTCTGCGGCGAGGACGAACGCCCGAAGTGATCCCAGGACAGGCCGAACTTGCGGCCCAGGTCGTGCTGGATCTCGTGCTGGGCCGCGCAGAAGGTGGCCGGGTCCTGCCCCGCCTCGGCGGCGGCCAGCTCCGTCGGCGTCCCGTGCTCGTCGGTCGCGCAGATGTAGAGCGTCTCGCGGCCGCGCGAGCGCTGGAAGCGGGCATAGACGTCGGCAGGCAGCATGGAGCCCGCGAGCGTCCCCAGGTGCTTGATCCCGTTGATGTAGGGCAAGGCCGAGGTGATCAGGATGCGGGTCATGGCGTCTCTCGTAATGAGGAGGAGCGGCGGCTTATAGGGCGCCAGAGATGGTTCGCGATAGCCGCCCTGTCCAGAACCTAGATCGGCCCCTTGAAGATGAAGAGCGCGCCGGCGGCGATCAGCATGAAACCGATCGCATGGTTCCAGGTGAAGCGATCGCCCAGATAGGTGACCGAGAACACCGCGAACACCCCCAGGGTGATGACCTCCTGCATGGTCTTGAGTTCGGCCGCCGAATAGACCGTCCGCCCGATGCGGTTGGCCGGCACAGCCAGGCAATATTCGAAGAAGGCGATGCCCCAGCTCGCCACCACCAGCAGCCAGATCGGCCGATGCTCCACCTTCAGATGCCCGTACCAGGCGAAGGTCATGAAGATGTTGGAGGCGATCAGCAGCAGGATCGGAGCGATCGCCGCCATGTTCACGGGCATCGGTGGGTTCCCCTGCGCATTAGCGCTTAATCTCGGACGCCATGGCCCTATAAGCTGACCGCAGGGGAAGCGGGAGGGTCGTTATGAGGGCATGGACAAAGACGCTGGCCGCAGTGGCCTTGAGCGCGGCGCTCGCCGCATGCGGACAGGGCGGCGGCAAGGACCAGACCCTGAAGATCTACAACTGGTCGGACTATATCGATCCGCAGATTCTGGCCGACTTCACCAAGGAGACCGGCATCAAGGTGCAGTACGACACCTTCGATTCCAACGAGATCCTTGAGACCAAGGTCCTGCAGGGCGATACGGGCTACGACATCGTCGCGCCCTCCAACCACAACGTGCCCCGCTACATCGCCGCCCGGGCGATCGCCCCGCTGGACAAGGCCAAGCTGCCGAACGACAAGAACCTCTGGCCCGCGATCATGGCCCACATGGAGCCGTTCGATCCGGCCCAGAAGTACACGGTCCCCTACATGTGGGGCACGATCGGCATCGGCTACAACGTCAAGGAAGTGGCCAAGCGCCTGCCCGGCGTGAAGATCGATAGCTGGGCCGTGGTGTTCGACCCGGCCAACCTCGCCAAGCTCAAGGATTGCGGCGTCTACTATCTCGACGCCTCGGAAGACATGTACGCCGTGGCCCTGAACTATCTGGGCAAGGATCCGAACTCGAAGGCGCTCGCCGATTACCAGGCCGCCACCGACATGATGGTCAAGGCGCGGCCCTTCGTGCGCAAGTTCCACTCCTCGGAGTACATCGAGGCCCTCGCCAACGGCGACATCTGCGTCGCCGTCGGCTACTCCGGCGATGTCCTGCAGGCCAAGAGCCGAGCCGCCGAAGCCAAGAACGGCGTCGAACTCGCCTATGTGATCCCCAAGGAAGGCAGCCAGGTCTGGTTCGACGTGTTCGCCATCCCGGCCGACGCGCCAAATCCCGAGGCCGCCTACAAGTTCCTCGACTACATGCTGCGGCCCGAGGTCATCGCCAAGGCGTCGAACTACACCCAGTACGCCAACGCCAACCTGCCGGCGACGCCGATGGTCGACGCCTCGGTGCGGGGCGATCCGAACGTCTATCCCACGCCGGAAGTGTTCAACCGCCTCTTCGTGACCACCACCAAGGACCAGGCTCTGCTGCGTGAGGTGACGCGCATGTGGACCCGCGTCCAGACCGGCCAGTAGGGCAAGGGCCACATGACCGAGCGTTCGCGTCCGCGCCTCAACATCGGCGCGGTCCGCTCGACCTTCGCCCCCTGGCTCGACCCGGCCGCCAAGCCGCTGGTCGAGTTCGATCAGGTGGTGAAGCGGTTCGACGGCGAGACCGCGGTGGCCGGCGTCTCGCTGGCGATCTATCCGCGGGAATTCTTCGCCCTGCTTGGCCCCTCGGGCTGCGGCAAGACCACGCTCATGCGCCTGCTCGCCGGTTTCGAGACGCCGGACGAGGGCCGCGTCCTGCTGGCCGGAGAGGACCTGGCCGGCAAGCCGCCGCATCAGCGGCCGGTGAACATGATGTTCCAGTCCTATGCGCTGTTTCCCCACCTCTCCGTCGAGCAGAACATCGCCTTCGGCCTGAAGCGCCAAGGCGTGGCCAAGGCCGAGATCGCCGAGCGCGTGACCGAAATGCTGGCCCTCGTCCGGCTGGAGGGTCTGGCGCGCCGCAAGCCGCACCAGCTCTCCGGCGGCCAGCGCCAGCGCGTGGCGCTGGCGCGCGCCATCGCCCCTCGTCCGAAAATGCTGCTGCTCGACGAGCCGCTGGCCGCCCTCGACAAGAAGCTGCGCGAGGAGACCCAGTTCGAGCTGATGGCCCTGCAGCAGCAGCTTGGCATGACCTTCCTGATCGTCACCCACGACCAGGAGGAGGCCATGGTCACCGCCGACCGCATCGCCGTGATGCGCGCCGGCCAGATCGTCCAGATCGGCCGCCCGGCCGATGTCTATGAGGCGCCCAACTCGCGCTATGTCGCCGACTTCATCGGCGACGTGAACATCTTCGAAGGCGTGGCCCAGCACGCCGACGGGGCCAGCGTCCGCATGGCCAGCGCCGAGGCGCCGCAAGGCTTCGACATCGTGGAGGACGACATCCTCAAGGTGGGCTCCACGGCTTGGCTCGCCGTCCGGCCTGAGAAGATCCAGGTCCATCTCGACGCGCCGCCGCCTGGGCCGAACCGCCTGGCGGGCAAGGTGGCCGACATCGGCTATCTGGGCGACTGGACCACCTATCTGGTCGAGCTGGAGAGCGGCCGCACCGTCCGCGCCGCCCGCGCCAACTCCGCCCGCTTCGTGGAACGTCCCGTCGACTGGGGCGATCAGGTCTGGCTCACCTTCGCCCGCGACGCCGGCGTGGTGCTGACCCGATGAAGCGCCCGAACCGCACAGCTCTGACGGCACTGGCGCCTGCGCTGTGGCTAGGGCTGTTCTTCCTCTTCCCGTTCCTCTTGGTCGCCAAGCTCTCCCTGTCGGAGACGGCACTGGCCATGCCCCCTTATGCGCCGCGCCTCGACTGGTCGGCGGGGCTCACCGGCCTGAAGGCCTTCCTCGCCGGCCTCGACTTCGAAACCTACGCCCGGCTGACGGCCGACCGGCTCTATGTGGTCGCCTATCTCTCAAGCCTGAAGTTCGCGGGCGTCGCCACCCTCATCCTGCTGCTGCTGGGCTACCCCCTCGCCTACGCCATGTCGCGCTGCTCGCCCATGCTGCGCCAAGCCCTGCTGATGGCGGTGATCCTGCCCTTCTGGACCAGCTTCCTGATCCGGGTCTACGCGCTGATCGGCATCCTCAAGCCTGAGGGCCTGCTCAACACCTTCCTGCGCGCCATCGGCGTGCCGGCGGTCAGCATCCTCAACACCGAGACCGCCATCTATATCGGCCTCGTCTACGCCTACCTGCCGTTCATGGTGCTGCCGCTCTATGCGGTGCTGGAGCGCCAGCAGGACGATCTGCTGGAAGCGGCCGCCGACCTGGGCTGCGCGCCCCTGGAGGCCTTCTGGCGGGTGACCTTCCCCATGTCCCTGCCGGGGGTCGCCGCCGGCTCCCTGCTCTGCTTCATCCCCATGGTCGGCGAGTTCGTCATCCCCGACCTGCTAGGCGGTTCCTCGACCCTGATGCTCGGCAAGACCATCTGGACCGAGTTCTTCGCCAACCGCGATTGGCCCGCCGCCTCCGCCGTCGCCATCGTCCTGCTCTTCACCCTGGTCATCCCCATCGTCCTCTACCAGCGCCAGCAGGCGAAGCTGATGGAGAGCGGACAGTGAAACTGCCGGGGTTGTCCCCCTCCCCCGCTGAGGCAGGGGAGGAAGGAGCATGAAACGCGGCCTGACCGGTTTCAACATCGCCGCCCTGATCGTCGGATTCGGGTTCCTCTACCTGCCGATCGTGCTGCTGGTGATCTACTCGTTCAACGCCAGCCGGCTGGTGACGGTCTGGGGTGGCTTCTCGACCAAGTGGTACGGCGCCCTCTTCCGCAACGAGCAACTGCTCGACGCCGTCTGGGTGACCTTCAGGGTCGGCCTGATCTCGGCGACCATCGCCACGGTCCTTGGAACCTTCGCGGCCGTCGCCCTGGTGCGGGCCGGTCGCTTCGGCGGCCGCACGCTGTTCTCAGGCATGGTGTTCGCGCCGCTGGTGATGCCGGAGGTGATCCTCGGCCTTTCGCTGCTGCTGCTGTTCGTCTCACTCGGCCTGCCGCGCGGCTTCTGGACGGTCACGGTCAGCCACGCCACCGTCACCATGTGCTACGCCGCCGTGGTGATCCAGGCGCGCCTGGCCGCCTTCGACCGCCAGCTTGAGGAAGCGGCGCAGGATCTCGGCTGCCCGCCGGTAAAGGCGTTCTTCCTGGTGACCCTGCCGAACATCGCCCCGGCCGTCGCCGCCGCCTGGATGCTGGCCTTCACGCTGTCGCTGGACGACCTGGTGATCGCGAGTTTCACCTCCGGCCCCGGCGCGACGACCCTGCCGATGCGGATCTACAGTCAGGTCCGCCTGGGCGTCAGCCCCGAGATCAACGCCGTCTCGACCCTGCTGATCGGCCTGGTAGCCACCGGCGTGATCGCCGTTTACCTCGTCCAGATGCGCCGGCGAGCCGCCTAGAGCGCCGGCACGCGGTCGAACCAGGGGCGGGCCTGCTCCAGTTGCCCGGCCAGGCGGAACAGCAGCGCCTCGTTCCCCATCCCCGCCACGAACTGGACGCCGATCGGCAGGCCGCCCTGGCTCCAGGCCAGCGGCACGCTCATCGCCGGCTGGCCGGTGTTGTTGAAGGCCTGGGTGTTGGGCATGAAGGCGAACAGCCGCTTGGCGTACTCGCGCACGTCCTCAGTCAGGTGGCCGATCGGGATCGGCGGGCTGCCCAGGGTCGAGAGCATCAGGACATTGTAGCTGTTGAAGAGGCCCGCCACCGCGCGGCCGTAGGCGTGGACGGCGGCCAGCCCGCGCACATAGTCCCCGCCGGAGACCT
>LNAP01006115.1_pt1 | contig 10483 bp, 5 predicted proteins | sample 602601 | NCBI WGS metagenome assembly LNAP01 (sample SAMN02440304, study PRJNA202911) | soil metagenome | biome: Subtropical and temperate rainforests or woodlands; isolation source: soil samples (1 kg each in a 20% v/v slurry with milli Q water) were... ...
GATCTTCAACACCCTGATGGGTGATGCGGTCGAGCCTCGCCGTGACTTCATCGAGAGTAATGCTTTGGCGGTGTCTAACCTGGATTTCTGATCGGGTGTCGATGGGCACGTTAAGTGTCGCGAATGGGCGAATTAATGTCGCTCATTAACCAAAACCCGACCTCTGAGTCGGGTTTTTTACTATGAGGGGGTTAAAACCGCGGTTGAGCTTTAGACAATTCGTTATCGATATTGGAGGGATAGCTGCGATTGGGTCCGTGATGCTGGCAAAAAACCAGCATAGGTGCGCTATGATGCAAAAAAGCCAAATGCCTCTAATATAAGCTCGTACATAATCATAGACTCTTTGCTTCAGAACTAATTTTTCTGTACCGATTACTCTGGTAGCAAAATTCCTTATCTGTATTATTTCTCTAGACCGACGAAATCAACTATGAGCCTCTTCTCTTTTTGCAAACCCCGTCAGTCTGTATTTGCAGCTGACCGACGTGCCACAGTCCTTAACCTCGACACATTCCTCAGCGGAAAGGTTAATGGCCCCGAATTCTTCGAAGAGAATTACTTCACCAACGGTATGCTAACCCTGGTGGATCGAGCCTTCCGACACCTGAGTGGTTCTGGAGCCGGGTCCTCAGTATTTTTGCTATCGCAGGCTATGGGGGGAGGCAAGACGCATAGCATGATTGCCTTGGGGTTGTTGGCGCGAGACCCGGACCTGCGAAAAAAGGTGCTTATTGGCGGACAAAATCCAGCACTCAATTTGGGCAGTGTTCGTGTCGCCGGATTTAACGGCAGAAGTACCGATGCCGCCGGCGGCATATGGGGATCACTCGCCGCGCAACTCGGGAAAGAAGAGCAGTTCACACGCTACGTTTCACCTCTACTCAGCGCACCGGGCCCCGAAGCTTGGAAGCAATTGCTGGGCGGCGATCCGCTAGTACTTTTCCTTGACGAGCTTCCTCCGTATTTAGAGTATGCGGTTGCTGTTCCAGTGGGTAATGGCGATCTTGGTGTTGTTACTACCACTGCGTTGGCGAACCTATTCGTTGCTGTCGCGGATATGGACAACGTCTGTCTTGTTCTCTCTGACCTGGCTGGATCGAATTTTAGCGTCGGCCAATCGAAGCTTGAATCTGCTTTTAACCGAGCAATTCAAGGGATTACCTCCGAATCCAAGCGAATTGCCGTTCCCATTACACCGGTAAACCCAAACGGTGACGAGCTTTACCATATTCTGCGTAAGCGCTTGTTTGAGGAAGTTGCACCTGAGTCGGAAGTCCGGAGAGTATCTGAGGCTTATCGCGAGGCTTTACGGGAGGCGACAAATATGAATTTGACTACGTCATCGCCCGAAGCTCTGTTTACCCGTGTCACCGACTCCTACCCCTTCCATCCTGATTTGCGTGAACTTGTTGGCAAGTTCAAGGAAAACGAAGGATTCCAGCAGACACGCGGTGTTATTCGTCTAATGCAAATGTTGGTGGCCAGTCTGTGGGATTCGAAAAAAGCTGCCGGCATTGACCTAATTCACCCTTACGATCTTGATCTCAATCTAGATGAAATTGCATCTGAAATCCGTACGATCAATCCGTCGCTCAGCGAAGCTATTGCCCACGATATAGCCCACGGCGGCGCAGCGGAGGTTGAGGAGATTGACGCTTCCAATGGCAACAGCGATGCCTCGGATGCTGCACGCTTGATTCTCGTTGCTTCGTTATCAACAACTCCAGGAGCAATCCACGGACTACGCGAATATCAGCTCGTGGACTGCCTACAACGGCCAGGTCGCGACCTCTCCACCTTCAAGGCGAACGTCCTCGATAAACTCGCTACCCGAGCTTGGTATTTGCACAATTCTGCGGATGGCCGGCTATTTTTTAAGAACCAACAGAATCTTGCGGCCAAGTTGCGTTCCACAGCGCTTTCACTTCATGCGGAGACCGTGGATCGAATGCTCCGAGATCATTTGGAGTCCTACTTTTCTGCTTCGCTGCGCGACTGCTACCAAGTCATCAAGGTACTTCCGCCACCCGATGAAGTTCAGGTTGAGCAGGAAAAGACCACACTGGTCATAGTCCGTCCGGGCGGGCAGGCACACCAGTTGCCCATTTCAAATGACTGGCAGGAATGGTGGGGCCAGCAACAATACAAGAACCGCGTCCTCTTCCTTACCGGATCGCGTGACACATTCCAAAAAGTGTTGGATTCTGCCCGCCAAACCCGTGCTCTGCAAAGCATCGATGATGAACTCAGATCGGAAAACACGCCTGCTGATGATCCGCAGTGGCGGGCACTCGATGCGCTGCGTGATAGAGTTGGGTTGCAATTTACTTCAGCGCTGAAAGAAGCCTTCGATCAGATAGTTTACCCATCCATTAACTCGGCGCTACGCGCCACGGGTACCGATCTCGCCTTCGCAGGCAACCAAAATGGTGAAGCCACGCTACGTCATACACTGGAAGGTGCTCAGAAGTTTACAGCCAAGATTAATGACGATAGCTTCCGCACTCGTGCTGAGGCTAGGCTGTTTGGTTCAACAAATGTCGTCCTCTGGTCCGATTTTAAGCGGGCAGCAGCGGTCAACACCAACTGGCCTCTGCACAAGTTGTCTGCGCTTGATGACCTTAAAGCGGAGTGCCTCCGTCGTGACTTATGGCGCGAAGAAGGCAACCACATTCGCCGTGGTCCTTTCCCTCCCCCTCTGCCCGATGTATCGATACGTGAACTTTCCGTTCAAGAGGAAGGTGAAGGCATCACGTATCTGAAAATCGAGCCACTGCATGCACCGGCGGTAGTTTTTGAAACGGGGGATGCCGAACCTACGCCTGCATCAAGCCCTGTGCCGACTCCTACTCGTTTTGAAGCTACTGCCTTGCGCTATCGGTTCCTCGCTTATGACCCTTCCGACATGGTCCGTGTGAGTGCAGTGAAAGAATGGACAGCCAAGCTGCGCCTGAAATATCAGCTACATAACAGGGGGGATCATTATGAGGTGGAGTGTCTCGCTCTTCCTAAGTCAAACAGCATCGTCATTAGATACACCACTGATGGATCTTCACCCACCAGCGTTGGCTCAGCCGCTTACGATGGAATGTTCCGTGTTCCAACCAATTGCCGAATAGTCTGCGCACTGGCTGTTGCCGCTGACTATGGTTTGAACTCAGACACCATCCGCATCGCTATTCCGCAAAAAGGAACGGATCAGCCTCCGATTGATTTATCTCTTCCGGCTACCTGGACCCAGCAGACCAAACTGGATGACGGCGGTTTAGTGTGGGATTTTCTTCAACGGCTGGAATTGGCGGTAGGTGTAAGCGCGTATGACATTGGCCTTACAGCGGAGAGTGCTGATGGCCAGCAAAACGTAGAGTACTCTGGCGCGTTGGAAGGAGGTTACGCCGCCTCTGCGGTTAAAACAGTTGCGGAACGACTGCAAGAAATCGTCAGCGATGGTAGCCTGCGTATGATAGTCGGCTCGCTATCCTTTCCTTCCGGGCAGGCGCTGCTCGACTGGCTCAAGGCCACAAATCAGCCATTCAACGCGACCAAGGTTTTACAATAGCAATGTCCCGCTCAAACCCATTATCGACCCGCAAAGTCCTTGGCCTAGGCTTTATCCCCGAAGAAGCCCGCCATGGCTTTCTGATCGACATTCCGAAGGGCAGCGGGAGCGGTGAAATGATCTGCATCACTGAGCACAGGGGTAACGATTTGGATCATCTTGGGGCGCGCACCGTGGATACGCCTTCGCCCAATGATCCATCTCTGCGTGTAGTAATCGACCGAAACCGGTGGGGTGCGCTTGCTCCTGCTTTCTGGGAGGAAGCGAACCGTCGCTTACGGGCTAACGGCCTACCCATAGCTAAGTTCCTCAAAAATCCTTCCAAACCGATCCCTGTGCATCCGTCGCTGGGCAAGGAACTATGCATTCTCTGTTGGGCCGTTGAAGATGCTTCGGCCGACGATATCCCGAATGCTCTGCATAACTGGGGAGCCCTGGCCCCAGAAGAACGTTGGTGGCTCTACACTATGACTGTGGCTACAACTGGACAGGCTATGCAGAAGGGGGTTGGCTGGCGTAAGGCACTGCGGGCCGCAATCGCCGATAATCCGTTCGTTAAAGGAGAGGGCCTTTCGCCCAAATCTCGCCGCGAGCTGCTGGGTCATACGCAGCTCTCTCTTTCACTTTGAGTTAATCGTTAATGCCTGCCTTCATCGAAACCCAATTCCCAATTGCTCGTCTGTCCGCTGAGTCTTATAAAGAGCGAAAGGCGAATAACGGACAGACGCTCACTGGCATTGGGAAATGGTGGGGACGCAAACCCCTGATTCTCGTAAGGGCGTCTATCCTTGGAATGCTGATGCCAGCTTCTAACGATGCCAAAAGAGATCGTGAGATTTTTCTAAAAATTCTTACGATGGATGATGACGGCACTTGGCAGCGCTGCAAGCCTACATTTCAGCGCAAGACCAGCAGGGATGCATTTGATGCACTGCCTTATGCTATGCGCTTGTCTAATTGCGAACGTCCAGAAAATATTGTTGGCCCGTCTGCTTCGGCTTGGCTTGAAATCAATGCCCATCTAAATACGTCAGCCAATAACCTGACCGAGTTGGTCGAGCAGCTAGGACAGCAGAGCTTCGGACGTAAGCCGCGCGTCGGTGACAGCTTTTGCGGCGGGGGTTCTATTCCGTTTGAAGCTGCTCGAATTGGCTGCGAAGCGTTTGGCTCTGATCTGAACCCCGTTGCTGGCTTGCTCTCTTGGGCAAACCTAAACGTGCTGGGTGCGAGTCGAGATGTCCAGGAGGAAATCATGCGCGTTCAGGCGGCCGCAATGGTTGCTGCGGATCAACAAGTCACGTCATGGGGAATTGAGCATAATGCTAAGGGCGAACGTGCCGATGCCTATCTTTACTGTGTGGAAGTAAAGCCCGAGGGGTGTGACTACTTTATTCCGCTCGCTCCAAGCTGGCTGATTGGAGAACGATCCAAAGTTGTAGCTCGCTGGCACCGTATTGACAACTCCGACCATCTGACACCAGAAATAGTTGTTGTTGCCGATGCCGAATTGAAACTCTATAAAGAAAAGAAGGGCGCGACGGTAATTGACAGCCGGGTCGTCGATCCGTTTGATTCTAATCGCACATGGTCTGTAGAGTCACTACGGGGCCCAGAAGGACTGCGTCGATGGTGCAATGATGATCTGATACCTCGGCCAAAAGACGTGTTTCAGGAGCGACTCTACTGCATCCGCTGGATTGATGCTGAGGGTAACAAACGCTATGCCGCCCCCGATGCGGCTGATTTTGTCCGGGAAGACCAAGTACTCAAACTACTTCTTGAGCGCTTCGCTTACTGGCAACGCGAGGGTTTTATCCCATCCAAAGCGATTCCGGAGGATGGGGAAAAAACGGAAGAGCCGATTCGCAATCGGGGATGGACTCACTGGCATCACCTGTTCACGCCTCGGCAGTTGTTGACTCATGGCGTGCTTGCAGAATTTAGCGAGCACCTAGCCGTTTCAAAGCAAGCTCGCGTCGCATGTCTTCTCGGACTTGGACGCATGGCAGATTGGAACTCTCGACTGAGCGCATGGATGTTCCACGCTGGAAACGAAAAAGGTAATCAGGTTTTTTACAATCAGGCTCTCAACTGCCATTTCAACTATTCAGCAAGGCCGCTTCTTAAGCTTCAAAATACCTTTCAGATTTTAGGAGAGTCCAATTGCGGCTTTCCAGATGTCAATTCCAGGATCAATCTTTCTGATGCTCGCGATCTGAGTGAAATTTGCGATCTATGGATCACCGATCCGCCTTATGCCGATGCAATTAACTACCATGAACTTGGCGACTTTTTTCTAGCTTGGTACGACAAGCAACTGATCAAGGTCTTCCCCGAATGGACTCCTGACGCCCGTGCCGAGTTGGCTGTACGTGGTGACGGAGAAAACTTTCGTCGTTCCATGGTCGAAATTTATAGGAATCTTGCCCAACACATGCCAGACAACGGTATGCAGATGGTGATGTTTACCCACCAAGATCCGGCAGTCTGGGCTGACCTTGGTATGATTCTCTGGGCCGCCGGTCTCAAAGCAACTGCGGCTTGGACTATCAGCACTGAAACCGAAGCCGTTGGAATTAAAAAGGGAAATTACGTGCAAGGCACCGTATGTCTTGTACTGCGAAAACGTAGTGCTAACGAACCCGGCTTCCTCGATGAGGTATACCCTCTGGTCGAAGACGAGGTGAAACGTCAAATCGTCTCCATGCAGGCGCTCGACGAAGGCGGCGAACCTAACTTCAACGATGCTGATTATCAACTTGCAGCCTACGCTGCTGCGCTAAAAGTCCTTACCCAGTACGGCAACCTAGATGGAAAGGACGTAGAGCATGAAGTTTTTGCGGTAAGGTCCCGAAATGAAAAAAGCGACTTCCAGATCGTCATCGAACGGGCGCTAGGAATTGCCTGCGATACTTTGGTGCCGCGTGGTCTAGACGGTTCCTGGCGTGATCTTTCCTTGGTGGAACGCTACTACCTGCGGGCACTAGATATAGAAAGCAGAGGCGAGCGTCGCAAAGGTATGTATGAAGAGCTAGCGCGCGGATTTGGAGTTACTGATATCAAACCCCTATTGAAAAGTGACAAAGCTAATGGGGCACGTATGTACACTCCGTCTGGCCTGTCAGCAAGTCTACTGGGCTCAACTCGGGATGTGAATGTGTCTTCGTCCTCCCGTGGCGGTCGCGTCGGCGCGTCTGATACTCACTCATTCGCATCGGCCCCTCTCCGTCATCTCATGTTCGCGATCCGTGAAACTAGCGCTGCCGACAATAGCCCGGAAATCGGCCGCCAATACCTTCGCGACGCCTTCGGTCAAGGCTATTGGGGGCGGCGCGAAAGCTTCGTCTCCCTACTCGAATGGTTGGCTGCGCTGGGCAACGCTGAAGGAATGAACGAGTGGATCCGTGATTCCGAGGCCGCTCGTATTCTTGCTGGTCGCCTGCGGAACGATCACGCATGACATTACAACGTCATTCAAGCCGGCGTAGCCGGCTCGACTGCACGGTGCTTACTAAGCGTCTTGAGGGCGCTGCTTCTTATGACCGAATTGCGGGCTATTTCCGCTCAAGTCTATTTGAAGTCGCAGGCGAGGCAATCGCAAGCATTACCGGGCCAGTGCGTATTATTTGCAATTCTGATCTTGATCCTCAAGACCTCATTACTGCGGAGGCGGCACAGGCTGCGCTACGCCGTAGCTGGTGCGCCGGAAAACCTGAGGATGCTCCACCTGGCGCATTACCGCGATATAAGGCCCTATACGAAGCTCTAACTAGCAAGAGGGTGGAAATCAGAGTATTGCCCGACTCGGCGTTTGGACTGATCCATGGCAAAGCCGGTGTGGTGCGTCAAGCCGACGGCTCGGCAACGGCCTTCATGGGCAGCGTCAATGAAAGTCTTTCGGCCTGGAAGCTGAATTATGAGCTGCTTTGGGAAGATAGTGATCCTGAAACCATTGCGTGGGTCCAGGAAGAGTTTGATGCTCTGTGGAATGATGCTCGTGCTATCGATCTGGCTTGCTGCCCATTCATTGCACAAGACGTCAAACGCATAATTTTTCGCAGAGTGATTGAGCCCGAAGATGTCCAGGCCATAGTCGACCCGGCACTGGCCGCTGCCACAGTTGCGGTCGAAACGCCTGTGTACCGCCAAGACCAGGGCCTTTGGCCGCATCAGAAATATTTTGCTCGTCTCGCTCTTGAAAGGCATAGGCTCGGGGGGGCACGGTTAGTATTAGCTGATCAGGTTGGATTGGGTAAAACAGTTCAGCTTGCTATGGCCGCGATGTTGATGGCGCTGGACGATCCTAATGGCGGTCCTATCTTAGTTCTTGCGCCTAAACCTTTGCTGCAACAGTGGCAGGACGAACTGATGGAGTTGCTACTTTTACCATCCGCCCGCTGGAATGGTCGGGCTTGGGTAGATGAGAATTCTTTGGAGTACCCGTCAGACGGAGCGAAGTCACTCGGTAAATGCCCACGTCGTATCGGGTTGGTTTCACAGGGACTGGTGGTGCGTGGACTTTCAGAAGCAGTAAATCAACTGTTAAGTCGCAAGTATACTTGCGTAATTGTGGACGAAGCTCACCGTGCCCGCCGGCGTAAGGTGCCTAAAGTCGATGCGAGTCCTGAAGAAATCAACGAGCGTGCCGATCCAAATAAATTGATGGCATTTCTACGGGAACTCGGTCCGAAAACTAAGAGCATGTTGCTTGCTACAGCTACACCGGTACAACTGCACCCGGTCGAGGCATGGGATTTGATGCACTTACTCTCGCACGGGAATGAGAGTGTGCTCGGTGGTCGGACACATACCAGCCCATGGTTCCAAGCTAGCCATTGTCTTGACATTGCCACAGGTGCCGCGACAGTACCTACCAATGATGTTCGAGACGGTTGGCAGTATGTACGTGACCCGCTTCCATCGCGTTTTGAGGACGCAGCATTTGATCGAATACGGCGGAACCTTAATGCGAGTGATACATGCTGGCAATTCGATCCAGAGAGTCTCGATAGGTTGTCAGCAGCTATTCGACGGGTTCAGCTCCAGAACAGCCTGTTGCCGACGTATGGAGAAAATTTTAATCCACTATTGCGCTGTATTGTACGTCGTACTCGTTCTTATCTCGAAGCGACTATCAATCCGGCCACAGGGGGGTATTTCTTACCCAAAGTTGCAGTGAAGCTATTCGGTGAGGACGATTCCGGTGCACTCGCTCTTGGGAGTTACCTCTACGATGCTTATAGAGAAGCTGAAACTTTTTCCCAATTACTTCAGCAACGGGTGAAGGGGGCGGGTTTTTTTAAGACACTTTTGTTACGGCGGTTGGGAAGTTCGATGGAGGCTGGTCGCCGTACCGTAGCTAGGCTCCTCGGTGAGGAGCAGGTTTACTCGGACATCTTTGATGATGAGGATGAAGATGATGCCGATGTAGAAGCTACAATACAACTCGCCAAGCCGACGCAAGGCACAAGCGAGTTCAAAAATTTTACAAACGCAGAAATCTCATCATTACGTCGTTGTCTCAGTTTGCTCAATCTAGGTGGTAATAACGATCCAAAGTTAGACGCATTAATCGGCTATTTACGTGGTACTCATTCTGGTGTTAGCCAGAGTTGGATCGAACTAGGCTGCATTCTATTTTCGCAGTATTATGATACGGTGCGTTGGATTGGCGATGAATTGGCCAAACGTGCCGAGTTTGCAGGTATGGACATCGGCCTCTATGCAGGCAGTAATCGCTCAGGCTTATGGCGCAACGGTCGATTCCAACGCTGCGATAGAAATGTGTTAAAAGATCGCGTCCGGGCTGGGGACCTTAAGCTTCTACTCGGTACTGACGCGGCCTCGGAGGGCCTCAACCTCCAGCGCCTCGGTACGCTCATAAATATCGACTTACCATGGAACCCAACCCGGCTTGAGCAACGCAAGGGCCGGATCCAGCGTATCGGGCAGGCCCGCAGCGAAATCTGGATCGCTAATCTTCGCTATCGTGGCTCAGTCGAAGATCGTGTTCATCAAGTGCTGGCCGACCGGCTCGAAGCTATCCACGGTTTGTTTGGGCAAATCCCCGACACTTTGGAGGATGTATGGGTACAGGTAGCCCTTAACGACGAACAGGCCGCGCGCCAGCTTATTGACCGCACGACGGCCACCAGAAACCCATTCGATGCTAAATACAGCAAAGTTGAGGACGATGATTGGGAAACCTGCGCGTCGGTGTTGAATGGAGTGAGCATGGCGGAATTACTATCGCAAGGATGGTGATGTCCGTCATAATCCAACAGCTAGAACCTTGAACCCCATTGTTTCGAAGCTTCAACGATCCCACTCCGATTGCACTTTCACCAAGGCTCTCGGTAGTGGGGACGATTGAACATCCGGTTCTTTAGCGGGATTTCATTTCTCTGTTGATTGCCAATATTCGCCTTTACAAATGTGAGTACAGGTTTCTCCAGTTCGTTGGACAGGGAATCCTATATGAATGCTTACGAAGCCGATGAGTTACCAGTCAAAATTCCCCTCTTTCACCAGTGAATCAATCTGATGGCTATCGGATGGCTTCCGGACTTTGTGCCTATTGCTCTGTTTAGTAGTCGAGGGTTCTGGTATCACGCAGCATGCAGAGCTGGCGCTCAGGACCATTCGGGGGACTCAGAGGGGGAATTGACTATAGCGTCCAATTACGCGAAGCCTGGCGACTCGACAAAATGCCCGCGAGGCGGGAAGCGCAGCTCGAAATTGCTTCGGATCAGCTTCAGTTCATGGGCATCGGCCACCGACTGTTCCCAGCCAGGCAGATAGCTATGGCCAAAGGCTAATGCCCGGTGTTGCCGCTGACCGAAAACTGACCCAGTAGAGGCTGTTCTGCCGACTGAAAACTGACCCAGGTGTTCAACTGCTTCTGCTCAATTTTTGAGCAGG
>LNAP01006116.1_pt1 | contig 10482 bp, 10 predicted proteins | sample 602601 | NCBI WGS metagenome assembly LNAP01 (sample SAMN02440304, study PRJNA202911) | soil metagenome | biome: Subtropical and temperate rainforests or woodlands; isolation source: soil samples (1 kg each in a 20% v/v slurry with milli Q water) were... ...
GGAGACGATAGCCCGCTGATTCGGGCCAGGGCTTTGAGCGAATAGCGCGAATCGTCCTGCAGGGCGGCAATGAGAAGTCGGTCGATTTCGTCAGGCATTTTGATTGCTAAGGAAATAAGGGATTACTTCCGTAATAAAAAAGGAAAATCGGATCTATTGCCTTATTTTATCCATGGATGAGCACCTTGAAAAGCCTCACACTTTAGCCATTAAAGTAAAGGAGTTAAGCCATGGAAAATCAAGTCAAGCGCGGCTCGCTGGAGATGGTGGGCGCCATGTTGATCTCCGGCACGATAGGCTGGTTCGTATTGGTGTCCGGGCAGCCTGTCCTTGATGTGGTGTTCTGGCGTTGCGTATTCGGCGCGGGAGCGTTACTACTGATCTGCGCGCTTATGGGGTTTTTACGGCCCGGGCAGCTTAGCTGGACTAGCTTTGCTATTGCGCTGGTCAGCGGCATTGCTATCGTAGGCAATTGGGTTTTGTTGTTTGCAGCGTATTCCCGGGCTTCGATCGGAATTGCCACTGCTGTCTATAACACGCAGCCGTTCATGCTGGTGAGCCTGGGGGCAATATTTCTGGGCGAGCGGATTACGCTCGATAAGATGGCATGGCTAAGCCTGGCTTTCATCGGTATGTTGGCCATTACTCAGTCGCACGGTAGTTCGGTCTATGGTGGGCAGGAATACCTGGGTGGCATTATTCTTGCCCTTGGGGCAGCCTTTTTGTATGCCGTCGCAGCCTTGTTGGTCAAGCGGTTGACTGGCACGCCACCCCACCTGATTGCCTTGATACAGGTGTGCACCGGCATTTTGCTGTTGGCGCCGTTCGCTCAGCCTGCCGTATTGGCGTATCAGCCGGCGTCTGCCTGGCTGACATTGATGGCGCTGGGCATTGTGCATACAGGCTTGATGTATGTGCTGCTTTATAGTGCGATACAGAAGCTGCCCACTGCCATTACCGGGGCTTTGTCATTTATTTATCCTGTGGCTGCAATCGCTGTGGACTGGATTGCGTTCGGCCAGCGTTTAGAATGGTTGCAGTGGTTCGGCGTCGGTACTATCTTGCTGGCGGCGGCCGCTATGCGTCAAGGCTGGACTTTTGGCCGCCACGGGCGCGAAAAGTATGCTGAATAACTTCGATTGCTGCACTGAACGCAGTCTGACTTTAAGCAAACATCGACGTCAATATGCAGTAATACCTAAAGGAGGGTATCTCATGGAAGCACGAATTTCTTTGATTACGATTGGTGTCGACGATCTGGAGCGCTCGCTCCGGTTCTATCGTGATGGGCTGGGCTTGAGAACCGACGGTATTATTGGCACGGAATTCGAGTATGGGGCTGTGGCATTTTTCCAGTTGCAAAGCGGATTGAAGCTGGGAATTTGGCCTCGCAAAAGCATTTCTCGTGACACGGGGCTGCCGCTAAGCGCTCCAGGCGCGACTGAGCTGACACTTGGCCATAACGTCGGTTCGAAATCCGAGGTCGATGCTGTTATGAAGCAGGCGAAAGATGCCGGGGCCGTTATCGTCAAAGAGGCGGAAGAGGTTTTTTGGGGAGGCTACGCGGGCTACTTTCAAGATCCCGACGGACATGTATGGGAAATCGCCTGGAATCCAAAAATGTTTCCGGCTGATTGACATAACGCCTTTGATGAAAAGTCCGTTCAGGGTGAAACGCATATGGCTTGGTTGGAATATATGGACGTAACGATTTTCACGTTCAATATTAAGTCTCTATACTTAAAAACGAACTATTTTCCATACAGGGGCTTAGATGAAAAACTATAAACTTAAAGCACGGAATCTGCTATTTGCGGTGCTGGCGGCGGGGGTGTCAATCAGCGCGTGGACCGTGCCTCAATCTGCGTCGGCGGCCGTGCCCGCTAAACAAATGACTCAGGTTCCCGGGTATTACCGCATGATGTTGGGCGATCTTGAAGTCACTGCGCTATACGACGGCGCCATTTTGCTTGATAGGGGCTTGTTAAAAGGCGTAACAGAGCAAGACCTTCAAGATCTGCTCGCACAAATGTTTGTTCCAACGTCGGGCAGCGGCGTGCAAACCGCTGTTAATGCATATCTGGTCAACACCGGGAAAAATTTAATTCTGATGGATGCGGGCGCAGCAAAGTGTTTTGGCCCCACTTTAGGTTCCGTGCGCGATAATATTCGCGCCGCAGGCTACGATGCTGCACAGATTGACACTGTTTTGTTAACGCATCTGCATGGCGATCATGCCTGCGGTATTGCCACCGACGATGGCAAAATAGCGTTTCCCAATGCCACGGTTTACGTTGATAAGAACGAAGCTGGCTTCTGGTTGAACAAGGAAATAGCCGCAAAAGCGCCAAAGGATGCACAGCCATTCTTCGAGGCTGCTCAAAATTCCGTGGCGCCTTATGGCGCGGCTGGCAAGCTTAAGCAGTTCAACCCCGGCGACACGGTTATACCCGGCGTTATTTCGGTGCCGCTGCCGGGCCATACGCCCGGGCATGGCGGTTATTTACTCTCGTCGGAAGGGCAGCAATTGCTGGTTTGGGGCGATGTGGTGCATAGTCACTCCGTGCAGTTTATGCGTCCGGAGGTTTCTATTGAGTTCGACGTAGACCAGCCACAGGCTGTTGTCAGCCGTAAAAAAATACTGGCTGAAGCCGATGCCAGGAAGTTGTGGGTTGCCGGCGCGCATCTGCCCTTTCCGGGCATAGGTCACGTTCATAAAGAAGACAAAGGCTATACCTGGATACCGGTAGAGTACTCTCCGGTGCAAGCAAAAAAATAGTTTTTAAAACCAGAAGGGCAGTGCCGTACACGCGCTGCCCGCACCTGGCACCTTGCACCTTCAGGCCCCCTGGTCAGGCCAGGTCAGGCCAGGTCAGGCCAGGTCAGGTCAGGCTGGCTGGCTAGGCCTCGTCCCTTCGCGAAAGCCTGTAAAGCACAAGTAATTCCATTGTCAAATCAATTGTGAACACGAAGGCGAAGGCGTACACAGTACGTTTGTACGGCAAACGAAGCAGGCGCCGTTCACGGTTGATTTAAAAATGGAATAAAACACTTGTGTAAAAACCCTTTTCTATAAGCCTACGTGCTTTGCAGTCTGCCTTTACGCTTGCATTTTTTGTAATACAATCGTACATTAATATTGATTTTTAAGGCACTTGTCTCCAACGAATTGAAGGATGCCGGGGCTTGTGCCATTAGTGTGCTTTCTTTATGGGGGGACGGTGTGAGCGATGAACTATTTGAGCGTGGGCTGAAAGTTCGGCGAGAGGTATTGGGTAAGGATTATGTAGACGCTTCTTTGAAAAATGCCACCGATTTCAATATGCCGATGCAACGTCTCAGTACGGAGTATTGCTGGGGAACCGTTTGGGGTAGCGATGATTTACCCAGGAAAACCCGCAGCCTCGTCAACTTGGCAATGATTAGCGCCCTTAATCGTCCGCACGAGTTGCGACTGCATGTACGCGGCGCTATTAATAATGGCGTAACAGTAGATGAAATTCGTGGTGTCTTGATGCAGGTGGCCATTTATTGCGGTATTCCTGCCGGCATGGATGCCTTCCGAAACGCGGGCGAGGTGCTGGCCCAGATCGAAAAAGAACAAGCGGACGCCAAGTAATTAGTTTTCGCGCTTCCAATCAGAAGAAGTCCGACTTCAAGGATATAAAGACAATGATGCACTTAGAACACTTTTACATTGATGGAAAATGGGTGGATCCGGTTGATCCCTATTTGTTTGATGTCATTAATCCATCTACCGAAAAAACCATTGCCCAAATTGCCATGGGTAATGCCCTGGATGTTGACCGGGCAGTAAAAGCGGCCAGAGCCGCTTTTCTCGAGTACTCTGAAAGCCCAGTAGCCTATCGGGTTGAACTGCTCAAGAAAGTACTTGATATTTACAAACGGCGATATGACGAATTCGCCGAGTTGATAAGTCAGGAAATGGGGGCGCCCATCACTTTTTCCAAAAGCTCTCAGGCCATTCGCGGCGTTGCTCATTTGACTGAAATCATCAAGGCTCTGGAGCAGTTCGAGTTTGAAGCGCAAACCGATACAACGCTGATCCGGCATGAGGCTATAGGGGTATGCAGCTTGATTACACCCTGGAACTGGCCGGTCAATCAGGTTATGGTGAAAGTTGCTCCGGCATTAGCCGCTGGCTGCACTGTTATCCTGAAGCCTAGCGAGTATTCGCCATTAAGCGCTTTGCTGTTTGCGGAAGTAATCGACGAAGCTGGCGTGCCGCCGGGCGTTTTCAACCTGATCAATGGCGATGGCGCGAATGTGGGCGCCCGGATGTCTTCGCACCCGGACGTCGAGATGGTTTCGTTTACCGGTTCCACCCAGGCGGGAATCAAGGTTGCGTTGTCTGCCGCTGAAACTGTAAAACGGGTTACGCAAGAGTTGGGTGGAAAGTCGGCGAATATTCTGCTCGATGACGTTGACCTGGTTCAAGCCGTTTCCAAAGGTGTAGCAGCTTGCTTTACTAATTCAGGCCAGTCATGCTCCATTCCGACACGAATGCTGATTCCCGCTCATCTAATGGATGAGGCGATACAAATCGCGAAAAAAGCAGCGGATCAATATGTGGTGGGGCCTGCAAACGATCCCGCGTCGCAATTGGGTCCGGTTGTCAACAGCAAGCAGTTCAGCAGTATTCAAGGGCACATCCAGTCCGGCATCAGTGACGGAGCTACTTTGGTAACCGGAGGTCTGGGGCGCCCGGATCACTGTCCTGTCGGGTACTTCATCAAGCCTACGATTTTCGCGAATGTATCGCCGGCTATGGCCATTGCTCAAGAGGAAATTTTTGGGCCTGTTTTAGCCATGATTCCCTATTCCTCAGAACAAGAGGCCATTGAAATTGCCAATAACACGGAATATGGATTGGCGGCCTATGTGCAGGGCCAAGATCTGGAACGGGTTCGCCGTGTCGCGTTCAAGTTGCGTGCCGGTGGTGTGCATCTGAATTACCCGGCAGCGGATTTCAGCGCACCGTTTGGGGGTTATAAACAGTCCGGTAATGGCCGCGAATGGGGCGAGCATGGCCTGCGAGAATACCTGGAGGTTAAAAGCATTGTTGGGTACGCTGTTGAATGACGGCCATGTATATTGACAGGGCTGCCATTTCGTTAAAGCAGCAGGTCATTGATCGCCTGCGAGGCGCCATTCTTGATGGCAGTTTTTCATCCGGTCAAAAACTGGTTGAAAAAGACCTATGCGCCATGTTGGGCATCAGCCGCACTTTACTGCGTGAAGCGTTGCAGCATCTGGAGGCCGAGCAGCTAATTACCAATGTGCCGCACAAAGGGCCTATGGTTGCGGTTGTCGACGAAGCTGAGGCCAGGGCTATTTATCAGGTCCGCCAGGCACTGGAGGGGTTGGCGGGTGAAGGCTTTGCTCAAAACGCTTCTGCGGAGCAGATGCATGCGCTTCGTCAGTCAATAGAGTATTTAGAGTCCGAGGACGTCGTCTCTACTACGCAGAAATTGTTAGGGGCAAAGAATCGTTTTTATGAGGCTTTGTTGAAAGGCTGCGGCAATCAGATTGTTGCGAACGTCCTTACGCAATTAAATAATCGCATAACTTTGTTGCGGCGCCTTTCCTTGGCCCAGACCGGGCGTATACAAGAAACCCGTAAAGAACTCACCGCCATTGCAGACGCCCTTGAAAGCAGGAACTCCGCCTTGGCCAAACAACTTTGCGAAGAGCATGTAGCCAAGGCTGCGCAAATTGCCATGAAGCGGTTTGTTTCAGGCGATTAGGTGCGTATCAGTGCGTTGTTGTATTTCAGACGGTTTTTAATGAACACCCGTTTCTAAAAAGCGTCCGGGGTTCATTGTTGGTTTGCTGGCGTACCCAGGTGTTGATCTAAATCGGATTGCGCGCTACCAGCTGCTTCGCAATAATGATGCGTTGCATTTCGTTGGTGCCTTCACCGATACACATTAGTGGAGCGTCACGTAGCAGGCGTTCAATTGGGTATTCCTTGGAATACCCATAAGCGCCATGGATGCGCATAGCTTCTATGGCGTTTTCCAGTCCGGCTTCCGAGGCGAAATACTTGGCCATTCCGGCTTCCATATCACAACGCCGGCCTGCGTCGTAGGCCTGTGCGGCAGCTTCGATCAAAAGGCGTGCCGCTTCCACTCGCGTTGCCATTTCCCCCAGCTTTAACTGGATGGCCTGGTGTTCGGCTATGGGTTTGCCGAAGGTTTTGCGCATCTGTGCGTACCTGACTGACTCATCGAGCGCAGCTTTGGCAACACCGGCGCCGCGCGCAGCCACATTGATGCGGCCGAGTTCCAGCCCGCTTACTGCGCAGTAAAAACCCTGGCCTTCGCCGGCGATCAGGTTGCTTGCGGGAACGCGGTAATCGTTAAACACCAGCTCTGCCGAGTCGATGCCTTTATATCCGATTTTTTCGAGCTTGCGCGACACAGTAAAACCGGGGCCCTTTTCCATGATGAGCATCGACATGCCGCGTCGCGCCGGCTCGGCGTCTGGATCGGTTTTGACCAGCACCGCGAAGCAACTGCCTTCGATGCCATTGGTGATCCAGGTTTTGGTGCCATTGATGATGTAGTCATCTGCGTCCCGGACCGCACGTGTGCGGATGCCTGCCAGGTCGGTGCCTGCATCGGGTTCGGTCAGTCCGACGCCTCCGCGCAATTCTCCGCAGGCCATGCGCGGCAATAAACGTTGCTTCTGTTCGTCGGTTCCATATTTTTCAACCAAAGTTGCCATCATCAGGTGCGAATTGAATATGCCAGTGAGCGACATCCACACGCTGGAAATCTGCATCACGATCTTGGCGTATGTTGATGCCGAAAGCCCAAGACCGCCCCATTGGGGATCGAGGACCGCGCCAAACAGCCCCATTTCCTTCATGGTTTCTACCATTTCATATGGATAGATGTCATCGTGCTCAAGCTTCATTACTTGGGGGCGGACTTCCCTGGTGAGCCAGCGTTCGATGGCATCCAGCAAGGCCGCTTCTTCGGCAGGGTCGGTGTGGCGCAGTGGGCGTTCCACGATAGGCAAGCTCATGGTGTCTCCTTTTTTGGGCGGATTTTGTTGGTGAAAATATGGGGTTGAATGGAAAAGCTGTCTGGCGGCCGCGTCTAGCAAAAATTTAATAGTTGGCTTTTTCTTCCACGTCATTGCCGCTGCGTTTCATGATAAGCATGGTCCGGCCAAACTCGCAGACCTTGACGTTGTCCTGATTCAAACCAATGGTTTTGACAGACACCAGGCCGGCATTGGGACGGCTTTTGGACTCGCGCTTATCCAGTACTTCGGATTCGGCATAGAGCGTATCGCCGGCAAACAGAGGGTGTGTAAGTTTGATGGCATCCCAGCCAAGATTCGCAATAGCTTTTTGGCTGACATCGGTAACGCTCATGCCAACCATCAGGGCAACCGTTAGCGGACTGCAAACAATGCAACGTCCAAATTCGCTGTGTTTGGCATACTCTTCGTCGAAGTGCATGGGATGTGTGTTCATCGTCATTAAGGTGAACTGGGTGTTGTCGTATTGCGTAATGGTGCGCCCGGGGCGATGCTGATAAATATCGCCTACCTGAAAATCTTCGAAGTAGCGTCCGAAGGTTTCCCGGAAGGTGCGCTCGCCGACTTTTTTTATTTCTCCTGCCATAATGGCTCCTCGTTCAAGTTGGAAAAATTAATTGTACGGACAAAATTAAAAAAACGATAGTCCGAAATAAATCAACACAGGGGAACCAAGTGACAAATGCGGCATTCATGCGATTGGAATCAATGACATGAGTAAAACGAAGAATACGACTAGCAAGGTCGCGCCCGAAGTTGCGGGGCCACGCTATATGCAAATTGCGCATCAGTTACGCGAGGCTATCGCCAGCGGGCGCTATCCCGTCGGTGCGCAACTGCCTACTGAACATGAGTTATGCGAACAATTGAACGTATCGCGTTTTACCGTTCGAGAAGCTATCCGGATGTTGTCGATGGCAGGGCTGGTGCATCGCAAGCCGCGCGCGGGCACCATGGTTATCGCCTTGCCCGACGACACGCGCTATACCCAGGGCATAGGTTCATTACACGATCTTTCCCAATACGCGCTAAGCACTGATCTTGATTACGTTTACATCGGACGCCTGGGGCTTTCAAAGGCGCAGGCGCAGGCTATGTGCGCGGAGACGGGCGAGGAATGGACTTATGCTGTAGCGATTCGGCGCGAGAAAGACAGCGGGCGCCCGTTCGGCGTTACAAGGGTATTCATCAACCCCATGCTGGAGGGGATCGAGGCAGCATTGCGCAAATCGCGCGGGCCGGTGTATTCGATTATTGAACGCGATTTTGGCATCCGGATCGACCGTGTTGAGCAGGCCATTGTCGGTATCATTATTGACGATCACGATGCGGCCAATCTTGGCATACCGGGGGGGACGCCAGGGCTTTCCATCCGGCGCAGCTATTTCGATCAAAGCGGCCGCCTTGTCGAGCTTGCCGATAACGTTCACCCGGCAGATCGCTTTACTTATCGCATGGTATTGCGCCGGTAGTTTCGGGCGCGGCGTGCGCCGCTCGATTCTTTTGTTGACAGCCTGGATTAATTCGCTGTATCTTGTCCGGACAATTAAGCGGTCTGGTTTCTCGTGCCACATGAGTTTGTGAAATAAAGCTCGGCAGGGTGAATTCGCAAGTGCGTTCAAGACCGAATAATTACAAATAAACCAGGAGACCATCAAATGAAATCGTTTTGTTTATTGGCAACGGCAGCCACTGCGCTAACTTTGAGCGCGGTAATTCCAGCGGCGTCTGCACAAACCGCCGATGCGGCGCAGGGCTATCCGAATAAATCGGTGCGCATTCTCCTGGGGTTCCCGCCAGGGCAATCTACCGATGTGTTGGCGCGTACTGTTGCGGCGGAGCTCAGTAAAAACCTGGGCCAGCAATTTTATGTGGACAATCGCCCCGGGGCCGCCGGTATTATCGCTACCGAAATGGCCGCCCGGGCGGAGCCGGATGGTTACACGCTCTTGGCCACCTCCAGCGGTCCGCTAGCGGTTAACCCAACTTTGTACAAAAAGCTGCCTTATAACGTGTCGCAAGACCTGGCGATGGTCGCCGGCCTTGGCATCGTGCCGTACTCGGTAGTTGTCAATCCAAAATCGCCCGTCAAAAACATTAAGGACCTGGTGGCTCTTGCCAAAGCGAATCCCGGAAAACTTAACTATGGTTCTGGCGGTAGCGGGGTCACCAATCATCTGGCTACAGAAAGCTTCAAAATGGCATCAGGCATTAATATGCAGCACGTGCCGTTCAAAGGCGGCCCGGCCGGCGTAACCGCGCTGGTAGGGGGTCAGATCGATGTAATGTTCGAGACAATAGTCGGAACAATTGCTTTTATCCAGGACGACAGACTGCGCGCCATCGCGGTATCGAGCAGCGAGCGGGCAGCCGCCTTGCCCGACATACCTACTATTTCCGAAAGTGGTTACCCCGGCTTTTCGGCTGTTCCCTGGGTGGCCATGGCTGCGCCGTCTAAAGTTCCGCCTGCCATCATTGCGAAGCTCAATGACGAGATCAATAAAATTCTGAAATCGCCTGAAATCCAGAAACGTTTTCATAGCCTGGGCTCTGAGCCCATGGTCATGGAGCCCGATCAGCTGACTGCTTACTTGAAGGCCGAAACGGAAAAATGGGGCAAGGCGGTCAAGGCGTCGGGCGCGCCGCGCGCGGGCTGTCGTCGAAATGGGCCGAACTCCGGTGGGATTTCGGGTGGCGGCGCGCGGGGCCGGCGCGGAAGATCGACGGCATGACCGCGGTGGTCGACGCACAGGAGGCGACGATGGCAGACACTCAGATCGTGAAGACCGACCAGGGCGCGGTCAACGCCAGGATCCTGGCCCGGGAGGCCAAGGCGGATTTCCGGCGGGTCGAGGCTGCGAGTCTCAAGCTGCGCACGCACTTCACGAGCGCCGAGGCCAAGCGCCTGTTCGTGCGCATGTTCAACACGCTCCAGCTCAACGCGCACTTCGTCTCGGTGATCGCACGCACGCGCATCGATCACCAGGAGATCGAGGCGGCGGAGGCAGAACTGCGTACCGACATCGACGCGGTCAAGAACAAGCTCAACCAGGCGCTCGACGGCGCCGAGGCGCTGTTCAAGGCACACGGCATCAGCAGCTTCGCGACCTACGACACCCAGCCGCTGGAGATCGATGTCGGCGTCCTGTCCTCGGGCGGGCGGCGCTACCTGGAACTGCTCAACCAGTTCGACCAGCTCATGCCCCTCCTGCAGACGCTGGAGATCCACGAGGTCATCACCACGCAGGCCCTGGACATCGAGCGCGCAGCCTTGAAGCGCCAGATCAAGAACATCGCCACGCTGGCGCGCCGGCAGGCCACGGGCATGCGCCGGCGCATGGCGGCGATGTAGCCCGCGCCGTCGAGGAACTCCCGCAATGCCTTTAGCCTCGCGACTTGCGCGGCCGA
>LNAP01006117.1_pt1 | contig 10482 bp, 10 predicted proteins | sample 602601 | NCBI WGS metagenome assembly LNAP01 (sample SAMN02440304, study PRJNA202911) | soil metagenome | biome: Subtropical and temperate rainforests or woodlands; isolation source: soil samples (1 kg each in a 20% v/v slurry with milli Q water) were... ...
GCGCGGCGTGCCATCGACGCCGGGCGGATTCATCGGCATGCGAGTTCTCCGGGCAGGGCGCTGACCAGGTCCATGCCGTCTTCGGCCAGGGTGGAACAGGCGCGCAGGCGCGCGCCGTCCGCCGTCTGCACCCAGCAATCCTGGCAGGCGCCCATCAGGCAGAAGCCTGCGCGCGGCGCGCCTTCGCCCAGGGTGACGCGCAGTTGCTGCGCGGCCAGCAGCAGCGCCGTCAGCACGGTGTCGCCCTGATGGGCTTGCAAAGGCAGGCCGTTCCAGCTCAGGCGCAGCGGCGCAGAGTCGGGCGCGGACACGCGGTGCAGCAGCGGTTTCATGCAACGGGCTCCGTGCGGCGCAACTGCGACAGGGTGCGGTCCGGCAGGATGATGTCGGCGTCATAGCGCAACTCCACGACGGCCGGCATGCGATGCTCCAGGGCATAGGCCAGCGCGGCGTCATAGGCAGGCGCGAAATCCTCCGTGCGCTCGACCGCGGCGCCGTAGCCGCCGTAGCTTTGCGCCAGCAGGGCAAAATCGGGGTTGACCAGTTCCGTCGCCAGCGCGCGGCCGGGATAGGCGCGTTCCTGGTGCAGGCGGATGGTGCCGAACAGGCCGTTGTTGAAGACCAGCACCACGATGCCCAGCCGATACTGGACGGCGGTGCCCAGTTCCTGCATGGTCATCTGGAAACAGCCATCCCCGGCAAAGCAAACCACCGCCGCATCGCGATCGCGCAGCTTGGCCGCGATGGCCGCGGGCAGGCCGTAGCCCATGGAGCCCGAGGTCGGCGCCAGCTGCGTGCCGAAGCGCGTAAAGCGGTGGAAGCGGTGCAGCCAGGTGGCGTAGTTGCCGGCGCCGTTGGTCATGATGGCGTCGGCCGGCAGCGTCTTTTCCAGGTAGGCCATGACCTGACCCATCTGCAGCGCGCCGGGCGTGGTGATGGCGCCGGGGTCGCTCCATTTCAGGTACGACTCGCGCATGGCTTGCGTGCCGGCGGCCCAGGCAGGCTGGGCCGGGGCCTTCAGGCCGGCCAGCGCCTGCGTGAAGGCGGCGGGCGAGGTGTTGATGGCCAGGGTGGCGCGGTAGACGCGTCCCAGTTCGGCGGTATCGGGATGCACGTGCACCAGCTTCTGCTTGGGCACCGGAATGTCCAGCAGGGTGTAGGCCTGGCTGGGGTTTTCCGACATGCGGCCGCCCACCAGCAGGATCAGGTCCGCGTCGGCGACGCGCTTGAGCAGCGCCGGGTTGATGCCCAGGCCCACGTCGCCGATGAAGCAGGGATGATCGGCCGGGAACAGCATCTGGCGGCGGAAGGACACCGCCGTGGGCAGCGCGTGGCGCTGCGCGAAATCGGCGAATTGCTGCACCGCGCGGGCGTCCCAGCGCGTGCCGCCCAGGATGGCGACCGGATTCTTGGCCTCGGCCAGCAGCTTTTCCAGGTCTGCCAGTTGAGCGGCCGTGGGCGCGGAATCGATGACTTCGTAGCGCGGCGCGTCGGCCACCTTGGCGGCTTCGACCAGCATGTCTTCCGGCAGCGCGATCACCACCGGGCCGGGACGGCCGGAGGTGGCGATGTGGAAGGCGCGCGACACCAGTTCGGGGATGCGTTCGACCTGGTCGATCTCGGTGACCCACTTGGCCTGCGTGCCGAACACGGCGCGGTAGTCCATTTCCTGGAAAGCCTCGCGTTCGCGCATGCCGCGCTCGATCTGGCCGACGAAGAGGATCAGGGGGGTGGAGTCCTGCTTGGCGATATGCACGCCGGCCAGTGCGTTGGATGCACCGGGGCCGCGAGTCACCATGCAGATGCCGGGCTCGCCGGTCAGCTTGCCGTGGGCGTCGGCCATCATGGCCGCGCCGCCTTCCTGGCGGCACACCGTGACCTTGATGTCCGCATCGTGCAGGCCGTCCAGCACCGCCAGATAGCTTTCGCCGGGAACACAGAAAACATGTTTGACGCCCTGCGCAACCAGCTGGTCGACCAGGATGTGACCGCCAAGGCGGGATTCTTGCTGGGACATGGGGGTGGTAGTCATGATGAGCCGAGGTTAGGACATCCGAGCATAATGTTCCTTGATCGCACAATGCAATTGATAAAATCGCACAATCTATTGACCCACCGGCACGAGCTGCCCTGCTGCGGCGCGGCAATAACCGCGCTACGCGGCGCGGCGACGCCCCCCCGGCTCCTGGCGATTCCCGCGACATGAGAAACGGCATTCCCAACCTGAGCGCCTTGCAGGCGTTTGAAGCTTCGGCCCGCCTGGGCAGCTTTTCCCGCGCCGCCGAGGAACTGTCCCTAACGCACAGCGCGGTCTACCGGCAGGTGGCCAGCCTGGAGTCGCGCCTGGGCGTGCAGCTGTTCACCCGGGTACGGCGGCGTATCGTGCTGACCGACCACGGGGCGGAGTACGCCGGCCGCATCCGGCACCACCTGGACCAGATCGAAAAAGACACTTTCGGCCTGGTTAGCCGCACCGGCATGGGCCGCAGCATCCATATCGCCGTGGTGCCCACGCTGGCGACGACCTGGCTGATACCGCGCCTGGCGGACTTCCAGCGCGAGCACGGCGACATCACGGTCAGCCTGTCCGTGCGCACCCTGCCGTTCCAGTTCAAGGACCAGCCCTTCGACGGCGCGCTGTACCATGGGGACGGATTGTGGCCGGGCACCCAGGGCGTGCTGCTGTTTCCCGAGCGCGAGCTGGTGCCGGTGTGCGCGCCGGACCTGGCGGCACGCGCGCAGGAACCGGGCGCCAGCGCCTTGTCCGGCATGACCCATCTGCATCTGGCGTCGCGCCCCGACGCCTGGCGCCAATGGTATGCGGCCAACAGCCATCTCTATGGTCCCCATGCCGCTGGCGGGCCGCGCTATGAGCTTTTCACCATGGTGATGGCGGCAGTGCAGGCCGGTCTGGGGGTGGGACTGATGCCGCGTTTCCTGGCCCAGCCCGCGCTGGACCTGGGCACGCTCGCGATGCCCGTGCCGCAATCGCTGGCGGTCAGCCAGGGCTATTACTTCGGCTATCCGCAACGCAGCGAGCGCTCCGAGGCGCTCCAACTCTTCGAGAGCTGGCTGAAGACCGCCGCCGCCGGCGTGGGCGGACGCTGAGCCGTAGAATCCAGGCATGTCCGCATCCCGTCCGCCGCTTGAATCCCAGGCCGATATCGACGCCTTCATCGACGCCGTCTGGCTCGAGGACGGCCTGTCGGCCAACACTTTGGCCGCCTACCGGCGCGACCTGACGGGCTTCGCCCGCTGGCTCGAAGACCCCGAGGCGTATGCGCGCGAGATGGCCGACCGGCATGGCGATGCCGCGCAGGCCCACGCGCCGCCTGCGGGTCCCGCCAAGCCTCTGCGCGATGCCGGCAAGGCCGACATCGAAGCCTGGTTCGCCTTCCGCCACGAGGAAACCCGCGCCACCACCGCCAACCGCAGGCTGGCCGCGTTGCGCCGGTTCTACGCCTGGGCCTTGCGCGAACACCGTGCCGAACGCGACCCCTGCCTGACGCTGATCGCCGCCAAGCAGCCGCCGCGCATGCCCAAGACCTTGTCGGAGCAGCAGGTGGACGCCTTGCTGCGCGCTCCCGACCTGGAGCAGGCCCGCGGCCTGCGCGACCGCGCCATGCTGGAAACGTTGTACGCCACCGGCCTGCGCGTGTCCGAGCTGGTAAGCGTGCGCGCGCTCGACGTGAGCCTGAACGAAGGCGTGGTGCGGGTGGTGCTGGGCAAGGGCGGCAAGGACCGGCTGGTGCCGTTGGGCGCGGAGGCCGCGCATTGGATCGACCGCTACCTGAAGTCAGCTCGGCCGGAACTGGCGGCGGGACGCGTGAGCGATGCGCTCTTCATCACCGGCCGCGCGGAAGCGATGTCGCGCCAGGCTTTCTGGCAACTGGTGAAGAAATACGCCCTGCTGGCCGACGTGCGTGCGCCATTGTCGCCGCACGTGCTGCGGCACGCCTTCGCCACCCACCTGCTGAACCACGGCGCCGATCTGCGCGTGGTGCAGATGCTGCTGGGGCACGCCGACATCTCCACCACGCAGATCTACACGCACGTCGCGCGCGAACGCCTGAAGGCGCTACACGCGGCGCACCATCCGCGCGGCTAGCCTGGCGCGGTTTCCATACTTCTTCCTTCACGCATTCCCATGAGCAAAGCCCGCCACGTTTCGGAAACGCCCGCCACCCAGTTCCTCAAGCAGAACAAGGTTGCCTACACGGAACACACCTATGACTATGTGGACCACGGCGGCGCCGGCGAAGCCGCGCGCCAATTGGGGCTGGATCCGCATGCCGTGGTGAAGACCCTGGTGATGGAGGACGAGTCCGCCAAGCCCCTGATCGTCGTCATGCACGGCGACCGCGAGGTCTCCACCAAGAACCTGGCGCGCCAGGCGGGCCTCAAGCGGATCGAGCCCTGCAAGCCCGAGGTGGCGCAGCGCCATTCGGGTTACCAGGTGGGCGGCACCTCGCCCTTCGGCACGCGCAAGAAGATGCCGGTATGGGTCGAGGCGGAGGTGCTGGATTACCCCGTGGTCTACATCAACGGCGGGCGGCGCGGGTATCTGATAGGCATCGACCCTAAAGTGCTGGTCGCGCTGCTGGGCGCCAAGGGCGTGTCCGTTGCGCTGGAGTAGGTCGCCCTTGTTCGGACGTGGTATTCCCATACCACCTTCTGGGCTGGCGGCCGCGCCACAATAGGGGCGTAGATCAAGAACCGGAGCCCGGCCACGGGCGCTGAACCGGCTTTCCGCCATCCCTAGGAGACAAACATGAGCAAGCGACTGTTGATGCTGGTCGGCGACTACGCCGAGGACTATGAAACCATGGTGCCGTACCAGACCCTGCTGACGGTGGGGCACACGGTGCACGCGGTATGCCCGGACAAGAAGGCGGGCGACACCATCGCCACCGCCATCCATGATTTCGAAGGCGCGCAGACCTACACCGAAAAGCGCGGCCACAATTTTGCGCTCAACTACGACTTCGACCGCGTCGAGCCCGCCTCCTACGACGGCCTGGTGATCCCGGGCGGCCGCGCGCCGGAATATCTGCGCCTGAACGAAAAGGTGCTGGACATCGTGCGCGCCTTCGACCAGGCCGGCAAGCCCATCGCGGCGGTCTGCCACGGCGCGCAACTGCTGGCCGCGGCCGGAATCCTGAAGGGCCGCACCTGCTCCGCCTATCCTGCCTGCGCACCGGAAGTGCGCCTGGCGGGCGGCACCTACGCCGAGATCGGCATCGACCAGGCCTACACCGATGGCAACCTGGTGACGGCGCCGGCCTGGCCTGCGCATCCGGCCTGGATGTCGCAATTCCTGGCGGTGCTGGGCACGAAGATCACGCACTGATCTCCAGCAACAAAGAAAAGCGCCTGGGGCGGCAATCTTGCCGCCCCAGGCGCTTTTCCGTTACTGCGCGCCGATCAGGCGAAATCGAGCACGATGCGGCCTTCGATCTGGCCGCGGCGCATGCGGTCGAACACGTTATTGATGTTCTCCAGGCTTTCGGTGGCCACGGTGGCGTGCACCTTGCCCTCTTCGGCGAACTGCAGCGATTCCTGCAGGTCCAGGCGCGAACCCACGATGGAGCCGCGCACGGTGACGCCGTTGAGCACCATGTCGAAGATCGACAGCGGGAAATCGCCCGGCGGCAGCCCGTTGAGCGCCACGGTGCCGCCGCGTCGCACCATGCCCAGCGCCTGCTCGAAGGCCTTGGGCGATACGGCCGTGATCAGCGCGCCATGCGCGCCGCCGATCTCGCGCTTCAGGTAGGCGGCGGGGTCGGTGGTCTTGGCGTTGACCGTGACTTCGGCACCTAGGCGGCGGGCGAAGTCCAGCTTGGCGTCGTCGATGTCCACCGCGGCCACGTTCAGCCCCATGGCCTTGGCGTACTGCACCGCCATGTGGCCCAGCCCGCCGATGCCGGAAATGACCACCCAGTTGCCCGGACGGGTATCCGTCATCTTCAGGCCTTTGTAGACGGTGACGCCGGCGCACAGCACGGGCGCAATGTCGACGAAGCTGACGTTCTTGGGTAACAGGCCCACATAATCGGCCGCGGCCAGCGCATATTCGGCGAAGCCGCCGTTCACCGAGTAGCCGGCGTTCTGCTGCTGTTCGCACAGGGTTTCCCAGCCGCCCAGGCAGTGCTCGCAATGTCCGCAGGCGGAGTACAGCCAGGGGATGCCGACGCGGTCGCCTTCCTTCACATGGGTCACCCCTGTGCCCACCGCCACCACATGGCCGACGCCTTCATGGCCGGGAATGAAGGGCGGATTGGGCTTGACGGGCCAGTCGCCTTCGACCGCGTGCAGGTCGGTATGGCATACGCCGCAAGCCTCGATCTTTACCAGCAATTCGCCCGGACCCGGGCGCGGCACCGCGACTTCTTCGATTACCAGGGGCTTGCCGAATGCTCGTGCAACCGCCGCTTTCATGGTTTTATCCATCACTGCCTCCGAAGTCTGATCAAGGTTCCTCATGCTCGAACGTGGACGCTTTCCCGACCATGATTTATATCAACCGGGGGGATTGCCTGCCGCGGTTGGAAACGTGTGGTTGCAGAATGGGGGCCGCTCTTTGCCCTTGAATCCGGCCCGCCGCCGCGTCTTGCCGGGGCTGCGGCAAACGGCGTACAGTCAGCCGTAGGCATCCCGGCCCAGGCCCAAGCCTCGTCCCGAGTCTCAGGAGCTCCCATGTGTGAAATCTTCATCCGCGCCAGCGAGCAGTCCTACGCGCCCGAAACCCGTTCGCTGCGGCTGCACGGCGTGGCCACCAGCCTGCGGCTGGAGCAGCTGTTCTGGCAGGTATTGGAAGAAATCGCCGGCCGCGACGGCATGCGCGTGACGCAGCTGATCGAACGTCTGTACGACGAGCTGATCGAGTACCGGGGCGAGGCCGCCAACTTCACTTCGTTTTTGCGCGTGTGCTGCCTGCGCTATCAGCTGCTGCAGGCCGAGGGCCGCATTCCGCTGGACGCGGCCGTGCCGATCCGCTCGCTCAATCCCCAGGCCGTGCTGGAGGGCCTGCCACCCACGCTGTACGACGCGCAGCCCTTGCGCCCCAAACGCAAGGCCGCATGACTCATCCGCGAAGGCGCCGCAGCGGCGTCCAAAAAGCAAAGGGCCCGAATTTTTCGAGCCCTTTTTTCATGCTGCGGCGTGCCGCGCTGAGTGTCAGCCGCCGGATTGGATCGACGCCATCGCCACTTCGTTCTGCACGATACGGCGGATGCGCACCGCATCGCCGATGCGCGACAGCTTTCCTTGCGAATCCAGCAGCACGATGGCCAGGTCGCGGCCGTTGATGCGGGCCAGCATGACCAGGCATTCGCCGGCTTCGTTGATGTAGCCCGTCTTCGACACCTTGATGTCCCAGTCGGGCTTGCGCACCAGCAGATTGGTATTGCGGAAGGTCTGCGTGCGGTTGTTGACCTCGACGTCGTACTCGGTATCGGTGGAGTAGCGGTGGATCAGCGGGCGCTGGGAGGCGGCGCGCAGCAGGCGGGCCAGGTCGTGCGGCGACGAGACGTTGTCGCTGGACAGGCCGGTGGGCTCGATGAAGCGGGTGCTGGCCATGCCCAGCGCCTGCGCCTTGGCGTTCATGGCGGCCACGAACGCGGGCAGGCCGCCGGGATAGTGGCGGCCCAGCGCGTTGGCGGCGCGGTTCTCGGACGACATCAGCGCCAGGTGCAGCATGTCGCCGCGGGTCAGCTTGGTGCCCACGCGCAGGCGCGAGGTGGTGTGCTTGAGGCCGTCGACGTCTTCGTCGGTGATCTCCAGCATTTCATCCATGGGCAGGTTGGCGTCGACCACGACGACGGCGGTCATCAGCTTCGAGATGGAAGCGATGGGGCGCACCACGTTTTCGTTCTTGGCGAAGATGACCGTGGAGGTTTCCAGGTCCTGCACGTAGGCGGTCGTGGAGCGCAGGGCGGCGGCTTCGGCGCGCACTGAGGAGGCGGGCGGCGGCATGGCGGCCGAACCCAGCGCGGCGGCAGCGGCGGCGCGTTGCGCGCGCGACGGCTTGTTCGGCTTGCCGTTCTTGCCGGTGGCAGCGCCCTTTTTGGGCGGCGTACCCTTGGCGGCGACTTGCTTGCCGCCCTTGGGGGCGGCGGCCTTCTTGCCGGCGGACGATTTGGGGGGAGCTTTCTTGGCGGAGGAGGCGGCTTGCTTGCCGGCGGCGCTCTTGCCAGAGCTGGCCTTGGGGGCCGGGGCCTTCTTCGCTTGTTGCGCCTTGCAGGCCGACGACTTGGCGTTGGTCTTGCAAGGGTCCGTATTCTTCGCGGCTTGCGCGGCGGGGGGCAGGAGCGCGCACACCGCCAGCGCCACAGGCGCTATCGCGTTCGCAATCGCACGTTTCCAGGAAAATGCCATGGTTTGAGCTGGCTTGTCAGTCTGTGAGTAAATATTTCTTAAGCCGGCGTTTCGTCGGGTCAGAAAAAGTCCAGATGAATTAGAGGCTTACGCGTCGAATTTAAACAGCAATTTCAAGTTGCGCGCAAGACGATTCGCTATCATCGTCGAAAAAAATAATAGTGACGTATTGACGCTGGCTTCAATTCGTCACAAGACAAGTCCGAGAAGCTAACGGCAGGCGGCGCGTGAGCGTAGCCCGGATTAACCCTCATCTGGCTGAAAGTGAGATTTTTGTGTCCGCCTGGCGCAGCGCGAAGCGTGCTCACAAGAGAGCAGTTGCGTCAGGCGAACGGGGAACATGCAGGGGGAAGGAAAGCGTCGGTATCGACGCCAAAGGTGGCCTCGCCGGGTGGAATCGAACCACCAATTGACCCTTAGGAGGGGCCGGTTATATCCATTTAACTACGGCGAGACTATTTCCGATCAGGCGGCAGGGCCGGTCGAAGGGACCGTGCCTGCTCACTAAGGCCTTGATATCGCTACGAATCTTCCGGTCCTGAGTTTATCACCGGGGACACGGGCTTCGGCGCAGGACGCAAGTCTATCAGCAGGCGGCGCAAGCCCCAAATCCGCAGCCTGCAGCCTCGCGTCACGGACCCGGCGCTCGACGTGGCTATTGGCTGGGCTCGGAAGCTATTTGTATATGATGTCCGAGTCCTGCGCCGCGCGCGCCGGACCGCCCCGAGGAGGGGGCGGCGAACCAAAACAACGAAGAACAGGTTTCATGTCTAGCCAAACCGATACGAAATTCACCCGTACCCTGATCGTGGGCACGCTGGTCGTGCTGCTCGCCATGGGGGTGCGCGCCACCTTTGGCCTCTTCATGCAGCCGATGGGGCTGGCGCAGGGGTGGGGGCGCGAGGTGTTCTCCATGGCCTTCGCGCTGCAGAACCTGGTGTGGGGCGTGGCTTGTATCTTCATGGGCATCATGGCCGACCGCTACGGTTCGGGCCGCACCATCGCTCTGGGTGCGCTGCTGTACATGCTTGGGATGATAGGCACGCGTTTCGCCACCGACGAGGCCACGCTCTACCTGACGGCTGGCGTGCTGGTCGGGTTGGGCCAGGCCGGCACGACCTTTCCCGTGATCCTGCCCGTGGTGGCGCGCGCGGTGCCACCCGCCTATCGCAGTACGGCCATGGGCATCGCCAGCGCCGGCGGCTCCCTGGGTCAGTTCGCCGTGGTGCCGACCGGTCAGGTGCTCATCAGCGGTCTGGACTGGCCGGGCGCGTTGTGGGTGTTGTCGCTGTTCGTCGCTTGCGGCGCGCCTCTGGCCTATTTCCTGCGCGGCCGTCCGCAGGCTCACTCCGGCCCGCAGCAATCGCTCGCCTCGGCGGTCAAGCAGGCGGTGCGCCATCCCTCGTTCCACTTTTTGTTCTGGAGCTACTTTGTCTGCGGCTTCCATACCGCCTTCATCACGCTGCATCTGCCGGCCTACGTCAGCGACGGCGGCCTGAGCGCGGGGCAGGGCGCGACCGCCATCGCGCTGATCGGCTTGTTCAATGTGCTGGGCTCGTTCTATGCCGGCAAGCTGGGCGGCAAGTACAGCAAGAAGCGCCTGTTGGCGGTGGTGTACGGCATGCGCGCCTTCGGCATCCTGCTGCTGCTCTGGATGCCCTTGTCGCCGTGGGTGCTGTATGCCTTCGCGGCGTGGATGGGGTTGTTCTGGCTGGGGACCGTGCCGCTCACACAAGGTCTGATCGGCCAGATCTACGGCCTGCGCTACGCGGCCACCTTGTCTGGCATCGTCTTCCTGGGCCATCAACTAGGCAGTTTCATCGGCGTATGGCTGGGCGGATACGCCTACGCCAAGACCGGCAATTACGATGCCGTCTGGTGGCTGGGCGTGGCGCTGGCCATCCTCGCCGCACTGCTGTGCCTGCCCGTGCGCGAACAGCCGGTGGCCCAGCCGGCCCCGGCCTGAGGCCGGGCTTGCCAGGAATGCTGATGCCTCCCCCGACCCACTCCGCCTCCGCCGCCCGCCGCCATCGCGGCGGCGATGCTGGCGGGGATCCTGTTCAGTTTCGGCACTGGCTTGTTCGTGTCGATGCAGCACAAACCGTT
>LNAP01015878.1_pt1 | contig 10480 bp, 7 predicted proteins | sample 602601 | NCBI WGS metagenome assembly LNAP01 (sample SAMN02440304, study PRJNA202911) | soil metagenome | biome: Subtropical and temperate rainforests or woodlands; isolation source: soil samples (1 kg each in a 20% v/v slurry with milli Q water) were... ...
CATCGAGCCAGGCTGTGCTGACCGATGACGAGCGCGAACTGGGCGTGGTGCTGGTGGACATCGGCGCGGGCACGACCGACGTGGCCATCTTCACCGGTGGCGCGATCCGCCACACCGCGGTGATTCCGATTGCGGGCGACCTCATCACCAGCGACATTGCGATGGCGCTGCGCACGCCAACGAAGGATGCCGAAGACATCAAGGTGGAAAGCGGCTATGCCAAGCAGCTGCTGGCCGACCCCGAAGCCCAGGTGGAAGTGCCGGGCCTGGGCGACCGCAGCCCGCGCATGCTCAGCAAGCAGGCGCTGGCCGGCGTGATCGAGCCCCGGGTGGAGGAAATCTTTTCGCTCGTGCAGCAGGTGGTGCGCGAGTCGGGCTACGAAGAGGTGTTGTCGTCGGGCATCGTGCTCACCGGCGGCAGTTCGGTGATGCCCGGAATGATCGAACTGGGTGAAGACATTTTCCTGAAGCCCGTGCGCCGCGGCATCCCCAAGTATTCCAGTGCCCTGTCGGACATGGTGGCCCAGCCCCGTGCCGCCACGGTCATGGGCTTGCTCGAAGAGGCCCGGCTGGCGCGGCTGCGCGGCTTCAAGGTGGCGCAAAAGAGCGGGTCGATGAAGACCGCGTTCGGGCGCTTCAAGGATTTCATCGTGGGGAATTTCTGAAATGCAGCGACAACCCCCTGAGCGACTTCGTCGCTTCCCCCTTCTCTCGCGCTGTGCGCGGGAAGGGGGACGCCGCCAGCGCGGCGGGGCGGCCCTTGCGCGGCGGCCCTTGTCTGGGCTGCGCCAGTTTCATGGGCTGTGGGCGGCGTGCGGCACGGGGGATCAATAACATGAAATATCCACTGTGGCTGGCGCGTGGGAGCCCTCACCGAATACCGCGCGAGCGATGGCGATGTACAGGACCGCCACGCACTACAAGAAAAATGACCCCATCTCTCAATTGGCAATTGCATACGAATCTAGAACCAGGAGCTCCAACATGACCATCGAAATGATCGAAGCCGAAGAATTCAACCAGGGCACCCAGATCAAGGTGATCGGCGTGGGCGGTGGCGGCAGCAACGCCGTTGAACACATGATTGCCCGCAGCGTGCAGGGCGTGGAGTTCGTCAGCGCCAACACCGACGCGCAGGCGCTCACCCGCAGCTCGGCCCATCGCACCATCCAGCTGGGCCAGAGCGGCCTGGGCGCGGGCAGCAAGCCCGACAAGGGACGGGACGCTGCCGAGGCGGCGGTGGACGACATCCGTGCCGCCATCCAGGGCGCCCACATGCTGTTCATCACCGCCGGCATGGGCGGCGGCACGGGCACCGGCGCAGCGCCCGTGATCGCGCGCGTGGCCAAGGAAATGGGCATTCTCACCGTGGGCGTGGTCACCAAGCCCTTCGACTGGGAAGGTGGCCGCCGCATGACCAATGCCGACAACGGCCTGGCCGAACTCGAAGCCAATGTCGATTCGCTGATCGTGGTGCTCAACGAGAAGCTGCTCGAAGTGCTGGGCGATGACATCACCCAGGACGAAGCGTTTGCGCATGCCAACGACGTGCTGAAAAACGCCGTGGGCGGCATCGCCGAAATCATCAACGAATACGGCCATGTGAACGTCGACTTCGAAGACGTGCGCACCGTGATGGGCGAGCCCGGCAAGGCCATGATGGGCACGGCCACGGCCAGTGGCCCCGACCGCGCCCGCATCGCCGCCGAGCAGGCCGTGGCCTGCCCGCTGCTCGAAGGCATCGACCTGTCGGGCGCCAAGGGCGTACTGGTGCTGGTGACGGCCGCCAAGGGCAGTCTCAAGCTGTCTGAATCGCGCCTGGCCATGAGCACCATCAACGCCTATGCCTCGCCCGATGCGCATGTCATCTACGGCGCTGCCTACGACGACAGCCTGGGCGAAGAGATCCGCGTCACCGTGGTGGCCACGGGACTGTCGCGCCCCAACGCACGTCGCCAGCCCATTTCGGTGGTGCAGGGCGGTCTGCGCACGGGCACGGACAACATGGCCTACCAGATGCCCATGGCCACCAGCGGTGGCCTGGGCGGTGCCGTGGGTGTGGCCGGCGGCATGGTGGGTGGCTCGCAGGCCGACTACGGCGGCATGTCGGTGCCCAGCGTCTGGCGCACCAACCGCACGCAGGCAGCAGCCCGCGTGGATGCACTGTCGTCGGGCGGAATGGACGATCTGGAGATTCCGGCGTTCCTGCGCAAGCAGGCCGATTGATAGAGGACAACCCCCTGTGGCGCTTCGCGCCTTCCCCCTTCTCTCGTCTCGCTGCGCGATGCGGGAAGGGGGACGACGCCAGCGCTGCGGGGCGGCCCTTGCGCGGCGTCTCTGGTTGGGGCGCGCGCTGATTTCAGGCGTTCCGTTTTCTATCAGGGTCATAGGAAGGCCCAGGTGCTTCCTGCGGGGCGGGCCCACTAAAATCCTCAGATGCTCAAGCAACGCACCATCAAGACACTGACGCGCGCCGTAGGCGTGGGGCTGCATAGCGGCCAGCGCGTTGAGCTGACCCTGCGGCCGGCACAGCCCGATACGGGCATCGTGTTTCGCCGGGTGGATTTGCCCCAGCCCGTGGACATTCCCATTTCTGCGGCCGCCGTGACCGACACCCGGCTGGCATCGACCATCGGCACGGGCAACGCCAAGGTGCACACCGTCGAGCACCTCATGTCGGCCTGCGCCGGTCTGGGCATCGACAACCTGTATGTGGACATCACCGCCGAAGAGGTTCCCATCCTCGATGGCTCGTCGGCATCGTTTGTCTTTCTGCTGCAGAGCGCGGGCGTCGAGCTGCAGAACGCGCCCAGGCGCTTCATCCGCGTGACCCGGCCGGTCGAGGTGCGCGAGGGCGAGGGCGCCCATGCCAAATGGGCGCGGCTGACGCCCTACCATGGCTACAAGCTCAGTTTCGAGATTGATTTCGACCATCCGGCAGTCGATTCGACGGGTCAGCGGGTCGAGTTCGACCTGGGCGCCGGCAACTACAGCCGCGACATCGCGCGTGCGCGCACCTTTGGCTTCACCCGCGACGTGGAAATGATGCGCTCCCACGGCTTGGCGCTGGGCGGCGGGCTTGACAACGCCATCGTGATGGACGACTACAAGGTGCTCAACAGCGACGGGTTGCGCTATGACGACGAGTTCGTCAAGCACAAGATCCTGGACGCCATGGGCGACCTGTACCTGATCGGCAAGCCCCTGCTGGCGGCCTACAGCGCCTTCCGTTCGGGTCATGCCATGAACAACCTGCTGCTGCGTGAGCTGCTGGCGCAGCGCGATGCCTGGGAAGAAGTGACGTTCGAGGACGAGCGTCTGGCCCCTAGCGGGTTCCTGCAACCCGTGCGTGCCTGGTAGCCCGATGCTGCTATTTCGCTGGCTGGCCATGGTGCTGCTGCTGACCGCGGCGGTTTCCTTCGCGTTCTATGTCGGCACGGGCCAGGCGCGCTACAAGCGCTTTGGCCTGGTGGTGCTGAAATGGACCATCATCGCGGCCGTGTTCTTCTTTGCCGTGCTGTTCATCGGGCGCCTGGCCTGAGCCTGTTCAAGGCCGTAAGGCAGCGCTGTCCTATACTCGCGGCTGCTCCGGGGTGTGCGTAAGCGCTGAGATGCGAGGTGGCCGAAGAAATTCGGCGGGCCTTGCGAACCCGAGGAACTTGATCCGGTTCATACCGGCGGAAGAAGAGCCGACCTCCTTGTCCCCGTGCCCGCAGTCCCTGCAGGCACGCCATGCCTCAGGCGCTGCCGCACCTGAGGGGCGCACAGGTCCATTCCGGAGCAGCCCACACCGCCACCGGAACCAGGAGACTTGCCCCATGAACGCCCCCGATCCCCACGCCAAGCTGGCCAGCACCGAGAAGTTCGCCGAGCTGCTTGCACGCACGCGCGAGCCCTTCCCCGCATCCCGCAAGGCCTATATCCTCGGCCACCTGCACACCGACCTGCGCGTGCCCGTGCGCGACATTGCGCTCACCAACGGCGAGCTGGTCAGCGTGTATGACACCTCCGGCCCCTACACCGACCCCGAGGCAGCGATTGACGTGCGCAAAGGCTTGGCCAGCGTGCGCGGCGGATGGATCACCGGCCGTGGTGATGTGGAGCACTACGAAGGCCGCGCGCCCGTGGCGCTGGACGACGGCCAAAAGAGCGAAGACGCCACCCGCCTGGCCCAGCTGCGCGCCGAGGCCGCCGCCCTGCAGCGCAAGCCGCTGCGTGCCAAGGCCGGTGCCAACGTCACGCAGATGCACTACGCACGCAAAGGCATCATCACGCCCGAGATGGAATACGTGGCCATCCGCGAAAACGGCAAGCGCGAGTGGATGGCGCAGTACATGGCCGACGCGGGCCGCGAAAAGCGCCTGATGGGCAACCCCCTGGGCGCGAGCATCCCGCGCATCATCACCCCCGAGTTCGTGCGCGACGAAGTGGCCCGGGGCCGCGCCATCATTCCCGCCAACATCAACCACCCCGAGGTGGAGTCGATGGCGATTGGCCGCAATTTCCTCGTCAAGATCAACGCCAACATCGGCAACTCGGCCGTCACGTCGAGCATTGAAGAAGAAGTGGAAAAGCTCGTGTGGGCGATCCGCTGGGGTGCCGACAACGTGATGGACCTCTCGACCGGCAAAAACATCCACACCACGCGCGACTGGATCGTGCGCAACTCGCCCGTGCCGATTGGCACCGTGCCGATCTACCAGGCGCTGGAGAAGGTGGGTGGAGTGGCCGAAGACCTGACCTGGGAAATCTTCCGCGACACCCTGATTGAACAGGCCGAGCAGGGCGTGGACTACTTCACCATCCACGCGGGCGTGCGCCTGGCCTACATCCACCTCACGGCGGCGCGGCGCACGGGTATCGTCTCGCGCGGCGGTTCCATCATGGCCAAGTGGTGCATGGCGCACCACCGCGAGAGCTTTTTGTACGAGCACTTCGAGGACATCTGCGACATCGTGAAGGCGTACGACGTGTCGTTCAGCCTCGGTGATGGCCTGCGCCCCGGCTGCGCATCGGATGCCAACGACGAAGCGCAGTTTGCCGAGCTGCATACGCTGGGCGAGCTGACCCAGGTGGCCTGGAAGCACGACGTGCAGACCATGATCGAAGGCCCCGGCCATGTGCCCATGCACATGATCCAGGCCAACATGACCGAGCAGCTCAAGACCTGCCACGAGGCGCCGTTCTACTGACCATCGACATCGCGCCCGGCTACGACCACATTGCTTCAGCCATCGGCGCGGCCATGATCGGCTGGATGGGCACGGCCATGCTCTGCTACGTGACGCCCAAGGAGCACCTGGGCTTGCCCGACCGCGACGATGTGAAGCAAGGGATCATTGCCTACAAGATCGCCGCCCATGCCGCCGACGTGGCCAAGGGCCACCCCGGCGCCCGCGCGCGCGACGACGCGCTCAGCCAGGCGCGCTTCGACTTCCGCTGGCAGGACCAGTTCAACCTGGGCCTGGACCCCGAGACGGCCAAGGAATATCACGACGAGACCCTGCCCAAGGACGCCTCCAAGGTGGCGCATTTCTGCTCGATGTGCGGGCCCAAGTTCTGCTCGATGAAGATCACACAGGAAGTGCGCGACTTCGCAAAGCAAAAGGGCGTGGCGGAAGCCGAAGCGCTGGCGGCGGGCATGGAAACCAAGGCCGAAGAGTTTCAGCGTGGCGGCGGCAACCTGTACGTGCCGATCAAACCGGCCTGACGTTTGCTATTAGAAAAAGAGCTTCTTGCGCTTTCTGCATAAGCGCTAGAGGCTCTTTTAACGACATATCCTTCGGTTATTACCGGGACAGAGACTGCATTGTCGCCGGGACACAACCCGGCGTGGCTTAGCGCGCTGTCAGCAGTGCCTGCTGCGGGCGTGCCGGGCCAATCTGGGGCGATGCCGATTCCGCGCCCTGTCCGGGCAGCACAAAGCGGCTGATCAGTGTGGACAGTTCATGGGCCTGGTTGCGCAGGCCGGCAGAGGCGGCCATCGACTGCTCCACCAGCGCCGAGTTGGCCTGGGTCATCTGGTCCAGCCGCGCCACTGCGGTGTTGATCTGGCCAATATCGCGGTTCTGGTCCTGCGTTGCGGAGGTGATCTCGCCCATCATGCGTTCGGCGTTCTGGATTGAGCCCACGATGCGCTGCATGGTGTGGCCGGCAACCCCGGCCAGGCTTGTGCCTTCTTTCACCTGATCGACCGATTCGTTGATCAGCGCCTTGATTTCCCGCGCTGCGGCGGCCGAGCGCGTGGCCAGGCTGCGCACCTCGGCGGCCACCACGGCAAAGCCGCGGCCCTGTTCGCCCGCATGGGCCGCCTCGACGGCGGCGTTGAGCGCCAGGATGTTGGTCTGGAAGGCGATGGAGTCGATCACGCCGATGATGGCCACGATCTTGCCGGCCGATTTGTGGATGCCTTCCATGGTGCGCTCGACCTGCGCCACCACGTTGCCACCGTCATGCGCCACCGTGGTGGCGGTGGCCACCATCTGCTGCGCGTCGTGCGCGGCCTGTGCCGAGTGCATCACCCGGCTGGTGATGTGCTCCAGCGCGGCCGCGGTCTGCTGCAGGCTGGCAGCCGTTTCTTCGGTGCGGCTCGACAGGTCGGTGTTGCCGCCCGCGATTTCGGAGGCGGCCGCGCTTACGTTCTGCGCCGATCCACGCACCTGCTCGACCAGGCCGCGCAGCGCCTGCTGCATCACCGCCAGCGAGTTGAGCATGCGACCCGCCTCGTCTTTTTCATGGCCTGCAATGTCGTGGCGCAGGTCCAGCGCCGCCACGCGGTCGGCCGTGGCGCCGGCCAGTGCAATCGGGCGCGAGATGCTGCGCACCAGCCAGAGTGCCAGCACGGTGCCCACCAGCAATGCCATGGCGCTGAAGGCCAGCAGCGCGGTGCGGGCCACTGCGCCCAGGCGTTCTACCTCGCGTGCACCGGCATCGATGGCGTTGCGCTGCGATTGGGTCAGCGTGCCCAGTGCGGACAGCAATGCACCGGAAGAGGGAAGGAACCGCTCGGCGTACACCGTGCGGATGCGTTCGGTCACGCCCGAGTCGCGGGCCGCCACCAGCTCGGTGCGGGCTTTCAGGAAGTCTTTCCCGGCGGCATCGATGCTGTCGAGCAGTGCGCGGTCTTCGGGCACCTGCAGGCGCTTGCCCAGCTCGGCAATGCGTGCGTCATAGAGCTTCTGGGTGGCGGCAATGTCCGCGCCCAGGATGTCGCTCACCTCGGGCTCCGAGCTCAGGGCGATGGCCTTGTAGCGTTCGGAGTTGATGGCCTGGTAGCGGTAGGCGTCGGCGACCAGGCGCTCGGTGGCCACGCCCTGGCTCACCATGGTTTCGGTGGATTGCTGAATCTGGCGCAGCGACCAGATGCCGATGAGCGAGCCGAGCAGGGACAGCGTCAGCACCACGGCGAATGTGGTCAGCAAGCGCTTGCCCAGCGTGCCCTGGGATTGCTTGGGGGAGGGGAGGGTGGTGGACATGGGTGTTCGTCAATGGGATCGGGGCTTGTCAGGTGCTCGCAGGGGGACTGGCCATCCCTGCCGGCACGCGGCCATGGCGGAGGGTGCGGGTATCGCACGACGCACCCTTGGGCGAGGCGCCCAAGGGTTTGCCCTGATTATTTGCTACAAATGTGACAAATTGCTTTCAATCCCGCGCCACTGGCAAACCGCTGCCACTGTGCGGATGCAGGAGCGTCAATGCCGGTGAATACCCTATGCAGCAACGGATTGGGCGGGATTTATAGTCCTCCAGCACCCCGTCCAGAAGGCTGGGCAAGTGCATGGCATCAAATTTGCTTTATTGTGGTAGTTGTCAAAATATGTAAGGAAGAGCCATGAATGCTCTGGGTCGATTTTCCATTCGCACGCGCCTGTATTTCGCCACGACCTTTTCACTCGTGCTGCTGGTGATCATCGGGGGCATGGGGTTCATGGCACTGGACCGCACCCGTGGAACGCTGGAAACCTTGTTCTCCCAGCGGGTCCAGACGCTCACCGACATGTCCGACCTGCGCACCTCGCTGGGGGATCTGCGCCGCGCCGAAAAAGACATCATCATCAATTTCAACAACACCGTGGAAGTGGCGGCCCTGCGCGAAAGCTGGGGCAAGACGCTGGCGGCGCTGCGCAAGAGCCTGGCCGACGTGCGCCAGGTGCAGGCGGGCGATCCGGCCTTTGTGGCGGCCATCACGAGATCAAGCTATACGAGACCGGCATTGTTCCGATCTTCGACCAGATCGAGCGCGCCCAGATCGACGGCGCCGGCGGCGGCGCCTATGCCGACAGGCTCAAAACGCACATGGAGGCCACCGACCAACTGTTCTCCCAGCTGGCCACAGCCGCCCGTGCGCAAATGCAGGAGGCGCGCCAGGGCGTGGACACCCTTGCCGCCACCATGTCCGGCCTGATCGGCGTGGCCCTGGTGCTGGCTCTGGCGGTGCTGATTCCGCTCACCTACCTGAGCGTGCGCTCCATCACCCGCTCGCTGGCCCAGGCCCGCGATCTGGCCGAGCGCATTGCCGGTGGCGACCTGTCGCGCGATGAACAGGCGCTCAACCACGACGAAGTGGGCCAGCTGGTGGGCGCCATGGGCCGCATGCAGCACGCGCTGCGCGGCCTGGTGCACCAGGTGCAGGATGCGGCGGGCAACATTTCCACCGCCAGCCACGAAATCGCCACCGGCAACCACGACCTGAGCCAGCGCACCGAGCAGACCGCTGCCAACCTCGAAGAAGCGGCCTCGTCCATGGAAATGCTCACCAGCACGGTGCAGCAAAGCGCGCAGTCCTCGCGCCAGGCCAGTGACTTTGCCGCGTCGGCCGCCGAAGTGGCGGCGCGCGGCGGTGCCGTGGTGTCGCAGGTGGTGAGCACCATGGACCAGATCACCACCAGCTCCCGCAAGATTGCCGACATCACGGGCGTGATCGACTCCATCGCCTTCCAGACCAATATCCTGGCGCTCAACGCAGCCGTGGAGGCCGCACGCGCCGGCGAGCAGGGCCGCGGGTTTGCCGTGGTGGCCAGCGAGGTGCGCAACCTGGCCCAGCGCAGCGCCGGGGCGGCCAAGGAGATCAAGGAGCTGATCGGTTCATCGGTCGAGCGCGTGGAAGACGGCTCGCGCCTGGTGAGCCAGGCGGGCCAGACCATGACCGAGATCGTGGGCAGCGTGCGCCGCGTGTCGGGCATCATCAACGAAATCACCGCCTCGGCCGCCGAACAAAGCGACAACATCGGCCACATCAGCCAGTCGGTCACCCAGCTCGACCAGATGACGCAGCAGAACGCGGCCCTGGTGGAGCAGTCCACGGCGGCGTCGGAATCGCTGCGCGAGCAGGCCCTGCAACTCACGCGCGCCGTCAGCCAGTTCAAGCTGCATGACGACGGTGTTGCGGCGGCAGGCGCCCAGCCTGGCGCACTGCTCGCCGCCGCCGATACTGCGGCCCGTGGCCGTCAGCCTGCAATGGCGTGGCAGGCGCAGGTGGCGCTGCAGATTCGATAGTGGTTTTTGCCTGATTAACGACCCATCTCAGATAGAACCCGTTCGCCCTGAGCCTGTCGAAGGGCTGTTCGCCAGAAGCGACCTGGCTTCGACGGGCTCAGCCCGAACGGATGGGGTGAGACATCTGAGACAAGTCGCTAATCAGGTGTTTTTGGTTGCTAGCGCTTATGCAATAAGCGCTAGAAGCTATTAAATATATAGCATTTCATTCCTGGGCTTCGCGCTGCGGTACATGAGGCGGTGGCGCCAGCAACCGGAGCATCCCGGGCCAGGACCACCGTGGAGTCAGCTTGGCTGGGCTACGGTTGGCGTCCCCCTGGGGGGAAGCGGCGAAGCCGCATTGGGAGGTCAGTCCCTGGTGACTCGCACCACCTCTTCGCGGCTGGTGATGCCGGCGGCAATCAGGCGCTCGCCGTCGTCGCGCATCAGCTCCATGCCATTGGCCAGTGCGGCCGCGCGGATGTCGGCCTCGGAGGCCTGGTTGTGGATCTGCGCGCGGATGGCGTCAGTAGTCACCAGCAGTTCGAACACGCCCGTGCGGCCCGCGTAGCCGGTCTGGCCGCAGGCGTCGCAGCCCTTGCCGGCACAGTGTGTGCAGATCTTGCGCACCAGGCGCTGCGCCAGCACACCCAGCAGCGATGAACTCAGCAAAAACGGCTCCACGCCCATGTCGGTCAGGCGCGTGACGGCGCTGGCGGCGTCGTTGGTGTGCAGCGTGGCCAGCACCAGGTGGCCGGTCAGCGAGGCCTGGATGGCGATCTGCGCGGTTTCGAAGTCGCGGATTTCGCCGATCATGATGATGTCCGGGTCCTGGCGCAGGATGGCGCGCAGGGCCTTGGCAAACGTTAGGTCGATCTTGCTGTTGACCTGCGTCTGGCCCACGCCTGGCAGCTCGTATTCGATGGGGTCTTCCACCGTCATGATGTTGTTGCGCGTGGCGTCCAGGCGCGACAGCGCCGCATACAGCGTGGTGGTCTTGCCCGAG
>LNAP01006121.1_pt1 | contig 10479 bp, 8 predicted proteins | sample 602601 | NCBI WGS metagenome assembly LNAP01 (sample SAMN02440304, study PRJNA202911) | soil metagenome | biome: Subtropical and temperate rainforests or woodlands; isolation source: soil samples (1 kg each in a 20% v/v slurry with milli Q water) were... ...
CGGCGACTACTTCAACATGCGCAAGCTGTCGATCTTCGGCGGCTCCAACGAAATCCAGAAGAACATCGTCTCGAAGATGATTCTCGAGCTGTAAGGGGGCACCGCAATGGACTTCAAACTGACTGAAGAGCAGCAAATGCTGCAAGACACCGCGGCGCGCCTGGTGCGCGACGCCTACCCGTTCGAGCAACGCGAGAAATTCAGCGAGTCGGAGCTGGGCTTTTCCGCCGAGTTCTGGGGGCAACTGGGCGAGCTGGGCCTGACCGCCGTGCCCTTTGCCGAAGAGATCGGCGGCTTTGGCGGCGGCGGCGTGGAAACCATGCTGGTGATGACCGAGCTGGGCCGCGGCCTGACGCTTGAGCCCTACCTGCAGTCTGTGATCTTCGGCGGCGGATTGCTCAATCAGCTGGGCAGCGATGCGCAGATAGCGGACTTGCTGCCGCAGGTTGCTGCTGGTTCGCTGCAGCTGGCGGTGGCTTTCGACGAGCCACAAAGCCACTACAACCTCCACGATGTACAGACCAAGGCCGAGGCGGTCGATGGCGGTTATCGCTTGTCCGGCCGTAAGGCTGTGGTGATTGGCGGACACAGCGCCGGGCAGATCATCGTCTCTGCGCGCACGGCCGGCGACAGCCGTGACGAAGCGGGTATCAGCCTGTTCCTGGTCGATCCGGGCGCTCAGGGCGTCAGCCGCCGCGTCTACCCGACCATTGATGGGCGTAAGGGCTGCGAGCTGTTCCTCGACAACGTGCAGGTGGGCGCTGACGCCGTGCTCGGCGAAGTCGGCAACGCGCTCCCAGCACTGCGTTACCAGCAGGGCCGTGCCATTGCCGCGCAGTGTGCCGACGCCCTGGGCAGCATGGATGAGGCCTGCAAGCTGACCCTCGACTACCTGAAGACCCGCAAGCAGTTCGGTGTACCGATCGGCAAGTTCCAGGTTCTGCAGCATCGCATGGTGGACATGCAGACCGAGCTGGAGCAGGCCACCAGCATGGCGATCCTCGCCGCGACCTTTGCCGACGGCGAAGACAACGACGAGCGTAGTCGCATCATCGCCGCCGCCAAATACATCTGCGCCCGCGCCGCGCGCAAGGTGGCTGAAGAGGCGATCCAGCTGCACGGCGGAATCGGCATGACCTGGGAATACAACCTCGCCCACCACGCCAAGCGCCTGGTGATGATCGCCCACCAGTTCGGTGACGATGACCATCATCTGAAGGCTTATGCGAAGTTGATGCAGGTGGCGTAACGCGCCAATCGCGACACACGACCGGGCCCCTGTGGCCCGGTTTTGCTTTGCAGAGATAGGGTCAGGTGCTTAGCCGACTGCGGGCAGGTGTGGCGGAGGCATCGTCTTCACTTTCGTAGGGCTTCAGCTCGCGCCAGCAACCAAACGGTGGGCTGAAGCCCACCCTACGGCGCTGCGCGCAAGGTGGCAGTCTCGTAGGGTGGACGTCGCCTTTATATCCACGCGAAGCAACTTGGGTTGCGTTTTGGTGGGTTACCCAGTGGGCGGTGATCGCACCGGGTGTTAGTCATTTGATCTGGACGTAAAAAAGCCGGGCAAATGCCCGGCCTTTCTGTCACACGCTCAGCGAGCGATCAGATGCTGTCGAGTTGCGGGTTCAGGCGGTCCAGCAGGCGCTTGCTGCGGCGGCCGTTCTGCAGGTCGCCCAGATCCGTCAGGCGCACGCGATCCTTCGGCTCGACCTTCAACTCCACGCCGCTGACGTCGCCGAGTAGAGCCTTCCTGAGCAGTTCGCAACTGTCTTCCATGCCCTTTGGCAGGTCCTTGAATTCACGGCTGCAGTCCTTTTCGGTCTGTTCAACGACCTTCTCGTAATGCGCCTTGCGCTGTTTTTCGCCGCTGCCTTCGGTGGGGTTCATCGGGGTGTTGTAGCGCTGATACAGAGCAATGCTGCGCTCGGCCATGCCGCGATCCTTGACGCTGAACGAGGCGCTTTGCAATTCGGCGCGCTCGACGCTCGACGCCAAGTCACCCAGCTCGCTCATGAATGCCCGTTGCCCCCGGTCATCGCCACCGAAGCTCTCGCTCAGGCGCTGCAGCTTGCGATTCAAATCACGCAGGTTGCTCAGGCGGTAGCTGACACGCGAATCGAACAGTTCTGGCAGATCGACCGCCAGCTCTGTCTCCAGGGTGCCGGCATCGTCATCGATGTCCACGTAGATCTCGACGTCGTAGGGCTTGAGCTCGGCCAGGCCGCTGATCAGTGCGGGTTCGAAGCCGCGAGCGCTAGCCATGCCTCGGCCGAAGCCGCCGCCGGCCATCGCGCCGAGGCTGCTCAGGCCGCTAAGGGCACGGTTGTCGGCCTCGACGCCATTGAAGCGCAGCCGCAAGCGGGTCCGCTCGTCGTTGATGGAACGGTCGCTGATGATGACCTCAGCCACATGCAGGCTTGGCTCGCGTCCACCGGCCTCCACTTGCAGCTCGGAGATCGTCACGCGGCCGCCGAATGGGCTGGACGAAACCGACTTCCAACGCAGGGTATCCTCAAGCTCGTGATCGTAAACCCAGTCTTCGATCAATTTTTCTGCCTGGCTGCTGCTGAAGGCGCTCAAGCCGAAGTAGCCGGCCACCAACACGGCAACGGCAGCGCCGGCGATCAGGGGTAAGCGCTTGCTCATTCGTCATCTCCTTGAAGCTCGGCACGTTCGGGCCAGGCTTGTTGTATCCGCGATTTGGCCTCTTCCGGCGTCCAGTCCGGGTCACCGATTTCGTGTCGTGCGAGTTTCAGCGGGTCGCGCAGGTCGGCGCAGCCCTTCTCGGTACACGCCTGTAGCGTAGTGGCGCTGATCAGCGTCAGCGGCAGGTTTTGCTCATCCTTGCGCGATGCATCCAGGCGCGCCTCGCCCTTGACCAGGAACCAGCCCTCGTCGGCGTCTTGCTCGCTGTCTTTGGTATCCAATACCGCAGGGTACGGATAGTCGACCTCCCAGCCGCCATCGGTCTTGCCATCGATATGCACGATCTGGCTGTAGCCCTGCGCGCGGCCTTGCATCATCGCGGCATAGCCACCGCCACTGAACGGCGAGTAGCTGGCATCGCTGAGGATGCGACCATAGAGCTCTTCGGGTTTGCGAGTTTCGCGGCGCAGTTGACGATACAGCTGCAGCTGTTGCTCTGCCTGGCGGGCCAGCAGCTCGCGCTGACGCTGGGCTTCACGCTCGCGCTCCAGCTCGGCGCGGCGCTGCAGTTCAGCTTCCTTGCGCTCGTACGCGAACAGGTGGTTATCGGCGCGGGCCGGGTCGTATTCCCACTTCTTGGTACGGTAATGACGCGAAAGCGAAATGTCGTAGAGCCAGAAATCCCTATCGCCCTCGTACAGCCCTTTTTCCAGATCCCGCATGCCGTAGAACTGGATCGCTCTGATCTTGGGCGCGCTCTTGTCGAGGTGTGCGGTGGCGAGGTCGATTGTCCGGCGAATGCTTTCCAGGTCGCGGAAAAGGTCACGGGTTTCGGTCAGAGCGATCAGCGTGACGCTACCGGCATTCCAGTGGCCGTTATAGCTATGGCCCATGCGCAGCAGGTAATGCACCTTGCTGGCAGGTTCGCTATGCAACAGCAGCAACAGGTTCTTGCGTTGGTCGATACCCACTACTGGAAGCTGCGGCGCGTCGCCGTAGATTTCCAGGCCATCCAGGAAGCTGCCTTTGAACTGATGCAGACGCACGCCATCGCGGCGGTGGAGCGTCAGCGAGCCGCTGCCCTGCGCGTAGCCGTCCGGGCCGCATGTCACGCCGCTGGATGTCGCGGAGATATTCGCTATGTCGTCCTCCGGCTTGAACCCCAGGCGGAAGCGGCAGCCGTTCTGATCGGTGATCTCTGTGATGAAGTCGGCCTTGGCAAAAACATCCCGGGCCAGCGGCGGTTGCCAGCCGTTGACGCTGAACTCTTTGGCGATAACCGGGGCGGGGGCCACGGCCTGCTCAACCGAGGCTGGCTTTTCTGCCGGCTCAGCGGGTTGGGCGTCGGCTAAAGGTGCTGTCGGCGCTGGGGATGCGGCTGGGGGTTGTGGTGCTTCGGCTTGCGTCGGTTTGGCCGGTTCCGGCTCTGCGGTGGCCGGAGCGGTCTCGCGCGCAGCAGGTGCAGCGGAAGCGGGGGCTTCAGCAGGCGCTTGGGCGACGGTTGGCGCAGGGGCTCGCTCGGCTGCAGGCTGCGGAGCTGCCGGGGCAGTATCTGCTGCTTGCGCCAACCAGCCGGCGGCCTGGCTGGCGCTACCGCTGGCCTGGGTCTTGCCGGTGCTGTCTACACTGGTCCAACTCAGTTGCGTGGCGCTCGAGCACTGAGTGGCGAACAGGCCGCCAAGTTTTGGTAGCAAGCGGTTGATGGAGTCCTGGTCTGCTGGGCCGGCAAATGCGAAACGAAGCCTCAGGTTGTCGCTGCACCAAGGCTGGCCATCGGCGTGGTCGACAAAGACTTCGACGTTTTCCGCCTTCGAATAGGCCAGCCGATGGCTGGCTGCCTGGGCCGAAGCCGTTACGGCCAGGCTTAAGGCCAGCAGGGAAATGTGGCGTACGTTCATCAGATCAGCTCCCAGGCACCGTCGGCCGCCTGACAGGCCTTGGCAGTCTGCTGCTCATTGCTGCCCTGGGCTGTCACGTCGTACTTGATCGTTCGGCAGGTGGCCTGGGCCGTCATGGCCTGCTCGACCGGAACAGCATCCAGATCGATGGCGTCCAGATCAATGCCCTTGGAGGCTGCGCTGGCGAGATCGAGGCTGTCGAGATCGGTCGCCGTTTCGGCTGCGGCGCTCTGGGTCGACTGGGCAGGCTTTTTAACCTGAGCCACCAACGGCGCGTAAACATAGCCGATGGTTACGCCGCGGCGGCCCACCATGATCCAGTCATTGTCGGTGCGACCAATCGCGGTAAAGGTGGTGCCAGCTGGCAACCCTGCAACCTTTTCGGCTTTGAGGTCGGGCGCATTGCGTACGTTCGCCGATTTAACCGCCTGGTAGGGCTGGTTGATGAGGGTCATGTTCGCTACCGGCTGCACTTTGGGAGTGCGCTTGACTGCGACTTCACGTTGTACGGTTTCGGTCTTGATCGGGGTAATGGTGGCTTTGGCATCGCTGTGGCTCGACGACCACTGAGTGGTCTGGCCATCCTGGGTGTACTGCAGCGCTTGCTGGGTCTGCAGCGCAAGCGCCTCGCGATCTCGCACGTCAAGCTTCGCGCCGATAGTCTTGCCCAGGTAACCGCCGGCCAGTGCGCCTGCGATCATCGCTGCGGTGCGACCGCTACCGTTTCCAACCTGGCTACCGATGAGAATGCCTGCTGCGGTGCCGACCAGGGTGCCGATGTTCTCTTTGTTCGCCCACTCGTTCTCGGCCATGTTGGCGCAACCGGCGCTGAACACGATGGCGCTGCTGAGCAACAGCACGCTGGTTTTTTTTGCGAAGCCCATGAGGTAGTCCTTATCTGAATGGCTGGCAGGTAGCATTCAGGACTGACGCGACGGCCGTTGCAGTGCCGACGGGGCTGCCGTTTCAATCCCTGAAATGGCCGGCAATTACACACAAATATGGCCTGCATCACAAACTCAAAAGCGTCTAGGACGGCAATCCGAGTGCGAACGGCTGAAGCTGCAGGGCTTTGGCAGTGTCGTGGCGGTCGGCTTTCAGCTCAACTGGCCGACAATCCGAAGGGCTGAAGTTGACGCCGTACAAGGCTTATTGGGCAGTAACGATCTGACCGCCGGCGACCAGTGCACGCAATGAATGTACTGGCCGCCATGCGTCGATCTGTCACGCCGGGGCTGGTGTGGCTACACCTTGCGGCTTCCACTCCTGCAAGCGATCCAGGCTGCCGCGGTAATGCTTGAGGCCCATGCCGAGCAAAATCATGGCGCCGACCAGCGCAACACCGGTGACGATCAGCAGTGAGTAGCGCAGGGCGTTGTCGTCGCCGAAGACGAAGTCGGTGCCAAGCGCCACAGCGGTCGGGCCGATGCCGAGGCCGACCATGGTGATGACGAACAGGTACACCGCCGAGGCCTGGCCGCGCATGGAGTTGGGCATGATCTCCTGGATCGCCGCGGGGCCGACGCCGAAGGGCATGGCGATGGTGAAGACGTGCAGGGCGATCAGCGCCAGCGCCAGTTCGCCGGTGCCGGCCAGGTAGGCGAGGTTGAGTGGTAGGGTCAGCGCTGCAGAAATGATGCCGACCCGCAGCGGCGCATCGCGATAGCCGCGGCGGTGCAGCAGGTCGGAGAGCCGCCCACCGGCAATGATGCCCACTGAGCCGGCCACTGCCACCACCGAGCCGTAAAGCACGCCGACGTCGCTGGCCGACCAGCCATAGGTGCGGATGAAAAACGTCGGTATCCACGCCGAACTGCCGTAGGCGGCGAAGGCCAGGCAGGCGAAGCCGAAGTTGTGGCAGAGCACAGTACGGCGGTTCTGGCGGATATAGCCGGCTACCTCGCTCAGCGGTACTTCGACGCCGGCGCCGACGCCCTTGCGCGACGGCTCGCGAATCAGCAGCAATACGGAGGTGAACAAAACGCCGGCAGCGCCGAGCACGAGGAAAATCAGCTGCCAGGGGCGGACCATGCCGAGCACCGGCAGCTCCACATCGCCCTGTGCCGAGGCGAACTTGACCACCAGCCCGCCGAGCAGAAAGGCCAGACCGGAGCCGATGTAGATGCCCATCGAATAGACGCTCATCGCGGTGCCGCGCAGCTTGGGCGGGAAGCTGTCGGCGATCAGCGAGTAGGCCGAGGGCGACAGCGCCGCCTCGCCGACACCGACGCCGATGCGAAACACGAGAAACTGCCAGAAGGTCCGCGCGGTGCCGCACAGGGCGGTCATCAAGCTCCACACCAGCACGCCGATGGCGATGATGCCGCGGCGGCTCTTGCGGTCGGCCAGGCGCCCGATGGGCACGCCGCAGATGGTGTAGAACACCGCGAAGGAGAAGCCCATGAGCAGGCTCATGTGGGTGTCGGTGATGTCCAGATCTCGGCGGATCGGTTCGACCAGCAGGTTGAGGATCTGCCGATCGACGAAGGACAGCACATAGGCGAGCATGAGGATGGCGACCGTGGCCCAGGCGCGGGTTTGCGAGGGGTAGCCGTTATTGTTGTTGTGCATGGCAAGGCTCCATTGGCGAGGAGGGCTGTAACCAGCCCATCCTCACTTTTGTCGGAGATCAGCCATCCGGCAAGGTGAATAACCCCTGCATATGTTTCGAAATATGCTAGCAATGTTCCGCTCTGCGAAATTAACGATTATGGGTCACGCCACCGTTTGTTGTTGGCCTGGCATCAGCTCTGGCAACAGATGTGGCGCCCAGAGGTTGTCGGCGAAACTGCGACGGAAGAAGCCGAAGTGGCCGATCCGCGTGGCGCCGATTTCCGCGGGCGCGATGCGCTGCATGGTTTTCGGTGCCGAGCTGTAGAAGCCATGCAGGGATTCAGTGTTGCGCGCCGACATCATTTCGTCGTCGCTGAAGGACAGCGAGGTCAGGGGTGTGCGCACCGCCGCGAAGGCCTGGCGCACGGGCTCGCCTTCAACACCGACCAGGTAGTCCGGATGCAGGCACCAGCGCCGCCACTGGCGAATCACCCCGGCGGGCAGGTCGCCGACCGCCCCGATACGACCGCCCGGGAAGTAACCCGCGACCGCGGTCAGCACCGGGGCCAGGCCATGCCAGAGCAGCCAGGCCTTGTTGCGGATCTGCGGGCTGTTCTCGCGCCAGTAGCCGCTGCCGGCGGCAATGGTGACGATGCGGGTCAGGCGCTCATGGCCTTTGACCAGTGGCAGGATCTGCGCGCCGACACTGTGGCCGATCCAGTACAGCGGCAGCTCACCGGCAACCTCGGCCGCCGCGGCGAGCACCGAGCTGCAGTCGTGGCGCGCCCAGTCGAGGATGTCCACGTTCAACTGGCGAAGCGGCATTCGCCGCGAGCGGCCCATGCCCAGGTAATCGAAGGTCACCACCTGATAGCCGCGCTCGGCGAGCCAGTTGGCGAAGTCGGTGTAGAAGCGCTGCGGCACGCCCATCGCCGGCGCGATCAGCACGACGCCGCATGGCAGGCTGCTCGGCTGATACCAGTAGCTGGACAGGGCATGGCCGTTGCCGTTGTCGATGGAGCGTTCTTCAACCTGTATCGTCGCCATCTTGTTGTTCTCCGCGCTTCTGCGATTGCTGCGATCGGTGCAGTATACGAAGGGTAGAAGATAATTCTAGAAAAATATTCTAGTCAGATTGGAGGCCGGATGGCCCGTAGTAGCCGCAAGCAGGAAATCCTTCAGGCCGCACTCGCCTGTTTCACCGAGTTCGGCGTGGAGGCGGCCACCATCGAGATGATTCGGGATCGCTCCGGCGCCAGCATCGGCAGCCTCTATCACCACTTCGGCAATCGTGAGCGGATCATCGCCGCGCTGTATCTGGAAGGCATCGGTGAGTACGCCGCGCTGCTCGAAGCCGGGCTGATCGAGACGCTGGACGCGGAAGCCTGCGTCCGGCTGTTCGTCACCAGTTACATCGACTGGGTAGTGGCGAACCCGGACTGGGCGCGCTTCGTTCTGCACAACCGCGGGCGGGTCGAGGCCGGGGAGATGGGCGAACGGCTGCGCGAGGTCAATCGCGCCCACGGTGAGCGGGTCGGGGCGATCCTTCGCCGTCACCGGGAAAGCGGAGCCTTTCGGCGGATGCCCGGCGACTGCTTTCTCGCGGTGGTGATCGGGCCCTGCCATGACATGGCGCGTAACTGGCTGGCGGGCCGTTCCCGCACCGCGCTGGCCGACTGCCGCGAGCTGCTCGCGGACATCGCCTGGGCCAGCGTCAAGGCCTGACGATCAGACGCCGAGGCTTTCGATATCCCGAGCGAGCATTTCCAGCTGGTGGGCCAGCGAGTTCTTCAGGGTTTCCTCGCTGAGCTGGAATGACGGCGCGCCGCAGGTGAGCGCCATGATGCTGCCGTCGGCCAGGTGCAGCGGCACACCGGCGGCCATCACGTTGCGGTCCCAGTCGCCGAGCGACAGGCAGAAGCCGTGCTGCACGAACTCCTCGAACGAGGCGTGCAGCGAAGCCTCGATGGCGGCCCAGCCATCGCCGTACTTGCTGGCCAGAGCGGCCATCAGATGCTCGCGTTCCTTCTCCGGGGTGGCGGCGAGAAAGGCGCGGCCAGCGGCGGTGGTGGCCAGCGGCAGACGCACGCCGGCGTCCATGCGCAGGGTGGTGACCTCGGCCGGGCGGCAATTCTCCACGTAGATCATCGACAGCCGGTCGCGGCAGGTCAGGCCCACGGTGGTGTTGGTGCGGCGGGCGAACTCGTCCATGTACGGCTTGGCCAGCTGGCGCACGCGCAGGTTGGAAACGTAGGCATAACCGAGCGCCAGCACGCCGGAATCGAGTTGGTACTTCTCCAGCTGCTGCGAATAGCTGAGGTAGCCGAGCTTGGTCAGCGTGTAGGTCATGCGCGACACGGTGGGCTTTGGCAGCCCGGTGATGCGTGCGATGTCCTGATTACCCATCACCACCGAGCCATGGGTGAAGGCACGCAGCACGTCCAGCCCGCGGGCGAGGGCCTCGACGAACTTGCGATCCTTGGGTGTGCCGGTGTCTTCGATGTCGTCGCTCATGGTTTCGGTCTGTCTGGCTAGTGGGCAGCGGTGGCGAACGATAGCAGATCGCCCGACGCCGGGCAGTGCGGCCATTGGCGATCATTGCGACGGAAAAAGCGATCTACTACTATCGGATTCGACATCCAGTTTCGCACAGTAAAACAATAATTCATTTTGGAGAATGTCGATGTCCGCTTCCGTGCAAGGCTACGTGGCTAACGAACTCGCCCGTGGCGGCTACCAGAACGTCCATGACCTGCTGGCTCAGGCCTGCGCGAAGCATCCGCAGCGCGCGGCATTTTCCTGTGGCGACGACCAGCTCACCTACGCCGAGCTGGGCAGTCTTGCCGACGCGTTCGCGCGCTACCTGCGGCATCACGCCGGGCTGCAACCCGGTGACCGGCTGGCGCTGCAGCTGCCCAATTCGTTGCAATATCCCATCGCCGTGTTTGGCGCACTCAAGGCCGGGCTGGTGATCGTCAATACCAATCCGCAGTACACGGCCGCCGAAGCCCGCTATCAGTTCCGCGACTCCGGCGCCAGGGCGATCCTTGTGCTCGATCGGCTGCTGCCGCTGGTACGCGCGGTGCAGGCGGACACCGAGCTGGAGCACGTCATCCTTACCGGCGTCGAGGATCTGCAGGCGCCTGTCTATGACAGCCAGGAGCCGGGAACAGAGCGCCTCATGCAGGCCCTGCGGCTGGGGGCGGAAAGCCCGCCGCTGGAACGCGAAGCAGGCCTCGACCGGCTGGCGTTGTTGCAGTACACCGGCGGTACGACCGGCGTTTCCAAGGGCGCGATGCTCAGTCACCGCAATCTGCTAGCCAACGTGCTGCAGACCATCGAGCTGTTCGACAAGCCGGGTCTGCTGGAGCCTGAAAAGGAC
>LNAP01010156.1_pt1 | contig 10479 bp, 10 predicted proteins | sample 602601 | NCBI WGS metagenome assembly LNAP01 (sample SAMN02440304, study PRJNA202911) | soil metagenome | biome: Subtropical and temperate rainforests or woodlands; isolation source: soil samples (1 kg each in a 20% v/v slurry with milli Q water) were... ...
TACCTGGTGCTGGCCTTCCTGGTGCTGGGCCTCTGGATCATGGCGCGCATCGTGCGCTCGCTGCTCGGGCGCAGCTTCATGGCGGTGCGCAACAGCGACCTGCTGGCCGAGGCGCTGGGCGTCGACCTGATGCGCACCAAAACGCTGTCCTTCGTGCTGTCGGTGGTGTACGCGGGCTTCGCCGGTGCGCTCTATGCGGGCCAGGTGCGGTTCCTGGGGCCCGACCTGGCGAGCGAGGTCGTCACCTTCGACCTGGTGATGTTCATCCTGGTCGGGGGCGTCGGCACGCTGCTCGGGCCGCTGGTGGGCACCGTGCTGGTCACCTACCTCACGCAGAGCCTGCAGTTCCTGCAGGACTACCGCATGGTGGTGTTCGGGCCGGTGCTGATCGCGCTGATCATCTTCCTGCCCGACGGCTTGGTCGGCACCTGGCTCAAGCGGCGTGCGCGGCGGGCCGATGCACGGGCGTCGGCGCAGTCTGCAGCGACACCGCCGGTCGCGGCTGCGCAGGAGGGCCGCTCCCATGCTTGAGATCACCGACCTCACCAAGCAGTTCTTCGGCCTCACCGCAGTCGACCACGTCACCACCCGCTTCGAGCGCGGCCAGGTGAGCGCCATCATCGGGCCCAACGGCGCGGGCAAGACCACCTTCTTCAACCTGGTGGCTGGCACGCACCCGCCGACCTCGGGGCGCATCGTGTTCAACGGCCAGGACGTGACCGGCATGCGGCCCGACCACGTGGCGCGCCTGGGCATCGCGCGCACTTTCCAGACCACCAACCTGTTCGACAACGCGACGGTGCTCGACAACCTGATCGTCGGCCACCGGCTGCGCACGCACTCGGGCCTGTGGGACGTGCTGATCAACTCGCGCCGCTTGCAGAGCGAAGAGCGCCTGTGCCGCGAGAAGGCGCGCGAGGCGCTCGACTTCGTCGGCCTGTCGCACGTGGCCAACCGCATCGCGGCCGACATCACGCAGGAGGAGCGCAAGCGCGTCGCCTTCGCGCTGGCGCTGGCCACCGACCCCGAGCTGCTGCTGCTCGACGAGCCCGCCGGTGGCGTGAACCCGGAAGAGACCGTCGGCCTGGCCGCGCTCATCCGCAAGCTGGTCGAGCACGGCAAGACCGTGTGTCTGATCGAACACAAGATGGACATGATCATGCGGCTGGCCGACAAGATCGTGGTGCTGAACAACGGCGTCAAGATCGCCGAAGGCACGCCGGCGGAGATCCGCCGCGACCCGCACGTGATCGAGGCCTATTTGGGCACGGACCATGGAGTCGCGCATGCTGCGGTTTGACAACGTCGACCTGCATTACGGCAGCTTTCGCGCGCTGGAAGGCATCACGCTGCACGCCGACGCCGGCGAGCTGGTGGTGCTGCTCGGTGCCAACGGCGCGGGCAAGACCTCGATCTTCATGGCGGCCAGCGGCATCCAGAAGCCCAGCCGCGGCAGCATCCGCTTCGACCAGCAGGAGCTGGTCGGCATGCGCCCGGCGCAGATCGTGCAGTCGGGCCTGGTGCACTGCCCCGAGGGCCGCAAGCTGTTCCCGCTGATGTCGGTGCGCAAGAACCTGGAACTCGGCGCCTACGTGCACCGCAGCGACAAGGCCGGCATCCAGCGCTCGATCGACGAGGTGTTCAGCCTGTTCCCGATCCTGGCGACCAAGCAGCACGATGCGGCCGGCTCGCTCTCGGGCGGCCAGCAGCAGATGGTGGCCATCGGCCGCGCGATGGTGGGCCGGCCCAAGGTGCTGCTGCTCGACGAACCCTCGCTCGGCCTTGCGCCGCTGGTGGTCAAGCAGGTGTTCGAGGTGATCCAGCGCATCCACCGCGCCGGCACCACGGTGCTGCTGGCCGAACAGAACGCGTACTCGGCCCTCGCCATCGCCGACCGCGCCTACGTGATCGAACGCGGCCGCATCGCGCTCGAGGGCGACCGCGAATCCCTGCTCAACAACGAGGCCGTCAGAGCCGCGTACATCGGCGCCTGAATTCGATTCAGCCGATTCAGCCACTTCCTTCACCCCGACCTCCCGGAGACAACCCATGAAGATCGCTTTCGACACCCGCCGCCGCTTCACCGCTGCACCCCTTGCCATCGCCCTGTTGGCCGCCTTCGGCGCCAGCGCCGCATCGGCCCAGGACACCGTGAAGATCGGCTTCACCGGCCCACTCTCGGGCGGTGCTGCGCTCTACGGCAAGAACGTGGTCAACGGCATCGAGATGGCCATCAAGGAGATCAACGCGGCCGGGCTCGAGGTCGGCGGCAAGAAGGTCAAGCTCGAGCTGGTATCGCTCGACGACAAGTACGCGCCGGCCGAAGCCGCCATCAACGCGCGCCGCCTGGTGCAGCAGTACCAGACGCCGGCGGTCTTCGTGCCGCACTCCGGCGGCATCTATGCGATGCAGGCCTTCAACGAGCAGGAGAAGTTCATCGTGATGGCGTACTCCAGCACGCCGAAGATCACCGAGACCGGCAACAAGCTGACCATCCGCATCCCGCCGACCTTCGCCGGCTACATCGCGCCCTTCACGAAATACGAGATGGGCAAGTTCGGCAAGAAGGTCGGCATGCTGCCCGGCGACCACGAGTACGCGAAGAACTGGAGCGCGCTGTTCGAGCCCGCATGGAAGCAGGCCGGCGGCACGGTGGTGTCGAACAACCCCATGTCGTACAACCGCTCGGCCGACTTCTACAGCGGCGTGAGCCGCGTGCTGGCCGAGAAGCCCGACGTGCTCTTCGTCGGCGGCCCGTCGGAGCCGACCGCATTGGTCGCCAAGCAGGCGCGCGAGCTCGGCTTCAAGGGCGGCTTCCTGATCATGGACCAGGCCAAGTTCGACGAGATGGCCAAGGTCACCGGCGGGCTGGCGATGCTCGAAGGCTCGATCGGCGTGCTGCCGGTGTCCGACGACGTGCGCATCGGCGCGAAGACCTTTGCCGCCGCCTACCGCAAGGCCTACGGCGAGGACAAGGCGCCGACCACCGAGTCTTCCTACAACTACACGATGACGCATGTGCTCGCCGGTGCGATGAAGCTGGCCGGCTCCACCACCGACGCCGCCGCCATCCGCGCCAAGATCGGCGACGCCATCGCCAAGCTGCCCAAGGAGACGAACGCCGCCGACTTCCGCGGCGTGGACCCGACCGGCGGCACGCTGCTCGACCCGCTGGTCGCCACGGTCGAGGGCGGCAAGATCAAGCCGGTGAACCTGAGCGACCTGATGAAGTGACAAGCGACGCGGCGGCGGTGGGGCCATGCGCCCCCTCGCCGCGGCCGATCACTTCGTGCGCTGCGCCGCCACCTTTTCCGGCGTCACCCGCCCCGCCTTGTTGCCGAACTGCGCCATCACGTAGTTGGCCAGCGCGGCGACTTCGGTGTCGGTGTAGGCATTGCCGAAGGCCGGCATGTACACGTGGTGCTCCCCCACATGCATGTTCACGCCCTGCAGGATCATCTGCGTGACGTTGGCGCCCTCGGGGTCGTTCACGCCCCGCGTGCCGAGCAGCCCTGCGTAGGGCGTCTGCTGCCCCTGGCCGTTCCACTGGTGGCAGCTGGCGCACGCCGCCGCGAACAGCCTCAAGCCCATTTCATGACCTTCGGCCGTGTTGCTGGCCGGCGCCGCGGCGCTGGCCGACACGGCCCACGGGGCCTTGGGGTCGATGTCGATCGGTGATTGGCCCTGCCGGGCCGGCACGCTGCGCAGGTAGGTCACCAGCGCCGCCACGTCTTCCGCCTTCAGGTGCCGCAGGCTGTGCTCGACGGCTTCGCCCATCGGCCCGCCGGCCGAGCCGCGTCCGTCGGCGTGGCCGCTCGACAGGTAGCCGGCGAGTTGCGCGTCGCTCCACGCGCCGATGCCGGCCTTCGGGTCCGAGGTGATGTTGTAGGCCCGCCAGCCCTGAAGCTCGGCACCGGCCAGGTCGTTGCCCTTGTCCATCGCGAAGGCCAGGTTGCGCGGCGTGTGGCATTCGGCGCAATGTCCCAGCGCGGTCGCGAGGTACGCACCCTTGTTCCACTCGGCCGGCTTGGCCGGGTCGGCCGCGAAGCGTTCGCTCTTGAAGAAGGCCGCGTTCCAGAAGCCCATGGCCCAGCGCTGGTTGAACGGAAAGCTCAGGTCGGCGGGCTGGTTGGGCTGGCTCACCGTCGGCAGGCTGAAGAGGTAGGCCTTGATCGCCAGCACGTCGCTGCGGCTGAGCTGCGTGTACGAGGTGTACGGGAACGCCGGATACAGCCGCTGGCCATCGCTGCGCACGCCGTCGTGCACCGCGCGCACGAACTGGTCGTCGGTCCATCGGCCGATGCCGGTGTCCGGGTCGGCCGTGATGTTGGACGAATAGATCGTGCCGAAGGGCAGCTTGAAGGGCACGCCGCCCGCGAAGGGCTGCCCCTTGCCGCCGGGGACCGTGTGGCAGGCGATGCAGTCCGCCGCCTTCGTGAGGTATTCGCCGCGCACCAGCACCGACGCATCGGCCGGCGCGCCGGCCAGCACCGGAGCCTGGCCCGCCGACGGATCGGTGCGGTTGAGGAACACATAGAGCGCAGCGCCTGCGACCAGCAGCGCGACGATCACCACCAAGAGCCGCTTCATGCTGCGCTCCCTTCGATCGTCATGTCGCTCGTCCGCCCATCGGCGACCTTCTTCTTGAGTGCTGCCTTGTCCTGCACCAGCAGCGCGCGGTTCACCGGCAGCTCGCGCAAACGGATGCCCGTGGCGGCGAAGATGGCGTTGGCCAGCGCCGGCGCGGCGATGGCCGTGCCGACCTCGCCGAGCCCGCCGGGCGCTTCGCCGCTCTTGACGGTGTGGACCTCGACGGGTGGCGTCTCGTTGATCCGCAAGCTCCGGTAGTCGTGGAAGTTGCTCTGCTGGATCGCGCCGTTCTCGATCGTGATCTCGTTGAAGAGCGCCGCGCTCAGCCCGAAGAGCAGGCCGCCCTGCACCTGCGCCTCGATCGAGCCCAGGTTGATGGCGATGCCGCAGTCGAGCGCCACCACGGCGCGCCGCAGCCGCACCTCGCCCTGCGGCGTGACCTCGACCTCGACCATCGCGCAGACCCGGCTGCCGAACGGATCGCCCACGGCCACGCCCCGGCCCACGCGCGCCGGCAGCGTGCCCTGGCCCCAGCCCATCTTGCTGGCCGCCAGATCGAGCACCGCGAGCGTGCGCGGGTTCTTCTGCAGCATGGCACGGCGGTAGGCCACCGGGTCCTGCTTGGCGCGCTGCGCCAGCTCGTCGATGAAGCCCTCGAGCACGAAGAGGTTGTGCGTCGGCCCCACGCCGCGCCACCAGCCCACATCCAGGCCCGGCGGCATGTCATGGCGCACCCATTCAACCTTCAGGTTCGGAAAGTCGTAGGCCGGTTCGGCGACGCATTCGATCAGGTCGCCGTCCATGCCGTCCTTGCCCATGAACGCCGGCGCCCAGCGGCCGAGCACGGTGCCGCCGCTGATGCGATCGCCGAACCAGAGCAGCTTGCCGTCGGCGTCCACCACGGCCGAGATGTGGTCGTGGTACATCGGGCGCACGATGTCGTGGCGGATGTCTTCCTCGCGGGTCCAGACGACCTTGAGCGGATACGGCACCTGCTTGGCGAAGGCCACGGCCTGCTCGACCGAATCGGTTTCCAGCCGTCGGCCGAAGCCGCCGCCCAGGTACTGGTTGTGCAGCACGACCTTGGCTTCGGGCAGGCCGGTGATCTTGGCCGCGACGCTCACGCAGCGCGCGGGCACCTGCGTGCCGACCCAGATCTCACATTGATCGGGCTTCACATGCACCGTCGTGTTCAGCGGCTCCATCGTGGCATGCGCCAGCATGGGCAGCTGGTAGGTGGCCTCGACCAGCGTGCCCTCTGGCCGCTTGCCGACCTCGCGGCCGACGATGGCCTGGCCCTTGGCCTGGCTGCCGGCCAGCGCGTCGCGCAGCTTCTTCGTGGTGAGGCCGGCGTTCGCGCCCGGCGTCCATTTGATCTTTAGCGCATCGAGGCCCTGCTTGGCCGCCCAGAAGTGCTCGCCGACCACGGCCACTGCGTTCGCGATGCGGATGACGTCGATCACCCCCGGCACCGCGCGCGCCGCCTTGTCGTCGACCGACGCCAGCACGCCGCCGAGCGTCGGGCAGGCCTGGACCGTCGCCACTTTCATGCCGGGCAGCCGGATGTCGATGCCGAACTGCGACGTGCCATTCACCTTGTCGGGCGAATCGACGCGCCGCAAGGGCTTGCCGATCACGGTGAAGTCCTTGGGGTCCTTGAGCGCGACCTTGCCCGGCATCGGCAGCCTGGCCGCGTTCGCCGCCAGTGCGCCGAAGCCCGCCTGCCGGCCCGAGGGTGCATGGCTCACCACGCCGCGTGCGACGGTGCAGCTCGCCGGGTCCACCTTCCATTGCGCGGCGGCGGCCGCGACCAGCAGTGTGCGCGCCACCGCGCCCGCTTCACGCAGCACGCCGTAGGTGCTGCGCGTGCTGGTCGAGCCGCCGGTGATCTGGCCGCCGAGCAAGGGCATGCCATAGAGCGCCTCGTTGGGCGGCGAATGCTCGACACGCACCTGGTCGAGTTCCACGCCCAGCTCCTCGGCGATCATCATCGCCGAGCCGGTGTAGATGCCCTGACCCATCTCGGCCATGGGCATGACCAGGCGCACACCGCCATCGGCGTCCACGCGGATGAAGGCATTGGGCGCAAAGGGCGGGTTGCCGTCGGCCAAGGCAGCGGCGGCATCGCCGGGCTGCTGCCGGGGGTTGATCGCCGCCGCGGCCTTGCCGGCACCGCCGAGCCAGGTGAAGGCGATGGCCAGGCCGCCGGCCTGGAGCAGGGTCCGTCGATCGAAGGTGGCGGGCGCTTTCACGATGCGCTCCCGGCCGGCGCGGAGACGATCGACTGCAGCACCTCGGGCTTGCCCGTGGCCGCCTGCTTGATGGCCGCGCGGATGCGCACGTAGGTCGCGCAGCGGCAGACGTTGCCCGCCATGGCCAGGTCGATGTCGGCGTCGCTCGGGTTCGGCACGCGCTGGAGCAGTGCCGCCGCCGACATGATCTGGCCCGACTGGCAATAGCCGCACTGCACCACGTCGACGTCGAGCCAGGCCTTCTGCACCTGCCGGCCGCTGGCCGTCTCGGCCACGCCCTCGATGGTGGTGATGGGCTTGGTGCCGACCGCACCGACCGGCAGCACGCACGAGCGCACCGGCTGCCCGTCGAGGTGCACCGTGCAGGCGCCGCACTGCGCGATGCCGCAGCCGAACTTGGTGCCGGTCAGGCCGACGACGTCGCGCAGGACCCAGAGCAGGGGCATGTCCTGGGGGACGTTCACGGCATGGGGCTTGCCGTTGATGTTCAGATCGATCATGGGTCGTGGGCGCGATCGGGTGATGCGCTCGCTTGTTTTTATGGTGACGCCGTTCGCTGCGGCGGGCCTCCTCGAGACACCCGTCGAATGCCGCGAAGCGACCGCTGGAGTGTCGCGCTTTTTCCACCGGACGTCGCACGACGCCCGAGAGAGCCGCAGAACGCCCATCGGGCGATGCGCGGCTGCCTCGTCGGAGGCAGTGCAAAGCTGGTAGGAGGCGCCGACGGTGCGTCAGCCCAGGCCGCCCACCACCACCGACACCACCAGCCACACGTTGGCCACGGCGATCAGCGCGAACAGGCCCCAGGCCACGGTCTTGAGCCACGGCCCGTTGGCGTACTCGCCCATCAGCGCGCGGTCGCTGGTGAAGTGCACCAGCGGCCAGATCGCGAAGGGCAGCTGGAAGCTCAACACCACCTGGCTCAGCACCAGCATCTTGCCGATGGCCCCGTCGCCGAGCCACCAGACGCCGACGAAGGCGGGCACCAGCGCCAGCGCGCGCGTGATCAGGCGGCGCTGCCAGCACGGGATCTTCAGGTCGAGGAAGGATCTGGCCGGCGATGGTGCCGGTGAAGGTCGAGCTCTGGCCCGAGGCGAGCAGCGCGATGCCGAAGAGCGTGGCGGCGAGCGCGCTGCCGACCAGCGGCTCGATCAGGTGGTAGGCGTCCTCGATGTCCGCGACCTCGCGGTGGCCGTTCGCGTTGAACGCGCTGGCCGCCAGCACCATGATCGCCGCGTTGACCCCCAGCGCGAGCGACAGCGACACCACCGCGTCGAGCGTGCAGAAGCGCACCGCCTCGCGCCGCGCGGCATCGGTCTTCGCCACCAGCCGCGTCTGCACGATCGACGAGTGCAGGTACAGGTTGTGCGGCATCACGGTCGCGCCGACGATGCCGATCGCCAGGTACAGCGCGCCGGGCTGCTGCAGGCGCTCCAGGCTCGGCGCGAAGCCCATCGCCACGCCGAACCAGTTGGGCTGCGACATGAACAGCTCGACCGCGAAGCAGCCGGCGATGGTCGCGACCAGGCCCAGCACGATCGCCTCCACCCGGCGGAAGCCCGCGCCCTGCAGGCCCAGCACCAGCAGGGTGTCGAAGGCGGTGATGCCGATGCCGACCGGGATCGACACGCCGAACAGCAGGTGCAGCGCCAGCGCGCTGCCCAGCACCTCGGCCAGGTCGCAGGCCACGATGGCGAGTTCCGCGCCCAGCCACAGGAAGCGGCTGATGCGCGGCGAATAGCGCTCGCGGCAGGCGCGTGCCAGGTCCTTCTGCGCCACCAGGCCGAGCCGCACGCACAGCGTCTGCAGCAGCATCGCCGCCAGGCTCGCGAGCAGCACGACGAAGAGCAGACCATAGCCGAACCGGGAGCCCGCCTCGATGTCGGTGGCCCAGTTGCCGGGGTCCATGTAGCCGACCGACACCAGCAGGCCGGGGCCGGCGTAGCGCCAGAGTTTCTTGTGGAAGGGCAGCCCGGCGTCGACGGCGATGCTGCCTTTGACTTCGGAGGGGCAGAAGGGCGCGGTGGCGGTGCGAGGCAGCGAAAACATGGCGCCCGATGATAGGTGCGCACGTCGGCAAAGCAGGCGCGGCGTCCTACGCGAAGGCCGCCGGAGCTTGCCTACTTTCGGTGTCGCTCAAGCTGAACAGCCCTTGAACCGCCGTCCATTTCCAGAGAACTCCACCATGGCCAAGACCCCTCGCGCTCCGTCTCGATCGCCCGTCGATCCCGTCACCGCCAACACCGCCAAGGCCGCTGCCCGCAACACCGACAGCGGCCCCGCCCACCCGGCACCGCCGGGCGCCGCGCCCGGCGACTGCCTGACGGCGATGTTCGACCCGTCCACATCGATGAAAACCGGAGCGCTGGCGGCCATGAGCTTGTCCCTTCGGCCGGTCTTTTGGCACAGGCAGGGGTTCAACGAAAAGTGCTCGCGGCGTTTCTTTGCTTGGTGCAGACAATTGCCAGGCGGCAGGTGATTTTCCGGCGCGACTATGCTATTGACTCACGCCCCGCGCTCACCACATAGGCGCGTCCACCTATTTCTTGTCTAAAGAAACCCTGAACGAAACGGCCGAGGAGACCACGACCATTCGCAGACCTTTCAAAGCAGCGGCACCCACCAAGGACGGGCCGCGCTCCAACCGAGACATCCGGGTGCCCCGGGTCCAGCTTATCGACGCCGACGGCCAGAACCGTGGCGAAGTTTCCATCAACGAAGCGCTGCTGCTGGCCGAGGAGGCCGGGCTCGATCTCGTCGAGATATCGCCCAACGCGCAACCCCCCGTCGTCAAGATCCTCGATCTGGGCAAGCTGAAATACGCCAACCAGAAGAAGGCGGCCGAAGCGCGCAAGAACCAGAAGGTCATCGAGATCAAGGAGATCAAGATGCGCCCAAACATCGACAGCCACGACTACGAGACCAAGATGAAGGCCGTGCGGCGCTTCTTCGAGGAAGGCGACAAGGTCAAGCTGACGCTGCGCTTCCGCGGCCGCGAGATGGCGCATATGGAGCTCGGCATGCAGCTTCTGAACAAGGTGCGCGAGGAAGTGTCGACGATCGCCAAGGTCGAGGCGGAGCCGAAGCTCGAAGGCCGCCAGATGATGATGGTCCTGGCGCCGCGCTAAATCCCGCCAGAATCATGGTGCAAGGCGTCCCGACGATCGGCGGGGCGCCTGTTTTTCATCCGATCGCAAGCACCTCGACGATCGCTTTGCGATCGCGAGCAAATCGACGATCGGCTTTTGCCGATCGCGAGCAAACGATCGGGTTTGGTCATGACCGACGAAGTGAAGTCTCAGCCCGCCAAGCAGACGGAAGGTCTTGGCGGCTATCAGCATATGCGCCGGATCGTGCTGGCCGTGCTGATCGTGGTGCTGTTTGCCGCGCTTCTGTTCGGTCAATCGTCCTTTCCACCGGACACGCCGATGCACGAGTCGATCGAGATGTTCGGCGTGCTCTTGATCTTCCTCGGCATTGTCGGGCGACTGTGGTCGACGCTCTATATCGGCGGGCGCAAATCGGCCGAAGTGGTCACCGGCGGTCCTTATTCGATCACCCGCAACCCGCTCTATTGGTTTTCGATCGTTGGGGCCGCCGGCATCGGGCTGGTGTTCGGCAGCCTCGTCATCGCGAT
>LNAP01006122.1_pt1 | contig 10478 bp, 9 predicted proteins | sample 602601 | NCBI WGS metagenome assembly LNAP01 (sample SAMN02440304, study PRJNA202911) | soil metagenome | biome: Subtropical and temperate rainforests or woodlands; isolation source: soil samples (1 kg each in a 20% v/v slurry with milli Q water) were... ...
TTTTCATTCGTCCACATCGGCGGCCCCTCCGAATCAGGCCACCTCTCTTGAATCATAAATGATTCATAGGAATCAACTTCTTCCCGGACAGACACTAAGATAAGAAGCGAAATTTCGCGATGCCAAGATCTAAACTAGCAATTGACCATCAATCCGGTCTGGAGATGGCACATGCTCACTCAATCGATTAGCGCTCCCAATGCAAATCCCAAAGTCGACGCTTCCGGCAGTCTCGATCAATTCCACACGATTGCCGGTTATGCGGGCCTTGTCGCCACGGAGTTCTCCTACAAAAAGGATGAGGAAATCTATGGGGAGGACGAGCCTTCGGACTACGTCTATCAGGTCATTCGCGGCTCGGTCCGGAGCTACAAACTGTTATCCGACGGCAGGCGGCAGATTGGCGCATTCGCCCTTCCAGGCGATGCCTTCGGGCTGGAGTTCGGGCCGACCCATCGGCTGACCGCTGAAGCCATCGTTGACACCACGGTTCGCCTGGTGAAACGCCGCAGCCTCGAACAGGCGGCCGGCATGACCGCCCAGGTTGCCCGGAGCCTCTGGACCATGACGGCCGGCGAGCTTCGACATGCCGAAGATCATATGCTGCTTCTCGGCCGCAAGAACGCGATGGAGCGCGTAGCGAGCTTTCTGCTTGAGATGGACCGTCGTCTGGCCGGAACCGGCATGATGGCGCTCCCGATGTGCCGCAGGGACATCGGAGACTATCTGGGACTCACGCTTGAAACAGTCTCCCGGGCCCTTTCACAACTTCACAATGACGGCGTGCTTGCCTTTTCCGGTGCCCGTCAGATCGTGCTTCGCAATCGACGGCGCCTGCACTCCATGGATGCGTGAGCATATCTCTCGTTCGCCCGATCGCGGACACGTAGGCAGGAAGTAAATACACGATTTCAAGAAGCGAACGTTGTTGGAGGTCCGCGATGAACCACTCGATCTATAGCGCAGATCGCACGACGCACACGAAGATCGTGGTCGCCGCACTGGTGGCAGGCATCGGGCTCGTGGGTTTCGGCGTTGCGGTCCGCGTCAACACCGGCGACGAATATACGCAGACTGCCCAAGCGATCAGGACCAAGGCGCAGCCGAAGGACGGAAAGCTTGCATTTGCGTTACCGATGCCCTGAGCCCTCCGGAACGGTCTGGTTAGCTTGAAACGCTCACACGAGAGCGGCACATGCGTGGCGGCTCTCGCTGAGCTTCGGACACATCCCGGTTTGCTGGTTTGCCTGCGCCTGCAGCACAGGTCGGGCTGCGTTCTACCGGAGGCAACCTCGTCTTCAGCTAAACCAAGCGTCCGTCGATCACCTTGATGCCGATCAACTGCCTCTGCCACCAGCGGGCTAGATTTAAAACGTCGTTTCTGTGAGGTCTAGATGAGATGAACAGGCAGTCGGGCCCCGACGAAAGCGGCAGCAAGGATGCGCGGCAAATTGTACCGTTCCCGACAATCGAGCGCGCGGCACAGGAGCCGCCGACACAGATCCGGGCAGCGACCCGGTATTGGGCCATCGGCGCGGCGGTGGCGCTGCTGCTCGCCGCTGGCGCGATCTCCATCTGGTGGTCCGTTGGTAGCGGCCCGGAAATTCGCTACGTGACCGCACCCGTCACGATCGGGCCAATCGCCCGTAGCATTAGCGCAACAGGAACCGTCAACCCCGAATTGACGATCATTGTCGGGACCTACGTATCCGGGGTCATCCAGGAACTGAGCTGCGATTACAATACGCAGGTCAAGCGCGGACAGTCCTGCGCCAAGATCGATCCGCGCCCGTATCAGAGCGTGGTCGATCAGGCAAAGGCGAACCTCGCCGTCGCCAAAGCGCAGCTGGAAAAGGACAATGCGTCACTGACCTATGCCAAGCTCGCGTTGGGGCGCCACGCCACCCTCGTCCAGACCAACGCGGTGTCCAGGGATGCCTACGACAACGCAAAAAGCTTATACGATCAGGCTCTGGCCCAAATCACATTCGACGAAGCCACTATTCAGCAGCGCCGGGCGGTGCTCGACGCAGCGCAGGTCAATCTCGACTACACCAACATTATCTCTCCGGTCGATGGCACGGTTGTCTCGCGCAACGTGACCATCGGACAGACCGTTGCGGCGAGCTTCCAGACCCCTACCCTGTTCCTCATCGCGACTGATCTTACCAGGATGCAGGTCGACGCCAATGTCAGCGAAAGCGACATCGGCGGCATCAGGAACGGCAACAACGCGACTTTTTCCGTCGATGCATACTCCAAGCGCGCCTTCGAAGGCCGGGTCGCCCAGGTCCGCCAATCCCCGCAAACGGTACAAAACGTCGTCACTTACGATGTTGTCGTCAGTGTCGACAACTCCGATCTGACACTCAAGCCGGGGCTGACGGCTGCAACCCGGATCATCGTCGATCAGCGGAATGCGGTGCTCCGCGTTCCAAACCACGCCCTGCGCTATGCCCCGGCCGGAATCGTCCTACACGAAACCAGGCAGCCGAAGGTCTGGGTGCTCCGCGATGGAACACCGACGCCGGTTCAGGTGACGGTCGGACTCGACGACGACGAGTTCACGGAAGTCGTCCAGGGCGATCTGAAGATCGATGACAAGGTAATCATTGCCGAACAGCAGAGTTCGGCGAACGAGCGCTCTGGAGTGCCGCGACCGCGGCTCTGAACATACAGCCCGAACCAGCGATCGACGATAACATGCCGGAGCCGGTCATCAAAATTGAGAACGTGTCACGGACATATCATGTCGGCGACATCGACGTTTATGCGCTCCGGGACGTCAGCCTGACCGTCGAACACGGTGAGTTCATTGCCATCATGGGCGCATCGGGGTCGGGCAAGTCGACGCTGATGGCGGTCCTTGGCTGCCTCGACCGGCCGACAAGCGGCCGTTACTGGTTCGATGGCATCGAGGTTGCGCAGCTTGCCGAGCCGGATCTCGCCGGCCTGCGAAGCGAACGGCTCGGTTTCGTGTTCCAGAGCTTCAACCTGCTGCCACGCACCAGTGCGATTGACAACGTTGCCTTGCCCCTTCTCTACGCGATGTCCGGTCGGGACCATGCGCGGGCACGCTTTGATCGGGCGCGCGCGGTTCTGGACAAGCTCGGGCTCCGCGACCGTGAACGCAACACGCCAGGCCAGTTGTCGGGCGGGCAGCAACAGCGGGTCGCGATCGCCCGCGCCCTGATCAACCAACCGAGTCTGTTGCTGGCCGATGAACCGACCGGCAATCTCGATACCCGAAATTCGAACGAGATTATGCAGACGCTCAGTTCGCTCAATCGGCAACAAGGCGTCACCATCATGGTGGTTACGCACGAGCCTGATATTGCAGCCTTTGCCGATCGCGTGCTGACCATGCGCGACGGCCAGATCGTCTCGGATGTGAAAAACACCTCACGCGACAGAACGCCGCCGACCACAATTCCTGTAACCCCGGCGACGAGCAACTCGGCCTCTCTCCCAAGGCCGGCAGCACCTCAGCGCCGTGTCGGACTGTCACGCTCGTCCTGGCCGTTTGCGTGGATGGTGATGACCGCGGCAGCAGAGGCAATCTGGCGTAACAAGATGCGCTCGACGCTGACGATGCTCGGCGTCTTCATTGGCGTCGCCGCATTGATCGTCATGGTGTCCGTCGGCCAGGGGGCCAACGAGGCAGTCCGCAGGGAGATCGCAAGGCTAGGCACCAACCTCGTTGTCATCCTGCCCGGGGCCGCGACCAGCGGGGGCGCCCGTGGCGGATCGGGAAGCGCCTCGACGCTGACCGTCGCGGACGTCCATGCGATCCGGCGCGAGGCATCCGCCGCGGGCGAGGTGAGCTATCTAATCCGCCAATCCGGCCAGATCCGGTTTGCAAACCGGAATTGGACTACCGGTATCCAGGGCGTGAGTTCCAATTACCCGCCGATGACGAATTGGCAGATCGCAGCCGGACGGGCGATCACGCCGGAGGATGAGAAAAGCGCAGCACTCGTCGCCGTTCTCGGCGAGACCGTGCGCCGTCAACTGTTCGGCACCTTTGAGAATCCGATCGGCGCAATGGTGCAGGCCAGGGGCGTCACACTGCAGGTGGTGGGACTCCTGGACACCAAGGGCCAGACATCCTTTGGACAGGACCAGGACGACCTGATCATGGTTCCCTTCACGACGGCCGAGCGCAAAATTCTTGGCGTTGCGTCCCCAAGCCAGCAGCAAATGGCCGTCAACTGGATCTATCCGAACCCACCAAACCCATATGGCCTTCAACCGCGCATGACCGGTTTCGTGAACCAGATCTATGTACAGGCGATAGACCAGACCAGCATTCGGACCGCCATCAGCCAAATGACTGAAATCCTGGCGCGCCGTCACCGCATCAGGCCGGGCGGCATCAATGATTTTTCCGTGCGAAATCTCAGTCAGATCGCGGAGACCGCGGAGGGCAGCAGCCGCATCATGGCGCTTCTGTTGGCCGCGGTGGCATCGATATCGCTTGTGGTCGGCGGCATCGGCATCATGAACATCCTGCTCGTCTCCGTGACCGAACGGACACGGGAGATCGGATTACGGATGGCGATCGGCGCGCGAAGGCTGCATGTCCTGCTGCAGTTTCTCGCCGAGGCTATATTCATCAGCGTGACCGGCGGCATCGCAGGGATCATTGTCGGCGCGGCCCTTTCCCTCGCCATTTCTGCCCTCACCGGCTGGCCGGCGCCGATATCGCTCGCCGCCATTTCGGGCGGGTTCCTGTTCTCTGCAGCCGTTGGCATCTTCTTCGGCTACTACCCGGCACGCAAAGCCTCCCGGCTCGATCCAATCGACGCGCTGCGCTACGAGTAATCACGAGAAGACCAGGCGGTCTCGTATCATGCGAGCCGATCTGATGCCCAACCACGTTTCGCGCAAGACACGCCCCAGGCAGGTATGGCCAGGAGCGCTCGTTCCATCGGATCGGTGTCAGTTGGGTGACAAAGTAGAATAATAGATCACCAGTTGATCGATCTCCCGGTCTGATAGATCCCGGGCGATCGATTTCATGTCGGGGTGCCTGCGCTTGCCTGATCGGAAGGCCAGAAGCTGCTCGCGAATATAGATGCTCTTTTGTCCGGCGAGATTTGGCTTTTCAACATCACCTCCGGTGCCATCCACGCCATGACAGGGCTTACACACCTCAACGATCGGAGGCGGGTTGCTCACTTGAGCGTTCGCGCTGACGTGCGTGCCAAGACAGAGCCAGGCTATCACGGCCGCGGCGACCCTGTAATCCGGCCCTCGAATGACCAACCGCACGGATTTCATCCTGCACCGCAATACAGTGGCGCCTGCCACGAAGACGACTAATCCCGCCAAAGGTGGCCGGGCGACTAGGCAGCCCGCTTGAACTGCTCCCGCAGCGCTTGATTGGCGCGATCGAAAGTAGCCCGTGTTTCCGTCAGAGTGGCCATCAGCGCGGACCAGGATCGGTTTCCCGCCTCGCTCAGCTTCTGGAGCTTTGCCTCCGCTGTGACGGCATCGGCTTTCATGCGCGTCAGCGCCGCTTCGATTTCGCGCCGGCGTTCAGCGCCGAACTGGTCGGCAGCGGAGCCAAATTTGTCGGCCGCTTCGCGCCAGGCGTTCAGTTGGGCGGCAGCCTGAAGCTTGAATGTTTCCTGCTGTTGCTCGACTTGCTTGACGAAGCTCTCGACAAATTCTCTTGCTTCGGTCTCGAAGGAACGCCACCTGGCCTCCAGCTGCGCCTGAGCGGTGATCCAGCTGGCCTCATTCGCTTCTGCCTGTCGCTTGACGATGTTCCGAAAGTCATCGCGTTTTGCGCGCATTGTTGAAAGAAGCTTGTCTGCCTTGGCGCGGGCGTCGGCGTGCACGTCAGCGACTTTATTCTCAAGTGACGTCAGCGTGGCGTCCATTTCATCGAGGCGCTCTTTGGCCCAATTTACATAGAAGTGGATATTGTTTTGCATCGGCATTTGCGTGTCTCCGCAGGTTTCCTGGCTTTGGCAGCCTTTTATCAATTACCATGGTGCTCCGGATCATTGCTTGATGTGCGTCAAGTACATCTTGACGCACATCCTGGTGCCGCAACTCCTGTCGCCAACACGGCCTCGTCGGCTGCCGGCGCCGACATCGTCACCGCCAACATCGTCGGCTTCTTGTTCAGCAGCCGAAGGCATGTCGTTCGGCTGCAACCGCATGAAAAGCCGCTGGTTCGAGGAGACGGCTACGACTGAGCGAGGAGCTTGACCTTCGTCAATACGGGTCGAGTCCAGCTTGATTTATTGGCTGCATGCCAAAATCTATCAAATCATGCCTTGAGCTCGGATTGAACGAACGTCGGCTAAGACCGCGTCGGTTGTCGAATTTCCCAATCACCTGATCTCGCACAATCCGGACTGACTCAAAGACTGGAAGCGAATGAGCGGTCCATGCCTCGATACCCCCTACTGGAGCCAGGACGCCGCTGCGTTGATGACGGCATTGGGATCGGGTCCCGGTGGCCTTTCATCAGAGAAGGCTGTCGCGATGCTTCGGGAGGTGGGCCCCAACGTCGTGGAAGACTCATCGCGCCTGAGCGCGCTTCGTTTGTTGCTGCGGCAGTTCGAAAGCCCCCTCGTCCTCATTCTGATATTCGCCGCGGCGATTTCCCTGGTGCTGCAACAATGGATGGACTCGACCATCGTTCTGGCGATCGTGCTCGGAAGCGCCCTGCTCGGCTTTTTCCAGGAATACCGCGCGTCGGCCGCGGTCGAGGAACTGAAACGCAGCCTCGCCCTGACATGTCGTGTCGTGCGCGAAGGCGTCGAACGCATAGTGCCTGTCAGCACGATCGTACCCGGTGACATCATTCTGCTGTCGGCGGGGAATATGATCCCGGCCGATGGCCTCGTCATCGAGGCCGTGGACTTCCTGGTCAGCGAAGCGAGCATGACAGGCGAGTCTTTTCCGGTCGAGAAACGGCCTGGGATCATCGAGGCGGAATCGGCGGTCTCTGCGCGGACAAATGCAGTCTTTCTCGGCGCCTCGGTCCAAAGCGGCACGGCGAGGGTTCTTGTCGTCAAAACCGGTCTCCGTACTATGTTTGGCGCCATCGCGGCTCGGCTCGGAGCCCGTGAACCCGGGACGGATTTCGGGAGGGGCGTGCGTCAGTTCGGCTATCTTTTACTTCGCACAATGGTCGTCATCGTCCTGTTCGTCCTGACGGTGAATCTGCTTCTCGGTCGTCCGGCGATCGAGTCCCTCCTGTTTGCCGTGGCGCTTGCGGTCGGCCTGTCGCCCGAGCTGTTACCGGCAATTGTCAGTGTGACCCTGTCCGCCGGCGCCCGGGATATGAGCCGGCGAGGCGTGATCGTTCGCCGCCTGGAAGCCATCGAGAATCTTGGCAGCATGGATATCTTGTGCACCGACAAGACCGGCACCCTTACCGAGGGCACTATCGTTCTCGACGCCGCGCTGGATGCGGACAACCGGCCATCCGGCGAAGTCAGTCAGCTTGCCTTTCTCAATGCGGCGTTCGAGAATGGCATCGAAAATCCGCTCGATGCCGCGATCATGGCCGCGGGCAGCGGCGCGGGCCTGACGACGCATGGCTTCGCCAAGATCGACGAAATTCCGTACGACTTTCTTCGCCGGCGGCTGACCATCGTCGTGGCGGAAGATGGCAATCAGACGGAGCATCTCATCGTCACCAAGGGCGCATTTTCCGGCGTGCTCAATATCTGCTCGTCGTTCCGGCGCGATGCCGCCGATATCCCCCTTACGCCCGCATTGCGAGCCGGGCTCGATGCGGTCTTCGAGGCAAAGGGGACCGAAGGGTTCCGGGTCCTGGCTGTGGCCACGCGCAGGGTCGCAGCCCAGCCGCGCTATGGACGAGATCAAGAGCAGGACATGACCTTTCGCGGCTTTCTGATTTTCTCCGATCCGCCCAAGGCGGAAGCGCAACGGACGATCCACGATCTCGCCCGGCTCGGCATCCGGATCAAGGTGATTAGCGGAGACAACCGCCATGTGACGGCACATTTGGCCAAGGCCGTCGGTCTCAATCCGAAGTCGATGCTGACCGGCAACGATCTGGCCAAACTGAGAGATGAGGCGTTATGGCACCTCGCGCCACGCACCGACCTTTTTGTTGAAATCGATCCGCAACAGAAAGAGCGTATCATCCGCGCCTTGCAGAAGACCGGGCACTCGGTCGGATATCTCGGCGACGGCATCAACGACGCACCGGCCCTGCATGCCGCCGATGTCGGCATCTCCGTCAAGGAAGCCGTCGACGTCGCGCGCGAGAGTGCCGACATCATCATGCTGAGCCGTGATCTCGATTGCCTGCGCAGCGGCGTCGAGGATGGCCGGCGGACCTTCGCCAACACGCTCAAATATATCTCGATCACCACCAGCGCGAACTTCGGAAACATGCTGAGCATGGCGCTGGCCGCGCCGCTGCTTCCGTTTCTGCCGCTGGCGCCCAAGCAGATCCTGTTGAACAATTTTCTTTCCGACATGCCGTCGCTTGCGATCGCAGGCGACAATGTCGATCCCGACCGCTTGCGTCGGCCTCAGCGCTGGAACATCAAGGAGATCCGGCGCTTCATGATCGTCTTCGGGCTGATCAGCTCCGGCTTTGATCTTGTAACGTTTGCGGCGCTGCTGCTGGTCTTTCATGCCGACCAGCCGACGTTTCAAACGTTCTGGTTCATAATTTCACTGCTCACCGAACTCGCCGTCGTGCTTGTCCTGCGAACACAGGGACCGGCTTTTCGCAGTAAGCCCGGCCGCTTGCTGTTATGGACCACCCTCGCAGTTGCCGCCGGAACTCTCGCGATTCCGTTCGTCGGATCCTTGAACGCGATCTTTGGCTTCGTGCCACTGTCTGCTCTCCAAGTGAGCGCAGTTCTCGCCATCGTCATTGGCTACATTGCCGCTACGGAAGGGGCCAAGGCCTGGTTCTACGGCCGAAAGTCAATGCGGAAATCGCAATCGTGGCACGGATAACGAGCGTTGTTGAATTCACAATCTCGCCCGGCGCCGCCAAGATCCTTCTGCGACGGGACACTGACGTACGGAAGGTCAATCGGCGGAAAGGTGCATTGCTCGCCCAAGCCTCGTGCAGGAAGAGTCTCTTTCGATAGTTTCGTCGTTTTGTTACCAATCTGGCTGCATAGAACGGCCATGTAGTATGAATTGACAGCTCAGCGCCGGTGCAACACGGCGTCGTAACAATAAAACTGGAGGATAAGCATGTCTGACAAGGTCGCGGTCATCGGGATGGGGCAGATGGGATCGGGGATGGCAGGACGGCTCAAGGAGTCCGGCCTCGACGTCGTCGGTTATGACGTCAACGCCGATCAGCGCTCGCGCCTCACGAAGGACGGCTTTCAGATGGCCTCGAGCATTGCCGAAGCACTCTCGGGCCGCACGACCGTGCTTACAAGCCTGCCCGATCCGAAAGCGGTGATGGAAGCGTGGCTCGGCGCCAACGGGATCGTTGCCCACGCCGCCAAGGGCACTCTGTGTATCGAACTGAGCACCATCGACCCGCAGACGATGCGGCAGGTCGCCGAAGCGGCCGGGGCTCGCGGAATCGCTGTGGTCGATTGTCCGGTCAGCGGCAGCCCCAACGAGGCGCGCGCCGGCAAGCTGATCCTGATTGCCGGCGGCGAGAGAGCCGACGTGACCCGCGCCGAACCGATCCTCAAGCTGCTTGGCAACGACTGGAAATACACCGGCGGGGTTGGAACAGCGAAAGTCGTCAAGATCGTCAATAACATGATGTCGATGGGCAACGTTCTCGTTGCTGCGGAAGCGTTCGCGCTTGGCGTCGCTGCCGGCGTCGAGCCGGAGAAGCTTTATGATGTGCTGTCGGTCAGCGGCGGCCGTTCGCATCATTTCACAAAACGCTTTCCGAACGCGATCAAGGGCGATTTCTCGCCGGGATTCAAGATGGAGCTTGGCGAGAAGGACCTGGCGCTCGCGGTCGAACTCGGGCGAATGACCGGAATGCCGACGCCGTCGGCCTCCGCAACGCGCGAACTCTATGCACTCGCGTTGGCCGAAGGATTTCGCGGTCAGGACATCGTCTCGCTGCTGGCGATGTATCAGAACTGGGCAAAGCCGGCCCGGTCCAGCTAATCGAGAGCCGGCTCCCGGTGGCGCCCTTCACCCAGCCAGCGGATATCACCCGGCGTTTGAGGAGATATTGACGATGGCGGCACTTTCAGCCTGTTTCATCGCGGGCAGCACCGAGCGCATCACTCGCCCGGGCCGCATAAAGGACGGGATCGTGGTCCATCAATCCCACCCGAAATCCTGCAAGATCAAGACTACGCCCGAATTTGTCGGGCCGAAGGAACAACTGATGAAACATATTCGCTCCGAGGCATTGAAGGTTGCGGCTGATGCCTGATAGCCCCTCACGCGTCGATGGCACCCGGGTCCTTGCGGATCTCAATGCGCTCCGTGGCATCGGAGCCTACAAGACCGGCGTTCACAAGCCGACTTTCTCC
>LNAP01018170.1_pt1 | contig 10478 bp, 11 predicted proteins | sample 602601 | NCBI WGS metagenome assembly LNAP01 (sample SAMN02440304, study PRJNA202911) | soil metagenome | biome: Subtropical and temperate rainforests or woodlands; isolation source: soil samples (1 kg each in a 20% v/v slurry with milli Q water) were... ...
CAACTATAAGTAGTTGCAACAGTGGATTTACGAGTTCTGTTACCAACTCGGCATGCACCTAAAGTTTCGCAACCGGCGTCGAATCCTAAACGGCCCCGAGCCTGATGCTCGGTGAATCAAGTGAGCAGCAGGCATATACAGTGTACGTCATCACGCCCCGGAAGGCCAACCCGAAGGTTGGCCACCACAGATCATGGGGTTGGCTGGGTGCTCTGTCTGTCAGCGAGCGCCATTGCCTGGGTGGCCTCGGTGACGCATTTTTTGTCGTCTCCGGAGGCTTGTGAGGCTTCGGCGCTGGACATCAGTCTTTTGATCTCCATCGTGGTGTTTGCGGAGTTCGCCGGCAGCGCATTCACTTTGCCTTTGAGCTCTTGCAGCTTGCTCGTACAGAGGTTGTTGTCCGCAGCAAATACAGGAGAGGCCAGCAAGGCAGCAGCAATGAACAGGCCGGCGAGTGTGGTGCGTTTCATGGGTATCTCCTTGAGCTGATGGTCTCGGTGCTGTCGTATGAGCGGACGGTCGAGCCCAGCCTGAAAAATCAGCCACGATCTGATGTGGCCTACCTCAAAGACTACGATTCAACGCAAGAATTCGGTTTTCTCAGAAAATGTGTCGAGCTTTTGCAGCGATGTGGGCGGTTACACGTATCCGCACCCCAGATGCAACAAAACCCGCAACTGGCGGGTTTTGGTTTGCTTCGTATCGGGCGCGGCCGGGCTTTGAGCTCCCGGCTGCCAGTACTCCGTTGTTGATGTACGCCAACGCGGCCCGGAAGGCCAACCAGAGGGTTGGCCGTGAACGAACCGAGTTACTTCCCGCCTTTTTTCGAGTCGGTGATGGCCTTGATAATGTCGTTGGTCTCGGCGATGCAATCATCAATGCCTTCCTTGGTGCCTTTTGCCTGGTTCGCTTTGGCTTGCTCGACGGAAGCCTTTACCTGGTCAGTCATTTCCGGAGGAATCTGTGCCTTGCTGTTTTCGATGGTTTTCAGGTTGACCGCGCAAAGGTCTTCAGCGGCAAATGAAGTGGAAGCCAGCATGGAAGCAGTAATGAACAGACCTAACAGCACAGAACGTTTCATGTGTTTCTCCTTGAACTGATGGCCAGGCATTGCTGGCCATCAGGACGGGCTGCCGAGTATTGGGAAAGTCCCGCATTGGCGGGACTTGATCAGTGGACTGCGGCGACACGTCAGGGTTCTGTTTTTCTGTATTGATGTCCACAAGAAACGACTAGACAGGCGCCTGAATGCGCCTTTCTTGAGGCCTCGTCATCAGGTCGCCCGGGCCTGGGTAACGCGGTCCACCAGATAGACTAGTCCGTGGTAGTCGATTCCGCCGTGTAGTGTCAGGCCAATCTCGCAGGTACGGCTGGTGGAAATCCCCTCGCTGCACTGCTGCACCGCATCCTTGAGCGTGCGCAGCGAATGGGCGTTCAGCTCCGGCGTGGTGAAGCCCTTGTCGCCGGCGAAGCCGCAGCAGTGAATACCTTCGGGAATGACCACGTTTTTGCTGCACTTGCGCGCAAGGTCGATCAACGCCTGGCTTTCCCCGAGGTGTTGGGTGCTGCAGGTTACGTGCACGGCGATCGGCGCCTCCTGAGGCGTGAAGTCCAGGCGATCCATCAGGTGTGTGCGGATGAAGCGCACCGGGTCGTACAGGTCCAGGCGGACTTCCCCGAGGTCTTGAACCAGGCGCAAGGTGCAGGGGCTGGTGTCGCAGTAGATCGGGTCGAGTCCGCCACGGCTGGCGTGGAGCAGGGCGCCGATCAGTTCCTGTCGTTTGTGCTCGGCTTGCTCGGCGTAGCCTTTGGAGGCGAATGGCTGACCGCAGCACAGGTTGTCGAGGTTGTCCGGGAACACTACCTGGTAGCCGGCCTTTTCCAGCAGGCCTCGGGTCTTGTCGTGCAGCGACATTTGCTCCGTATCGCCCGCTGCCGGGCCCATGGCGCGGGATACGCAGGCCGCCAGATAGACCACGCGCGGGCGCGCGTCCGTCACCGTCGGGCTGAAGCGAATCGGCCGTTCAGGCTGGGGCATGGCGTTGGTCCATTGCGGGACCTGACCCTTGGATAGGCGCGTCAACGTCGCCGACAACTTCGCCAATCTCGGTGCCCCCAGGAACATCCGCGCACCATTGGCCACGTGCAGGGTGAAGCGTGCACCTTGCAGTGCCGTGGCGAAATGTCCTTCAAGCCAGTTAGCAGTTTTGGTATGTGTCGCCTTCCGGCTGCGCAGCTTTTTCACCAGCTCGCCGGTATTGATGCCTACAGGGCAACGTTGTGCGCACAGGCCGGTGGCGGCGCAGGTATCGATGCCTTGATAGTCGTAGGCGGCTTCGAGTTCAGACGTATCGATGCCCGCGCGTTTCTTCGCCTGAATGTCGCGCCAGATCACGATGCGCTGACGCGGGCTCAGGGTCAGGCCTTTTGACGGGCAGACCGGTTCGCAGAAGCCGCACTCGATGCACTTGTCCACAATCTCGTCAGCGGCGGGCAAGGGCTTGAGGTGTGTGGATCTTCGCTGAGCACCACGTCCGGGTTGAGAATGCCATTGGGGTCGAGCAGTCGTTTGAGCTGCCACATCAACTGGTAGGCATCGCTGCCCCATTCCAGTTCAACGAATGGCGCCATGTTGCGTCCGGTGCCGTGTTCAGCCTTCAGCGAACCGCCGAACTCCACCGCCACCAGTTGCGCCACGTCGTCCATGAACGCCTGATAGCGTGCGATTTCTTCCGGGCTGTTGAAGCCTTGGGTGAAGACGAAGTGCAGATTGCCTTCCAGGGCGTGTCCGAAAAGGATCGCTTCGTCGTAGTGATGTTTGTCGAACAGCCCGATCAGGCGGTTGACGCCAATGGCCAGTTGTTCGACCGGGAAGGTGACGTCTTCGATGATCACCGTGGTGCCGGTCTTGCGCACGGCGCCAACGGCGGGGAAGGTGTCCTTGCGGATGGCCCAGAGACGGGCGTTTTCCTGTGGGTCTTCTGTGAAGTCGACCTGCTTTTCCACCGGGAACGCCTTGAGCGACGCCATGATCTGCGCCAGTTGCTCGTGCAGCAAAGTGGACGATGCGGCGCGGGATTCGATCAATAGTGCACAGGCATTGTTCGACAGGTGCTGTACGAAAGCGGGCATGCCGGGTTTGTTCTGTACCGAGCGCAGGCTGCGCCTCCACAGCCGACACCGGTTGGTTTTTCAACACGGTGACCGCATTGCAGCAGGTCTCGACATCCGGGAACACAATCAGGGCCGAGGCTTTATTCGGATGGTCGATCACCGTGTCGTAGGTCACGGCACTGATGAACCCGAGCGTGCCCTCGGAGCCCACCAGCAAGTGGCTCAAGATATCCACAGGCTCGTCGAAATCCACCAGGGCATTGAGCGACAGGCCGGTGGTATTTTTCAGACGGTATTTGTGGCGAATTTTCGCAGCCAGCTCGGCGTTTGCCCGGGTCTCGCGGCCCAGGATCGCCAAACGCTCCAGCAGCTCGGCGTGGCTTTGGCGAAACGCCGTGATACTGGCGGCATCCTCGGTGTCGAGACGACTGCCATCGGCCAGCACCAGACGAATCCCGGCCAGGGTGTGATAGGTGTTTTGCGCGGTGCCGCAGCACATGCCGCTGGCATTGTTGGCGACGATCCCGCCGATCTTGCAGGCATTGATCGAGGCCGGGTCCGGACCGATCTTGCGTCCGAACGGTGCCAGCCAGGCGTTGGCCTGGGCGCCGATCACCCCCGGCTGCAGGCGGATTTGCGTGCCTTGGCCGCGGATCTCGCGACCGTTCCAGTTATCCCCCAGCACGATCAGCACCGAGTCGCTGATGGCTTGTCCGGACAGACTGGTACCAGCGGCGCGGAAAGTCACCGGCACCTGATCCCGTTGCGCCAGTTTCAGCAGTGCCACCACTTCGTCTTCGGACTCGACGCGGATCACCAGTTGCGGAATCAAACGATAGAAGCTGGCGTCGGTGCCGAAGGCCAGGGTCGACAGCGGGTCGTCGAAACGTCGCTCCTGGGGAATCAGTTGCTGTGCATCACGCAGGAAAGCGGCCGGTAGACTCATTGGTCCTCCAGGATCAGTACCACCAGGTCTTTCGGACCGTGTGCGCCGTACGCCAGCACTTGCTCGATATCGGCGGTCTTCGACGGGCCGGACACCAGCAACGCGTTGGTCGGCATGCCCTGGGCCCATTCGAATTCCTGTTGCACCTGATAGAAGTTGTCGCGAATTTCACTGGCCTTGAGCAGGGCGAAATGCACCGGTGGCGCCAGGCTCATCAGGCGCGGTTCTTCCCGGGTCGGCCAGAGAATAAGGCTGCCCGTGGCAGCGATGGCGCCGAGGGTTCCAGTGATGCTCGCCGGGGTGTCGTTGAACAGCTCGGCTTTCCATTCTTCAACCGGGCGGTCGTAGGCTTTCAGCATTGGCAGGCCGGGATTATTCGCCCAGTGCTGCGTGATCCGTTGACCGTGGGGCGTTGTCGGTGCGATCAGCAGGCTTGGCAACTGGCGGTCCTGCAGCAACTGCGCGAGTAGCGTCGGCCACTCTTGGCCGGACGTCAGGTGAATTTCCGTGTGCACCGCTTCCATCAACTTGCGCAGTTGCGCAATACGTTGCTCAGGCGCGTAGGTGTAAGGCTGGGTCACCAGGTCGACATCGAAGTTGTCGGCCACTGGCGTGGTGCCTGTCAGGCTTTTACGCAGTTTGGCGAGAATATTTTGCTTGGCGCTCATCGGCGGTCTCCCTGTTTGGCCAAATGTTCGCGGGCCATGTCATGCAGCGAGCGGGCAGCGGGTTTCGGTGCGCTGTGGTTTTGCGTCCACGGGCCGACATTGTTCGGCGTGAGGGCGCGCAAGCGGGTAGCGAAGAAACCGAACAGGCGATACAGCGTCGGCGAGCTGTTGAGCTTCGCCCAGGCGTTCCAGATGAATCGCTCCTTGCGCGAATATTTGCTGCCCTGGCCACGCATCACTTGATGGGGGCTGTCCGGGGCCTTGACGTTTTCTTCCCGCAGGCGCCGCAGCAAAGCAGGGATCGGGATTTTCACCGGGCAGACTTCACCGCAGGCGCCGCACAGCGACGAGGCGCTCGGGTGATCCGGGACTTTCGCCAGGCCGACCATGTGCGGGGTGATGATTTTTCCGATAGGCCCGGGGTAAACCTCCCCATAGGCATGACCGCCGATTCGGGTGTACACCGGGCAATGATTCATACAGGCGCCGCAGCGAATGCAGTTCAGGGTCTGGCGCAATTCGCTGTCGGCAAAGGCCTGGCTACGGCCGTTATCGAGCAGTACGAGGTGCACTTCCTGTGGGCCGTCGAGTTCATGTTCCTTGCGTGGACCGGAGATCATGTTGACGTAGGTGGTGATCGGAATGCCCAAGGCTGAACGGGTCAGCAGCGACAGCAACGGCACCACATCACGCAGGTTTTCCACGACTTTTTCGATGCCGGTGACGGCGATGTGCACGGGTGGCACCGTGGTGGTCATGCGACCGTTGCCTTCGTTTTCCACCAGCAGCAGGGTGCCGGTTTCGGCCACTGCGAAGTTGACACCGGAGACGCCGATGTCCGCTTCGAAGAATTTCTGCCGCAGGACTCTGCGACCGATCTGAATGAGTTGGTCTACGTCCTTGGTGTATTCCACGCCAAGTTTGTCGTGGAACAAGGACGCGACCTGACCGGCGTTCTTGTGGATTGCCGGCATGATTATGTGTGAAGGCTTCTCGTGGTCGAGCTGGACGATGTACTCGCCCATGTCCGATTCCAGGCATTCAATGCCCTGTTCAGCGAGGACATGGTTCATCTCCATCTCTTCGCTGACCATCGATTTGCCCTTGATCACTTGCCGCCCCTCGTGAGCGCGGATGATCGAGAGGACGATGCCATTGGCCTCGTCCACCGTTTCACACCGTTGCGGGTCAGGTTCTGTTCCAGTTGCTCGAGCAGGTCGGGCAACTTGGAGAGCGCGCGGGCACGGATTGCATTGCCCAGCGCGCGCAAGTGTTCTCTTTCATGGGCGTCGCTGAAAGCGGCTGCCCGTTTGGTCATCAGTGAATCCATCGCCTTGCGAAAGTTGCTTCGCAATTGCGGGTCACCCAGTGCGTTGTGGGCGCGGGTGCGGAAATCTTCTTCTACGGCAACCGTAGGAATAATCGTCGAGGTGCTCATTTCACACCTCCGGTTCGCTGCCAGAGGAAGCTGGCCAGATGCTGACCGCGCAACGCTTCCTGCTGTTTTTCCAGTGAGCCGTTGATGTTCATCAAACAGCCGCAGTCGGCACTCAACACCTTATGCGCGCCGGATTCTTTCAGCGCCCGGGTCTTGTCAGCCACCATCGCGCCGGAAATGTCTGGCATACGGACGCTGAATGTCCCACCAAAGCCACAGCACTCACTTTCGTGATCGTGGTTGACCCGCTCCACATTGCTCAACTGCGCCAACAACTCGCGACCGTGCAGGTGGGTGTTCATTTCGCGGCGTGCCGAGCACGAGGTGTGCAGCGCCACTTTTACCGGCTCGCCGCCATCCTTGAGCTGCACCTTGCAGACAAACAACAGGAACTCGGCCAGCTCGTAGGTTCTGGCCGCCAGGGCCTGGACCTGTTTCAACGTGTCCGGCTCGTCCTTGAACAAGTCGGCGTAATGTTCGCGCAGCATGCCCGCGCAAGAGCCTGACGGCACCACCACCGGATAGTCGCCGGCAAACAGCGCCAGTTGCGAGCGCGCCACGGTCCGAGCCTGTTCGGTGTAACCCGAGGTGTACGCCGGTTGGCCGCAGCAGCTTTGCCCTTGCGGGTATTCGACACGAATGCCTTCGCGCTCCAGCAGGTGAATCGCATCCATCCCGGCTTCCGGGTAGAACAAATCGACCACGCAGGTCCCGAACAGGTAGACCCGTGACGGTTTCTCGCTGGGGTACTGCCGAGGCTCGGGCAGTGGCGGGGCGACACGGGTCGCATTCGGCACGGCGTTGTAAAAAAGCTCGCTCATCAGGCGGTCTCCGGGTGGTCCCGGTTATTCGTCTGTTGAGGCTGCTGAATATAGAGCGGGTAGCTTTCAGCAACCTTACAGACCGGGGTGTGAATAGCGGACGCCGGGGGTGTGGCCCGGCGTCGGTTTTTATCGTGTTGCTTGTAGCCCTTAGTGCACCAGCATGCCGGTGAACCAGTAGGCCTGGGCCAACGTGATCAAGCCGACAATCGTTGCAAAGAATAGGCTGTGCTTGAGGGTGAAGCGGAAGAGATCCGATTCTTTGCCCACCAGGCCGGTCGCGGCACAAGCCACGGCGATCGATTGTGGCGAGATCATCTTGCCGGTCACACCGCCGCTAGTGTTCGCCGCCACCAGCAAGGTGTCGTTGACGCCGATCTGGTGCGCAGTGGTCGCTTGCAGCGAACTGAACAGGGCGTTGGACGAGGTATCGGAGCCGGTGAGGAACACGCCCAGCCAGCCGAGGAACGGCGAGAAGAACGGGAACGCTGCACCGGTGCCTGCCAACACCAGGGCCATGGTCGAAGACATGCCCGAGTAGTTGGTGACGAAGGCAAACGCCAGCACCATGCCGATGGACAGGATCGGCCAGCGCAGTTCGTAGAAGGTCTCTTTAAAAGTGGTCAGACCAGTTTTGATATTGATCTTCAGCACCAGCATCGAGATCAGCGCCGAGAAGAAAATCGCCGTGCCGGTGGCGGAAATCGGGTCCAGTTTGAACACTGCCGGAAGGGCGGTTGGCGCGACTACGATCGGTGCGACCTTGATCACCATCTGGTCCAGGTGCGGGATGGCGAAGTTGAATACGAAGCTGTACATCGAGCCGCCTGCGGCGAACATCGCCTTGAACGGCTTCAGGGTCCAGATGGTGACCAGTACGGTCAGGATCAGGAATGGCGACCATGCCTTGAAGATTTCCCCAAGGCTGTAGGGCGAAGCCACGGTGGTGCGCTTCTGGCCGAAACCACCGACGCTGGCGCTCACCACGGAGGCCGAGACAGCGCCGACGATGTGTTGGCCGGCGGCGCGTTTTGGTTGCCAGACTTTCAGGAACAGGGTCAGGGAAATCAGGCTGGCCAGGGCCGAGGTGATGTCCGGCAGTTCCGGGCCGATGAAGTTCGAGGTGAAGTACTGGGTGACGGCAAAGCTCAAGCCGGCCACCAGCGCTGCCGGCCACGTTTCCCGCACGCCGCGCAGACCGTCCATCATGAATACCAGCCAGAACGGCACGAACAGCGACAGCAGCGGCAGTTGGCGGCCGGTCATGGCGCCGATCTTGAACGCGTCGATACCGGTCACTTGCCCGGCAACGATGATCGGAATGCCCAGGGCGCCGAAGGCCACCGGCGCGGTGTTGGCGATCAGGCACAGGCCGGCCGCATACAGCGGGTTGAAGCCAAGTCCTACCAGCAGCGCAGCGGTAATCGCCACGGGTGCGCCAAAACCGGCTGCACCTTCGAGGAAGGCGCCGAAGCAGAAACCGATCAGCAGAACCTGCAGGCGCTGGTCATCGGTGATCGATAGAACCGAACTGCGGATGACTTCAAACTGCCCGCTCTTGACCGTCAGTTTGTAGAGGAACACCGCTGCCACGATGATCCAGGCGATCGGCCACAGGCCATAGGCGAAGCCATACCCGGCGGCAGCGAACGCCATATCGACCGGCATCTGGAAGGCGAAGATCGCCACCAGGATCGACAAGGCCAGGGTGATGCTGCCGGCCACATGTCCTTTGAGGCGGAACACGGCCAAAGCCAGGAAGAAAAATACGATGGGGATGACGGCGGCGAGTGCGGACAAGCCGAGGCTGCCAAGCGGGGTATAGAGCTGTTGCCAGGTTTGCATATGGGGTGGCCCCTAATTGTTGTTGGTCAGGCACTGATCAGCGTTCTTGGATAATTGGTAAGACCAATTTACAATCGCTGTTGGCTAGGGTAAAAGCCTTGTAGGCGGTGTGTCAATTTGCCGCCCTAAAACTTTTGTCGAATGCAAAGCCCGCAGGTTGTCTGCCTGGTAAGACCAAATGCGTTGTGGCAGGTGCTGACGCGGCGCCGATAGGCCAGAATAGAGCCCCGGCGAGCCGTCGGATCGTGGAGTAATCGAGTTATGGGGTTTGATCAGATTCGTCAGCGCCGTTTGTCTGACGATATTGTCGAGCAGCTTGAGGGCATGATCCTCGAGGGCACGCTGAAAGCGGGTGAGCGCTTGCCGGCCGAACGTGCGTTGGCCGAACAATTTGGTGTGTCACGCCCTTCGTTGCGCGAAGCCATTCAGAAACTGACCGCCAAGGGCCTGCTGGTCAGTCGCCAGGGCGGCGGCAACTATGTGGTGGAGTCGCTGGGTAGCACCTTCAGTGATCCCTTGTTGCAGCTGCTGGAAAGCAACCCCGAGGCACAGCGCGATCTGCTGGAGTTTCGGCATACGCTGGAAGCGTCTTGCGCCTACTATGCGGCGTTGCGTGCCACTGATGTGGATCGCGAGCGACTGACCGCGGCATTCAACGAATTACAGGACTGCTATTCGCGTCACGAAGAGGTGAGTCGTGCCGAAGAGGGTGCGGCGGACGCAAGCTTTCACCTGGCGATCGCCGAGGCCAGCCACAATGCTGTGCTGCTTCACACCATTCGCGGGCTGTTCGACCTGCTCAAGCGCAACGTGGTGACCAACATCGGTGGCATGTACAAGCAGCGCACTGAAACCCGCGACATGCTGATCACGCAGCATCGAGAGTTGTATCAGGCGATTATCGAGGGGCGGGCGGAGCAGGCGCGGGAAGTTTCCAGCCGACACATTCTGTATGTGCAGGAGGTACTGGAGGAGGTGCGTCAGGAAGTGCAGCGCGTGGCCCGGGCGGAACGGCGCAAGGGAATGTAGCCAGTCGGCTCCATATCATTCGTGAGGTTGCTTTCGCGGGCAAGCTCGCTCCAACAGGTACACCGAAACCCTGTGGAAGCGGGCTTGCCCGCGAAGGGGCCTCAAGGCGAAAGAGTCAGTCTTCCTTGCCCTTGTTGCGTACCGCACGCTGCAACTCGCGACCGGCGTCGCGTTCGCGCTCGGTATCGCGCTTGTCGTATTCCTTCTTGCCCTTGCCCAGAGCGATCTCGCACTTGACCATGTGCTTGCTCCAGTACCAGGACAGGCATACGCAGGCGTAACCCTTTTGCTGCACGGCCGCGGCCAGCTTTTCCAGCTCGCGCCGGTTGAGCAGCAATTTACGGGTGCGCACCGGATCGGCAATGACGTGGGTACTGGCGGTCGTCAGGGGCGTAATGTGGCTGCCGAGCAGCCAGGCTTCGCCATCCTTGAGCAGTACGTAGCTGTCAACCAGCTGCAGTTTGCTTGCCCGCAGACTTTTTACTTCCCAGCCGGCCAGGACCAGACCAGCCTCGAAACGATGTTCGATGAAGTAATCGTGTCGCGCCTTTTTATTTTGCGCGATGGTCCCTGTTGGGTGTTTCTTCTGTTTAGCCATAGGGGCGGCATTATAGGGA
>LNAP01010510.1_pt1 | contig 10475 bp, 6 predicted proteins | sample 602601 | NCBI WGS metagenome assembly LNAP01 (sample SAMN02440304, study PRJNA202911) | soil metagenome | biome: Subtropical and temperate rainforests or woodlands; isolation source: soil samples (1 kg each in a 20% v/v slurry with milli Q water) were... ...
ATCGCCAATCCCTGGCCGATGGCCTGTCGATCCGACTATGAGGACGTTAATGATGCCCCGCGCTCTGCTTGCGCTGTTGATGCTGGTCGCCCTGCCGCTGTGGGCGGCCGAGCCGAAAGAGCTGACCTGGTCGGAAATGATCCCGCCGGACGCCGCACCGGAAGTGCCGAACATGACACCGCTGCACGACCTGTCGCAGATGAGCAGCGCGCTGGAATCGGCGCCCGCCGCCAGACAAGACATGCCCAATGCACCTGTGGTGAAAAACCTCGACGGGCAGAACATTCGCTTGCCGGGTTACATCGTGCCGCTGGAAGTGAGCGAGGAAGGTCGCACCACGGAGTTTTTGCTGGTGCCGTATTTCGGCGCCTGCATCCATGTGCCGCCACCGCCGTCGAACCAGATCGTGCACGTGAAAAGCGAAGTGGGCGTGAAGCTGGATGAGCTGTATCAGCCGTACTGGATCGAGGGCGCGTTGCAGGTCAAAGCGTCGACCAGTGAGCTGGCGGACGCGGGGTATCAGATGGAGGCGGACAAGATTTACGTGTATGAATTGCCGGAGTGAATCCGGCGATTCTGTATTGCTTGATCGATAGCTATCGCGAGCAGGCTTGCTACCACAGGGGATCACCAAATCTCTGTGGGAGCGAGCCTGCTCGCGATGAGGCCATCTGCCGCACAACAAAAACAAGGCCATCACTGTTTCATTGAGCTGAGTCAAAAGACCGTATCAGACGCCTCCGTACCATTGGACATCGAATATTTTTAACGTCCTTTGGAGCTCCTATGCACAAGTCCTTGCTCAGCGCTTCGCTGTTTGCCGTCGCGCTCGCAGCCCCGCTCGCTTACGCCCACGAAGCCGGTGACATCCTGGTTCGTGCCGGTGCAATCACCGTCAACCCGAAAGCCGACAGCTCCAGCGTCAAGGTCGATCAAGGCCCTCTGGCCGGCGCCGACCTGGGTGGCAAGGCGACCATGAGCAGCGACACGCAACTGGGTCTGAACTTCGCTTACATGATCGACAGCCACTGGGGGATCGAACTGCTCGCCGCCTCGCCATTCGAGCATGACGTGAAGATCAAAGGCACCGCCCTGGGCGCAGCCAACGGCAAACTCGGCACCCTGAAACACCTGCCGCCAACCCTGAGCGTTGTGTACTACCCACTGGACGCGAAGTCTGTATTCCAGCCATATGTCGGCGCCGGCATCAACTACACCTGGATCTACGACGAGCACGTCGGCAGCGAAGCACAAGCCAACGGCTTCAGCAATTTCAAGGCGGATAACTCTTGGGGCATGGCGTTTCAGGTTGGTGCTGACTACATGATCACCGACAACATCATGCTCAACGCCCAGGTGCGCTACATCGACATCGACACCACGGCGACCGTGGAAAACAACGCCGTGGCGCCGGGTACTCGTGCCAAGGTCGATGTGGACGTCGACCCGTTCATCTACATGGTTGGTCTGGGTTACAAGTTCTAAACCCACACACACAAAAAAGGCGCCTCGAAAGGCGCCTTTTTCATGATCGTTCCCACGCTCCGTGGTGGGAACGATCTATCGTCCCAACAACCGCGCCAAGCCAACATTCATCGGCGTCTGCTCAGGGTAGGTAAACCGCTCCAGCAACCGCCGATTGTTCGCTCGCGAGTGGCGGATGTCACCGGAACGTGCCGGGCCGTAACTCACCGGGGGCAATTGACCGACCACCACCTCCAGCGCCTCAAGCATTTGCTTGAGAGAAGTTGCCTGGTTCCAGCCAACATTGACCGCGCCGACTTCGACCTGCGGTTGCTCGATGGCTTGCACCAACAAATCCACCAAATCTTCAACGTAGACGAAATCGCGTGTCTGCTCGCCATCGCCAAACACGGTGATCGGCAGGCCTTTCTGCGCGCGCTCGCTGAAAATACTGATCACGCCGGAATACGGCGAGGATGGATCCTGACGCGGTCCGAAAATGTTGAAGAAGCGGAAAATCACCGGCTCCAGACCATGCTGGCGACGGTAGAAATCGAAGTAATACTCGCTGGCCAGTTTGTCCGACGCATACGGTGTCAATGGCGCCTTGGGCGTGTCTTCATCGATCGACTCGCCTTCGCCATTGTTGCCGTAGACCGCCGCGCTGGAAGCGTACAGCACTCGCTTGACGCCAGCCTGACGCATGGCTTCGCAGACATTCAGCGAGCCGATGAAATTGCTGCGGTGAGTCTTCACCGGATCGTCCACCGAGGCCTGCACTGACGCCACCGCGGCCAGATGCGCCACGGCGCTGCAACCGAGCATGGCCTGGGCCACCAGCGCAGCATCGGCGACGTCACCCACAATGAGTTCGACCTTGGGATTGTCCAGCGGCAGGTTGCTGCGTTTGCCGGTGGACAAGTCATCAAGAATTCGCACCGAATGGCCTTTGGCAAGCAAGGCATCGGTCAGGTGCGAGCCGATGAAACCGGCGCCGCCGGTGATTAAAACAGGGCCGTCAGCCATGGCGATAGAACCTATCCAGTAAGCCCGGGAGTGCCGCGCGCCAGGCGCGGGGCTTGATTCCGAAGGTGTGCAGTATTTTCTTGCAGGCCAGCACCGCGTGTTGCGGCTCTTCGGCGGCGTCCGGGCGCGCGGCGTGAGCCTGGGCGGTCGGCGCTTCGATGGCCAGCGGATGCAGGCTGCGGGCTTCGGTCAGGATCGCCTGCCCCAGCGCCAGCGGCGTGGTCGCCTCATGCCCGGCGTAATGATAGGTGCCCCACAGCGGCGCTGCACAATCGAGCTGCTTGAGTACCGAAATGATCACCCGCGCCGCGTCGTCGACCGGAGTCGGGTTGCCCCGGCGGTCGTCGGCCATCAGCAATTCTTCAGGCTGTTCGGCGCGACCGAGGAAGCGCCCGAGTGTGCCGTCGGGGCTGTCATCGAGCAGCCAGCCGAAACGCAACAGCACGTGTTGCGGGCAGGTAGCGCGCACGCTTTGTTCGATCCGCCACAAGGCCTGACCGCGCAAGCCCAATGGCACCGGTTCGTCTTTTTCGCTGTAGGCGGTCGCCCGGGAGCCGTCGAACACGCGATAGCTCGACGGTTGCAGCAGCACGATGTTGTGATGCTGGCACAGTTCGGCCAGACGCTCGATCGCCCGCTCCTGCCCGGCCAGACGCTGTTCGCTAACCGTCTCCGCCTGAAACCAGTCGAAGTAGTAGGCGAGATTGATCAACGCGTCCGGGCGGGTGTCGTCGAGCAGTTGCGTCAGGCTCGCGGCATCCCAGCCGTCTTGCGGTGGGCGGGGGGCGAGGAAACCGATGTCTTCCTCCGCACCGAGGCGAATCAGCGCCTGCCCAAGCCAGTAACATAAGGCGCATTCGCATAGAGTCAGCAGGCCCAGTCTGATTGGAACGATGGCTTTATCGACAGCGCCCGTGGGCGATGTCGTTGATAGTTGCCGGAATCGTTGCATTTTGCGGGTTTAGTGCGCAACCGTCATCCGTAAAGTGTAGATCCCCGGGATTTGTGGTGCCTGTCCCGACCCCATCGCGAGCAAGCTCGCTCCCACAGGGGGCTGCGGCGCACACAAATCCAATGTGGGAGCGAGCCTGCTTGCGATGAGGCCATTGGAAACAATGAAGGTCTTGAGCGGTACTTGCATCTTCAGTCCCCCACCCGCATAAATTACCCAATGAATCTGCCCATCCCCACGGACGCGGCCCTGGCAGGCTTCCACCCCGCCGTCAGCGCCTGGTTCAGCAATACCTTCCCGACGGTCACCGCCGCCCAGGCCCGGGCGTGGCCGTTGATCCGCCAGCACCGCTCGACCCTGATCGCCGCGCCCACCGGGTCCGGCAAAACCCTCACGGCCTTCCTCGCGGTCATTGACGACCTGGTCCATCGCGGCCTGGAAAATGAAGGCGGGTTGCCCGACGAAACCCTGGTGGTCTACGTCTCACCGCTCAAAGCCCTGTCCAACGACATCCAGATCAACCTGCAAAACCCGCTGGCCGGCATCACCGAGCAATTGCGCGTCATGGGTCTGCCCGAATTGCAGATCAACACCGCCGTGCGCACCGGCGATACGCCGCAAAAAGACCGCTCGGCCATGCGCCGAACGGCGCCGCACATTCTGGTGACCACCCCGGAATCCCTCTACGTGCTGCTTGGTTCCGATTCCGGCCGGCAGATGCTCGGCACCACGCGCACGGTGATCGTCGACGAAATCCACGCCATCGCCGCCAGCAAACGCGGCAGCCATTTGGCCTTGAGCCTCGAACGATTGCAGGCGCTGTGCGCGGTCCCGCTGATGCGGATAGGCCTGTCTGCCACGCAAAAACCCATCGAAGCGGTCTCGCGCTTCCTTGTGGGCCGTGACCGCGAGTGCGAAATCATCGACATCGGCCACGCCCGCCCACGGGATCTGGACATCGAAGTGCCGCCAGTGCCGCTCTCGGCAGTGATGGCCAACGATGTCTGGGAACGGGTCTACGACCGCCTCGCCGCCCTTGCCCGCGAACACCGCACCACGCTGATTTTCGTCAACACCCGACGCCTGGCCGAGCGCCTGAGCCGGCACTTGAGCGAACGCCTCGGCAAGGAGGCCGTCGCCGCGCACCACGGCAGCCTGGCCAAGGAGTTTCGCCTCGACGCGGAACAGCGGCTCAAGCGCGGCGAGCTGCAAGTGCTGATCGCCACGGCCTCGCTGGAACTGGGGATCGACATAGGCGACGTCGACCTGGTGTGCCAGATCGCCTCGCCGCGCTCGATTGCCGGTTTTCTGCAACGGGTCGGCCGCTCCGGGCACCAGGTCGGCGGCACGCCCAAGGGCCGTTTGTTCGCCACCACCCGCGATGACTTGATCGAATGCGCCGCCCTGCTCGACTGCGTGCGCCGTGGCGAACTCGACACCCTGCAGATTCCCAAGGCGCCGCTGGATGTCTTGGCGCAGCAGATCATCGCCGAAGTCAGCTGCCAGGAATGGCAGGAGCAGGCCTTACTGGAGATGTTCCGCAAAGCCTCGCCCTACGCCGACCTCGACGAAAAGCATTACCAGGCGCTGCTGAATATGCTCGCCGAGGGCTACAACGGTCGCCAGGGGATTCGCAGCGCCTACCTGCACCGCGACGCCGTGACCCGCACGTTGCGCGGTCGTCGGGGCAGCAAACTGACGGCGGTGACCAGCGGCGGAACGATTCCGGACAACGCCGATTACAGCGTGCTGCTGGAGCCTCAGGGGCTGAACATCGGCAGCGTCAACGAAGACTTTGCCGTGGAAAGCATCGCCGGGGATATCTTCCAGTTGGGCAATACGTCGTACCGGATCCTGCGCGTCGAAACCGGCAAGGTCCGGGTCGAAGATGCTCAGGGCCAGCCGCCGACCATTCCGTTCTGGCTTGGGGAAGCACCGGGACGCAGCGCTGAATTGTCATTCGCCGTCGCGCGCCTGCAAGCGCAGCTCGATGACCTGCTCGGCGCCACACCGGGTAACTTGCAACCGGCCATCGACTGGCTGACCGACACCCTCGGCCTGAACCTCGCCAGCGCCGAGCAACTGGTGGATTACCTGGCCCGCGCACGCCTGACATTGGGCGCCCTGCCCTCGCAAGACACGCTGCTGATGGAACGGTTTTTCGACGAATCCGGCGGCACGCAACTGATCATCCACTCGCCGTTCGGCAGTCGCATCAACCGCGCCTGGGGCCTGGCCTTGCGCAAGCGGTTCTGCCGCACCTTCAACTTCGAATTGCAGGCCGCCGCCAGCGAAGACGCAATCGTGCTGTCGCTGTCCACCAGCCACAGCTTCGAACTCGACGACGTTTGGCGCTACGTTCACAGCAACACCGCCGAGCACCTGCTGATCCAGGCGATACTCGATGCGCCGCTGTTCGGCGTGCGCTGGCGCTGGAACGCCGGGGTCGCACTGGCGCTGCCGCGTTACACCGGAGGGCGCAAAGTCGCGCCGCAGATCCAGCGCATGAAAAGCGAAGACCTGATCGCCAGCGTGTTTCCCGATCAGATTGCCTGCGTGGAAAACCTCGCCGGTGAACGCGAAGTGCCCGAGCATCCGTTGGTGGAGCAAACCCTCGACGATTGCCTGCACGAGGCCATGGACAGCGAAGGCTGGCTGGCACTTTTGCGGCGTATGGAAAGCGGCGACGTCCGGCTGATCAGCCGCGATTTGCCGGCGCCCTCGCCGCTGGCAGCAGAAATCCTCAGCGCCCGCCCCTATACCTTTCTCGACGATGCGCCGCTGGAAGAACGCCGCACCCAAGCGGTGCTCAACCGGCGCTGGACCGACCCGCAGTCCACCGACGACCTCGGTGCGCTGGATGCCGAAGCGATTCAAGCGGTGCGCGACGAAGCCTGGCCAGCCCCGACGGGCGTCGATGAAATGCACGAAGCCTTGATGAGCCTGGCGTGCATCACCGATGCCGAGGCACAGGCCAATGCGCATTGGCTCGACTGGCTCAACGTCCTCGCTGCAAGCGGTCGCACCAGCCGTTTGCAGCTCAATGCCGGGCAATCGCTGTGGTTGGCGTTGGAGCGTCTGACCTGCCTGCGGGCGATTTATCCACAGGCAGATTGGCTGCCTCCGCTGGAGGCGCTACCGGGATTTGATGAGGTCTGGGAAACGGACGAAGCCGTGCTGGAAGTGATTCGCGCGCGGCTCAGTGCGTTTGGCCCACTGCCGTTGCAAGCGATTGCCGAACCTTTGGGATTGCCGGCCATTGAAGTCACCCAAGCGCTGGCGCAACTGGAGCGCGAAGGTTATGTGCTGCGTGGTCAATTCACCCCTGGCGCCATCGAGGACGAATGGTGTGAGCGGCACCTGCTCGCGCGGATTCATCGCTACACGGTCAAGCGTCTGCGGCGGGAAATCGAGCCGGTGGCGTTGCAGGATTTCATGCGCTTTCTGTTCGACTGGCAGCACTTGTCCGCCGCGACGCAAGGCCAGGGCAACGCGGTGCTGCCGGCCATCGTCGCGCAGTTCGAAGGCTATCCCGCTGCCGCTTCAGCCTGGGACAGCGACATTCTGCCGATGCGGATCAAAGGCTATTCGGCAAGTTGGCTGGACGACCTGTGCCGCAGCGGCAAGCTGGTCTGGACCCGCCTGACCGCGCGCAACAAGACGGCCGGCACGGCGTTGCGCAGTACACCGATTCTGCTGCTACCGCGCAGCCAGGTCGGGTTGTGGAGCAGCCTGACCGAGCAGACCCCGGTCAGCGAACTGTCGCCCAAGACGCAAAAGGTCTACGAAGCACTCAGCCAACATGGCGCGCTGTTTTTCGATGAGCTGATTCACGAGGCGCACCTGCTGCGCACCGAGCTGGAAATCGCCTTGCAGGAACTGGTCGGCGCCGGACTGGTGAACGCCGACAGTTTCGCCGGCCTGCGAGCGCTGATCACCCCGGCCAGCAAGCGACAGAACCGCAGCAGCCGACGTGGGCGTGGAGCGTTCGTCGGCGGGATGGACGATGCCGGGCGCTGGGCCTTGCTGCGACGTGGTCCTGCCGCGCCGGTTGTGGATAACAAGCGCCCGACGCCGACGCCGAGCGACACCCTGGAACACATCGCCATGACGTTGCTGAGACGCTACGGCGTGGTGTTCTGGCGCTTGCTGGAACGGGAAGCGGATTGGTTGCCGAGTTGGCGGGAATTGCTGCGCACATTCCATCGGCTGGAGGCGCGGGGGGAGATTCGCGGTGGGCGCTTTGTCAGTGGCTTGGCCGGGGAGCAGTTTGCGTTGCCTGAGGCGATACCGTTGCTGCGCGAAGTCCGGCGCCGGCCGCATGACGGGAGTTTGATCGCGGTGTGCGGGGTTGATCCGCTGAACCTTGCCGGGACGTTACTGCCCGGAGCGAAGGTGCCGGCGTTGGCGAGTAATCGGCTGGTGTATCGAGATGGGTTGCCGGCGGCGGCCGAGATTGCTGGCAAGCAGGTTTTCTGGGTCGAGCTGGATCAGCAATCGGCTGCTGAATTACACAGCAAGCTGATCCGCCACAATCCCCTGTAGGAGCGAGGCTTGCCCGCGAAGAACGAAGACACGGTTCTACTGATACACCGCGGTGCGCCCTTCGCGGGCAAGCCTCGCGCCTACAAGGTTTGCGGTGTTATTGAGTACGCGGCTGATCCGGTAACAACACCGGCGAATTCTCCGGCGCCGGCCCGTCGTCTTCCTGCCCGGCCATCGCCTGCCTCGGCATCAAAACCTGCTGTGGATAAGTCTGCGCGAAATGCACGCACGGGCTGTTATCCACAAGCTTCTTCAACCGTTGGTTAAATGCCCGGCTCACCGCATATTGCCCCCCCGACACCGTGCGGAACTGCGCCGTCAGCACCACGCCGTTGAGGTCCATTTTGTCGACGCCAAACACATCCAGCGGCCCTTGCAGGTTGTACTTGAGAAACGCGTCCTCGCGGATCGAATCCCCCGCCTCACGGATCAGTTCGATCGCTTTGTCGACATCGGTGTCGTAGGTGAACTGCACCGAGAAAAACGCATAGGCAAACTGCCGCGATTGGTTGGTCACGGCCTTGATCTGCCCGAACGGCACCGAGTGCACGAAACCCTTGCCGTCCCGCAGGCGCAAGGTGCGGATGGTCAGGCCTTCGACCGTCCCGGCATGGCCGGAGTCGAGCACCACCCAGTCGCCGATCGACAGCGTGTCTTCGATGATGATGAACAACCCGGTGATCACGTCCTGCACCAATTGCTGCGAACCAAAACCGATGGCCAGGCCGACCACCCCGGCACCCGCCAGCAACGGCGCAACGTTGATCCCAAGGTTGGCCATGGTGGTAATTGCGCAGATCACCACCAGGATGATTTTGATCGCGTTGCGCAGCAGCGGCAGGATGGTTTTGACCCGCGTACTCGGCTGCGTCGTGCGTTTGTTGACCGGCGGTTTCAGCGCTTCCTGGATCGCCGTATCGAGCACCACCCACAGCAACCAGGTCACCAGAAAGATCAGCCCCATGCTGCTCAGCGAATCACTGATCGCCCGCCCTACCTTGTTTTGCTCGGCGAATTCGAACAGCGACACGCCCCAGATCCGCCCAAGGATTTCGATGAAAGCCACGGCCATGATGATTCGTAGCAGCGCATGCAGCAGACTGAGAAAACGCTCCTTGTAAGCGCTGCTGCGCTGGATCGCTTCAACCTGACGCGACTTGAACATGTGCTGGAAAATCGTGCTGAGAAACACCGTGGCGATCAGCAGGATAGTGGTGAACAACGCACAGCGCAGCGCCTTCTGATTGTCATCGCCGACGCCGAGCAGGTTGATCGCCGAGACCATCACCATCAGCAGGATCGGCCAGTACCAGAGCCCGGAAAAGATCCGCAGGGATTCTTGCAGCGACGGCTGTTTGAGGCGCTGGGCCAAGGGCCGGTTACGGATCAGATGCGCCACCGGGCGCCTCAATCGAATCACCAATAAGCCGAAGATGATCGAGACGAAAAAACCGGTGAGCACGGCAGCGCTGCTGGTGATGTTGCCGCCCAGTTGCCGGGCGATCTGCGGGCTGGTCAGCGCATCGCTGAGCGCGGCAAGGAAACCGATCAGGAACAGCGGTCGTGGGCAGAAATCGCGGATGATCTGCACTGCCGTGCGCTTGTGGCCGGTGTTGAACATGACAATCACGCAGAGCAGCATCGAGGTCGAAAAAATGCCGCTGCTGGTGGCGTAGGCGAAACACAGCGCCAGCGCACGGCCCACCGAGGCAGGCAGGAAATGGCTGACGTAAAGGGTCAACGGCAAGCAGATCAGGGCCGGTAGCGTGTAAGGCAACACATAATTGAGCAGATCCTGACTGCGCTGGCGGGTTCGCAGAAAGCGGCCCTGGTTCAAGCGTTTGGCGAGTATCCCACCGAGCACGGTGAGCAAGGCAAAGCTGCCGAGCCAGACGCCGGACAGCATCAGGAAGTCGCCAATCACGCTCCAGCCGGAACGGTTAGAAGGTCGATTGACCAGTTTGTCCACCTCATTCGCCGCCCGGTCCGCCCGCAGGCGCCAGGCATCGACCAGGTCTTCGTTGAGGTCGAGCTTGTCCTGAACGTCGTCGATGCTGGAGCTGATGGCCCCGAGCAGGCCGCCCTGGACCAACGGTTCAGGCGTAGCAGGCTCCTCGGCAGCGGCGGGAACACCCGGCAGCGTGACGGCTTCCAACTCGTTGCTGCCCAGAAACAGCAACGCCCCCAGCAGTATCGCGGTCTTGAACTTGAGCAAAACGGGAAGCTCCTTGGGAAGGGTCTGTAAGGAACTGATCGGGAAATGGCGGGCAAGTTCGGTTTTCACCCCGAGATAACGGCCAGCAAGTTCCCCTGTGGCGAGGGAGCTTGTTCCCGCTGGGGTGCGAAGCGCCCCCCAAAAACCTGCAAACCTGGCTCCTCAGATACAGCATGCGATATGGCATTTGCGACTGCTGCGCAGCCGAGCGGGAGCAAGCTCCCTCGCCACAGGGTTTCATTTGCCCGCGAGATATTTGACCTGCACGCAAAT